>Ga0111539_10013379_pt1 | contig 10257 bp, 10 predicted proteins | sample RhiMethybrSRZTD1_FD_79667 | JGI IMG/M metagenome (GOLD analysis project Ga0111539, IMG submission 79667) | Populus rhizosphere microbial communities from Tennessee, USA - Rhizosphere MetaG P. TD hybrid SRZTD1 (version 2) (version 2) | ecosystem: Host-associated > Plants > Roots > Rhizosphere >... | reverse complement strand
TCTTTGAGGTTATCCCTCCTCATGCACACGAAATCGACCGTGGTCGTCGCTAGGATCCGAATCACCTGGCCATTTTTCAATTCTCCAGCCCAGCCGGAATTATAAGGTACATGCGCCTCTTTCACTTTATTCATAATGCTACTTCCTCTCGACGTGCAATTGATGGGAATTTGCTTTCAAGAGCCCCACCTTAGCTACGAAAAACCCGTGCCATCCGCCACAGCTGAACCATCCATCAATAATTAATTATCGAGCGAGTCCGATAAAGAAAAACAGTCCCGCGCTGCGCATTCTGAAACGGAGATTATTCGATCACAATCTGATATGTCAACTTGAAGCAAGGCCGAAACAAATATTCGCTCCGCGGCGGATCCATTAATATTTTCGAGTTAAGAGAAAGGCCGTGGTTGCGCCGTCTAAATATAATAGATACTGTCAATTGCCTCCGACAAATCGCTCAAAGCCATGCCTCATATCTCTACGCTGCTACCGAAAGAAGCCTCACAAGAGGTCAACGGCGTCTACGATGAATTCAGCCGGACAATGCGCTTTCCATCAGCTCCCAATTTCATTATGACCCAGGGCCACTCTCCAACCGTCGCGCGCGGAACATGGGAACTCGTGCGTAACGTGTTGGTTACCGGCCAGATCTCTCGTTGGATCAAGGAAATGATGTTTGCGGCGATTTCGAAAGATCGCAACTGCCACTACTGCGCGGCGGCGCATCTTGCGTGTTGTCGTATGTTGGGGGTAAATCCTGTGCACCTCGATAGTCTCGTGCGCGATGTCACCTCGATTACCGACCCAAAGCTGCGCGATATGATTCTTTTTGCCGTGAAATGTTCCAGAGAGCCGCAAAGTCTTATCGAAGCCGACTTTGAACAGCTTCGGCTACATGGCCTCGGTCAGTCCGAGATTGTGGAAATAATTTCGATGTCGGCCTTGGCCGTCTATGCCAACATCATTGCCGATGCTACCGGAATGGACGCCGACGACATGTTTGCCGGGGCTAGTTGATACCGCCGCACATCGTTCCGACAAGCTCTAGATCCCCGCTGTCCTGAGATACACCTTTGTCCTACAAGCGTGGTCCGCATGACCCGCGTGTCTTGTCGGAGACCCCGAAACTAGTCGCTCTTGAATCCGGCAAACGATTAGAACGGCGTGAAGCGGTTGAAAATTTGGAACGATCTCTGTCGAACGGCTTGAACGTGAGCGGAATCTAACTTACGGTCGTCACCGTTAAAAACTGCGGCGGTCTACACCCTTTGCCCTCGCGAGGCTGCCTTTCAGCCTTTTGACCTGGTAACCAACCAGATGACGATGCCGATAACTCCTAAAACAAGCAGCACACCGACCCAGACTCCAGCCTTAAAAATGTCCCCAACCAATTCACACCCACTCAAGGCTGCGAAAAAGAGCGAAAGCACAGATAATAACCACAATCGTTTCATAGGTGCCCCGTCTCGATTGCCTAAGGTAGTCTAACAACTGAGCGGGACCGGACAAGTACTGTTGAAATTCGATTGTGGAAACGGAGATAGATATTGAAGCCTTTTGAACGGGCTTCGGTTTGGTGGCACTATTGGAGTACTGGAACGATTGGAACCAGCCGTTTTCTTAAACTACATGGGGCGCAGTGTCATTCGAATAGATATCTAGCGCTGAATCCAAGCATCCTTCTAGATTTTCCAGAATCATAACCGGCCCAGTTTGCTGCACTGTTCGTACGCACATTCACATTGGGCAAATACTCCGTAACCAGCTCCGAAGTCGGCCGGTCCATGATCGTATTAGGAGCGCAAATATTAAACGTTTCATGACCGACGAAGTTGGCTTCCGCGGCGAGACGACATGCGCGAGCAGCGTCGCGAACGTCGATATAAGTCCACAGCGGCCCAGTCCATCTCAAGGGATCTTTTCGCCTCTCCCTGAGATTCTGGTGCGTGGAATCGGCGCAAATCCCGGCGAATCGCAGGCTGGCAATCTGCATATCGCTCTTGCTCGCGAATGCGTCGCAAGCGCGCTCGACAACGAGCTTGGACACGCTGTAGGGATCCTGCGGTCTCAAGGGATAGTCTTCAGCCACCGGTAAATACTCCGGTGCCGTCCATCGCGAAGGATAATAGAAACCGTAAATCGTAAGACTCGATCCCATTGCGAGCTTTTTAATTCCCGCGGCAAAGGCTGCCGCCACGACGTTGTAGCTTATAGTCACGTTGTAACCGAAGATTGCCGCGTCACCGAGGACGTCGGGAGTTCTCCATGTGCGAGACGCGGGATCGAATCCGTTGCTCGTGTACGGAAACTTTTTTCTGGCCAGATGGATCACAGCATCGGCTTGCTCAAACGCCTCCGCAAGTTCTTTTGCTTGAAGCAGATCGATGACCGAAGAGCGGCAGACGCTTTTCGGGATGGGCACCTTATCGATCGAGCGCACGTCGTGGCCATGATCGAGCAATTCACCAATAGTTAACTGTCCAAGCCTGCCGGCGCCGCCGGTCACCACGATTTTCATAGACTTCCGTTTAACGCTTAAGCAAAACTCTTGTCAATAAACCACGCTGGATCGCTTCGTTATTGGGATTAGCTTATAACGGATGACTTCGCCTCTCCCGATGCTTGACATGAATTGGTCGCTTCAATAGATTCCACGCAGTCGTTGTGGCAATCGCTGCCCCCGAGGCAAAGGAAACTTCGATGAGAAATAACTTTCGGCTACTGTTCCTGGCGAGCTTCGTTTTATTGTCGATTGCCAACTTGCCGCAAAGTTTTTCGGCGGCGGCGACAAAAGTCATTATCGGCATGGATGCGCCCACTCTCTCCGACTTACCCTTGTCCTTAGCGCTCAAAAAGGATTTCTTTAAACCTGAAGGCTTGAACGTTTTGCCGGTGCTGTTTCGGAGCGGGCCAACCGCGATGCAAGCCCTCGTCTCAGACTCCATCCAATTCAGCACCGGTTTCGGAACCGGAACGCGGGCCGCCATGGCGGGCGCACCGGTTAAAGGCATTGTTGGGTTCAACAACAAACCCGCCTTCATCCTTTACGGGCGTCGGGAATCCGGCATTCGCTCGATCGCCGATATCAAAGGAAAAAAGATTGCCGTCACCGGCGTCGGCAGCACAACCGACTATGCCGCAAGAGCCATTCTCACCAATCATCATGTCGACCCTGATAAAGAAGTTTCGATCCTGGCTGTGGGCAGTGAGAGTGTTTTTGCTGCGCTTCAGAAAGGCGCCGTGGATGCAGCCATTCTTTGGGCTCCGGGTTTTGCCATCGCCGAGAAGCTCGGCATGGTCCGGCTCCAGTCGCTTGCCGACATCATGGAACTGCCTGGCTCCGGAGTCGTCGTATCGGATCAGCTCATCAAGGAGAATCCTCTTCTAATCAAGAAATTTCTACGCGGCACGATCAAGGGATTTCACTATGTGCATGATTCTAAGAACAAGGATGAAATCGTCAGTTTGATAACAAAGGATTTCAACCTCGAACGGGATATCGCCGACACCAACTACAAATTTGTGTTGAGCATTCTGTCAACGGACGGCAATATCTCGCGGCGAGCGATCGAAAACGGCATCGAGCTCACGCGCCAGCGCGTGAAGACTTCAGAGTCGACCAGCGAGCTTGCCAAAAAAATGTATGATTTTACTTTGCTGGAAGACGTGCAGAGAGGCAGATAATTGGCTTACGGGAGAAGAGTCATGACGGAAGCAACCCAAGAGAAATTGAACCTGTCGGCGATTTGCCATGTCGGGGCCGGTACCGCCGGCGGTGAAATGTTCCGGCGTTACTGGCTGGCGATTTCCCGGGCCGAAGATTTAAGAGACATTCCCATGGCGGTCAAAGTTCTTGGCGAGGAACTGGCGCTTTTCCGCGACGGCACCGGGCGCCTCGGCCTTATGGGACTTCATTGCTCGCACCGAGGCACATCCCTGGAATACGGCGACATCGAGGAACGAGGCATAAGATGCCCTTATCATGGATGGCTTTATGACGTCGCGGGAAACTGTCTCGAGCAACCACTCGAGCCCAAGGGCAGCACCTTCTACCAAAAGGTGAAGCATCCGAGCTACCGAGTTAAAGAATTGGGCGGTTTGATCTTCGCTCACCTCGGCAAAAGTGATCCCCCGCCGTTGCCGCGTTATTCCACCCTCGTCCGCGACGACGGTATCCGTTTGACGCTGCCGCCGCGCCATTGGGATTATAACTGGTTCAACTTTTTCGAGAATACGATTGACTCACTGCACGCGTTTTTCTTGCACAAGCCAAGCCGCGCCGATCGTTCTTGGGAAAATGCCTTCTGGGATTTCCCAGGCGACCATCATATCGAAGCTTTGCCGACTAAGCATGGCCTGAAGACGATCGTGCACTGGCCGGGCCCAACACCGGATACTTTATACGTCAGGCTCACGAGCCTCGCCCTGCCGACGGTCTTTTCTCTCGGCGGACGGGGAGTCGAGGAAGAAGGCTTTGAGCGCCTGCTGTTCGTCACCCCTGTGGATGACGACAGCTTCATGGTCTTTAGCAGCGATTTTGTTCCTCAAGGTAAAGATGACGTGATTACAAAAAGGGATCAAACGCGCTACGCCCCACCGACCGCAGAGCCGGTCAAAGAGTACGACAAGCGCAAAAACGTGCCCTACCGAGGGCAGGTATGGAGGGAGGACTACGTCTGCCAGTCGACGCAGGGAAAGATCGGCTACAGAAACGAGCAATTGGCAACGTCCGATCGCGGGGTGATCTTGCTCCGAAAGCTGCTCATGGAGGCGATCGACACCGTGCAGAACGGCGGCGTGCCAATGGGCGTCGTTCCGAAAGAAAAAGAAAACGAAACCATTAGCCTGGATGCCTTTCGCCGAATATTGCCTAAGTCCGAGCTGAACCAAGTGATGCAGTCTACATGAATGCTTGGAGAGATCCGTTCGACGGTCAACTCCGGCGCATTCGCGGAGCTGACAGCAAAACTGCGCCGTCCTCGCCTCGGCGCCATCTCTTTTTGAACTTCTATTTCTCTTGCCGTTGACATCCGAGATTTCGCTCCTTAGGCTAGCGTTTTCAACCCAAATGAAAAAGTTCATCTGCTACTCGTTTATTTTGCTCATCGCTTTTCTTGAGGGAAACTCTTATGGAGACTTTACTGGCACAGGGCATGTTCACACGCTGTCAGAGACAAAACAGGTTTTTTTGAATCCCGATTGCCAGGCTACCGACACGTGCGATCTCAAAAGATTCACGCTCACAAGTCTGGTTCACGAAATTTGGTTCAGTGACGACCCCAATTATCCCACTTACGGCAACGGCGCGATCATGGAATACGAAACCGATTCAGTGGATACGATCGAAAAATACGCCATTGTCCAATTCGTAAAAGGCTGCGTCTTTGACAGCTCGAAAAACCGGCAAGGCAAGATCGTTAAGAATGTAAATTATGGCGTATCGAGCTTTGGCGAAAACATTCCTCTTTGCTTTCCCGAATGGGTGATCGATTCGCAGGACACCGATCCCGCCTACAACAGCGATCCTGAATACGGCAGATTTTATTTATTGAGATGGAACAAACCCGGCTCCTATGATACCCGAACCCAGCAATACTACGGCGCCAAAAAGCCGAACCACCCGGTTGTTTACATGACCGATTACCCCGCCGGAGCGTTCGTTACGGGAACGGGGGTAAAAAACGCCGCGCTGGAATTCAAAACCTGCATCTATAAGTCCAGCGACGTGCCCACGGCAACACGGCGCGACAATATCAAATTCGCCAAGCCCATTACCTGCTTGGAATGGCGAAGTGTTTACGTCTACGACTTTGACAAAGCAAAGTTCGAGACCCATTTGGCGGATTTTCCGGGTCGGCAAGAGCCAGCGGCGCGCGTGAATATTTTCCTGCTCCTGGCTTTCGTTACACTCTTTGCCGCAATCGCTCTGATCGCTTTTACACGCTTCGGCAAATTCCCCAGCCAAAAAAATTACTAATCCGATTGGCAAGCGGTGGACCGCCGCCGCGGTATTATCGAGAGCGGAACAGAGAGACCGCCACAAGGTAGCCTTGCGGTCGTCAGAGATCGACGAAGTGTCGAGGACGGATTGCGCGGCCGAGTGGAAAAGTTGAACAATCTCCTGCTTCCGTGGAGCCGAGCTATCGATGGAAGGCGCACGGCGCTTCCAAATAAGAGCAGGCAGCAAAATGCCGAGGTTGCTTGGCTCGGCACTGAACGAAGACCGGTTTAAACAAATTTATCTTTCCCCGCAGCTGGCACATTGAGGGCTTCTTTCTTTTTTCTAAAATACTCGCGTTTGGAAAGCCGCATCGCTTGTCGCTTGCGGCGTTGCAAGTTACGTTTAGCATTTTGATTCATCTGAGTGGCCTCCGTGCAATACGTTTCTGAACTACCAGGGTTCTATCAATACCACTATCGAACAACAAACTTCCACCGTTCAGGCGGCGTCTAGGTCCAGCGACCAGACAGTAGTTGTTCTACGATCCCCGCCCCGGCTGCTTCTGTAATGCCTTTGAACCCCTTTCCGTCCCGCTGGAAGCGGGAACAGATTTTCCGCGCAGTACCGCGCTATCGGAGAAATAAAATGTTCGTGTTATCCGCAACCAGCGGGTTTTAGAGTCTGATCTGGTAGACCTTTCCGTTAACGATGAGTAGCGGCTGCTGACGAAAGCGACCCAGCGATATTCTGACGTTTACACCCTCGTGTTTTAGCCTGCGATATATTGGCCAGAGTTTTATATATCGTTGAAAGTAAGTCTGCGCTTCTTCGCCGTAAACGCCTTCGAGAATGTCATAGAGGTCATCAAGCACTTGAGCGTCTGTGTCTCTCAAGTTACCGAGATTAATTACGCGCGGAGTCGTTTTCATTGTTTCGGCACCCGGCGAAAACCCTAACGCGTCGCCAGAATGAGAGCTAGCAGGACGAAAACGATGATGCATTCGTATGGCGGCTCGCCTACCACGGTCCAGGATCCTCCGTAACAGCCGCACCACCGCAACCGTGATTCGAGTTTTGCTGGTCATGATCAGCACTCAACCATGTCACTCAGCTCACAATTCCCTCGACATTAACGGACATAAGTTCTCTTTTATACGATCGTAAAGTTCATGGTGGCTCAACAAGCCACAACGGTACCAGACTACTCATTCCTATTCGTCATTGGAAGATATTTCGTGTATTTTACCCTCCTGGACCCAGTGTTCATTAAATCTTCTTAGAGGTCCCGGCAATGAACATGCCAATACAAAAGATTTGCAAAAACAGGAAGTGTTACTTGCGACAATGTCGGCAAAAATCGACGATTCGGAGGAAAATCACCTTTCTATGACGTTCAGTTGGGTGATCCGACGCGCCGATAGGCACTGCCATTCAAGCAAAAATCATGTGTAACCGAGTCAAAGCATCATTCGAGTTTCGAGAAAGCAAAGTCCGGTGGAATCTTTTCAACGATTTGCCGCAGTATAAGCCCATTCATAACGTCGCGCCCGGCCGCAAGGAAGCGGACATTCTGACAATCGTCCGCACCGACGCCGGGAACGAAGGGAGGCTGATGTATTGGCCTTTAGTCCCATCGTTCGAGAAAGATATGAAGCTTCCTTACAGCACGCTGAATGCAAAAGCGGAACGCTTACGCGAGAGCCGCACCTATGGACGACTACTACAAAGGCGGAGATGCATTATTCCCATTGACGGATTTTACGAATGGCAGGGAGACAAACCGCCTAAGACTCCGTATTTCGTGTATGTGAAATCAAGCCGACTCTTTGCGCTCGCCGGATTGTGGGACACCTGGAGAAAACCCGACGGCAACATGCTCGAATCGTTCAGCATCATCACCCTTCCGCCCAACGAACTAATTGCCCCTTTTCACGACAGAATGCCCGTGATTCTACACCCAGAAAACGAGGAGCAATGGCTTGATTGTGCGACTCATCCTTTCGACAAAGCCGAGTCTCTGCTGATGCAGTTTCCCGCGGAACTTATGGGAGCGCACATAACATCGACGCGGGTCAACAGTCCTGCCTATTACGAACCGGATTGCGGAGCGCCGGCCGAAAATCAAAGTCAGCTGGCACTATTGTAACTGCGGTATGATGGGGACCAACCCCACTGGAACCAAAGTTAGCGCGGTGCTACAGAAGAAACGGAGTACGGAGCCGTATGTAGGGTAACCAGTCATCGCATAACACTCGTTTCAGGTTGCTGTCCCATGGCCAACAAAAAGACTGCGAACCGAGATCTAAGCGGTGCTCAGCTCACCAAAGCGATCGCCGAGAAGGTATTCGGTTGGAAAAATGTTCGCAAGCACGACGACCAGCTTATCGGCAAGAAGCAGGACAAGGTTGGACATTGGCGAAAAGCGAAAGTGCCCAACTATTCCAGCGACCAGCGCCACGCCTATGCAATCGACGAACGGATGAAAAAACTTGGACAGCTGGAGCGGTACAACAAGGAACTTGCCAAGATTACGAAGGCCAACAATCTTCCGCCGGAATGGGCAACGCCCGAGCAGCGAAGCAAAGCGGCGCTCAAAGCGCTGGGAAAATGAGCCTTTTTACTTTGATACCTGTTCGCCACACCAACACCCTGGGCGCAATGGTTAGGCCCGATCTGTTTGGCTGCCTTTAAGACGATCATGAGTTCGAACTTGGTCGGCTGCACCAGCGAAGGTCGGCCGGCTTGTCGCCTTGGATCAATTGGTTAAGTCAATTCTCTGTGTGTGGTATTATTGAGGGCAAGGAGTAAAGAATGAGCCCCATTAAAATCTTCATCGCATCCTTCTTTGAAGACACCGATTCGTTTCAAGGCAAGATCAATCCGCAAGAACCCTCCGATAAGATTGAAGATCAAATAATCGCCCTGCAGCAAGGGCTAACGAACGCGTTCTAGCTCCAAGCGCAAATCACACCGTCGAGTTTGTCTGACATGTCTCTCTTGAAGCACTTCGGGAATTTCGCGATCCAGACGCTGAGGGCGTTTCGCGCCAATCAGGGAGTTCTTCTGGCCGGGGCCGTTGCGTATTACGCCCTCCTCTCCATCGTTCCCCTGCTCATCCTTATGGTCATCGCCCTCTCCCACGTTATCGATCAGGCCGAATTGCTTCATGCTCTGGGCCACTACCTGGAGTGGCTGGTTCCAGGACAATCGAAACCGATCCTGGCTGAGCTGACAAACTTTCTTGACCACCGCAACGTTATCGGCTGGGTTCTGTTGGCGTCGATGATATTTTTCAGCTCACTTGCTTTCACTGTTCTGGAGAATGCGATGTCGGTGATCTTTTTTCACCGCGTCGCCATTCGCAGGCGCCATTTTCTCGTCTCAGCACTGCTTCCCTATTGCTACATATTGTTCCTGGGGATCGGTGTCTTGCTCGTTACGCTCGTGTCGGGCACCCTTCAGGTGATTGGCCAGGAAAACGTCGATTTTCTGGGGTATCGGTGGTCCCTTGGCCGTCTATCTGGCGCGCTTCTCTATTTGCTCGGTTTCGGCGGAGAAATTTTTGTCCTGACGTCCGTATATCTGGTTATGCCGGTCGGACGCCTATCGTTGCGGCACGCGCTCATCGGCGCCGTTTCGGCCGCTCTCCTCTGGGAAATTAGTCGACACCTTCTCGTCTGGTATTTCGCCACTCTGTCACAGGTCAGCGTCGTCTATGGATCATTGACGACGGCAATCGCGGTCCTGCTAAGCTTAGATATCGCGGCGACGTTGCTCCTGCTGGGTGCCCAGGTCATCTCCGAATACGAGCGACTCGGCAGGGACAACCAGGACAGAATGCGAAATCCATTGCGTCCCACCTAATGTCCAGCAAACTTCGAGTTGCGTCGGCCGGTTTTAGTTTTTCTGGATCACCGGATACCAGAGCCATCAGTCGCGAATTCTTCCGCGCATGAGCGAATGCCGGAAGGACGGCCACCCGAGCAATATGCCCTAATCCAATCCACGCATAAGTATCCGCCGACGATGTTTCGAAGCAGTCATTTGCCGGCCATTGAGTTTCCTACATTTGGTAGACCCAGCGGTTCTAAGTCTTAGGGAGTCTTGCTGCCTGACTTAAGCTGCTTGGCCGTACTCTCGGCGAGCTGCAGCTGCTCTTTCAGAGCAGGCAGCGTTTGGCTAGCGAATTGTTTGAGGTCGTTAACGGACGATTTTGGTCGCCTTCATAGGGCGACTACAGAGAAAAAAATGTTTGCCGCAGGGCGCTGAGAGCCTTTAGTGCCATAGGCTTTGTACCTTTGGCACCTCGATTGCCT
>Ga0111539_10013378_pt1 | contig 10257 bp, 7 predicted proteins | sample RhiMethybrSRZTD1_FD_79667 | JGI IMG/M metagenome (GOLD analysis project Ga0111539, IMG submission 79667) | Populus rhizosphere microbial communities from Tennessee, USA - Rhizosphere MetaG P. TD hybrid SRZTD1 (version 2) (version 2) | ecosystem: Host-associated > Plants > Roots > Rhizosphere >... | reverse complement strand
GGACCCGGATCGTCCGCCGGTGCGCACGCTGATTTTCGTACTGATGCTGGCGGGGCTGCTGCTGTCGGCCTCGTTGCCGCACGCCTTCGACGGCGAAGCACTGCTGTTCGCGTCGGCGTATGTGTTCAGCCAGGTCGTGCGCAGCGCCTTCATGTTGTGGGCCACCCATGACCACGATCATCTGAACTTCAACAATTTCCGCCGCATCATCTGCTGGCAGGCGGTGTCGGGTGGCTTCTGGCTCGCCGGCGGGTTCAGCTTCGGTGCGACGCGCGTCATCCTGTGGTTGGTGGCACTCGGCATCGAATTCGTGGGCCCGTACGCGGGATTCCACGTGCCGGGGCTGGGGCGTTCCGGTACCGCCGACTGGCGCGTGGATGGCGCGCACATGGCCGAGCGCAGCGCGCTGTTCGTGATCATTGCCCTCGGTGAATCCATCCTGGTCACGGGGACCACTGCCGCCGCGCAGCCAGCGACGGTCGCCAATGTCGCTGCGTTCGTGATCGCCTTCGTCGGAAGTGTTGCGATGTGGTGGATCTATTTCAACATCGGCGCGGAGCGCGGCAGTCACCAGATTGCGCACTCCGCGGATCCGGGGCGCGTTGCGCGCGCCGTGTACACCTACTTCCATATCCCCATTGTGGCGGGGATCGTGGTGTGCGCCGTGGCGGACGAGATCACGATCGCACATCCGGGCGGACACATGGAGGTTGCCTCTGCCGCCGCCTTGTTAGGCGGGCCGGCGCTGTACCTGGCGGGAAATCTGCTGTTCAAGCGCGCGAGCGCGCAGTACTACCCGCTGTCGCACCTGGCGGGATTGGGATTGCTGTTGCTGCTGGCGCCACTGGCGATGGCCATGACGCCGCTGGCGCTGGGCGGGGCGACCACCGTCGTCTTCATCGTGGTGGCAACCTGGGAGACCCGCTCGTTCCGCAAATAAATGGGGACATTCCTATTTTTGAAATGGGGACATTTCAAAAATAGGAATGTCCCCATTTATTTGCGGGAGAGGTTGGCGACGGCGCTGATGAGCGCTTCGGCCTTCACGGGCTTGGCGAGATGTGCCTGGAAGCCCGCCGCGATCGCATCGGTGCGATCCTGGACCCGCGAGAACGCCGTGAGTGCGATGGCGGGCAGGCGCTGCGCATCGAAACCGGCGGCGCGCAGCTTGCGCAGCAGCTGGTAGCCGTCGAGCTGCGCCATGCCGATGTCGCTGACCAGCACGTCGGGCACCAGCAACTTGACCTGCGTCATGGCGGCCTCGGCATTCGGGGCGTCGCTCACCTGTGCGCCGGCATCGGCCAGGATGCGCACGATCAGTGCGCGCGCGTCCGGATCGTCCTCGACCACCAGGGCGCGGATGCTGTCCAGCCGAGAGTTCTGGTCGGCCGTCACCTCGCTCGGGCGCCGCTCGGTGAGCGGCAGCCGCACGCGGAAGGTCGCGCCCTTGCCGAGGCCTTCGCTCTCGACGTCGATGGTGCCGTGGTGAATGTCCACCAGGTGCTTGACGATGGTCAGGCCGATACCGAGCCCGGCGAAACTCTTGCCGGTTCCCGATTCCTGCTGACTGAAGCGCTCGAAGATCTGCGGCAGGAACTCCGGGCTGATGCCCCGCCCGGTGTCGGTGACCGCGATCTCGTACTGCTTGCCGACGACACGCGCACGCACGTCGATCCGTCCGCCTGGCGGGGTGAACTTGATCGCGTTACTCAACAGGTTCCACACCACCTGCTGCAGGCGCGACTCGTCCGCGAGCACGTGCGCGCCGCGATCGGCAATGTTCAGCTTCAGCTCGACGCCCTTGTTGTTGGCCTGGGCGTGTACCACCTCCGTCGCGGACTCGACGGCGCGTGCCGGCGGAATCGCATCGACGTCGACACGCATCTTGCCGAAGCGAATGCCGGCGAAATCGAGCAGGTCTTCGATCAGGTGGCTCTGCACGCGCGAGTTGCGTTCGATCGCGTCGAGTCCCTGCTCGAGCATGGCCGGCGTCACGTTCTTGCGCTTGAGCACACTGGCCCAGCCGAGCATGGCGTTGAGCGGATTGCGCAGCTCGTGCGACAGCGTCGCGAGGAATTCGTCCTTCAGCCGGTTGCTGCGCTCCGCCTCGGTGCGCGCCGCGCGTTCGCTCGCCAGCAATCTTTCGCGCTCGGTGACATTGGTGGCAATCGCGATGCGCACCCCGTGACTGTTTTCGGCGACGATGCGCCACTCGACCTCGGCCACGCTGCCATCGGGGCGCCCGACCGGCAGCGTGCCTTCCCAGCGTCCGCCATTGGCGAGCGAGCGGTGCAGCTGCTTGCAGATCTCTTCGTGTCCCGCGGCGATGAGATCCATGCAGGTCTTGCCGATGATGTCCTTGCGATCGCGGCCGGCCAGCCGGCAGAACTCCGGGTTGACGTCACGAAACACCAGCTCCGGATCGAGCAGTGCGATGCCGCTCGAAGCCAGCTCGAAGATCGTGCGGAAGCGCGCATCGGTGGTGCGCTTGAGCACGTCGGCATGACGCGCGAACAGCAGCGCGCGCACCGTGGCGATCAGCACCAGCGGATCGACGGGGTGCGTGAGATAGCTGTCGCCACCCGCCGAAAGCCCCTGTTCCATGTCATTGTGCGCGACGAACGTCGCCGTCAGGTGGACGATGGGTAGATAGGCGGTATTGCTGCGCGCGCGCAGGCGGCGGCACACTTCCAGGCCGTCGATGTCCGGCAGGTTGATATCGAGGACGATGAGGCCGATGTCGCCCTCGGCGGCGGCCAGCGCATCGGCGCCGGTGGTCGCCTCGATCACCTCGAAGCCTGCCGAGCGCAGGATGCGCGCCGTGGAATACAGCGAGGCGGGGTTGTCGTCGACCACGACGATCTTCTGGTTCGTGATCAGGCTGGGCAGCGGCGTAGTCATGCCGTGACCTTCGCAATGGCGGCGACGTCAATGCGCATCGGCAGTACCACCGAAAAGCGCGACCCCTTGCCGAGCTCGCTTTCGACCGCCACGCGCCCGCCCAGCAATTCCGCGAACTTGCGCGCCAGCGACAGCCCGAGGCCCGAGCCCCGCAGGCGCCGCTGCAGCCGCACGTCGAGCTGCACGAAATCCGCGAACAGGTTGGGCAGGTGTTCGGCGGCGATGCCGATGCCGGTATCGCTGACCGCGAATTCCACGTGCTCGGCATCTGTCAGCCGCGCCGATACGCGCACCTCGCCAACCGGAGTGAACTTGAGGGCGTTGGAAATGAAGTTGCGCAGGATCTGCGACAGCTTCTTGTCGTCGGTGAACAGCTTGATCTCGCCTTCGGGCTCGTCGAAAAAGAGCGACACCGATGTCGTGGCAACAATGGGCTTGAACATGCCGCGCAGCGCCGCGAACAGATCCACCATCTCGAACCACTCGGGCGAGATGGTGATGCGGCCCGCTTCGACCTTGGCGAGATCGAGCAGGTCATTGACCATCTCGGTGAGCTCGCGCGCCGAGGCGCGGATGAATTCCACCTGCTTCTGCTGTTCGGACGTGAGTGGTCCGTCGAGCCGCGACAGCAGGATGCCGGCGATGCTGGTCATCGAAGTGAGCGGCGTGCGGAACTCGTGGCTCATGTAGGAGAGAAAGCGGCTCTTGAGATCGTTCGCTGAGCGCAGCTGCTCGGCCTTGTCATCGAGCTCGGCGTACAGCGCCACCACGCCCTTGTTGGTTTCGTCGAGCTCGACGCGCAGCGCGGCAATGTCGGCCTCGCGCGCCGCCAGTTCCGAGCTGAAATCCTGTGCGTTCACGCCACCACCACCACGCTGGCGTCGTCGTGACCCCGGCCGAAGTCGCGATACAGCGCCGCGGCAATGATTGCCGGGTGATGCGCGAACAACTGCGGGCGTTCCATCGGGCTGCCGCGCGCCGAGACTCCGTCGGAATGCATGATCAGCAAAGTGCCGGGAGTGCGCTGGTACTCGAACTGTTGCACGCGCGGCGTCTGGACGCCGAGTATTCCGGAATGAGAAACCAGTCCCTGGGACTTGTCGCGTGAGACCAGCGCGCCACTGATGTTCCCCAGGCCGGCGTAGGAAACCGCTCCGTCGCTGTCGAGCTGGGCGCAGGCTCCCGCCCCACCGCGCGTGCGCGCCATGGCAGTGCCCGCGCGCTGCATGATCTCCTGCGGCGACAGCCACGGAGACGCGGTGAACGAAGCGATGCCCGCCCGTGCCGCCTGAGCTGCGAAGGTGCCGTGACCAAGACCATCCACCATGATGATGGCCGTGCTCCCGCCGTTGCTGACCAGGTGCCAGGCATCGCCACAGTCGATTTCACCCGGCATTGGTACGGACACCGCACCGAAATGTGGTTCGAGCCCACGCCCGAAGCGGGCCATGACAATCGTGCCATCGCCCGGCGCGGTATAGATGTCGAATTCGTCAGCGAGCCGCCGCACGGCGCCCAAGCCGGTGCCGGGTGTGCCCGTCGTGGAAAAGCCGTCGGCCAGGCAGCGTTCAACATCCTTCATCCCCGGACCGCGATCGATTGCCAGCAGCTCCAGCGTCGCCGTCTGCTCGTCGCCCAGCGTCTGGATCAACAGCTCTCCTCCGCCGGCGTGTGTCAGCAGATTGTTAGCGAGCTCTGTGGCCGCGATCGCGACGCGGCCGGCGGTCTGCGCATCGAATTCGAAGCTGGCCCGATTCTGCGCGGCGCGCCGCACCTCGCCGACCTTGCTGCTATCGTCGATCTCGTAGCGCAGCTGCGCCAGGTATCCGGGTGATCTCACCGCTGCTTCCATGGGAAACCGCTACTTCCAGCGAACAATGGTGACGCGGGTTCCCGCGCCTACGGTGCTGTCGATCTCGAAGTCATTGACGAGACGTCTGGCCCCGCTCAGCCCCATGCCGAGCCCCTTACCTGAAGTCCACCCGTCCGTCATCGCCAGGTCCATGTTCGGAATCCCCGGACCTTCGTCAGCGAACCGGACTTTCAGTCCGCGACGCCCGTCCCGCTCCAGGATTTCCCAAGACAGGGTACCGCCGGGGCCGTAGACGAACGCGTTGCGCGCCAGCTCGCTGGCCGCGGTGACCATCTTGGTCTGATCGACCAGGGAAAACCCCAGCTGCTGCGTGAGCTTTCGCACCGTCTGCCGCGCCAGCACGATGTCGTGCTCGGAACGCAGTGGTGCCTCACCCTGTGGTGATGCTGTCAGCATCGCTTCCCACTCCGTCGATTTTTCGACGCAGCAGCGCCATGCCCCGCTCGACATTCAGCGCGGTTGCCACGCCCGGCAGGGCCAGGCCGAGTTCCACCAGGGTGATCGCCACGGCGGGCTGCATGCCGACCAGTACCGTCTCGGCGCCGAGAATCCGGCCCATCCCGGATATGTCCGCCACCATGCGGCCAATGAATGAATCGACCATCTCGAGCGTCGAGATGTCGATGAGGACGCCCCGTGAGGCGTTCTTCTGGATGGCGTTCGACAAGTCGTCCTGCAGCTTCAGCGCCATCTGATCGTGCATGTCCACCTGGATGGAAACAAGCAGGAACTCCCCCATTCTCAGGATTGGAATGTGCTCCATCGATCGTCAGCTCTTGAGCGAGGTGCCGGTGCGTTTCAACGCCAGCGCCAGGGCGTCGGCGAGATTGGCCTTGGTGACTACGCCCTGCAGGTCAACGCCCAGGTGCACGATGGTCTGCGCTATCTGGGGCCGCACGCCCGAGATGATGCATTCGGCGCCCATCAGGCGCAGTGCAGTCACCGTCTTCAGGAGATGCTGGGCGACGAGGGTGTCCACAGTCGGCACGCCGGTGATATCGAGAATGGCGATCTGCGCGCCGGTCTCCACCACTTTCTGCAGCAGGGTCTCCATGACCACTTGTGTGCGCGCCGAATCGAGCGTGCCGATCATCGGAATTGCAAGGATGCCGTCCCACAGCTTCACCACCGGCGTCGACAGCTCCAGCATCTCGCGTTGCTGACGATTGATGACTTCTTCGCGCGATTTCTGGTACGCCTTGACGGTGTGAATGCCCAACGCGTCCATCAATTCGGTGGCTTTCCATATCTGGTCTGCCAGCGCGTCCGCATCCTTGCCCGCGTCGCTGCGCAGCGCAGCGAAGTACGGTTTCTTGAGCGAGAAGATGAACATCGCCGTTTCGTCCGACGAGAATCCCTGCTGCACGCGCGAGCGCGACACTCCGTCGAGGAAGTCCCGAATCGCCTTGAAATCGGGGCCGCTGATGTCGGCGCCCTTGGCATGCTCCGACACGGCAGTGAGCAGCTGCATGAACTCGCTGGTTTGCTGATCGAGTTCGTTGGTGGAGATCCGCCCCTTGGTGCCCGCCTGATTGCTGGCGAGATCCCTGGCCCAGGCCGCGTGGATCTCCTTGCCACTCTTCTTTAGTACGTTTGACATCGTGGCGTCCGCCGTCGGAAGTTGAGTTTTGAAGAGCGGCGATGGTAGCAATGCTGCGACGCGTGCCTTGTAGGTGAGCGCCGACTCCAATGACAGACCAGACCCACATTTCCGGGTGCGAAATGCGATGTCGTCTAACTACTCAGGCATGGGTTGTGAGGACCGGGGCACCGCCGCGACGAGTCTTCCGTTCGGCCCACCGGCCGCCGCGGCAGGGCAGCGAAGAGCACCGAAGCCGCTTCCGGAGCGGCCGCCCACGCGCGCAAAGCATTGATCCGAGAAGGTTTATCTTTGGTCGCGGCCGGGAAATTCGTTGTGATAGGATCGCCGCCCTCAAATTTGAGCCACGCGCCCGTAGCTCAGCTGGATAGAGTACCTGGCTACGAACCAGGTGGTCGGGAGTTCGAATCTCTCCGGGCGCGCCAATTTGAAGTGAATACGCCCCCTGCGCGCTTCGCGATGGGGCTTATTCATTTCAAGGCGCCACGCCCGTCGAGCTTGGTGTTCTTCGCTCACTACCCTTGTTGGCGGTCGGTGAGTGCGACAACTCGGCGCCAGCGCGCTCACTGACTCATCGTCGTCGCCGCCAGCAGGAACCAAGTGGTGTGCGGAATCCACTGCTCGATCCAGCGCCAGTTGTTTTCATCCGGACCGGCCGCGAACACGATGCCGCGACCTTCGTCGCTATCCACAGCGCCCGTGATGCCGTTCGAGATGCCACCCACAACCATGTCGCCGGCGCTGTCCGCGTGCGGTGGATTGCGTACGCCGAAACCATAGAGCAAGCACAGACCGTAGGGATTGCGCCCCAGCGTCCAGTCGATCTGGTTCTGCGCGAAGGTGGCCAGATCCGACGTCACGCCGAAGGCGCCCTTGGGATCTGGCGAAACGATCCTCCCGGCGAGGATCGCGGCGGTCGCCAGTGACGCAAGCCGCGCGCTCTCTCCCTGCCACCAGTATTTGGTCTCGTTGGCATGCGGCATGAAGAAGCCTTCCTGGCGCTCCGCCGCGAGCTTTCCGTCCTTGAAGGTGCGGAATGTCTGCCGCGCGTAGTTGTAGGGATTCGCAACGGCGCGGTCGAGCGCAAGCTGCCAGGCGAGTGCCTTGCGCAGCGTCGATTTCGTGGCGTCGATGCGTGCAGTGTCGGTTTCGACGTCGAGGTAGTACACCAGGCTCAAGACAGGAAAACCCGCCTCGGCGCCGTGATAGTACGGACGGTCCTTCGCATCGCTCACGAACCAGCCGTCGCTGGTCATCCTGCCGTTCAGATTCGCCGCGCGCAGGCGGGCTGCCTGCAGATAGGCGCTCTTCTTCGTCGCATGATAAAGCTCGGTCGCGGCGAGCAGCGCGGTGTAGTCGTCGATGATGTTCTCGACGCCGTCGTCGCAGTATTTCTGGTTGTTTGCCTGGAGATGCGCGAATGCCTTCTCGGCATCCGCGAGGTACTGCGCCGCCGTGAATTCGCCGTGCCGCCCGGTTTGCCGCCCGAGCATCGAGGCGCGGGCCAGTGCGGCAATCGCCACGCCGCCGCCTTCGCGGAATGCGGCGTTGTAGTTGGTGCTGTAGATGCCGTCGAGTCCTTCGTAACCCGTGACCACGCGTTCGGCGCCAGGTTCACCCCAGCGATCGAAGACGGTTTCGTAGAAATATCCGGCCGGATCCAGGATGCGATGCAGGTAATCCGCACCGAAGAACGCTTCTGCAGTGACCCGCTCTTCGAGGCCGGCCTTTGTGAATTGATCCGGCGCCGTTTGGTACGTCTTTGCCAGCGCCCAGGTCGCCATGGCGGCCTGCTGCGGATTGAAGTAGTTGGCGAACGACAGGTGAGAAAGGTACTTGCCCGTGTCGCCGCCCGCGTCCTTCCAGCCGCCCCAGACGTTCACGTAGCGCTGTGTGTCGAAGATGCGGATGTGTTTGTCGGCTTCGCCCAGCCAGCGATTCTGCTTGAAGTAGGAGACCAGCTTGTCGGCGGTAACCGCGAAGACTGCGCGGTCCGCAACATCGAATGGCGCCGAAATCGCCTGCTCGTTCCCGAGCGTGACGCGCACACGATATTTCCCCGGGCTGTTCAGTGTCGCGAAATCCGCCTGGAAGTACCGCTTTTCGCCCCACTCAACGAAAGCGGGCAACGCCGTGAGAGCGCCGGACAACACGGCCGCGTCCCCGCGCAGGACTTCAAAGCGTCCCTGCGACTCCATCCCTTTGTATTCGACGACGGCGATCTTGGGTCCGCGCCGCTCGAGCGCAACCTGGTTCACCTGCACCGCGACCTGCGCGGCCGCCGGCACGGCGGTCAGCAAACACGGCAGGATCAGCAGCAACGCACCCGTTCTCACTCGCTGGAAACAGGATTCAGCGCCCAAATGAATACCCCGCGCGCAAGCCGTAAGTACGTGGCGCGTCATAGTTCGCCTTGACGACGCCGCGATTGAAGCCGCCAAAATTCTTCGTGTCCTCGTCCGTGAGGTTCTCGCCGAAGAGCTCGACGTAGAACCGGTCGTCCGGACCATTCAGACGCAGTCCGAGGTCCACTTTCGCGTACGCATCCTGCGACTGCGAGAGATGCGGGCCGTCATAGTTCTGGATGTCGAGCCACATCCTGCTCTGCCAGTGCGCCACCACCTGCGGTTGCAGCGAGTAGCCGCCGCTCAACTCGAGTTGGTGCTGATAGTTCAACGTCAGGGTGTAGTCCGGCGCAAATGGCAGTTCGTTACCGCTGATGTCCGTGTCTTCACCGGCGCAGGGAGTCTGCCCGTATATCTCGCGTTCCGCGCAGGCATAACCATCCTGGTAGGTGCCGCCGTCGATGATCTCGGTGTCGAGCCACGTTGCGAAGCCGGACAAGCGGCCACCATGCCAGGGGATGAAGTCGAATTCGAGTTCGACACCCTTGATGCGGGAGCGCGTGAGATTATCCGTGGTCCACGCGGTCACCGGATCGCCGAAGGTCGGGCTGGTGGGATTTACGTCCGTACCCACGACCTTGTCGCCGGTGTTCTGCATGTCGTCGTAGTTGGACAGGAACGCGGTCGCTGCGATTTGCAGCTTGCCGTCGAGCACCTTCGCCTTGTAGCCGAGCTCGTAGGTCTTGACCTGCTCCGGCCCGTACTCAAGTAGTTCGAGGCAGCCGTTGTTGCAGAAATCGGCCATCTCGTACATGCCGCCCATCTTCTGACCAGTTGCGACGGAACCGAACAGCATCGCGCCTTCATGCGGGAAGAACTGCAGGCCGGCGCGATAAGTGCCATGGCTCCAGCTTTCCGCGACGTTGTTGGGCTCACTGGGCGGCATCACTGAGCCAAGCGGCGCACCGCTGCCCATGTCGTCGGTTAGGTCGCTGGATTGATGGGCGCGCACCGAGGTTGGTGTGTATTCGCCGTTGTACCAGCCCGGGTCGCCCTGCCAGAACGCGTACGTCATGCCATTCGTGTCGGTCTTGCGGTCGTCCGAATACCGGTAGCCGAGTGTCAGGTTGAGTTTCGGAACGATGCGGTAGTCAAACTGCGCGAACGCGGCCTTCGTCGTCGTCGTGCGCTTGGTCTGATCGAACACCCAGCTGTCCGGCAATCCATCCGGGTTGTAGCCCAACGGCAGAGAGGGATCCGCGTAATACGACTTGTTGTTGAGCATCTCCATGTCGTAGCGGATCTGTTTGTCGTCGTGAAGGTAGAAGAGACCGGTCACCCACTGCAGCTTGCCTTCGCCGGTCGACTTGAATTGCAGCTCGTGGGTCGTCGTGTCATAGCGGCTGTGTCGCGTCTCCCAGCTTTCGTCCCAGATAGGGTAGTAGCCGGTCATCTCCGCCTCGGGCGTCGTCGGTTCGCCGATCGACGACCACTCGGGCGCGGGCCGCGTGCCGCCGTCGACGTCTTCGATCTGCGAG
>Ga0111539_10013377_pt1 | contig 10257 bp, 9 predicted proteins | sample RhiMethybrSRZTD1_FD_79667 | JGI IMG/M metagenome (GOLD analysis project Ga0111539, IMG submission 79667) | Populus rhizosphere microbial communities from Tennessee, USA - Rhizosphere MetaG P. TD hybrid SRZTD1 (version 2) (version 2) | ecosystem: Host-associated > Plants > Roots > Rhizosphere >... | reverse complement strand
TGATCGTCGGCTCGGTGCGGTTCGGACTGGGCCTGGCGGTCGCCTGCGTGGTCTGCTCGATCGCGTACTCCGCGGTGTTCCTCGCGCTGAGCCTGCTCACCCGGCGGCCGGTCCTGCTCGGCCTGCTCTACGTGCTGATCTGGGAGGGGTTGCTGGGCAACCTGCTGGCCGGCAGCCGGGTGCTGTCGATCCAGCAGTACGCGGTCGCCATCGCGGCGGAGATCGCGCCGTCGCCGGTGCTGCACGCGCGGCTCTCGCTACCGCTCGCTCTGGCCATGAGCGCGGCGTTCGCGGTGGGCGGCACGCTGCTGGCCATCGACCGGCTGCGGTCCTTCCGGCTGGCCGGTGAGACAAGCTGACGCGGTCCGCCGCGGATCGTTCAGCTGGCCCGGACCACCCGGCGCAGGCGGCCGTCCTAGTGGAACCGGACGCTGACGACGATCAGCACGACCATGGCCGCGGCGACGACCCAGTCCACGACGAGGCAGAACGGCGGCCACCATCGAGTGTCGGCGACGTAGTGGCTGCGGTGCTGCCAGAGATCCTTGAGCCCGTGGCCGAGGAAGCCGACCACCAGCAGCCACGCCGACCCGGTGACACCCGCCGCGGCGAGCACGACGAAGACAGCGGCAACGACGCACTCGACGACGATGACGGAAGGCCGTCCGTCGGCCACGGCGAAACCGATGTAGACCGCCGCGATCAGGGCCAGCCCGAGCGCGTAGACGGTCGCCGGGTCGAGCCACCAGAACGCCACCGGCGAGGCGGCCTGCAAGGCGCCGACCACGACGCCCCACAGCACGGGCTCGCGCAGCAATCCCGCCACCTGCCGGGGAGCTGGCTCTGCCGGTGTCACGGTCGGTTCCTCCGGTCGGCCCCTCCCCGTTCGTGGGGCCCGATCGGCCCCGCAGGGCCGGGCCACCCACCGTACGGGCCTTCGAAGACCACGAACAGACCTCCACAGCAGGGCTCGGCACAGCGCAACGGGACACCGGTGCCCCGCGTCAGAAGTCCTCGCACCGCTTCCCGGCGCCCGGACGGCGACCGGCGGCGTTGTCGTCGCGGCCGATACAACCCGGTATCGGCCACTCCTCCGCCTTGCCGGACGCCGTCTGGATCACCGGGAACCGGCACGAAACCTCTGACGCGGGACACTAGGACAGCAGGGCGTCCCGGACCGGGACCAGCTTGGCCTCGCTCTCGGCCAGCTCGTCGGCCGGCTTGGAGCCGGCGACGATCCCGCAGCCGGCGAACAGCCGCAGCCGCTCCGGTGCGTCCGGGTCGATCTGCGCGCAGCGCAGCGCGATGCCCCACTCGCCGTCGCCGGCCGCGTTCATCCAGCCGACCGGACCGGCGTACCGGCCGCGGTCGAGGCCCTCGATCTCCCGGATCACCCGCAGGGCCGCGCCGGTCGGCGACCCGCACACCGCCGCCGACGGGTGCAGCGAGGCGAGCAGGCCGAGCGAGGTCGAGCCGTCCGCGACCACCGCCGACACGTCGGTGGCGAGGTGCATCACGTTCGGCAGGGCGAGCACGAACGGCTCCTCCGGCACCTCGACCGAGCGGCAGTGCCGGGCCAGCGCGTCGGCGACCGACCGCACGCCGTACCCGTGCTCCTCGAGGTCCTTGATCGACCCGGCCAGCGCGGTGCCGTCGTACCGGTCCCGGGCCGGGTCGCCGTTGCGGCGCAGCGTGCCGGCCAGCACCCGCGAGGTGGCGACGCCCTTCTCCAGCCGCACCAGCATCTCCGGGGTCGCGCCGAGCAGGCCGTCGACCGCGAACGTCCAACAGCTCGGGTACTGCCCGGCGAGCCGGCGCAGCGGCCAGCGCGGGTCCACCGGCCGGCCGGCCTCGACCACCACGTCCCGGGCCAGCACCACCTTCGCCACCTCGCCGGAGGCGATCCGGCCGACCGCCGCCGCGACCAGGCCGGTCCAGTCGGCGGCGGTACGGGCCCCGTCGCGGCCGGTGAGTGGCCCCGGGGCGGCCGGCCGGTCGCGCCGCTCGGGCAGCCCCGGCGACCGGCCCACGGTCGTCAGCCACCACACGCCGTCGTGCACGCCGACCACCGTCTCCGGCACGACCAGCGCCGACGACCCGGTCTCGGCGTCGAACGCGAACGAGCCGAACGCGACCGGCCCGCAGCCGGGCAGCCCGACCTCGTCGACCACGTCGACGCCCGCGGTCAGCTCCTGCCACCACGCCTCGGCCCGGCCGAACGGGTCGGGGCCGGTCAGGTCCAGCCGTGCCGCGGTACCCCAGCCGACCAGGCCTTCGCCGCCCGTCACCCAGGCAAGGCCGCCGCGCTCGGGGAGCAGTTCCAGCAGCTCACCCGGCTGGGCGATCGGCACGGTCCGGATCGGACCAAGCGAAGGGAAAAGATCCGTGGGCACGCCTCAGCGTACGGACCCGGTGGCCCGGCCGCCGCCAGGGGTGGTTGGCTGCCTGGCGTGGACGGGATCGAGGAGTGGAGCAAGGCCCAGCAGCGGGTCATCGGGCTGGTCGGCGACCTGACGCCGGAGCAGGCGCAGGTGATGGTGCCGGCGTGCCCCGCCTGGACGGTGCGCGACCTGCTCTCGCACATGGTCGGGCTCGGCGCCGACGTGGTGGCCGGGGACGAGCCGGACGACCACAACGCCGAGTGGACCGCCCGCCAGGTGGCCCGGCGGCGGGACCGCGACGTCGACGCGCTGGTCGCGGAGTGGCGGTCGGTCGCCGGCCCGCTGCGCGACTGGATGGCCGCGCACGGCACCCGGCCACTGTTCGACGTGACGATCCACGAGCAGGACCTGCGCGGCGCCCTGGGCCAGCCGGGCGCCCAGGACACGCCGGCGATGGCCGCGGTCCGGGACCGGTACGTGGCCCGGCTGGCCGATCGGCTGCGCGACCGGCCGCCGCTGTCGCTGGTGGGCGAGCGCTGGCGCTGGGACTCCGAGCTTGGCACCGAGCCGGCGGTCGTCATCCAGGCGCCGGAGTTCGAGCTGACCCGCGCGCTGCTGGCCCGCCGGTCGGCGCACCAGCTGCGGTCCTGGACGGTCCGCGGCGACGTCTCGCCCTACCTCGACGCGTTCACCTCGCTCGGCCCGCTGCCGACCACCGACCTGTCCGAGTCCGGCCGGACCGCCGGCCGGCAGTCCGAGAAGTAGCCCGGCACCCGCTTGCGGGGCCGTCCTCGGCCCCGCTTGTGGGTGATGATGCGGCCCTCCACGACGATCTGGCCGCCCCAGACTCCCCAGGGTTCCCGCCGCTGCAGGGCACCGTCGAGACAGGCCGCCCGGACCGGGCAGTCGGCGCAGATCGCCTGGGCACGGGTCAGCAGCTCCGGCCTCTCGGCGAACCAGAGCTCGGGGTCGTGCTCCCGGCACGGCCATCCGGTGCTGTGTGTCATCGCCCCAGCCCCATCCGGATAGATGAATGCCTGGTCACCGGGAGGCGTCCTGGCAGAGCCAGGGCCAGGACCTGCTCGGCCGCGACTCCCAGCACGAGGAGGAAGGCGAGGTTGGACAGCGTGCCGAGGACACCGCCGTCCTGGACGAACAGCGAGGTGAGAATCCGCCAGGGCTGCCCGTGGAGCTCTGCCGGGGTGCGCTCGAGCCGGGGGAGCAGACCGGGATGCAGCCACTGCGCCACGCTCATCCCTGCCGTCGCGGCGACGATGAGCGATGTTGCCACCGGAGGGCGCGTCAGGTCCGTGACATGCCGCCCGAGAGCCGACGTCACGGCGCGGGCCGGGGATGGATGCATCGAGCGGACCTTCGAATCGGTGGCAGCTGCGGTTCGACCTTGTCGACGCGACCCGATCGAGACATCCGCCAGCCAGCCGATCTCCTGGCTCGGCTAGGAGCTCTCGGCTCCGATTCCGGTCGCGTTCTGCCGCGCCACCTCGGCGCCGAGAAGCGTTCGCGAGGAGATCCCGAGCTTCTCGAACACGTGGGCTATGTGCGTCTGGACCGTGCGCCGCGACACGAACAGCCGCTCGCCGATCTGCGGGTTGGTCAGTCCCTCGGCAGCCAACCGCGCCACCGTCTCCTCGGCCGGGGTGAGGCCCTGCCAACCCGACTCGGGCCGGTGGCGGGGCTTCCTGCTCCCTCTCCTGATCCCGGCCGAGCGCAGCACCGCGTCGACCCGGGCGATGTCACGAAGCGCGCCAAGGCGTTCGTACGTCTCCAGCGCCTCGTCGAGACGCGAGCGACCCCGGGCCACGTCTCCCCGGCGGAGCAACGCGACGCCCAGGTCCTCACGGGCGCCGGCGGCGTCGACGACACGCGGCCCGCCGGCGTAGGCCTCGACCGCCGACTCGAGCGGCCCCAGCTCGTCCTCGACCAGGCCGCGGCACCGCAGTGCGGCCGCGGTCAACGAGGGAACGGTGTTGGCGGCCGCCAGCGCGCTGATGCGTCGCGTCGCCTCGGCCGCACGGGGTCGGTGGTCCGTGGCCAGCGCGAGGCGGACCAGATCCGGAGCGAGGACGCGATACTCGAGCGCAAGGCCGAGCTCACCGCACCGGTCGAACGCCTCGGCCAGCGTCGCGTACGCGTCCTCGACTCGTCCCTGCGCCTCGAGGACCAGCGCCCGGGCGCACACCGCCCACTGGGAGCGGTAGCGGCCTTCGGTCTGGTTCAGCTGCTGGACCGCCGTGTCGGCGAGCTCCGCGGCCCGGGCGATCTCGTTGCGGTGCAGGCAGATCAGGGAGTGCACGCCGCGGCTGACGATGAGGCTGTAGGACTCCCCGGTGTCGGCAGCCAGTTCGACGTTCGCCGTGACCTCGTCGACTGCGTCGTCCCACTCGCCGGCGACGAACCGTTCGACGGCGCGGACCATCTGGTAGCTGGGCTGGTGCCACCGGATCCCCATCTCGTCGCTGCGCCGGGTGCCCGCTTCGAGCGCGGCCCGCGCGTCGTCGAGCCGGTCCTGTTCGACCAGGATGAACGCCGCGGGCGCGTAGATCGGGTACCGCAGCCCGGTCCTGTCCGGGCTGTGCTCGGCAGCGGCCAGGCCGGACTCGATGGTCGCGCTCGCCACGTCGAGCTCGCCGCGGAGCATCGAGACGACCGCGACCATCGCGGTCGCGATCGCCGCCGTCATGTGGTTCTCGCTGGCCGATGCCGCGGCTCGCGCCTCCGCCGCGACGGCCAGCGAGCCGTCGAGGTCGCCCAACCACATCCGGCTGATGCACGCCCACCCCAGCGCACTGGCCCGGCCCGGGTCGTCGTCACCCAGCCGCTCGATCCCCACCCGCAGCTCGTCCAGCCCGTCCCGGGGCCGGCCGCCGGTCAGCAGCACCAAGCCGAGGCCGGTGTGGGCACGTGCCTGTGCGGCGGCATCGTGGCCGGGACCGAGCAACGAACGCCAGGCCGACTCCGCCTCCGCGACGCGACCGGCCGACATCAGCGCACCGGCACGCTCGGCGATGACCGCATCACGGCCGTGATGCCCGGCATCCATCAGCTCGATGGCACGCTCGAACAGGTCCGCGGCGATGTCCGGAGACCGGGGTGCCGCGTCGCGAGCGGCGGTCGTGAGCCACCCGACCGCCTCGACGTCGCCCTTCGTCGCCCCTCGCGCCAGCTGTTCGGCCACGAGTCGAGTCGCCGCACCCGCGGCGGCGAGACGTTGTCCCGTCTCGCGATGCAGTGCGAGCCGGAGGCTGTGCGGGGTGTCCTCGTACAGGACCTCCCGGATCAGGTCGTGGCGGAACCGCAACCGCTCGCCGTCCTCCTCCAGGACACCCGCGCGGATGCCCTCGGTCACGGTCGAGGCCAGCCGGACCGCCGGAACACCCGAGCTCACGGACAGGTCCTGGATGGTGAACCTGGCGCCCAGGATCGCCGCGGCCCGCAGCACGTCCATGACGTCGTCGGGCAGATAGCCGAGGCGACGCAGGATCGTCAGGCGCAGGCTCGCCGGCAACCTCACCTGGGTCAGATCGACACGCCCCGGCGTCACCTCGAGGATGCCGTCGGCCTCCATGGCGCCGAGCAGCTCGGTGATGAACAGCGGGTTCCCACCGGCGCCGGCGATCTCGCGCAGGAGGGTTGGTCCGGGACGGCCGGAGACCAGCTCGGACACGAGCGCCTCGACGGCCGACTCGTCGAGCCGGCCGACGGCGAGCTGGGTGGCCCCGGCCCCGGTAAGCGCGTCCACGACGTGTCGCAACTGGGCCGAGCGCGGACTCGGCCGATAGCAGCCGAGGAATCCCAGCGGCATGAAGGACGAGCGGCGGCCGATCGCGCCGATGGTCAGCAGGCTCGACGGGTCGACCCACTGCAGGTCGTCCACGGCGACGACCAGCGGTGTGTGCAGCGTCAGGTCCTCGACCAGGTCGACGAACGCGTCCACCACCCGGAACTGCAGCCCGGCATCACTCGTCACGGTGACCGGACCCCTGCCGTCGTGGCCGCCCCGGCCGGCATCGCCGCTGGTGGCGAGCAGGGCGGCGATCGCCCGGCGGCGCGGGTCCGGCGAGGTCGGGCTGCAGTCCAGTGCCTCGGCGATCGCGCCGAACGGCCGGGTGCGCTCCAGCTCCTCGCCCTGACCCGTCGCGACCGAGAAGCCGCGGGATCGGGCGTCGGCGAGCGTCTCGGCCAGCAGCCGGGTCTTCCCGATACCGGCCTCACCCTCGACCAGGACGACTGCCGGGCGACCGGTCGCCAGCGTGTCCAGCGCTCCGGAGAGCACATCCAGCTCACGCACACGCCCCCGCAGCGTCGCTGCAGGTGTGGCGGCGACCACGGACGAGATCCTACCCGGATCAGCATCATGGCGGATGTCTCGCCGCCGTCGCGGTGACACGGTGGGCAGCCCGAATGCCGAGCCGGCAGGAACCGCCATGACCCACACGACAGACCCGACGGCCGCGCACGGTGACCCGCGCGGGGGTGACCGGCACCGACCCGGCCTCCGTTCCGCCCGGGCCATCGATTTCGAGCAGGCCATCGACATCCAGCGGCCGATCGAGGAGGTCTTCGCCTACCTCGCCGACTTCACCAACATCCCCGAGTGGAACTACTACGTCCGGCAGGTCCGCCAACTCACCGCGGGACCTGTGGCGGTGGGAACCAGATACGAACAGGTCCGGCGCACCGACCGCCAGTGCTACGAGGTCACCGTTCTCCGGGCACCCCGTACGGTCGCAGTGACCACGCTCGGGGGAGAACGCCCGGCCTTCCACCGGCAGTTCGAGCTCGAGCCGAACGGGCGCGGCACCCGGCTCAGCGATCGCTGGGAACTCGACCTCGGTTACCCGCCAGCGGTGCAGCGCTTGGCAGCGCCGCGGGTCACGAGGGCGGTCGGGGAGAACCTCGCCGTGCTGAAGCGGCTGCTCGAGCGGGACCGAGCGGCATAGCAGGACCGCCGCCCGGAACCCCTCGCCGCGATCAGCTCTCGCCGGGAAGTGGCACGTGCTGGAGCTTGTCCGGGTTGTTGACCACGTAGATCTCCTCGATGCGGTCGCGCTCGACCCGCAGCGCACACACCCGCGGCTCGCCGGCGACGTAGAGCACGCCGGCCGGCTGGCCGTTCACGTCCAGCGTCGGGCCGGGGCTGAACTCGCGGTGTTCCAGCAGCCCGGCGAAGAACGACAGCACCCGGTCGATGCCGCTGACCGGTCGCAGCGCGGCCCTGACCTTGCCGCCGCCGTCGTTCCAGACCGTGATGTCGTCGCTGAGCACCCGACCGAGGTCGGTGAGGTCGCCGGTCTCCGCCGCGGACAGGAACGTGCGCAGCAGCCGCGCGTACGTCTCCGGCGCCGGTCGCAGCCGCCGCCCGCCGGCCAGACGCCGCCGGCCCCGGCTGTGCAGCTGCCGGCAGTTGGCCACCGAGCTGCCGAGGATCTCGGCGATCTGCTCGTACGGCAGTTGGAACGCCTCACGCAGCACGAACACGGCCCGCTCGGGCGGGGACATCCGCTCCATCAGGTGCACCGTGGCGTACGCGACGCTGTCGCGCAGCTCGGCCGTGTCCATCGGCCCGAGCGCTCCGGTCGCGACCGGCTCGGGCAGCCACGGGCCGACGTAGGCCTCCCGGGTCACCTTCGCCGACTTGAGGTGGTCGAGCGCGATCCGGGTCACCACGGTGAGCAGGAACGCGCGCGGGTCCCTGACGTCCTGCTCGATCCGGGCCCATCGGGTGTACGCGTCCTGGACGACGTCCTCCGCGTCCCACATGCTGCCGAGCATCCGGTACGCGGCGCCGAGCAGCAGCGACCGGTGTCTTTCGAACACCGTGACCGAATCCACGACCGTCAGCATGGAACCTCCGGGAGAGCGACGGAACTCAGGCAAGGACGAGCCGGCGCCGCCGAACGTGACAGCGGCCACGGCGAGGCCCACGGGTGTCACGGTCGCGGCCGGCCGCTCGTCCTCCTCCGGTCCCGCCCCGACCGAGCAGGAGTTGCCATGCGAGTCCTCGCCACCACTGCCGCTGTCCTCGTCCTCGTCGGCCTTGCCCCGGCCGCCGGCGCCGCCCCTCCCGCCCCGTGCGACCCGCTGTGCCAGCAGCGCGAGAACGCCCTGCCGCGGACGGGCTTCTACCACCCACCGGACCCGCTGTCGCCGCGGCCGCCCGGCACGCTGATCCGGGCCGAGACGTTCGACGGCTACCGCGCCGGCGGCGCCGCGGTGACCGCGACCCGGATCCTCTACCACAGCCGCACCTCCGCCGGCCGGGACGTCGCGGCCTCCGGGGTCGTGCTGCTGCCGCCGGGTCCGCCGCCGACCGGGGGCTGGCCGGTGGTCGCGGACGCACACGGGACCAGCGGTGTCGGCGTCGACTGCGCGCCCTCGCTCATGCGCGACCTCTACCACGGCGACCAGATGCTGCGGTTCGTCGCCCGCGGCTGGGCGGTCGTCGCGCCGGACTACGCCGGGCTGGGCACCGGCGGCGGGACCGAGTTCCTCAACAAGACCGCGGCCGCGAACGACGTGCTCGCCGCGGTCGACGCCGCCCGCCGGCTGCCGTTGTCGTCCCGCTGGGTGCTCTGGGGCCACTCCCAGGGCGGCGGCGCGGCCCTGGCGGTGGCCGAGCGGCAGCGGACCCGCCCCGACCCGGGCTACCTCGGCGCCGTGGTGACCGCGCCGGCCGCGGACCTCGTACCCAGCGTCGAGTCGATCGTGGCGACACCGGGCCTCGGCGCCTTCCTCCCGCTCATCGCGTACGGGGCGAAGGTCACCGACCCGCGGACGCGGCTGCGCGACGTGCTCTCGCCCGCCGCGCTGCGGCTGCTGCCGGCGCTCCGCAGCGAGTGTCTCGGCGCGCTCTCCGCCCGGTATGCCGGGCTCACCGGCGACGGCCTGGTCCGCCCGGACTACCTCGCGGAGCCGCACTTCGCCCGGTTCCTGGCCGCGAACAGCGTCGGCTCCCGGCCGGCCGGCGGGCCGGTCCTGCTGCTGCAGGGCGGCGCCGACCAGGCCATCCCCGCGGCGATCACCGACCGGGTCGCGGCCCGGCTGTGCCGCACCGGCTCGGTCGTGGACTACCGGACGTTCCCCGGGCTCGGCCACGACACGATTCCCGGCGTCGTCACCGGCATCGACGACGGCGCCGCCGACCAGCTCCTCGCCTGGGTGGCCGACCGGTTCGCCGGCCGGGCCGCCGGGTCGACCTGCGCAGAGAGAAGGAACCAGCCATGACCTGCACCCGTCCGCACACCCTCGTCACCGGCGCCTCGTCCGGCATCGGCCGGGCGAGCGCGCTCCGCCTCGCCGCCGCCGGCCAGCACGTGTACGCCGGCGTCCGCACCGACGCCGACGCCGCGGCTCTGACCGAGGCGGCCGCCGGCTGGGAGCTGACCCCGGTCATCCTCGACGTCACCGACCCGGTCCAGATCGCCGCCGCGGCCACCACGGTGGCCGACCACGTCGGCCCGGCCGGCCTCGACGGCCTGGTCGACAACGCCGGCATCGGCGTCGCCGCGCCGGTCGAGCTGCTGCCGCTGGACACGTTCCGCCGGCTGCTGGAGATCAACCTGGTCGGCCAGCTCGCGGTCACCCAGACGTTCCTGCCGCTGCTGCGCACCGCCCGCGGCCGGATCGTCGTGATCAGCACGATCGGCGTGCGGTTCCGGCCGCCGTTCGCCGGGCCGCTGGACGCGACCAAGGCGGCGCTGGCCGAGCTGGCCCACGCCCTCCGGCAGGAGCTGGCGCCGTGGGGGATCCGGGTCATCCTGGTCGAGCCCGCCAGCATCGCCAGCCCCGCGGCCGACAAGGTGGCCAGGGACGCGGAGGCCACGCTCGCCCAGGCCGACCCGGACCGGCGCGACCT
>Ga0111539_10013374_pt1 | contig 10257 bp, 9 predicted proteins | sample RhiMethybrSRZTD1_FD_79667 | JGI IMG/M metagenome (GOLD analysis project Ga0111539, IMG submission 79667) | Populus rhizosphere microbial communities from Tennessee, USA - Rhizosphere MetaG P. TD hybrid SRZTD1 (version 2) (version 2) | ecosystem: Host-associated > Plants > Roots > Rhizosphere >... | reverse complement strand
GCCGATATCGGGCGCCTCGATGAACCCGATGCGCTCGATCGGGCCCGCTGTCGCCTCCGGAAACTTCCACGCTCTGTGGCTCTACATCGCCGCCCCGATCGTCGGAGCCTCGGTCGGCGGGCTTGCCTACCAGTTCGTCCGTGGTGAGCAGAGTCAGGTCGGCGAATCGAGGGGTGTGGGCGATGTCGAGGGGAGGGGACGGTGAGCCACGTGCTCTTCGTCTGCGTCCAGAACGCCGGCCGTTCGCAGATGGCAGAGGCGCTGTTCACCGCGGTCGCGGAGGGGCGCCACGAGGCCCGCTCGGCCGGGACGGCCCCGGCGGCGCACGTGCATCCCGAGGTCGTCGCAGCCATGCGCGAGGTCGGTGTCGATCTCGAGAGCCGGGTGCCTCACGAGCTCGGTCAGGCGGACGCCGGCTGGGCCGACGTGATCGTGACCATGGGCTGTGGAGACGCCTGCCCGTACATACCCGGCAAGCGCTACGTCGACTGGGAGCTCGACGACCCGGCGGGGCTCCCGCCAGACGAGGTACGCCGCATCCGCGACGAGATCGCCGAGCGAACGAAGGCTCTGGCTGGGGAGCTGGCGTAAAGCCAGAGTCGGTTGTCGCGCGACCGGCCGCGAGGGGGCGGTAGATTCACGTCCTGGAAGCGGCCCATCTCCTCGCCAGCACCCTTCCCGACGGTGGGACCATCGGCGTCGCTGCGCCCGCGAGCCCGTGGGAGAACCGCTCCGATCTTCTCCGCGGAGTCGAGTGGTGGGAAGCGCAGGGGTACCGCGTAAAGCTGGCGCCGAGGGTCGACGGACGGGACGACTTCGTCGCGGGCCCGCCCGAGCAGCGCGCCGACGACCTGAACGCGCTCTTCGCCGACCCGGAGGTCGACGTCGTCCACTGCATGCAGGGCGGCTACGGGTCGGCCCAGACGATCCCCTTCCTCGACTTCGACGTCATCGCAGCCAATCCGAAGCCGTTCATCGGCTATTCCGACATCACCGCCCTCCACGTCGCGATCCGGCAGCGCACGGGTCTCGCCACGTTGTACGGCCCCGGTGTCGCAGGCGTGGGCGACAAGGAGGCGTCGGCGTTCACCCGGGCGCGCTTCCTCGAGGTTCTGCGGGGCGGCGGCGCGGGCGAGGTCCCCCGCGACCCGGACGACCCCTACGTGCGCGCCATCGCAGGCGGGAAAGCCTCCGCCCCGCTGGCGGGCGGGTGTCTCTGGCTGCTCATGCAGACCATGGGCACGCCCTGGGAGATCGACCTCGACGGCGCAATTTTCTTCTTCGAGGACGTCGATGCGCCGCCCTGGTACATCGACGGAGCACTCGTCCAGCTTGCCCATGCCGGCAAACTCGACCGGGTCCTCGGAGTCGTAGTAGGCGAGATGGAGAAGTGCGAGTGGCGAGAGGATAGGCCCGAGTGGCCAAGGACCAAGTCTCTCGAGGACGTCCTGGAGCAAAGGCTGGAGCCACTTGGCGTCCCCGTGCTATACAAGCTGCCCTTGGGCCACGGAAAGAACCTTGCGATGCTCCCCCTCGGCGTCCCCGCGACGCTCGACGCCGATGCCCGCACACTCACGATCGACGAGCCCGCGCTGATCGAGCGCGGGAATTCCCTCGCAACGCCGAGGGAGAAAGGGAGGACGGCATGAGAAGGACGATCGCGATCGTCGCCGCGGTGCTCGCGGCGCTGGCGCTGGCCGCTTGTGGAGGATCGGGCGGAAACGCGACCGGCTCAGGCGGCTCCGAGACCGGCGCCGTGACCGAGGGCGGGATCCTACGAGTCGGCTCGATCAACTACATCGACTCGTTCAACCCATTCCATTTCATCGAGTCGCAGTCCTACAACGCCTTCATCATGCTCTACCCCCAGCTCGTCCAGTACGACTTCGTGGACGGGGAGTACGTCATCGTCGGCGATCTCGCCGACTCCTGGGACACCTCGGCCGACGGGAAGGACTGGACGTTCCATCTGAAGTCCGGGGCGAAGTGGTCGGACGGGCAGCCCCTGACCGCCGACGACGTCGCCTGGACGGCGAACACGACGGCCAAGTACGCAAGCGGCCCGACGGCTGTCATGGCTCCCGCGCTCGCACACCTAAAGAACGCTGAAGCGCCCGACCCGACGACGGTCGTCCTCCACTACAAGACGCCGGTCGGGAACGTGCTTGCCCAACTCGAGCAGTTCTTCGTCGTTCCAGAGCACGTCTGGAGCAAGTTCGCGGTCGGCGACGGGAAGGGCCTGAAGACCTACGCGCCCGAGAACGACCTGTCCACGATGGTCACGGGCGGCGCGTTCACGCTGAAGCAGTACGAGAAGAAGGGGACAACCGTCTTCCTCCCGGACCCGAACTACTGGGCCGACAAGCCTCACGTCGAGGCGGTCGCGCTCACGTACTACACGAACGCCGATTCGATGATCGCGGACATGAAGTCGGGCCAGGTCGACTGGGTCGACCAGGTGCCGTTCAACGCCGTTGACGTGCTCAAGAAGGACTCGAACATCGTCGTCCAGCAGATCCCGGGGGCGGAGACCACGAACATCACGTGGAACTCAAACCCGTACAAGGACGAGAACCGAGAGCTCCTCGATCCAGAGGTGAAGAAGGCCCTCTCGATGTGCGTCGACCGCGACAAGATCATCGAAGTCGTCTTCAACGGCTACGCGGACAAGGTCGAGAGCCTGCCCGGCAAGATCTCGCTCTACGAGAACAAGGATCTCGGGCCCCTCGAGCACGATTGCGACGCCGGCAACGCGATGCTCGATCAGCTCGGCTACAAGCGCGGGCCCGACGGCACCCGGATCGCACCCGCGACGACGGGCAAGGACGCGCAGCCGGCACACAAGATGCAGTACGAAATCATGCAGCCCACCTCTCTCGACTTCAACGGCCCCCGCGCCTTCGACATCGTCAAGGAGGGGTTCGCCGAGGCGGGGGTCGACGTCACCTTGAAGATCGGCGGCGACTCGACCGCGGCCTACGAGATCGAGACCACCGACCACTGCGATCCCGCGACCAACTCGGGCTACACCGGCTGGGACATCGCCATGTGGGACTGGGTCGGGTACGTCGACCCGGACTTCATGCTCTCCGTGGTCACGAAGGGCCAGTGGTGCTCCTGGAGCGACACCGGCTGGGACAACCCCGACTACGACGCGCTCTACGAGAAGCAGGGCACGACCGTCGACGAGAACGAGCGCGCGTCGATCGTCCAGCAGATGGAGCAGATGATCTACGACAACTGGGTCTACACCCAGCTCGTCGAAGAGCAGTACATCGACGCGCACACGACGGCATGGGACGGCATGGACCCGCACCTGAACGCGTACGCGAAGATGTACTGGACGCGGCCGTTCAAGACCGGCTAGGAGGAAGCGAAGCGAAAGAGGACGGATGAGGGGCTTCGACTACGTCGGCAAGCGCATGCTCTTCGCGGCGCTGACGGTCTTCGTCGCCATCACGCTCAACTTCGTCCTCTTTCGCACCCTCTCGGGCGACGCGGTCTCGGCATTGCGCTGCCGCCAGTGCACGCAGGCGTTCAAGGAGTACCAGCGCGAGCAGCTAGGGCTCGACAAGTCCAGGTGGGAGCAATATCAGCTCTACCTCGAGGACCTGGCACACGGAAACATGGGGAAGTCGCTGCGGTCGGAGCAGCCGGTCACCCATGAGCTCTGGCCGCCGCTGAAGAACACCATGGCGATGGTCGCGCTCGGAACGGTCTTCTCGATCGTCTTCGGCGTGCTGGTAGGCGTCGTCTGCGCATGGAGACGCGGCACCTGGGCGGACAAGGGCGGCCTCTGGAGCGGACTCGCGTTCTACTCGATGCCGCCCCAGTGGCTCGGGCTCCTGATGGTGCTCTTCGTCGCAGGGTGGTTCGGGCTGCCGACGGCGGGGATCAAGGATCCCACGCTCGGGATCCTCGGGGACGCCTCCACCTGGGACGTCTTCGTCGACCGCATCCGGCACATGCTCCTCCCCGCTCTCACGCTCGGGCTTGTGCTCTACGGCGAGTACGCGCTCGTCGTGCGCTCGGCCATGCTGGAGACGCTGGGGGAGGACTACGTCCTCACCGCGCGCGCGAAGGGACTCTCGAACTGGAGGACCGTCCGCACGCACGGCCTGCGGAACGCCTTGCTCCCCATTGTCACCCTCGTCGCCCTCTCGCTCGGGTTCATCATCGGCGGCTCGATCACGATCGAGTACGTCTTTTCGTATCCGGGGATCGGCCTCGAGGTGGTCGAGGCGATCGACCAGCGTGACTACCCGATCCTGCAGGGCGCCTTCCTGTTACTCACGCTGTCGGTGATCGGGGCGAACCTCCTGGCCGACCTCCTGTACTTCAAGCTCGACCCGAGGGTCTCCGGATGAGCGCGTCCATCCAGGGCGGGGCCGCTGCCGCCACCGAAGGCGTCGACGTCGGCGCAGCGAGGCGGCCAGGGTCGATCCGGCACGTCGCGCTCCGCGAGCCGACAGCCATCGCGGGGCTCGCGATCATCGCGTTCTTCGTCCTCGTCGCGCTGCTCTCGCCTTTTCTCGTCACCGGCGATCCGAAAGCGAAGGTCGGGCCGATCTTCGAGCCGCCGAGCGCGTCGTACCCGATCGGCCTCGACGGCGGCGGCGCGAACATGGTCGATCTCCTGATCGCCGGCACGCGCGTCTCGCTCATGGTGGGCTTCTGCGCCGCTCTCGTGTCGGCGTTCATCGGCGGGACGGTCGGCGTCCTCGCCGGGTTCTACGGGGGGAGGACGGACGTCGTGCTGATGCGCACGACGGATTACTTCCTCGTCATCCCGGACATCCCGCTGATGATCGTCGCCGCGGCCCTCTTCGGCCGCAGCCTGACGAACATCATCATCATCATCGGGATCATCTACTGGACGACGACGGCGCGGCTCATCCGCGCGCAGGTGCTGAGCGTCCGTGAGCGCGTCTACGTGAAACGGGCGCGCGCGCTCGGCGCGGGCAACAAGCGGTTGATCTTCAAGCACATCCTGCCGCAGGTGGCCCCGCTGCTCGTTGCCAACACGGTCCTCCTCGTCGCCTACGCGATCTTCGCGGAGACGTTCATCACCTTCCTCGGGCTCGGCGACCCGAGCGTCATCTCCTGGGGCCGGCTGATCGAGAACGCGTTCAACGACGACGCGATCCTCAACAACGCCTGGTGGGCGATCATCCCGCCGGGGCTCTGCGTGACCCTCGTCGTGCTCGGCGCGACCCTCTTCGGCCAGTCGCTCGAGGACGCGCTCAACCCCCGTCTGCGCGTCGGCCACCTGTCGGTGCGCCGCTTCAAGGTCAGGCCACTGCGCGGGAAGCTCGACTCCGAATGACGACGCCGCTCCTCGCACTCGAAGACCTGAACGTCTGGTTCGAGCTTCCGGGCGGCGGCGAGCTGCACGCGGTGCGAGGGGTGAGCTTCGACCTCGAGGCGGGCGAGCGCTTCGGCCTCGTCGGCGAGTCCGGCTGCGGCAAGACCACCGCGATGCTCTCGATCATGGGCCTCCTGCCTCCGAACGCGACGGTCGCGGGGGAGGTGCGCCTCGACGGAGAGAACATCCTCGCCCGCGGGGAGGAGACGGTGAGCCCGCACCGCTGGGACGACATCGCGATGGTCTTCCAGGGGGCGATGAACGCGTTCAACCCGGTGCAGACAGTCGGGTCGCAGATCGAGGAGCCAATGCACCTGCACGGCGTGGCGGAAGGCAAGGTCGCCCGACGGCAGACCGAGGAGCTGCTCGAGCGCGTCGGCATCCCCAAGGACAGGGCGGATCGCTTCCCGCACGAGTTCTCGGGCGGGATGAGGCAGCGAGCGGCGATTGCCATGGCACTCGCCTGCGAACCGAAAATCCTCCTCGCGGACGAGCCGACCACCGCGCTCGATGTGATGGTGCAGGCGCAGATCCTCGAGCTGCTCGTCTCGCTCGCGTCCGACTTCAATCTCGCGCTCATCCTCGTCACCCACGACCTCCCCGTCGTAGCCCAGGTCTGCGACCGGGCCGCCGTCATGTACGCGGGCGAGGTCGCCGAGTCGGCGTCCATCGACGCCCTCTTCCACACTCCGAAACACCCGTACACGCGCCTGCTCTTCGCGGCTACGCCGGACCTCCGCGCGGGCGGCGATCGAGTCGCGTCGATTCCCGGCGCGCCTCCGCGGCTCGACAAACCGATCGTCGGGTGTCCCTTCCAGCCTCGTTGCGACAGCGCGTTCGCACCGTGCGCAACCGAGACGCCGCTCCTCAAGAACGTGGGCGAACGACACGTAGCGGCCTGCCACCTGAACGATCACGTCCGGGAGCCGGCGACGGCATGAGCACGAACGGCTCCAAGCCGCTGCTCGAGGTCGAGGACCTAGTCGCGAGCTACCCCGTCGGGCGGGGGCTGATCGGCGCCGCGAAGCGCGAGCCCAAGCTCGAGGTGCATGCGGTCGACGGCGTGTCTTTCGCTCTCAACCGAGGGGAGATGCTCGCGCTCGTCGGAGAGTCGGGCTGCGGGAAGACGTCCACGGCGCAATCGGTTCTGCGCCTGATCGAGACGAGCCGCGGCTCGATTCGGTTCGACGGCCAGGAGATCACGGGGCTCTCGTCCAAAGATCTCCGGCCTCTCCGCCGCCGGATGCAGATCGTGTACCAGGACCCGTACGAGTCGCTCGACCCGCGCTTCCGCGTCGGCGCGACGATCGAGGAGCCGCTCCAGGTGCACGGCATCGGCTCGAAGGATGAGCGGCGCGAGGAGGTCAAGCGCGCGCTCGAGCTCGCGGGCCTCACGCCGCCTGAGCTCTACATCGACCGCTACCCGCACGAGCTCTCGGGCGGCCAGCGCCAGCGCGTCGCGATCGCGGCGAGCCTCGTCCTCCACCCTGAGCTCCTCGTCGCCGACGAGCCCGTCTCGATGCTCGACGTCTCGGTGCGCGCGGGGATCCTCTCGATCCTCGACGACCTGCGGGACAACGGCCTCGCAGTGCTGATGATCACGCACGACCTCTCGACGGCCGCCCACTACGCCGACCGGATCGCCGTCATGTACCTCGGCCGGATCGTCGAGGAGGGCCCGACGCGCGAAGTGATCGAAAACCCACAGCACCCCTACACGCGCGCCCTCCTCTCTGTGGTGCCGAAGCGCGACCCACGCGACCGCGGGACCCCACAGATCCTCCGCGGGGAGACGCCGAACTCGATCCACATCCCAGCCGGATGCCGCTTCAACCCGCGCTGCCCGATGGCGATCGCGGAGTGCAAGACCGTTGATCCCGAGCTCCGGCGGCCGGCGGCGAGCCGGGATCCAGAGCACCTCGCCGCCTGCATCCGGGTCTAGCTCATCCACCTCCGGATGAGCAGGGCGATCACGGCCGCCACGTCGGCGACCGACTCGAGGTCGACCCACTCGTCCACTCCGTGGAGGTTCTCGCCGGTCGGCCCGTAGCAGACCGCCTGGCCCTCGAAGAAGCGAAGATCGGTCGTCGCGCGCGAGGGGTCCGGGCGGGGCCGCCCGCCGCGCACTTCCTCGTGGCAGTCGCCGAGCATTCGGACGAACGGGCTCTCCGGGTCGAAGGAGTAGCCACGGGCACGAAAGCCGCGGAACTCCACCTGAGCGGCGGGGTCGGCGGCTCGCACCGCCTCCGCGAGCCGCTCCTGGGCCTCGGCCGGCTCCATGCGGATCGGGAAGCCGAGGCGCACGTCGAGGGTCGAGCGTCCCGGCGTCATCGACGGCCAGTCGCCGGCGTGCAGGGCGCCGACATTCAGGAGGTACGGCTGCTCGAGCTCCGCGACCTCTGGCTCTGGGTCGGCGTTGAGCGCCGCTTCCAGCCCGTGCAGCGCCTGGATGACGGGGTAGGCGGCCTCGATCGGATTCGAGCCGCGGTCGGCATTCGACGCGTGGCGGGAGTCGGCCTCGAGGGTGATGCGCGCCCAGACGACGCCGACGGCGACGAGATCCATGCCGCCGTTCGTCGGCTCGGCGATGAGCACCGCGTCGGCCGGTGGTCCGGCGAGGACGGCCGCAAGGGCACCGTTTCCGCCGCACTCCTCCTCGATCACGCTCTGGTAGACGAGGCGCCCGGCAATCGGCCCCGCGGCGAGCGCGGCCTCGACGCCGAGGAGCATCGCGGCGACGCCGCCCTTCATGTCGCAGGAGCCGCGGCCGTACATGCGCCCGCCGGCGACCTCGGCATCGAAGGGCTCCTTCGTCCAGCGGTCGAGCGGCTCGGCGCTGACCACGTCCACGTGCCCGTTCAGGACGAGCGAGCGGCCGCTGTCCTCACCGATCGTCCCGACGAGGGAGCGCCGGCCTTCGTAGGAGATGAGCGGGATGCCGCTGTCCGGCCGCTCGGCCAGCCGTTCGGGATCCGGCACCACCGACTCCACGTCGAAGCCGAGGTCCCGAAGCCGTTCCTCGACGAGCTGCTGTGCCGGCTCCTCCTCGCCGAGAAGGCTGGGGACGCGAACGAGGTCGGCGAGGAAGCCGACCGCGTCGTCGATGCCGTGCTGGACCGCGCGGCGCGCGTCCGCTGGTGAGAAGATCGCCATTCGCGATGGACCCTAACGCCGTCGATCTGCTGCTTCGAGGAGGGCGCGTGCACACCGTTTCGGGCGGAGACGCCGAGGCGGTCGCGGTGCGCGGCGGCCGCATCGCTGCAGTCGGGTCCGCGGCCGAGCTCGGCGATCTCTCCGCGTCGCGCGTCGTCGAGCTCGAGGGCCGTACGGTCCTCCCGGGCTTCCAGGACGCGCACCTGCATCCCTTCGCCGGCGGGATGCTCGCCATCGTCTGCAACCTGCACGAGACGGGCTCGGCAGAGGACTGCCTCGAGGAGATCGCGCGCTACGCGGCCGCGAATCCCGACCGGGAGTGGATCTCCGGCGACGGTTGGTCGATGGACTTCTTCCCCGGCGGGAACCCGGACAAAGAGCGTCTCGACGCCGTCGTGCCCGACCGCCCGGTCTACCTCGAGAATCGAGACGGCCACACGGCGTGGGTGAACAGCCGCGCCCTCGAGCTCGCAGGGATCACGGCTGGCACCCCCGATCCTGCGGACGGCCGTATCGAGCGCAACGCCGCCGGGGAGCCGTCGGGCGCGCTCCACGAGGGTGCGATGTGGCTCGTCAGCACGCTGGTTCCGCCGCCGAGCGCAGCAGAGCAGGAACAAGCGCTCCTGAACGCGCAGGCCGAGCTGCACGCGCTCGGCATCACCGCGTGGCAGGATGCCGTCGTCGAGCCCGAGACGCTCGCCGCCTACCTCGCCGTGGCCGGGCGCGGGCAGCTGACGATGCGCGCAGAGGGCAACCTCTTGTGGGTTCGCTCACGCGGCGAAGAGCAGATCGACGATCTCCTCGACATGCGGGAACGAGGATCGCTCGGGCGTCTCCGGATCCGTGGGGTGAAGATCTTTCAGGACGGCGTCCTCGAGAACTTCACGGGCTCACTCCTCGAGCCGTACGAGGGCACGGACAACCACGGGATGTCGATGCACGAGGCCGAGGAGCTCCGGCGCATGCTGGTCCTGCTCGACTCGCACGGCTTCCAGGTGCACCTGCACACGATCGGCGACCGCGCGGTTCGTGAGTCACTCGACGCGATCGAGGCTGCAACGCAGGCCAACGGCCGGCGCGACGCACGCCACCACCTCGCCCACATTCAGCTGATCCATCCCGACGACCAGCCGCGTTTCGCCGGGCTCGGCGTCGTCGCGAACGCGCAGCCGTACTGGGCCGCGTACAGCCCCTACGTCGACGATCTCACCCTCCCGTTCATCGGCGACCGGGCGGCCTACCACTATCCGTTCGGGAGCCTCGTTCGCGCCGGGGCGCCGCTCGCCTTCGGGAGCGACTGGACCGTCTCGACCGCAAACCCGCTCGCAATCGTCGAGGTCGCGGTCACACGGGTTCCGCATCCCGAGCGTGACCGGGAGCCCATGCTCCCCGACGAGCGGCTCGACCTCGGGACGGCCTTGGCCGCCCAGACCCGTGGCTCGGCCTATGTCAACTTCCTCGAGGACGAGACGGGCACGATCGAGGAGGGAAAGCTTGCCGACCTCGTCGTCCTCGACCGCGACATCTTCGACCCCGGCGCCGGGCCGGTCGGCGACGCACGTGTCGTGCTCACCCTCTCGGAGGGCGAGCCGGTTCACGACGAGCTCTCCTAGGCGGGAGCAGCCGGCGGCCGCATGAGCCGCCGCGCAAGGTAAGCGATCGCCATGAGCGGGACGATCACCAGCGCAGCCATGACGAGGATCTCCCAGGCGCCGACACCGTCCGCAGGCGGACAACTC
>Ga0111539_10013372_pt1 | contig 10258 bp, 6 predicted proteins | sample RhiMethybrSRZTD1_FD_79667 | JGI IMG/M metagenome (GOLD analysis project Ga0111539, IMG submission 79667) | Populus rhizosphere microbial communities from Tennessee, USA - Rhizosphere MetaG P. TD hybrid SRZTD1 (version 2) (version 2) | ecosystem: Host-associated > Plants > Roots > Rhizosphere >... | reverse complement strand
GGCGTGTCTGATGTGCATGCCTCGCGCAACGTTCGGACATGTAACGACTTGCAGCGGCCAGTGCATTGGCCGCAACGACGACTCGTCCAGTGCGGTAAGCATGCTAAAGATGATGCCCATGCAGACAGCTGTGAAGCGAGCACCGCTCCTGAGGCGCGTGTCAACCTGCGTCGCGGCGGTGTGCGCGCTGATGTTGGCGCCGGCGGCGCTGGGGCAGGAGCCGACCGAGTCGCCCATTCCGCCATCGCGGCCGCCGAGCAAGCCGACGCCTCCGGGCGTGACGCCGCCGCCGCCGGGTCCCATCGGCAGGCCGGGCGACAAATCAGGCGACAAACTCGTGCGAATGAACATGACCGCGGATGTGCCGCGCATCACGCCGGGGGAGAAGTTCCTGCTGGCGTTCGCGTTCAGCATCGATCCGCACTGGCACATCTACTGGGAGAACGCCGGAGCCAGCGGCGCGCCCACTGAGATTGATGTGAAGGCCCCACCCAACTTCGTTGTCGGCAAGACGCTGTTCCCGAGGCCGCAGATCATTTCCTCGCCCGAGGGCGCGACGTACGGCTACGAGGAGCGCGTCGTGTTGTTCGCGGAGATCACGCCGCTCGAGACCGCGATGCCGCAGGTGACCTTCAGCGCCGAGGCGTCGTGGCTGGTGTGCAAGGACATCTGCAAGATGGGTTCGGCGAAGGCGACGCTGTCGCTGCCGTTCGGCGACACTTCGCTGCCCGGCGCGGCGCCGATCGAGATTGATCCGGCGGTGGCGGTGTTCAAGCCGCGCCTGCCCAAGGATCTCACGAGTGTTTCCGGGGCATCCGTGGAGTTCGACGGCAAGCAGATGACGATCAGCCTGCCGGCGGAGGGGCGCGACGGCGGCGAGTTCTTTCCGAACCCGTCTCCGGGAGTGGTGTTCGGCGAGGCGCGGTTCGAGTTGCACGGCACGAGTCTGCATGCGGTCGTGCCGGTGACGCTCGACGCGAACAATGCCCTGGGCAAGCCGATGCGCCTTGCGGGCGTGGTTGGCCTGGGGCGCAGCGGGGCGGATCCCTGTTATGTCTTTGATGTGCCGCTGGCGGACGATGGTCGCCCGCAGCGGAATTGAGTGGTGATCGAGTTCCTGGTCTCGGACACACACACCGGTCGTTCCCCCAACACAAGGAGTGAGCAAGCGATGTTGAAAAGCAAACTGTTTACGGTTCTGGGCCTGACGGTCGCGCTGGCTGCTGCCGCCGGCTTCACCGCGGGCGACGACAAGGCCGCCACCGCCAAGATCGGCGAGAAGGCCCCGGCTTTCTCCCTGACCGGCATCGATGGCAAGCAGGTCTCTCTCAAGGACTATGCCGGCAAGATCGTCGTGCTGGAATGGGTCAACCCCGGCTGCCCGATCTGCAAGGGCGCGCACGTGGACGGCCGCATCCCCGGCATGATCAAGGAACTCAAGGATCTCGGCGTGGTGCACCTGGCGATCAATTCCACCTCGACCACCTCGGCTGAGGAGAACGCCGAAGCCCTGAAGAAGTACGGCATTGAGTACACCGTGCTGCTGGACAACGACGGCACCGTCGGCCATGCCTACGGCGCCAAGACCACGCCGCACATGTACGTCATCGACACCGACGGCGTGCTGCGCTACAACGGCGCGCTGGACAACGGCGGCCCGCAGGGCAAGGCGAAGGAAGGCGAGACACTCGTCAACTACGCCGTGCAGGCGGTCAAGCAGATCAAGGCCGGCGAAACCGTCAGCCCGACGGAGACCAAGTCGTACGGCTGCAGCGTGAAGTACGGCAAGCCCGCCGCTGCTCCCAAGCCGTGATCGCTGCACTCAGCGAGTAGATAGTTCGAATCCGTCCGGCTGCATCACTGAAGGGATGCGGCCGGACTCTTTATTTTCTCACTGCAGATTCACGGGCATGATCACGTAGGTGAATTCGCTGCCCGTGCGCAGGACGCCGGGCTTGTTCGGGGCCTTGAGTTCCACGATCACCTCCGCGCCGTCAACGACCTTCAGCGCATCGCTGATGTACTGCGGGTTGAAGCCAATATCCAGCGGGTCGCCCTCGTACTTGTTGAGATCGACGTGAATCTCCGCCTCGCCCATCTCCGGGGCGCGGCTGGTGACGGTGAGTTTCTTGTCCGCGAAGCTCATGCGCACGCCCTTGGATTCCTCGTTGGTGAGCAGGGCCGCGCGACGAATCGCGCTCGAGAGCGTGGCGCAATCGAAGGTGACCTTCTTGTCCTGATCCTTGGGAATGACGTCCTCGAAGGGCGGGAACGCGCCTTCGACGAGATTGGTGGAGAGCACCGCCGCGTCGGTGCCGGAGCCGACGGCGAAGATCGCCTGGTTCTCCTCGTTGGCCATGCGCACCGTCGCCTCGGGATCGGAGATGAGTTTGCCCAGCAGGCTGAGGGCCTTGGTGGGCACGATGCAGGTGACCTTGCCTTCCTTGGGGCCTGCGACGGGCTTGCACTCGCCGCGCGCCATGGCCAGGCGCCGGCCGTCGGTCGCCACCAGTCGCAGTTTCCTGCCTTCGCGCTCGAAGAGCACGCCGTTGATCGCATAGCGCGAATGCTCAGCAGCGGCGGCGAAGAGCGTGCGCGCGATCAGCGTGCGCAGGACGCCGCCATCGATCTCGCAATCCACCTTCACATCGCCGAACTCGCGAACTGCAGGCGCTTCCTTCGGGTCGTAGCCGAAGACCTTGAAATGCGAGTCGGCTCCGCGGATGTGCACGGCGTGATCCTTGACCTCGATAGTGAGCGTCGGATCCTCCGAGGCGCGCGTGATCTGCACGAGTTTGTCGGCGGGCAGCAGGGCCTCGCCGGCTTTCTGCACATCCACCTGATCGACGCCGATGCGCAGGCCGATTTCCAGGTCGGTCGCGGCCAGCGTCAGTGTGCCATCGGCCGCGGTCAGCTTGATGCACTGCAGCACGGGCGTGGGTGTGCGGCCGGACACGACCCCGGCCACGAGGTTTACGGCTTCCAGCAGCGCAGCACGATCGCAAATCACCTTCATCGCAGTCATTCCCTCAATTCGAGTACGTCGATTGTGTACAGCCTGTGAGTGTACCGCGCCTCAACTAGGGATTGCGAATGAGAACGCCGCCAACGCACCGGATTGTGGTCTTAGGGCCAACTCGCGTCAGTTTGTCCACGAATGGTCCTGAGTGCTCGCTGCGCCGCGCCCTGCGGATGGTGGATGGGCGAGGATCGGCGGAACGCCTCGCCGCGCTCCGAGAGGATCATTCGTGTCTAGCCATCTGTGCTCATCGACGATTCGCCGCACCTTGACCGCCGCCGTGGTTTCGGCGTCGTTATCCATGCTGTCGGGACATGCCGAGGCCCAGTTGCCGCGCCTCACGCCGAGCGCCGATGGACGCATTCTGCTCAAGGGCGACGCACCCTTCTTCTGGATGGGCGATACCGCCTGGCGCATCAATCGATTGACCGCCGCCGAACTGGATCAATACCTCGCCGATCGCCGGGCCAAGGGCTTCAACGTCATTCAAGGACCGGTGCTGCACAGCACGTATCCCGATGTCAACGGCGAGATCAACCCCGATCCCGAATCGCCCAACGAGGCGTGGTTCGGCAACATCGACCAAGTGATCGCGCGCAGCGCCGAGCACGGCCTGTACATCGTGCCCGTGCTGACATGGGTCTATCAGCACTCTGCATTCACGCTTGAGTCTGCGTTCGCATTCGGCCAGTACGTCGGGCAGCGCTATCGCGACTTCACCAACATCGCGTGCTTCGTCGTCTCTGGCGAGTTCAATCATCCCTTCGCGGACGTCGCGCTGATGAACGCGCTCGCCACGGGATTGCAGGACGGGCTGGGCGACGCGCCGGTCATCATCTCGGCGCTTCCACGCTGGTACGGCAACTTCGGCGGGCAGAGCAGTTCCTACGATCTGCACCAGCAACCGTGGCTGGGGATGAACATGCACCAGTCGAGCCTGTACGGCGATTGCAGCAACGACCCCGAGAACCTCTATCACATGGGCACGCACAACTGGCTGCTGGCCGAGCACGACTGGCCGCTGACGCCCACCAAGCCGTTCATCGACGCCGAGCCCACCTACGAACAGCAGAGCCCCCTCAATCCGACATGCCAGTTCAATCCGAATCGCTGGCCCGCGTTCGGCGTGCGCCGCCGCGCGTACTGGTCGGTCTTCGCCGGCGCGGCCGGACACACCTACGGGGCCAACGGCGTGTTCCAGTTCTATCGCCCGGGCGATGTCAACCCCGAGTGGGATCCCAACGCCTACTGGTTCGACGCCATCAACTTCCCGGGCGCTGCGGACATGACGCACCTGCATCGTCTCATGCGCTCGAGGCCGCTGTCAGGGCGCATTCCCGCGCAGGATCTGCTGCTGGCCGGCGCGACGGAACTCGTGCCGCTGCACGTGCATGCCTGCCGCGCTGGCGATGGCTCCTACGCAATGGTGTACGTGCCGCAGACCGCTGCGAGCATCACCGTCGACATGGACCATCTTGCCGGCAAAAGCCATCGACTATGGTGGTTCGATGCGATGACCGGGGCCGCGACGATGGCCGGCGAGTTCACGCGGGCCGACTACGACGTTGATGGCAGCTTTGCGATCTCCACGCCTGCGAGCGGCGAAGACTGGGTGCTGGTGATCGATGATGTAGCCGCCGGCTCTACAGCGCCGGGCGTTGCACCGCTGTGGACGCCCGGCGATGCCACCGGCGATGACAACGTCGATGTCAACGACCTGCTGACAGTGATCACCACGTGGGGGCCGTGCTCCGCGGCGCATGCGCCGTGTCCGGCCGATCTCGCTCCGCCCGATGTTGGCGATGAGCAGGTTGATGTCAACGATCTGCTGGCGGTGATCACCAACTGGAGCACGTGACCCCCACCCGGCATCAGAGATGCTTGGCCAGCCTCAGCACCGCCCGCTCGGCGGCGCTCAGGCGCGCCGGGGCGCGCTGGGCGCTGGCGCGCTTGAAGGCGCTTTCCAGCAAGCCGCGCATCTGCGCATCCAATAGTCCGGGGTGCACATAGAACTTGCGGCAGGTTGCCACAGTGTTTCCCAGCAGCACCGCCGCAGCGCGCACGGCCTGAACTTCAAACGCCTTCGCCTGCGTGGCTGTCGGCGGCTTCTCGCTTCCAGCTGCGAGGACTCGAATCGTCTGCGCCGCCTGCACCGTGCCGCCCCACGTGCGGAAGTCCTTGGCGCTGAACGAATCGCCCGAGGCGCTGCCCAGATACTGATTGACATCGCTCGAAGTCACATCGCGCGATTCGCCCGATTCATCGATGTACTCGAAGAGTTCCTGTCCCGGCAGGTCCTGGCAGCGGCGGACGATGCGCGCGACGCGAGGATCATCGATCGAGCGTTCGACGATGCGACCGCTCTTGCCTTGGAAGCGCAGCCTGATCGTGTCGCCGTTCACGCTGACGTGATGGTTGCGAATCGTCGTCAGGCCGTATGACTGATTGGTTCGCGCGTATTCATCGTTGCCTACGCGCAGCAGCGTGCGATCCATCAGGCGCACGACACAGGCGATGACCTTGTCGCGCGGCAGGCCGCGCTGTCGAAGATCGCGCTCGACGCGGCGCCGGATCGCCGGCAGAGCCCGGCCGAACGCCCCCAGACGATCGAACTTCCGGCCGTTGCTGCTTTCGCTCCAGCGCGCGTGATAGATGTACTGCTTGCGGCCGCGGGCATCGATGCCCGTAGCCTGCAGGTGGCCATCGGCCGCGGCGCAGATCCACACATCGCGCCACGCGGGCGGAATGGCGAGTTGCTGGATGCGATCTTCCTGCTTCTGCGATGACAGCCGGCGACCCGTGCGCGGATTCATGTAGATGAACCCGCGCCCGGAGCGTCGCCTGGTGAAACCCGGATCGCGGTCAGTCGTGTACCGCAGGTTGCAGCGCCGCACCTCGGCGGCCTTGCTGATTGATCGCATCGATATGAACACTTCGCATTGGCAGCGATGATGGCCGTAGGGAAGGCAGCCACGTCGCAACGGCCGACCGCCTCCATCACCAAGGCAGCCGCTCGCGGCCGATACACTCTCATGCTGTCATGTCGTTGTTGCTGGCCATCACCAACGGCGATCGCCTGATTGCGGGCCTGACCGCGCTGCTGCTGTGCCTGCTGGCCCTGATCATCTGGATCTTCCCCATCATCCTGCTGGGCAGGTTCTGGCGGCACATGACGCGGCCGAGGCGCCAGCGCGGCATGCGCGTGATGATCGTCATCATGTTTCTGCTCACCGCGGCCCTGTTGATCGGCGTGCCGCACACGTCGTACGACATCATGGATAATCCCGCCAGCGCGAATGCTGCTGATGGCGATGAGATCGTCGTCGAGTCGCGCTGCGTGGGCATCACCTCGTGGTACGTGCGGCGCGAGGAGATGCGTCTGATCCGGCCGACGACGGGGGTCGCGGTCGCGCCGATGCACATCGAGACGGCCGAGGTGAATCTCATCGGCATGCTGGCGCTCGTGCCGGCCCTGGCGGCAATGTGGCTGCTGGCCCGCTGGCTGTGGCACGAGATGCCGGCCTTCTATCGCCGGCCGGCCGGGCGCTGCGATGTGTGCGATTACGACCTGCGCGGCAACGCGTCGGCTGTGTGCCCGCAATGCGGCGAAACGGTGGCATGAACCGGCCGACGCTCCGCACGGTCTCTGGGAACGGCGAACAGCGTTGCCGGCGGTTGAACATTCCGCCGGATCGTGCCATACTGTGCTGTTCGACGCGCACGTGAGCGCGCATTTGCTTTTCGCCGCCATCGCTTCCCTCGGCTGCTGTGAGGCCCCGCCTCCGCTGACGCGGCGGCGACGGCGCATCATTCCCCCGCAGCACAGAGGTTGATGACGATGTCCTTCGAAGCCGCCGTTCACGCCAAGGCCATTCAACTCGATCACCTCTCGCTCGACATGTGCGCCACCGCGGGCAGCGGGCATCCGACCACGGCGATGAGCCTTGGCCACATCGTCACCGTGCTCATGTATCACACGATGCGCTGGGCCCCGGATCAGCCGGACTACCCCACGAGCGATCGCCTGGTGCTCAGCGAGGGCCACGCCGTGCCGATCATCTACGCCGCGTACGCCGATCTGGGCGGTGCGGTCGATGTCAAGGACCGGCGGCGGGCCTTGACCAAGGATGATCTTTCCACTTTGCGGGCCAACGACAGCGTGCTCGATGGCCATCCCAATCCGATGGAAGGCTTTCCCTTCTTCGATGCCGCCACCGGCTCGCTGGGCCAGGGGCTGAGCGTCGCGGCCGGTCTGGGACTGGCGGCACGACACGATGGACTCGACAAGCGCATCTACTGCATCATCGGCGATGGCGAATCGCGCGAAGGCCAGATCTGGGAAGCGGTCGATCTCATCGTGGATGAGAAACTCACCAACGTCCTGCCGATCTTCAACTGCAACGGCTACGGCCAGGCCGACAAGGTCAGCCTGCAGCAGTCGCACGAACGCCTGAAGCACAAACTGCAGGCGGCGGGCTTCGAGGTGATGGTGATCGACGGCCACGAGCCCGAGGAGATCAAGGGCGCCTTCGACAAGTTCATCGCCAACGCGGGTTCCAAGAGCGACAAGCCGATGGCCCTCGTGGCCCGCACGGTCAAGGGCTGGGGCGCGCCGGCGGTGCAGGGCGGCGGCTGGCACGGCAAGCCCGCCACCGGCGAGAAACTCGCGCAGGCCCACGATCAACTCAAGGAAACCGGCGTCACGCTCACCAGCGCCCTGTCGCGCGATGCATTGAGCATCTATCCGCCCGCCGAGGCCAAGGTCGATGAGCCCGAGATCGCCGAGCCCATGAGCATGAGCGAGGCGATGAACGCCTACGACATGGGCCTGATCCTCAAGTCCGGCAAGTTCGCCACGCGCAAGGCCTACGGCCTGGCCCTGCGCGCCCTCGGCCACGCCAATCCCAATGTGTGGTGCCTCGATGCGGATGTGAGCAATTCCACCTTCGCCGAGTGGTTCAACAACGACAAGGACCTGGCTGATCGCTTCGTCGAGTGCAAGATCGCCGAGCAGAACATGTTCTCGACCGCCGTCGGCCTGTCGGCCGCGGGCAAGATTCCCTTCTGCAGCACCTTCAGCAAGTTCGTGACGCGGGCCTACGACCAGATCGAGATGGCGATGAACTCCGGGGCGAACGTCAAGATCGTCGGCAGCCACTCGGGCATTTCGCTCGCAGCCGACGGCCCCAGCCAGATGAGCCTGCCCGATGTCGCGTGGTTCCGCTCGCTGGCCACGACCAAGGATCATCACGGCGGCCCCGGCGCGTACGTGCTGCAGCCATCCGACGCCTATTCGGCCTATGCGCTCACGCTGGCCATGGCCGATCACAAGGGCCTGTGCTACATGCGCACGTTCCGGCCGGATGTCGAGTTCATCTACGATGAGAACACGACGTTCGATCTCGGCCGCTTCGAGGTGCTGACCGAGGGCCGCGACCTCTTGATCGTCACGGCCGGCTACATGGTGCACGAGTGCAACAAGGCCCTCGACCTGCTCGACAAGCAGGGCATCGATGCGACGCTGGTGGACCTGTATTCGATTCCCTTCGACGCCGAGAAACTGCTCGACCTGGCCAACGCCAACGGTGGATTCATCCTCACCGTCGAGGACAATTACGGCGGCGGCCTGGGCAGCGCGGTGGCCGATGCGTGCACCGATTCAGGCGATGCCTTCACGCTGCAGCAGATGTTCGTCAAGCGCATTCCCAAGAGCGCGCGGACCGAGGATGAGATCCTCCGCCAGTGCGGCCTGCACCACTCGATGATCGCGCGCAAGGCGGCGAGCATGGTGGGCGTCGCGACGGCGTAGGCGTCGTCGTGGTCACGATCTGCTCGAAGTGTTGACGCGCTGGGGACCGTGCCCATCCCGCTGAACCACCCGTTGGCAGGCAGCACATCTGTTCGCGCGCCTTCCTGACGCCGCTTTCGCGCGCCTAGGGTTAGTTCCCTAATCGCCCGAGCGATGCCGGCTGGCTCGGTCGGATTGCTATGCTGCGGATTCCTGATCGCAGACTGGCCGCGGCAACGCGGGAAATGACCTTCCGGCTGACGGCTGGCGCCGGAACACGCTCTTGAATGCCTTTGACCACGCCCGTGGCCGCAGGCCCGCGGGTGCACGACGTTCACAGCCATGCCCAGCGATCCTCCCAGCCGCATTGCGAACCTGCCCGACGCAAGCCGGCCGGCTTCCAGCGTGCATCATCACGCTGCCCGACCGCTGCCGGCGTCGCTGATTCATCCCGCCACCGTGATGCGCCTGCAGTGGTTCGGCCAGGCGCTGGCGCTCTTGTCGTTCGCGCTGGGACTGACGGTCTTCATCGGCTGGGTGTTCGATTCGCATGCGCTGCGCGCGATCCTCGCCAACGAAGTCGAGATGAAGACCAACACGGCGATCGCGCTGATGTGCCTGGGCCTTGGCGTGTGGCTGCTGACGCATCGCGATACGCGATGGACGTCGCTGGTCGGCGTGTTCCTGGCGTCGGTCGCGGGCGTCATTGGCGTGGCCACGCTGGCGCAGTATGCCTTCGGCTGGAACCTCGGCATCGACACGCTGCTGTTCACCGAGCCGATGGAGCCGGGGTCGAAGATCACCCCCAATCGCATGGGGCTGCCCGCGGGCGTCACCATCACGCTGCTGAGCGCAACGCTGCTGCTGCTGGATCGGCGCCTCGATCGCATCTGGCCGTCGCAGTGGCTGGCGCTAGGCGCCGCGATCGTGCCCATCGTGCCGATTCTCGGATACGTCTACGGCGAACAGGTGCTCTCCGGCGTCTCGCAGTACACCGGCATCTCGTTCCCGCAGGCGGTGGCCCTGCTGCTGGTGGCGGTCGCGACGGTGCTGATTCGTCCGGATGTCGGCTTCATGCGCATTGTCGCAGCCGACGACGCCGGCGGCACGCTGCTGCGAAAGATGCTGCCGCCGATGGTCGCGCTGACGCTGGTGTTCGGCTGGATGAAGGTGTACGGCGTGCGGCACCGCTACTTCGAGGTGGAGTTCGGCGAGGCGGTGCTGACGGTGATGCTGCTGGCGCTGTTTCTGGTGCTGCTGTGGTCCACGGCGCGAGCCGTGGGCGACCTGGAGGCGGCGCGGCGCGTGGCCGAGCGCGATCGCGAGCACCTGCTGGTGGCCGAGCGCGAGGCCCGGGCCGAATCGGAGCGGGCCGGACGCGTGAAGGACGACTTCCTCGCGACGCTTTCGCACGAACTGCGCACCCCCATGACGGCGATCCTGGGCTGGTC
>Ga0111539_10013371_pt1 | contig 10259 bp, 6 predicted proteins | sample RhiMethybrSRZTD1_FD_79667 | JGI IMG/M metagenome (GOLD analysis project Ga0111539, IMG submission 79667) | Populus rhizosphere microbial communities from Tennessee, USA - Rhizosphere MetaG P. TD hybrid SRZTD1 (version 2) (version 2) | ecosystem: Host-associated > Plants > Roots > Rhizosphere >... | reverse complement strand
GAATTCGCCCGCTTATCTCTACTGGTTCGCGTGGAAGACGCCGGTGCTCGACGGGACCCCGCTCGCGTATCACTGCGCCGAGCTCGCATTCGCCTTCGACAACATCGATCGCTGTGCGAACTCGACCGGCGGCACGCCGGAAGCACGCGACCTGGCCGCGAAGGTCAGCCAGGCGTGGATCCAGTTCGCGCGCACCGGCAATCCGAATCACTCGGGACTGCCGCGCTGGCCCGCTGTGTCGCCGCAAACCCTGCCGACGATGATCTTCGACACGCGCTGCGAGGTGAAGAACGATCCCGACGCGGAGGAGCGCAAGGTGCTGTCGGGCTAAAGCCCGACCTACACGTGGCAGCACGCCTCGATGTTGTGCCCGTCCGGATCCAGCACAAACGCGCCGTAGTACCTATCGTGATAGTGCGGGCGCGGGCCCGGCGGGCCGTTGTCGCGACCGCCAGCAGCCATCGCTGCTTTGTAGAACGCATCCACCAGCGCGCGTGAGTCCGCGCGGAAAGCGATGTGCAGCGGCGGGTTGTTGGCCGTCGCGTTCTCACCGAGCCAGAAGTCTGGTTTCGGCGGCACGCCGAACCCCGCGACGCCGCGGCCGCCGGTCACTTCCGTCGGCAGCTCCATCATCAGCTGGTAGCCGAGCGGCGTGAGCGCTTGCAGGTAGAACTGCTTGCTCTTCTCGTAGTTCGTGGCGGCTACGCCAGTATGATCGATCATCGGGTGCTCCTTTTAATCTCCGAACTGGACGGCCAGCATCGACACCGAGCCGCCGTCCATGCCTTCGACGGGAAATGAAATCGCATCATCGGCGTGGGCCGCGCCGAGGACATACAGCAGCGGCAGATAGTGTTCGGGCGTCGGCACCGAGAGCAGCGCATCTTTGCCGAGCGACGGGTAATCGATGAGAGGGGCGTGCTCGCGCGCCTCGACGAGATCGCGAACTCGCGATTCGAAGCGGCTCGCCCAATCGTAAGACTCGACCGGATGCCGGCCCCAGGCGTACGCATGCAAGTTGTGGACGATGTCGCCGCTGCCGGCGATCAGCACGCCGGCATCGCGCAGCGGTCGCAGGCGCTGGCCGATCTCGTAGTGAAAATGCGGCGCACGCGTCTCGTCGATGCTCAGCTGTATGACAGGCACATCGGCTTGCGGAAACACGTGGCAGAGCACCGACCACGTTCCATGGTCGAGACCCCAGCGGTCGTCGAGCTCCACGTCGAGCGGCGCCAGCAGCTCCTGCACCTCGCGTGCAAGCGCGGGGTCGCCGGGCGCCGGATATTCGACGGCGAACAGCTCGCGCGGAAAGCCGCCGAAATCGTGGATCGTCCGCGGCTTCGTCATGGCCGTCACGGCGAGCTGGGGGATGTACCAGTGCGCCGAAATGCACAGCACCGCGCGTGGCCGCGGCAGGCTCGCGCCGATTGCCGCCCAGGCTTGGCCGAACTCGTTGTTTCCCAGCGCATTCATGGGATTGCCGTGACCGAAAAAGATCGCGGGCAGGCGCGTTTTGGCAGTGGCCATGTGGCATCATAACCCCGCTCGCTGTATCGCAGAGCCAACGAGTCGAATGGGGGAATTGAGGATGCAGGGCAAGCCCACCTCAATTGATATTGCGTACCTGGCTGGTGTGTCGCAACCGACGGTGTCGCGCGCCTTGCGCGGCAGTCCCATGGTCAGCGAGGAGACGCGACGGCGCATCGAAACGATCGCACAGCAGCTGAATTACAAGGTCGACAAGAACGCGTCGAACCTGCGGTGCCAGCATTCCAATACGCTCGCGCTGCTGCTGTTCGAAGATCCGACGCCCGATGATTCGCTGATCAATCCGTTCTTCCTCGCGATGCTCGGCTCGATCACGCGTGCGTGCGCGCAGCGTGGCTACGACCTGCTCGTGTCGTTCCAGCAACAGTCGGGCAACTGGCACGTCGACTACGAAGACAGCCGCAAGGCGGACGGCATCATCCTGCTCGGCTACGGCGACTTTCTTGAATACCGCCTGCGCCTGGAGCAGCTCATCCGCCAAGGCACGCATTTCGTGCGCTGGGGCGCGGTGATGGAAGGGCAGCCCGGACTCTCGGTCGGCTGCGACAACTTTCATGGCGGACACGAAGCGACTCAGCATCTGCTCGGGCTCGGCCGCCGCAGGATCGCGTTCCTCGGCAGCGCGTCGGGTCACTATCCGGAATTCCTCGAACGCTATCGCGGCTACGGTGCGGCGCTCGAGGCCGCGGGCGTAGCGCTCTCGCCGGCGTTGCAGGTCGACGCGATCACGATGGAGCAGTCGGGCTACGAAGCTGCGTGCGAATTGCTCGCGCGCGGCGAGTCGTTCGATGCAATCGTCGCCGCCAGCGATTTGATCGCGATCGGCGCCCTGCGCGCATTGCAGGAGCGTCGCATCGATGTGCCCGGCACCGTCTCGGTCGTCGGCTTCGACGATATTCCGGCGGCGATGCTGGCAAATCCGCCGTTGACGACGGTGATGCAGGACACGCGGCTCGCCGGCGAAGCACTCGTCGAAAGTCTGCTGCGTTCCGTGCAAGGCGAGCCCGCCGCGAACAAAGTCCTGCCGACCCGCCTCGTCGTCCGCAAATCCTGCGGCAGTTGAGCAAATAGCTGCGGATGTCCCCATCCTGTCCTTTCCCGCAGACGGGGGAGAGGGACTCGATTGTCTTGCTCTCTGTTTCCCTCCCCCGCTCGCGGGGGAGGGGTAGGGAGGGGCCGCGCAAGGAGGCGCTGATGCGAAATCCATTGGCACAGCGACGCGCGACAGCGCTGCGCAAAAAAACGAACGAGGCGGAACAGCGCCTCTGGTATCACCTGCGTCGACGACACCTGAGCGGCGCGAGATTCCGTCGTCAGGTTCCTATCGGTCCTTTCATCGCCGACTTCGCTTGTCTCGCATCGTCATTGATCGTTGAGGTCGACGGCAGTCAGCATCGTGACAACCCAAGAGATGCCCGCCGTGATTGCTATTTGCGGGCGCACGGATTTCGGGTCCTGAGATTCAGGGAACAACGCAGTACTGCTGGAGACTGATGCTGTGCTCGAAGTCGTTCGGCGTGCTCTGTGACTGCGTGCCAGCATCCTGTCCTTCCCCCGCAGACGGGGGAAGGGATGTCATTTCACAGGCTGCGGTACGCGTAAGACGAGCAAACCGGCGAGCATGAAGCTGACGCCGCCGAGCACGAGCGCATAGATTGGCGCGCCACCGAACAAGCGGTTGACGAGAATCCCGAGCACGCTCGCGGCGACCAGCTGCGGGATCACGATGAAGAAATTGAAGATGCCCATGTAGAGGCCCATCTTCTGCGTCGGCACGCTGTTAGCGAGCAGCGCGTACGGCACCGAGAGGATCGACGCCCAGGCGAAGCCGACGCCGACCATCGAGAGCACCAGCCACGATGGATCGTGGATGAAGCGGAACGAGATGAGCGCGATCCCGCCGATGAACAGGTTGATCAGATGCGCCATGCGCAGTCCCACGCGCGCAGCGATGATCGGGATCACCACAGCCGCAAGGGCGGCGAAGCCGTTGTACGCGCCGAACAGCACGCCGACCCAGTTCGCGCCCTCGTTGTAAGCGTCGGACTGTGCGTCGGTCGTGCCGAAATGGACTTGTGTGACGGCCGAGGTTGTGTAGATCCACATGGCGAACAGTGCGACCCACGAGAAGAACTGCACCCAGGCGAGGCGGCGCATCGTGTACGGCATCGCATGGAAGTCGCGCATGATTGCCAAAAAGGCGCTCGCGCTGCCCGCGACGCTCTCCAGCAGCAGCGCAAGTCCCCAGGCGAGCACCAGACCGCAGAGAATGTAGAGCTGCGGATCGAGCGCGAAATACCTCACCGCAACAACCGCGGCGATGCCGATTCCTGTCCACAGCAATCCGTCGCGCCGACTGGTGGCGTGCGCGACGGCACCGGAGGGAGCATCTGCCTCGGGTTGCGCCGCGGCGAACGAGCGCAGCGCTTCCGGCGGATACTCGCGCGAGCGCATCACGGTCCACCCCACTGCGGCGAACAGCACGATCGCGCCGATATAGAAGGAGTAGTGCACCGCATCCGGGACACCGCCGGCCTCTGCGTGGTTGCTGACCCCCGCGTGTGTCAGCAGCCACGGCAACATGCTCGCGACGATCGCGCCGACGCCGATGAAGAAGCTCTGCATCGCATAGCCGGTCGGCCGTTGCGCGGTCGGCAGCTGATCGCCAACGAAGGCGCGGAACGGTTCCATCGAAATGTTGATCGACGCATCCAGGATCCACAGCAGCCCGGCGGCCACCCATAGCGCCGGCGATTGCGGCATCAGCACGAGCGCCACGGAGGCCAGGATCGCACCCACCAGGAAGTAGGGCCGGCGGCGTCCGAGCCGCGTCCAGGTGCGGTCGGAGTAGTAGCCGACGATCGGTTGCACGATCAATCCGGTGAGCGGTGCGGCAATCCACAGCAGCGGAATCTGCTCGATGCTCGCGCCGAGCGTCTGGAAGATGCGGCTGACGTTGGCGTTCTGTAAAGCAAAGCCGAACTGGATGCCCAGGAAGCCGAAGCACATGTTCCAGATCTGCCAGAACGACAGGGGCGGGCGGGTGGCGCGAGTGGCTGCATCCATGTCTATTCCGGCGGGGGTTCGTTCAGGGAGTTCATGTCAGTTGAATACGTATGCGCGGGCGGCAGCCACATGAATACGTATGCGTGACGTGGCTTCCGACTCCGCGCGGGTCGAGACTCCTGCCTACCAAAATCGGCGATCAGGGGTATCGCTGCCGGACTGTAGGGGACCGGCGCGCGCCGAACAATCGAAGTGCGAGGAGTCACCATGAAAATTTCCAGTCACGCGACCGGCATCGGCTGCGCCCTGTTGCTATCCGTCGGCACCACGACCGTCGCGATGGCGGCCGAAGGCGACAACATCGAGGAGGTGGTCGTCACCGGCATCCGCCACGGCATCGAGGACGCGATCGAGATCAAGAAGGGCAACGACAGCATCGTCGAAGCCATCTCGGCCGAGGACATCGGCAAGCTGCCCGACACGAGCATCGCGGATTCCATCTCGCGCCTGCCGGGCCTCACCTCGCAGCGCGCCGAAGGCCGCGCCTCGGCGATCAGCCTGCGCGGCACCGACCCGGGCTTCACGACCGCACTGCTGAACGGCCGCGAGCAGGTCAGCACTGGCGACAATCGCAGCATCGAGTTCGAGCAGTATCCGTCCGAGCTGCTCAGCGCAGTCGTCGTGTACAAGACGCCGGACTCCGGCCTCATCGGCCAGGGCCTCGCCGGCACGATCGACCTGCGCACGACGCGCCCGCTGAATTACGGCCGCCGCACCATAGCGTTCAACTTGCGCGGCGAAGCGAATTCGCACGACGATCTCGGCGCGGATTCGGATGAGAAGGGCTATCGCGCGAGCTTCTCCTACATCGACCAGTTTGCTGACGACACGATCGGCGTCACCTTCGGCGTCGCGCGACTCGTGTCGCCCCTCGCAACGCGCGGTGCGGGCACATACGAGCCGTGGCATGCGAACGGCACTCCCGGCGCCGGCGACGCGAACCCGACTGGGGTCGTCAATCCCGGCGTCGGTCCGGACACTTTCGTCACCGACGGTATCAAGGTGCGCACCGACATGGGCGAGAACCGCCGCGATGGAGCGATGGCCGCTGTGCAGTGGCGCCCCAGCGATAACTTCACGAGCATCTTCGACGTCTACTACACGCGCCGTGAGCAGAGAGACAACGCACGCAGCCTGGAAGTGAACCTGGGCGGCTATCCGGCACCTTGCTGCGACGGCACGTTCCCCGACAATACGGAGTTTGGCTACGCCAACCCGGTGATTCGCGACAACACCGTGGTCGCCGCGGACTTGCTGCAGCGTGTGCCGCTGGCGCGCAACTTCCTGTTCAAGACGCAGGACAAGATCCTGGCGCTCGGCTGGAACAACGAATGGCTCGCCGGCGACTGGACGTTCACCGCGGACGTCAGCCACTCGAACGCGAAGCGCAACGAGCAGCAGTACGAGACCAACGCACAGATCGCGCCGCTGACCAACGCGCCCGCGGGCACGCCGCGCAACATCTATGACACGGGCACGTTCGCGATCAACAACGACGGCATGCCGCAGCTGCACTTCAACAACAACTACGCCGACCCGGCGCTCGTTCAGGTCGGCCCGACGATCTACGGTGCGGGCTACAGCAAAATTCCGCGCATCACCGACGAGCTGACTTCCGGTCGTCTCGATGTCGGCTACCAGCTCAACCGCTTCTGGATGTCGGACCTCGTGTTCGGCGTGAACTACGCCGATCGCGAGAAGGACAAGAATCAGCCGGAAGGCGGCCTGAACACCATTGGCGGAGGCTACTTCCAGATCGCGCCGGAGCACCTCGAAGGGCCGACCAACCTGTCGTATGCCGGCGCTGGCAACGCGCTCGCGTGGGATGTTCCCGAAGTGCTCGGGGCGTACTACCAGCCGATCGTCTACGGCTCGCCGACGACGCCGGGCTTCGACTACCTGATTGGCAAGAACTGGAACGTCACCGAGAAGGTCACGACCGGGTTCGTGCGCGGCAGCCTCGATCACGAGCTGAGCTCGAGCGTCACGCTGCGCGGTAACGTCGGCGTGCAACTCGTGAATACCGACCAGAACTCCAAGGCGACGCAGAAGGTGAACGGCGTCGTCGAGCCCTTCGAGGACGGCAAGGACTACACCGACGTATTGCCTGCGATCAATCTCGCCTTCATGCTGCCCTCGGATCAGGCAGTGCGCGTCGGCATCGCGCGTGAGCTGGCTCGTGCGCGCATGGATCAGCTGAAGGCTTCGAGCGAGATCGGCTATGACTCTGCGACCGGCCTGCCCGGCGGAACGGGCGGCACACCGCTCCTCGATCCCTGGCGCGCCAACGCGTTCGACCTGTCGTATGAGAAATATCTCGGCAGCGGCGCCTATCTGTCTGCCGCGGCGTTCTACAAGGATCTGAAGACCTACATCTACAACCAGACGGATCAGAACGCCGACTTCTCGGAGCTGCTCGGCGACCTGCCGCCGGACTACTTCCAGCCGGGCGTCACGCCGGTCACGACCGGCAAGTTCACGCGGCCGTTGAACGGCAAGGGCGGCAATCTCAAGGGTATCGAGCTGTCGACTTCGCTGACTGGCGATCTCCTCACGCCGGCACTGAGCGGCTTCGGCGTGATTCTCAGCTACGCCCACACCGAGAGCAGCATCACGATCCAGGATCCGCCCGGCAACAACTTCATCACCGGCAACGGCCTCGGCGACATCCCGCTGCCCGGCCTGTCGGAGAACGTGTGGAGCGCGACGCTCTACTACGAGAACTATGGCTTCTCCGCGCGTGTCGGCACGCGTGCACGCTCGAAGTACATCGGCGAGGTGACGAACTTTGCGAACGATCGCGCGCTGAAGTACGTGAAGGGTGACCAGATCACGGACGCGCAGATCGGCTACGAGTTCGGTCCGGGACGGCTGCAGGGCCTGTCGCTGCTGTTCCAGATCAACAACCTGACCGACGAGCCGTACATCGCGTACGCGGTGACGGAAACGCGCCAGCAGGACTTCCAGGAATACGGACGACAGATCCTGCTCGGCGTGAACTACAAGCTCTAAGAAGAAGAGAAGCGGTTAGCGGTTGGCGGTTGGCGGTTAGTGAGATGCCGCCGCCGCTGACCGTTGCTGCGCGATCATGAAGTCCGCTATCCGTTACCCACTGCTGCTGCTGGCGCTGGCGAGCACGGCGAACGCCGCCGATGCCGTGCGCGAGCGCGCCGAGACGGAGGAGATCGTCTACTTCGTGTTGCCGGACCGTTTCGAGAACGGCAGCCCGGCGAACGATCGCGGCGGCATGAAAGGCGACCGGCTGAAGCACGGCTTCGACCCGACGTCGAAGGCGTTCTTTCATGGCGGCGATCTGCAGGGACTGACTGCGCGGCTCGACTACATCCAGGCGCTCGGCGCCACGGCTGTCTGGCTCACGCCGGTGTTCAAGAACAAGCCGGTGCAGGGCGGGCCAGGTCAGGAATCGGCCGGCTATCACGGCTACTGGATCACCGATTTCACCACCGTCGACCCTCATCTCGGCGATGAAGCGCAGATGCAAGCCTTCGTGCACGCGGCGCATGCACGCGGCATGAAGGTGTACCTGGATATCATCGCCAATCACACGGCGGACGTGATCGCGTATCGCGAATGCTCGACCGACCAGTGCCCTTATCGCTCGCGCGCCGAGTATCCGTACTCGCGGCGCGGTGGGCTGCAGGGCGAGCCGATCAACGACGGCTTCGCGGGCAACAACTTCGAGAAACTGACGCGCCCCGACTTCGCGTATACGCCGTACCTGCCGGCCGGCGAAGAGCGCATCAAGGTGCCGCAGTGGCTCAACGATCCGCTGCTGTATCACAACCGCGGTAACACCACGTTCGCGGGCGAGAGCTCGGAGATGGGCGACTTCGTCGGGCTCGACGACCTCGCGACTGAGAACCCCCGTGTCGTGCAGGGGATGATCGAGATCTACGGCAGCTGGATCGATCGCTACGGCGTCGACGGCTTCCGCATCGACACGGCGCGACACGTCAACCCGGAGTTCTGGCAGGCGTTCGTGCCGGCGATGTTGCAGCGGGCGGCCGCGAACGGGATTCCGCACTTCCATATCTTCGGCGAGGTCTCGACGTCCGATATCGACGTCGCGCTGCTCGCGCGCTACACGCGCGACGCCAGGTTGCCGGCGGTCCTCGACTTCGCGTTCGCGAGCGCCGTGCGGGCAACGGTGGCCGGCAATGCCGGCACGGACAAGCTCGCGCGATTGTTCGCCGACGACACCTTGTACGCGAACGGCGAACAGACCGCGCTGCAGTTGCCAACTTTCATCAGCAATCATGACGCCGGACGATTTGCATACTACGTGCGCAAAGAGCGACCGCAGGCGAGCGACGACGAAGTGCTGCAGCGTGTGCAGCTCGCGCACGCGATGTTGTTCATGCTGCGCGGTGTGCCCGTCGTGTACTACGGCGATGAGCAGGGCTTTACCGGCGTCGGCGGCGATCAGGACGCGCGTCAGGACATGATGACGAGCCGCACGCAGAGCTATCTCGCGGATCGCAGGATCGGGACAGGCAAGAACCCGCCGAACTTCGATCTGAACCATCCGATCGCGCGCGCCATCGCGAAACTTTCGGCGCTGCGCCGAGCGCACACTGCATTGCGCAGCGGGCAGCAGATCGTGCGCAACTATGCCGATTCCCCGGGGCTGTTCGCAGTATCGCGCCTCGATCCGGTCACGGGCCGCGAGATCGCGATTGCGTTCAACACTTCGCTCCAGCCACTCGCGACCACGATCGAGGTCGCTGCGGGCTCGCGCCGTTTTAGCGCGCTGTACGGCCGTTGCGAGAGCGAGATCGCGGCCCCGGGATCCTATCGCGTCGTGCTCGCGCCTCTCGATTTCATAGTGTGCGCAGTCGCCGGAGACGAACAGTGAGCGCGGTTCAGCCGGCTCCACGCGTCGCCGCGACCCCCGGGCGCGCGTGGTGGCTCGGCGCGCCGATCTACCAGGTCTATCCGTACAGCTTCGCCGACTCCAACGACGACGGCGTCGGGGATCTTCCCGGGATCACGACACGGCTCGAACACGTGGCATCGCTCGGCGTCGCTGCAATCTGGCTGTCGCCGTTCTTCACTTCGCCGATGAAGGACTTCGGCTATGACATCTCCGACTATCGCAGCGTCGATCCGCGCTTCGGCTCGCTCGCCGACTTCGATCGGCTGATCGAGCGCGCCCATGCACTGGGACTCAAGGTGATCATCGACCAGGTGTACTCGCACACCTCGGATCAGCACGAGTGGTTCCGCGAAAGCCGTGCCAGCCGCGACAATCCGCGCGCCGACTGGTACGTGTGGGCGGATGCGCGCCCCGACGGCGCGCCGCCGAGCAACTGGCAGTCGGTGTTCGGCGGCCCGGCGTGGACCTGGGACGCGCGCCGCGGCCAGTACTACCTGCACAACTTCCTCGCCGAGCAGCCTGACCTGAACGTCCACAATCGCGACGTGCAGGACGAGCTGCTCGGATTCGCGCGCTTCTGGCTCGACCGCGGCGTCGCCGGGTTCCGGCTCGATGCAGTGAGCTACGCGATGCACGATCCGCAGCTGCGCGACAATCCGCCGGCGCCGGCGGACGGCAAGCTGCGCACGCGGCCGTGCGATTTCCAGCTGCCGCTGTACAACAAGTCGCATCCCGACATTGCGCTGTT
>Ga0111539_10013369_pt1 | contig 10260 bp, 12 predicted proteins | sample RhiMethybrSRZTD1_FD_79667 | JGI IMG/M metagenome (GOLD analysis project Ga0111539, IMG submission 79667) | Populus rhizosphere microbial communities from Tennessee, USA - Rhizosphere MetaG P. TD hybrid SRZTD1 (version 2) (version 2) | ecosystem: Host-associated > Plants > Roots > Rhizosphere >... | reverse complement strand
GGATCGCGCCGAACATGAAGAACCCCTTGCGGCCGTAGCGGTCCGACAGGCTGGCGAAGATCGGGACCGACACGGTGGAGGTCAGCATGTAGATCGTCGCCACCCACGGGTAGCGATCGAATCCGTGCAGCGACGCGATGATGCGCGGCTCGGCGGTGCCGACGATCGTCTGATCGATGGCGGCGAGCAGCGCCGCCAGCAGCAGGCCGGTCATCGTGCCGACGAGCTGCGGCCGGGTCAGGCGAACCAGCCCTGACGTGACATAAACAGGTTCGGCGGCGGAGTCCGACATGGAATCCGCTAGCCTAACACGCGCGGCGACGAGGCAGCGGCGGTGCGGATTCGGTGAGCGGTTTTGTTACGAGATCTTCCGCCAGGATCGGCCGCCGGTATGGATGTACTCGACCCGGCCCGCAGCGTCCGCGACGGTGATGAAACGAGCTTCGCCAGCGCGGAACGTATTGGCCTTGACTTTCTCGACCGGCGTCTCTCCGTCGGTGCGCGCGAGCAACAGCCTGCCATCGCGCAGCACGATTGACATCGTCCGCGTCGATTGTGAATAGGTGCCGGCGAGATCGGCCATCTCCGCGGCGGTCATCGCCTTCGGCGCCGAATCGGATTCATGCGCGGCCGGCTGGAGGGGCAGCAGCAGTTCCATCGCCGTGTCCGCCGTGCGGTTGAGGCTGGCGCCAGAACGATTGGCCGTGATGATGACGCCGAACCGCTCTCGCGGCGCCATGCGGATGAGCGAACCGTAGCCGCTCCGCGAGCCGGCGTGGCTGACGAGATCGACGCCGCGGACCTTCCCCACCTGCAGACCATAGGCGTACGACGCGTCGCTGCCCGGAATCGGCACGTTCGCGTGACTGAGCCTGGCGATGACCGCCGCGGGCAGCACCTGTTCGCCTCCGATCCTGCCGCCGTTCACGAACGCGATGACGAAGCGCGACAGATCCTCGACGCTCGAGAAGATCGAGCCTGCCGGCCACGACGCGGCGTTGTTGGCGGCGGGACGGACGACGGCCGGGCCCTTGGGCGTGTCGTCGTGACCCTGCGAGATGGGGTAGGTCATCGCGACCAGCGGACGCAGCGTCGTCCGCGACATGCCCAGCGGCTTGAAGAGGCTCGCCGCCATTTGATCGGCGTAGCGCTTGCCGCTGACGCTCTCGACCACGAATCCGGCCAGCCAGAAGGCCGGGTTCGAATAGGAGTAGATGCGGCCGGGCTCGGTGAAGAAACGGTTCGCCGTCCAGGAACGCACTTCCCTCTCGAGCGCGCTCTCGTCGTCGCTGCCGAACATCGGCGCTTCGTCGAGAAAGCCGGACGTGTGGGTAAGCAGTTGATGCGCCGTCAGCCGAGCGATCTTCGGCTGCAGGTCCTTCACGTAGTTGCCAATCGGCGCGTTCAGATCGACAGCGCCCTTTTCCGCCAGCAGCACCAGCGCCGCGGCCGTGAACATCTTGGTGGTCGATCCGAGCCTGAACAGCATCTCGGGCCGCACCGGTTCCCGGGTCTCGACGCTCGCGACGCCGTAGCCTTTCGAGAAGACGACATGGTCGCCGGAGACGATGCTCACCGCCGCCCCTGGCGTGTGGGTGTCGGTCAATTCCTGTGCGATCACACGGTCGATGGCCGAGAAATCAACCGCCCTCTGCGCCTGCGCCCGCGGGGCGAGCAGGTGGACGACGACAATCGCGACCAGGAGCGTGCGAGACCGAGGGCGCATGAATCCTCCGATTCGATCAGGGTGAGGCCCAGATGGTGCCCGAGGTGCCACGAATTCGCAAGCTACGTGGACGGGTCCAAGTGCGGGCGCGCGGCTGTCGGAAGACCAGCCCGACCGTTGCTGGTCATCCGCACTTGTTACGAAAAGATCGACTGGACGCTACATCACGGTCACACGCGGCCCTGACACTTCCTCCGTCACTCATATCAGGAGGTTGAATGGGAAATCACTCGATCGACCGCCGCTCGTTTCTGACGCGCTCGGCTCTCGCCGCTGGCGCCGTCACCATGGGGACGCCGTTCGCGGCCCTGCTCGCCGCCGGTCCACGCCACGTTCGGCGAGGCCGCGGCCCGAGCCCGGACTACGGGCCGCTGGTGCCGGCCATCGATCAAACGACGGGGCTGCCGCTGCTGCTCCTGCCGCAGGACTTCAAGTACCTCTCGTTTGGCTGGACCGGCGAGATGATGAGCGATGGCCTCGCGACGCCGTCGTCGCACGACGGCATGGCCACGTTCGACGCCGGTCACGGCCGAGTACGTCTGGTTCGCAACCATGAAGTCGGCGACGGACCAGATGCGTTTGCGCCGAGCCTCGCCTACGACCCGCGGGCGGGAGGCGGCACGACGACTCTCGAGTTCGACACGCTTCGCGGCGAGCTCCTCGGCAGCTGGGCGAGCATCAGCGGGACGGTGCGAAACTGCGCCGGCGGGGCGACGCCCTGGGCGTCGTGGTTGACGTGCGAAGAAACCACGCTCAGCGCGGGTCAGGGCGATCTCACCAGGCACCATGGCTACATCCTGGAAGTGCCCGTGGACGGAACTGCTGTTCCAACACCCTACAAGGCGATGGGCCGGTTTTCACACGAAGCGGTCGCCGTCGACCCGGCGACCGGCTGGGTGTACGAGACGGAAGACGCCGGCGGCACGTCCGGGTTCTATCGCTTCCGTCCGACCTCGCGGAGCGCACTCGGGAATGGCGGGACGCTCGAGATGCTTGGCGTGAACGCAAAGCCTCAATTCGACACGCGCACGAACCAGACCGGGGAGTGGCTCGACGCCCTGTGGCACGTCATCGACCAGCCTGACCCGGATCTCGCGCTCGGCCAGCCGTCGGTTTTCAGCCAGGGCTTCGCGAAAGGCGCTGCACGGTTTGCGCGCCTCGAAGGCGCATGGCCCGGCCACGGCCGCATCTACTTCCTGTCGACCAGCGGCGGCGACGTGGGTCAGGGGCAGATCTTCGAGTACGACCCGGTCGAAGAACGCGTGCGGCTGCTGTTCGAATCGCCTTCCGCCGACATCCTCAATGCGCCGGACAACATGTGCGTGAGCCCGCGCGGTGGGCTGGTGCTCTGCGAGGACGGCAGCGGCACGGAGTACGTGCACGGCCTGACGACCGACGGCACCATCTTCCGCTTCATCCAGAACAACGTCGATCTTCGTCAGACCCCGGTTGGCCCCTTCAACCAGAACTACACCGGCAGCGAGTTTGCCGGCTCCTGTTTCGGCCCCGACGGCAAATGGCTGTTCGTCAACATCCAGTCACCCGGCATCTCGTTCGCGATTACCGGCCCCTGGGGCAGCGGAGGAATCTGAGCTCGCTCGACGAACTTGACGTCTTGATTATCCTGGCCTGCCGCCGGGGCGTCGTGTCGGCGGCAGGCCGACGTCAACATGTAGCATCGCCTCGCCTTCAGATCTCATCCCACGGCGGTCTTGACATCTGCCTCCGGTTTATATAACCATACGGTTATTGAACCGATAGGCTATGAACACGCACACCTCGGAACGCCTCGATGCCACGTTCCTCGCGCTGGCCGATCCGACGCGGCGTGCGATCCTGGCTCGGCTGGCGCGCGGCGAGGCATCGGTCACCGAGCTCGCGGAACCGTTCGCGATCAGTCAGCCCGCGATCTCGAAGCACCTGAAAATCCTGGAGCGCGCCGGGCTGATCACCGCCGGCCAGGATGCACAACGGCGACCCCGCCGATTCGAGGGAAAGCCACTGGCCGAGGCGAGCGCCTGGCTCGAGCGATATCGCGCCAGCTGGGAAGCGAGCTTCGAGCGCCTCGACGGCGTGCTCGAGGAGTTGCAGCGCAAAACGTCCGCATCGACGCGCGCGCGGAAGCGGACGAAGCGGTAGCGCGCGAAGACTTGCACAAGCCACGAAGGAGGGCGACATGCCGATGACGATGGAGAAGGCCCAGGTCACGCTGCCCAGCGAACGCGAGGTCAAGGTCACGCGATCGTTCAAGGCGGCCCGGCCGCTGGTCTACAGGGCATACACGGAACCGGCGCTGGTGCAGCGCTGGCTGCTCGGTCCGACCGGATGGTCGATGCCGGTGTGCGAGATGGACGTGCGCGTCGGCGGCCGTTACCGGTGGCGCTGGCGGAGCAACAAGGACGCCCGCGAGTTCGGCTTCGCCGGCACGTATCGCGAGGTCACGCCACCATCGAGGATCGTCCACACCGAAGCCTACGATCCCGGGACCGTCGGCGACGCACACCCCCAGAGCGAAGCGCTCGTGTCAGTGACGTTCACGGAGGACAGCGGCATCACGACGGTGACGACGCTGATCGACTTCGGATCGAAGGAGACGCGCGACGCGGCGGTGGCTACCGGCATGACCGACGGCATGGAGCAGAGCTATCAGCTGCTCGATGCGCTGATCCGCGAGCGCCTGTAACGCCGCCGCGCCGCAACGTCTTAGAACATGCCACCGCCCATGTCCCCGGCGGACATCGCGGCGTTCTGACGGGTTTCCGGAATCTGGGAGACGACGGCCTCGGTCGTCAGCAGCAATGATGCGATCGAGGCCGCGTTCTGGAGCGCCGAGCGGACGACCTTCGTCGGGTCGATGACCCCGGCCTGGACGAGGTCTTCATACTGCTCGCTCTGCGCATTGAAGCCCTCGTCGCCGTTCATCCCCTTCACGCGCTGCACGACGATCGATCCTTCGTGGCCGGCGTTGGTCGCGATCCAGCGCATCGGCTCTTCGGCCGCGCGGATGATGATCTTGACGCCGACCTGTTCATCGCCATCGAGCTGCATCGTCTCGAGCACCCGTGCCGCGCGCAGCAGCGCCACGCCGCCGCCCGGCACGATGCCTTCCTCGACGGCCGCCTTGGTCGCGTGCATGGCGTCCTCGACCCGCGCCTTCTTTTCTTTCATCTCGGTCTCGGTGGCCGCCCCGACCTTGAAGATCGCCACGCCGCCCACCAGCTTGGCGAGCCGTTCCTGCAGCTTTTCACGATCGTAGTCGGAGGTCGTCTCCTCGACCTGCGCGCGCAGCTGTCTGACGCGGCCCTCGATCGCCGCTGATGCTCCGGCGCCCTCGATGATGGTGGTGTTGTCTTTGTCGATGGTGACCTTCTTCGCCTGACCGAGATCCTCGAGGGTCGTCGATTCGAGCCGGATGCCGAGATCCTCGGTCAGCGACTTGCCGCCGGTCAGGACGGCGAGGTCTTCGAGCATCGCCTTCCGACGGTCGCCGTAACCCGGCGCCTTCACCGCGGCGACGTGAAGCGTGCCCCGCAGCTTGTTGACGACCAGGGTGGCCAGCGCCTCACCCTCGATGTCCTCGGCGACGATCAACAGCGGACGGCCGGCGCGCGCCACCAGCTCGAGCAGCGGGAGGAGGTCTTTCAGCGAGGCGATCTTCCGTTCGTGGATCAGAATCACCGGGTTCTCGAGGACCACTTCCATCCGCTCTTGATCAGTCACGAAGTACGGCGAGATGTAGCCGCGATCGAACTGCATCCCCTCGACCACTTCGAGCGAGGTCTCGAGGGTCTTCGCCTCCTCGACCGTGATGACGCCGTCTTTGCCGACCTTGTCCATGGCTTCGGCGATGATCCGGCCGATCGTCTCGTCGTGATTCGCCGAGATCGTGCCGTCCTGCGCAATCATCTGGCCGGCGACCGGCCTCGATTGGGCTTTGAGGGCATCGACCATCGCCTCGACGGCTTTGGTGATGCCGCGTTTGAGCGCCATCGGATTGGCGCCGGCGGTGACGTTCCTGGCCCCCTCGCGGTAGATGGCCTGGGCCAGCACGGTGGCGGTGGTGGTGCCGTCGCCGGCGACATCGGACGTCTTGCTCGCGACTTCCTTGACCATCTGGGCGCCCATGTTCTCGAGCGCATCGGCCAGTTCGATTTCCTTCGCCACCATGACCCCGTCCTTGGTGATGGTGGGGGTTCCGAATTTCGTGCCGAGGATGACGTTGCGCCCCCTTGGCCCGAGCGTGACCTTGACCGCGTTGGCGAGGCTGTTGACCCCGCGAAGAATGCCCTGGCGCGAGGTGTCGCCGTACACAATCTGCTTTGCCATTGTTTGCCTTATTTCTTGTTCTTCTTCGTCGCGCCGCCGTCGATGACGGCCAGCACTTCGTCCTCGCGCATGATGAGGTACTCCTCACCATTCAACTTGACCTCCTGGCTCGTGTACTTGCCGAAGAGGATCCGGTCGCCCGCCTTGACGTCGAGCGGCACGCGCCTGCCTTCCTTGTTCAACGCGCCGGCCCCGGCGGCGATCACCTCGCCCTGCTGCGGCTTTTCTTTGGCCGAGTCCGGGATGATGATCCCACCGACTTTCTGCTCGCCTTCGTCAAGGCGTCGAACGATGAGGCGGTCGTGAAGCGGTCTGATGTCCATGGTGTCGACTCCAAACTTTCGAAATGACTGGATCAATGACGGTCGGGCCGCGCTCACGCTCGCGGACGGTGCGGAGGAGATCGATCAATCGTGGAGGACGACGGTGAGCAGCGAGTTGTTGACCTTGAGGCCGTCCGCGTAATCGATGAATCCCAGCCGCTGAAATTTCTTCATGAAGAAGTTGACCCGCGACCGCGTCGTCCCGACCATCTCCGCCAGCGTCGCCTGCGAGATCGGCGGGACGGCGCGCACCGGTTTGTCGTGCTTGCCGTAGCGCGCGAGCAGCAGCAGGGTGCGGGCCAGCCGCTTCTCGCTGGAGTTGAACAGCTGGTCGATCAGGTCCTCTTCGATCCGGATGTTGCGCGCCAGCATGTGGGCGATGAACCGATCCGACAGCGTATGCTGCTTGTGCAGCAGCCGCACCATCTGATCTTTGTCGATCAGGAGAATCGTGCTCGCCGTCGTCGCGGTCGCCGTGCCCATGCGGTCCGGCTGTCCCGCCAGGCATCCTTCGCCGAAGAACTCGCCGGGACCAAGCATGGCCACGACCGCCTCGCGGCCCGCCTTGGAGAGCACCGAGAGCTTGACCCCGCCCTTCTGGATGTACATCACGTGGTCGCACGGCTCGCCCTGCTTGAAGATCGCGTCGCCGCGCTGATACTCCACGATCTTTCGGGCGACGCCGGACGATTCGAGAAAGGCGCTGGCGTTGAAGGTGCCGTTCCGCCTGGCGGTCATTGCGGGATTCCCACGCACTGACTGTGACACGTCGCCCGGGCGCACAGCTGTCCTGAATTGCACACCCCGCCGCCCGGTGTTCGCCGCCGGGCCCAGGCGTCGAACTGATGGTGCGATCCGCGAGTCTCTATTGCTCCGCCGCGGCAAAGACCATCTCTCGCACGTGCCGGACAATCCGCGTCGTCGCGATCGGGTCGAACGTCCGGTTGGTGACGAACCCGTCCGAGGTGTCGGCGGGACCCGCCCACCCGCGGATCGCCTTCGTCCGGCGCCGGTGCGTGACGTTGACGTGCAGCTTCTCGTCAGCGGCGATTTCGAAGAACGCCACTTCGCAGTCACCCGCGAGCGGGTGCTCGTTCTCGAAGCGCCACATTGCCGTTTCGATCGCGTCGACGTCCGCGGCCCATGAGGCGCTGAGCAGCTTGCGCTTCGACGAGAGGTGGCCGGCGTGTTCCGGGTGTGCCATGCGTTTCATTCCTGTCCTCCGTAACGGTCCGGCCCGAGCGCCGCCCCGCGACAATCTCGAGCCTTCATCGGTGGAGCATGGCACGCGACGCCGGATCGAGCTGTGCACAAGCGCACACTCCTTGGTGATGGTGGCTCCTACCATTGTCGAAGACCGGGCGGCCCGAGCCGGTCCACTCGTCAACCAGGTATTTCAGAGGTCCAGCCAATGCAGCGTTATGTCAGTCTCACGCTTTGTCTCATCTTGAGTTCAGCGGTACTCGATGCGTCGAACAAGGAACAGGAACGGCTCGAGAACTGCGGCGTCGTGATGCAGGAAGTCCTGGACGTCCCGGACAACATCCCGCAGGAACTGCTCGAGAAGGCCGAATGCGTCATCGTCATCCCGTCGATGACCAAGCTGGCGCTCGGTATCGGCGGCAGCTACGGCCGCGGCGCGATGGTGTGCCGCTCCGGCAAGACCTTCACCGGACCCTGGGGCGCGCCGGCGATGTACTCGCTCGACGGCGGCAGCTTCGGGCTGCAGCTCGGAGCGGAATCGACCGACGTCGTGCTGCTGGTGATGAACCAGCGCGGCGTGGATGCGCTGCTCGGCAGCAAGGTCAAGCTGGGGGCCAACGCCTCGGCCGCCGCCGGGCCAAAGGGGCGCAGCCTCGAAGCCTCGACCGACGCATCGCTGCGCGCCGAGATCCTCAGCTATTCCCGTTCGCGCGGTTTGTTCGCGGGCGTGTCGCTCGGGGGCGCGTCGCTTCGTCCCGACAACGACGCCAGCGCAGAGGTCTACGGACGGAAGATTACAGCGCGGAGCATCGTCACCGGCCCGCTCATCGATGTGCCCGCGTCCGGCCGGCATTTCGTCGACGTGCTGGAAAAGAACGCGCCGCACAACCAATCGACGAAAACGTCGAGCCGCTGAGCGACGCTCGCGCGGGGGGCGACGGCCTCCCGCGCCTCGGTTGGAGGCGGGACGACTTATTTTTTCTGGTTTCGCGTGATCGGGACCAGCCGCGGCAACGCCGGGGTGCCGAAACGCACAGCGATCTGGTCGTGCCGACTGTTGCCGCCGGCGCGGCCTGGGAGATCCGGGTCAAGAGAAGACGACGTCGTCGGGGATTCCGGGGGCGCCGGCACGGCATCACCCTCGCCGGCCGGGGGACGATCGACGGGCGTCACGCCGGCCGCGAACCGGCGGCGGCGATCCTGGCACTCCAGAAAGCGCGCATACGGCACGAGGACGTTCGCCGGCCAGTGAGTCATGCCAGGCCTCCGCCCACCACCTCAACGTGCCCGCGCTATGGGCGGAAGGTCGCCTTGTTCGTCAGTCGTGATTTCTCCTGCGCGAGGCGGAGCTCTTCGGCTTCTTTCTTCTGACGGGCGATTTCGCGCTGGGGCGCTTCGCGCTCATCCAGGCGCGAGGCCTGCTGGACGGCAGTCCGCGCGAGTGCCTCGAGCCGCGGAGAGGTCACGATCAGGCGCAGCCCCGAGGCGTACGACAACCGGTAGAGCACGACGGAGTACTCGGCATCGCCCCACCGGGCGATCCGCGTCCCCGATTCCTCATCGATCGGCGGCGCCGCAACCCGGCCGACGCCGGGCTTCAGGGGCGGCCCGTACTCGATCGAGATCGCGTCGGCCACGTCCGCGTCGGTCAGGCCGTCGGTCCGATCGCGATCGTAGTCGACGACCATCTTCGAGAGCTGATCGTTGTAGAAGCTGAAGACGATCTCCTTGACCGGATCGGTCTCGGCCGGCGCCCTGCCGCTCAGGGAGTAAGGCCGTCGCCAGAGCAGCTCCTGCAGCATCGCCGGACGCTGGTGGATGGTCTTGGCCTCGGACGCCGCCACGCCGGTCAGCGCGCTGATCGAGGCGAGGTCGCCGCCGAGCCTGAAGTCGCGATAGCGCGAGCGGTCCTGACTCTCCAGCGAGTGCGTCGACAGGACGAGACCGAGGGCGCCGATGCCGAGCGGGCGGAGATTGATCATGGCCTGGCTTCCTTCGAGGATTTGTTCACGAGCTGCACACCAGCGCCCGCGTCACCGCGAACGGCCGGTCAACACCGGCACGAGCAGAAACTCCGACAGCGCATCGGCGGTGGCAAACACCTGCCCGGTCCCATGGTGCCGCATCAACGGCGGGTCGGCGGTGCTGTCGGCGAACGTCACGTCGAAACGATCTTCGCGTGGCGGCAAGCCGTCGCTCAGCATGAAGCGGAAGTGGCAGACCAGCGCGGCGGCGTGCAGGTTCGGCGTGACGGTCAGGGAGACAGCCGCGCCGGCCGGCTTGCGAACCACGAACCCGCCGGCGGGCCCGAAGGGCTCCACGACCACCTCACGGGAGCCGTCGTTCGGGAACTCGTCGCGAAACGCCGCCACATCGCGCGTCACCGTCGCACGGAGCTCGCCGATCAGCCGCTGAGCGTTCCGGCGGTCGACGTCGGCCTTCCGTGAGGTCGTCGCCTCGCTCTGAAGCCGGACCGTGTCCCGCATCCGTTCATCGTCGGCCAGCCGCTTGATCCAATCGGCGACCACTACCGTCGTGCTCATGTCGATTCCCTTCCGCAAATACGAGTGCCTGATCATCATCGATCGCGGTGGCACCCGATCGGTGTGCTCAAGTGAACACCTTGTCGTTGAATCGTGGGGGTCGCAGGGGGTCTGCGGATTTGCCGCGCCAACCTGACGC
>Ga0111539_10013368_pt1 | contig 10260 bp, 10 predicted proteins | sample RhiMethybrSRZTD1_FD_79667 | JGI IMG/M metagenome (GOLD analysis project Ga0111539, IMG submission 79667) | Populus rhizosphere microbial communities from Tennessee, USA - Rhizosphere MetaG P. TD hybrid SRZTD1 (version 2) (version 2) | ecosystem: Host-associated > Plants > Roots > Rhizosphere >... | reverse complement strand
GGCACCGGCCCCGGCCGCGACGCCGTTGACCGCGGCGACGGTCGGCACGGGCAGGCGAGTCAACGCGAGCACGAGCGGCTTGTAGTTCCGCTCGATGGATTCGCCAAGGTCTGCCCGCGCGCCATCCGCCGCGACCTGCCGGTCGCCGAGGTCCTGGCCCGCGCAGAATCCGCGGCCCGCGCCCGTGAGCACGAGGACACGCGAGTCGCCCGCAGCGACGCGCGCGAGCGCGGCGCGCACCTCCGCGTGCATTGCGCCATTGAAGGCATTGAGCCGCTCAGGCCGGTTGAGCGTGAGGCGCGCAATGCCTCCGCTCTCGCCGAAAAGAATCGTCTCGTAGCTCATCGGTCGGGTGTCATTCGTCGTAGCTGATCTCGAGCGCGGAGCTCGTGGGACGGGCCTGGCAGCAGAGAATATAGCCCGCCTCGACTTCCCAATCCTCGAGCGCGACGTTGTGTTCCATTTCCGCGCTGCCTGAGACGAGCTTCGCGCGGCATGTCGAGCAGACGCCGGCCCTGCAGGAGAACGGCAGGTCGAGCCCGGCGCGACCGGCCGCGTCGAGTATCACCTCACCGTCGCGCGGCATCGTGAAGCGACGCCGGCGGCCGTCCATCACGACGGTGACTTCTGCGCTTGCGGCTGCCGCGGCAGCCGCAGGAATTGCAGCGGCCCGCCCGGCCGGCGCGGGAGAAGCGGCGCGCTCACCTCCGGACACCGGCGCGAAGTGCTCGATGTGGATCGGTCCCCTGGCGCCGAGCGCCGCGAGTGTCGCGGGGATCTCGTCGCCCATCGAGCCCGGGCCGCAGACGAAGAACTCGTCCACCTCCGGCACCCGGAGGTCGTGGCGCGCGAATTCGCGGATCTTGGCGGCATCGATGCGGCCGTTCAGCCACTCGACGTCCTGGGGCTCGCGGCTCATCACGAAGGCGACCGAGAAGCGCGCAAGGTTGCGGTCCTTGAGCGCCATGACGTCTTCGAGAAACATCGCGCGGGCGCGCTCGGTGTTCCCATACCAGAGCTGGAATCGGCTGCCCGGGTTGCCCGCGAGCGCGGTTGCCGCGATCGAAAGCACGGGCGTGATGCCGCTGCCCGAGGCGAAGGCCGCATAGCGGCGCGGCCCCGGTCCGCCCTGCGCGCGGAAGCTGCCGTTCGGAGTCAGCACGTCGATCGTGTCGCCCACTTTCGCGTGGCGCGCGAGGTGTTCCGACATGCGGCCGTCCTTCTGGACGCGTATGCCGATCGTTAGAGCCGCGGAGCCCTCCGGGTTGACGATGGAATAGGTGCGCCGCTCCTCCTGGCCGTCGATCACCTGCTTGAGCGCCAGGTGCTGGCCGGCCCGGAAGCGGAATTCTTCCGCGAGCGTGGATGGGACCGCGAAGGTCAGCGCGATCGCGTCGTCGGCGACGGGCGCGCGATTCGCGATGGCGAGCTGATGGAACCTCAGCATGCGGCTAGATGCACTTGAAGTAGTCGAACGGCTCGCGGCAGTCTTCGCAGCGGTAGAGCGCCTTGCAGGGCGTCGAGCCAAATTCGCTCTGGCGCGTGATCCGCGTCGATCCGCAGCGCGGGCAGGCGGCAGGGGCATCGCCCCGGAGCAGACTTCGAGCGCTCCCGACCGCATGCGACGGCGGCGCGATGCCGAATTCGCGGAGCTTGCGGCGACCCTCCTCGCTCAGCCAGTCACTCGACCAGGGTGGCGCGAGCACGTCGACGGCGACTGCGTCGAATCCGGCGGCGCGCAGCGCCCGCAGGACGTCCGTTTTGATGACGGCGTTCGCCGGACAGCCCGAATACGTCGGCGCGATGCCGACTTCGAGGCGCCCGTCGGCGCGGAACTCGAGCTGCCTGATCACGCCGAGGTCGAGCACCGAGAGGACCGGGATTTCCGGGTCCGCGACCTGCGCAAGTATCCCGTGCAGCCGCGCCAGGAGCTCCGGCGGTGGCGCCGTGGCGTGGATCGCATGCGCGCTCATGGCCGCCTACCAGGTCGCGCCGGGATGTGCGCGGCGCAGGGACTGCATCTCGGCGAGAAGGTAACCCAGGTGTTCGCTGTGGCGGCCCTGCTTCCCGTACCAGCCGTAAGGCGCCGGCGCCGGCCGGGCGAGCGTCGCGCGCGCGAGCGTCCCTTCGACCTGCGCCGACCATGCGGGCTCGAGTGTCGAGGGTAGCAGTCCGAGGCCTTCCGCCGCGGCCGTGCGGTCGACTTCGTCGTCGGCAAATAGCTCGTTGGTGAACGGCCATAGCGCCGCGAGCGAACGGGCGACGCGCGCATGGCTTTCGGGCGTCACGTCTCCGAGGCGCTCGACCCAGCCAGAGCTATAGCGCAGGTGATACGCGGCCTCGCGCGCCCCCTTGGCGGCGATCGCGGCGAGCGCGGCGTCCCGGCAATGCGCGAGGCCGTCATAGAGCGCTGCCTGCCAGGCGTCGAACAGGAACTGGCGCACCATGGTGTCGCCAAAGTCGCCGTTTGGCTGCTCGACGAGCGTCAGGTTGAGGTATTCCGATTCCTCGCGCAGGTACGCGAGCTCGTCCTCGCCGCGGCCGCGGCCCTCGAGCACCCCCGCGTGTGCGAGCAGCAGCCGCGCCTGTCCGAGGAGGTCGAGCGAGACGTTCGCAAGGCCGAGGTCCTCCTCGAGCGCGGGCGCGTGCCCGACCCACTCGCCGAGGCGTTGCGCGAGCACGAGGTTCGTGTCGGCGAGCCGGAGTACGTAGCGGCAGCGCGGCGTCACAGCGTCTTTACCTCGTCCGGGATGTCGTAGAAGGTCGGGTGCCGGTAGACCTTGTCCCGCGCGGGCTCGAAGAAGGCGTCCGACTCGGCGGGATCGGAGGCGACGATGTCGGTCGAGCGCACGGCCCAGATGCTGACGCCCTCCTGCCGGCGCGTGTAGAGGTCGCGCGCGTGCTCGAGCGCCATGCGCGCGTCGGTCGCGTGCAGGCTACCGACGTGCTTGTGGTCGAGGCCGGACTTCGCGCGGATGAAAATCTCGTAGAGCGGCCAGTCGTGCTCGTTATTCACCACGCACTCCTTCGTTCCGTTTCACGCCGCCTTCGCCGCCTCGGCATTTCTTTTCTCGGCCCAGGCGGTTGCCGCCTCGCGCACCCAGCGCCCCTCGTCGTGGGCGCGCCGTCGCGCGTCCAGCCGCTCGCGATTGCAGGGACCCTGTCCCGCAAGCACCTGCTCGAACTCGCGCCAGTCGATCGGGCCGAAGCGGTAGTGCTGACCCGCCTCGTCCCAGGCAAGCTCCGGGTCCGGCACCTTGAGGCCGAGGAAGTCCGCCTGCGGCACGGTCGTGTCGACGAACTTCTGTCGCAGCTCGTCGTTCGAGAAACGCTTGATCTTCCAGCGCATCGACTGCGCGCTGTGCTTCGAGTCGTGGTCGGACGGACCGAACATCATGAGCGACGGCCACCACCAGCGGTCGAGCGCCGCCTGCGCCATGTCGCGCTGAGCTGCGGTGCCGCGGGCCAGGCGCAGCATGATGTCGTAGCCCTGCCGCTGGTGAAAGCTCTCCTCCTTGCAGATGCGCACCATCGCACGCGCATAGGGACCGTAAGAGCAGCGGCAGAGCGGGATCTGGTTCATGATCGCCGCGCCATCTACGAGCCAGCCGATCGCGCCGACGTCCGCCCAGGTGGGCGTCGGGTAATTGAAGATGCTCGAATACTTTGCTTTCCCGGTCAGCAGCTGGTCGACGAGCTCGCCGCGCGAGACGCCGAGCGTCTCGGCCGCGCTGTAAAGGTAGGCGCCGTGACCGCCCTCGTCCTGGACCTTGGCGATTAGGATCGTCTTCCGAAGCAGCGAGGGCGCGCGCGTGATCCAGTTGCCTTCGGGCAGCATGCCGACGATCTCGGAATGTGCGTGCTGCGAGATTTGCCGGACGAGCGTGCGGCGGTAGGCTTCAGGCATCCAGTCCTTGGCCTCGATTTTCTCCTCGGCGTCCACGCGCGCCTGGAAGCGCGATTCCAGCCGAGCGCCGTCCTGCGCTTCGTCGCGCAAGCAGTCCTTTCCCAGAGAATCAAGGCCTTGCGTATACATTCCGAGCCTCCACGAACGGCGCAACCGGACCTCGCACTTTGACACACCGGGACGGTCTTTGGCACGGCGGAGGATGGGGTCTCGTCGCCCTCAACTCCAGTGCTCGAGGCGCTCGACGAGTGTCTGCATGAAGTGGTTCGCCTGGTGCCCGTCCAGCACGCGATGGTCGATCGTGAGCGTGACGTAGCAGCAGGGACGAATCTCGATCTGGTCCCGGCCGCCCCCGCTCACGACTACGGCGCGCTTCTCGAGCTTGCCGACACCCAAGATCGCGGACTGGGGCTGATTGATGACGATCGGCGCGGCCACGAGGCTCCCGCTGACGCCGTGGTTCGAGATCGTGAAGGTGCCGCCCTGCAAGTCGGCCGGCGCCAGCGCATCGTCGCGCGCCTTCTGAACGAGCGTCCCGAGCGCCGCCGCAATCCCCGCGAGGTCGAGCTGTCCGGCGTCGCGGATGACGGGCACGACGAGGCCGCGCCCAGGCAGCGCCGTGCCGACGCCGATGTCGATGCGCTCGTGCACCAGGATGGCGTCGTTTGTCCAGCGCGCATTCGCCTCCGGCACGGCGCGGATTGCGTCCACGCAGGCCGCGACGAAATACGCGGTCAGCGTCAGCGCCTCGCCACGCCGCTCGAACTCGGCCTTGCGCCGCGTGCGGTCGGCGAGCACCGACGTCATGTCCGCCTGGAACACCGTCGTGACGTGGGGAGCGGCGTGCAGGAGACTTTCCACCATGTGCGCTGCGATACGGCGGCGCATCGGCGTGTGTGGAATACGCCGCAGCCCCTCCTCCGCCGGCGCTTCGGCGGGTGTCGCCGCGGGGACCGCAGCCTGCGGCTGCGCTGCGAGCACGTCTTCGACCGTGATGCGCCCGCCCGCGCCGCTGCCGGCGATGTCTTCGGCGCGCAGTCCGCGTTCCGCGAGCAGCCGGCGCACGGCCGGGCTCTGACCTGCGCCGCCCGTCGCGCCGATTCGCGTACCGCGCGGCGGCGCGGCGGCCGCAACAACCCTCGGTGCTGATACAGGTGGTGCGGCCGCGGTTGCCGCGGCGCCGGCCTGCAGGCGGCCGAGCACCGCGCCGGGCGTCACGTCGGTGCCTTCGACCGCAACGATCTCCGCGAGCACGCCGTCCGCAGGCGCTGGAACCTCGACCGTCACCTTGTCCGTTTCGATCTCGACGAGCGGCTCGTGCCGCTTCGCAGCCTCGCCCACAGCCTTCAGCCAGCGCTGGACCTGCGAGCGCGAACCCTCGACCTGGTCCTCGGGCAGCACGACGTCGATCAACTCGCTCATGGCTCATGCACTCGCGATGCGGCGGATCGCCGCGACGATATCAGGAACGCCCGGCACGACGGCGTCGAGCAGGCGCGGGTTGTGCGGGCTCGGCACGTCCGGCATCGCGAGCCGCTCGATGGGCGCATCGAGGTCGAAGAATGCCCGCTCCGCCAGCTGGGCTGCGATCTCCGCTCCGAACCCCGCCGTGATCGTGTCTTCGTGCACGATGAGACAGCGCCGCGTCTTCGCGACTGACCCGAAGACCGCGTCCCGGTCCCAGGGCGCGAGCGTTCGAAGGTCGAGGAGCTCGACGTCGATGGCCGACTCGGCCGCCGCCTGCTCGCAGCGCTCCACCATCGCGCCCCAGCTCACGACGGTGAGCTCCGCGCCCTCTCGCAGGCGATTGGCGCGTCCGAAGGGCAGCGCGAAGTCGTCGCCGGGCCAGGGACGGCGCGCGGCCGCGCCATCCAGCAGGAAGCGGTGCTCGAAGAAGATGACAGGCTCGTTGCCGCGCAGCGCGGTGCGCAGGAGTCCGACCGCGTCCTCCGCGTTCGAAGGCATCGCGACCTGCCAGCCAATCGCGTGGATGAACTGCACTTCATTGCACTGGCTGTGCCAGGGATCGCCGCACTTGAAGAATCCGCCTGGCATGCGCACGACCATCGGCGCGGCGAACCGGTTCATCGTCCGCCAGCGCATGGTGCCGCAGTCGTGCAACTGCTCCGCCGCGGGTTCGGCGTACTTGCGGAACTGGATTTCCGGCACCGGCATGAGCCCTGCGAGCGCCATGCCAACGGCCCGGCCGATGATGCCTTCCTCGGAAAGGCTGGTGTCGAACACGCGGTCCTCGCCGAAGCGTTCTTGCAGGCCGAGGGTCGCGGCGTGCACCCCACCCTTGACGCCGACGTCCTCGCCGAAGACGAGCACGCGGGGGTTGGTGGCGAGCTCGTGCTCGAGCGTGCGACGGATCGCGGTGAGCATGTTGATGCGCGCGCCTTCGGGCCGCGGCGTCGCCGTCCCTGCGGGCGGCATCGCGCCGTCGCGCCACTGGCCGCCCTGGGCCTGCAGCTCCGGGTTACCGTCATCCCCGCGTTCCGTGAACACGTGGCGCGCGACACCGGCCGTCGCGAGCGGTGGCCGCGCTTCGATGCGCTCCAGCGCAGCCTGCACGAGCGACTCGCACTCCCCCTCGAGCGCCTGCCACGCGCCTTCCGACAGCTCGCCAGGCACGAGCCGTCGCCGAAGCGCGAGGAGCGGGTCGCGCGCGCGCTCTGCGGCAATTTCCTCTGCGCTCTTGTACGCCTGCGTGTCCTGGCCCGAATGCCCCGAGAGGCGCGGCACGCGCAGGCGCAGCAATACCGGACCGCCACCGCTGCGTACCGCCGCTACCGCCTCGTCGATGAGCGTCGATGCCGCGAAGGGATCCGCGCCGTCGCCAGTCAGGATCTTCAGGTTGCGAAAAGCAGCAAGGTTCGCCGCGATATCGCCGCCCGGCGTCTGCCGCGTCGCGGGGACCGAGATGCCGTAGCCGTTGTCCTCGATGAAATAGAGCAACGGCAGGCGCGACGTCGTCGCGATGTTGAGCGAGGCCCAGAACCCGTTGGTCGAGGTCGAGGCCTCGCCGCCGTGGGCGACAGCGATGCTGCCGGCGGCCGAGCCGTCCTTCAGCAGGCGTTCGCGGTAGACGAGAGCCTGGGCCCAGCCGGTCGCCGGCGTGAACTGGGCGCCGACGCCGCCGCAGGCCGGCAGCAGGCAGGGCCCTTCGCGATTCGGCCGGTTGATCACCACGCCGATGTCCCGGCCGCCCGACATGCCCTCGGCGCGCATCATGGTCGACGCGAGCGCTTCCTCCGCGGGGAGGCCGAGCGCGAGCGCGAGCGGCCGCGAGCGATAGTAAGGAGTGACGGCATCCCACCGTTCGGTCAGCCGCTGCCCAAGCAGTGCCTGCGTGACGTCATGACCGCGTGCGCAGAACTGGTAGAGCACCTTGCGCTCGGGCACGAGACGCGTCTCCTCGAGCGCGTCGAGCGCGCGCGAGACGAAGACCGTGCGCAGTACGGATTTCCAGTCCGGCATCGATGCGTCCCGAGGCGGCGGCCGGCGGCCCCGCGTGGACCGGCAGGCGATTTTTCGACAGTTTAACCCGTGTCGCCAGCGAAGGCTGCGCGGCGGCGATCCTTGCGCCGGGGGTGCGCTAGAATCCAAAACCCTGCGAACCCGGGCGGCCTGCCGCTGTCCCAAGTTCACCAGTCTGCAGGGGGAGACCGCCGCAATGACCCGTCTGACGCTTGCCTTGCTCGCATTCGCCGCTTCGGGAGCGGCCCATGCCACCTGCATCTATCCGCGCGCGCCCGCCGCGCTGCCCGACGGCGCGACGGCGACGTACGAAGAGATGGCTGCCGCACAGAAAGCGGTGCGGCAGTTCAACGAAGACATCAACGCCTACAACGCCTGCCTCGACCTCGAGATGACGACGTTCGAGAAGAGCGGCCAGTACGACGAGAATCGCCTGACCGAGCTGCGTGCCATGCAGGCGAAGAAGAACAATGCCGCCGTGGACGAGGTCCAGGCGATCGCGGACCGCTTCAACGAACAGCTGCGGATCTTCAAGGCTCGCGACAAGCAGAACTGACGCCGACGAGGTTCTCCATGCTGACGCCCGCCGAAGCCGATGCGGCAATCGACGCCGCCATCGCGCCGGTGTCGCAGGAGCTCGCCCCGCTCGCGGCCTGCGCCGGCCGCATCCTCCGGCAGCCCCTTTTCACGGAACGCGACGCACCCCCCTTCGATCGCGTGGCAATGGACGGCATCGCGTTCCGCGCGGGTGACCTTGCGCGCCGCCGTTTCCGCCTCGCCGGCATCCAGGCGGCAGGAAGCCCCGCGCTTTCGCTCGAGTCGGACGGCGACTGCATCGAAGTGATGACCGGCGCGATACTGCCCTCCGGTTGCGATACGGTCGTCCCCGTCGAGCAGCTGCAAACTGCGGATGGCCACGCGGAGCTCGACAGCGCGTGCAGGCCTGAGCCCTGGCGTCACGTACACCGCCGCGGCGCCGACGCACGCGCCGGCGAGCGGCTGCTCGATGCAGGCACGCGGCTCGGTCCGCCCGAGCTCGCCATTGCGGCGTCGGCCGGCGAAGCGCGGCTTCCCGTGTCGCGCGCGCCGCGAATTGCCGTCATCACGACCGGTGACGAGCTCGTCGAGCCTGGCCAGCCGATCGCTGGCCACCAGGTGCGGCGCTCGAATGCCTATGGCCTCGGGGCGGCCCTGACACTCGCGGGATTCCCGCCGCAGGCGGACCTCCAGCTGCCGGATCGCGAAGACGCGATTGCCGCGGCTCTCGGCGCGGCGCTCGCGCAAAACGACGTGCTGGTACTCTCCGGCGGCGTTTCGGCAGGCCGATTCGACCATGTACCCCGTGTGCTCGCGTCGCTCGGCGTGCGTGAGCGCTTTCATGGCATTGCCCAGCGGCCGGGACGGCCGATGTGGTTCGGTACCGGCGCCGCGGGTACGGCGGTCTTCGCGCTGCCCGGCAACCCCGTATCGGTGTTGGTCTGCCTCGCGCGTTATGTCGTCCCTGCGCTCTCGGGCCTCGTCGGCGCGGCGCGCACTGCGGTCCCGCAGGTCGCCATGGCGCGGCCCTACGCCTTCGAAAAGGCACTGACCTGTTTCCTTCCCGTGCTGCTCGGGTACGATCAGGCAGGACGGGCGATTGCCGAGCCGCGTCCGACAGACGGCTCTGGCGATTTCATCGCGCTCGCCGGCACCGACGGCTTCGTCGAGCTGCCGCCGGGGCCGGCCACGTACCCGGCGGGACTCGTTGTTCCCTTTTATCGCTGGTAGGCCATGACGGAAAGATCGAATGCAAAGTTGGTGGCGATCGGCGCGCCGGGCGCAGTCGCGGACACGCGCGGCCGGCCGCTGCTCGACCTTCGCATCTCGGTCATGGACCGCTGCAATTTCCGCTGCCCGTACTGCATGCCGCGGGAAACCTTCGGCGAGGGGTACCGGTTCCTGCCGGCAGCCGAGCGCCTTTCCTTCGAGGAAATCTCGCGCCTCGCGCGGCTCTTCGCCGCCGAGGGCGTGCGCAAGATACGCCTGACCGGCGGCGAGCCGCTGCTGCGCACCGGCATCGCGGACCTGGTCGGGGAGCTATCCTCGATCGACGAGATTTCCGACCTCGCCCTCACCACCAACGGCGTCCTGCTCGCGCAGCACGCAGCCGAGTTGCGCGCGCAGGGGCTGTCGCGCGTGACCGTGAGCCTCGACTCGATCGACCCCGTGACATTCCGGCGAATGAGCGGCGGCTTCGACGGGCTCGAGCGCGTGCTGGACGGCATCCGTGCCGCGCTCGAAGCGGGCCTCGCACCGGTGAAGGTCAACGCAGTCGTGCAGCGCGGAGTCAACGACAGCGAGGCGCTCGAGCTCGCGCGGCATTTCCGCGGGACCGGCGTCGTCGTGCGCTTCATCGAGTACATGGACGTCGGCAACCGCAACCACTGGCGGCGCGAGCTCGTCGTGCCGTCGCAGGAGCTTCGCGACGCGATTGCAGCTGCATGGCCGCTACGCCCGCTCGCGCCCGCGCAGCCGGGCGAGGTTGCCGAACGCTATGCCTACGCGGACGGCGCCGGTGAGGTCGGTTTCATCTCGTCGGTCACGCAACCATTCTGCGGTGGCTGCACGCGCGCCCGGCTCTCCTCGGACGGCGTCTTCTACACCTGCCTGTTCGCGGCCGCCGGCACGGACTTCCGCGCGCGGCTCCGCGCGGGCGCTGACGACGCGGAGCTTCGTGCGTTGATCCGCGCGGTCTGGCGCCGCCGCGAGGACCGCTACAGCGAGCTGCGCGAGGCTGCGCCGGAGGCGGCAAGGCCGCGCAAGGTGGAGATGTACTACATTGGCGGATGAGGCGAAAAAAAGGCTCTCGCACGTCGGTGCGGACGGTGCGCCCG
>Ga0111539_10013366_pt1 | contig 10261 bp, 8 predicted proteins | sample RhiMethybrSRZTD1_FD_79667 | JGI IMG/M metagenome (GOLD analysis project Ga0111539, IMG submission 79667) | Populus rhizosphere microbial communities from Tennessee, USA - Rhizosphere MetaG P. TD hybrid SRZTD1 (version 2) (version 2) | ecosystem: Host-associated > Plants > Roots > Rhizosphere >... | reverse complement strand
GTACGCACCAGCGCCGACTGCAGCAGCATTGTCATCACGGGCGTGCCGAACACCAGGGTGCCATCGACGTAGTCCTTGAGCATGTTGTCGTTTGAACGGGGCGCGCGGCGCAGCGCGAACAGCACCGCGACGGTGACGAACATCGCGAAGAACAGCAGCACGAACGGCTCGGTGCTGGAAAAATTCTCCGGCGCATAACGCAGCACACCCCAGGTGGTGCCGATGGCATAGGTGAACACGAAGGCCAGCAAGTTGAGCGGCCGCCAGGCCTTGAACCACGCGATGGCAACGATCCCCGCGTCGAGCAGCGCGTAGAACGTGAACAGCACCACGTGATTGCCCTGCCCGGTGGACGCCAGCACCGGCGCCAGGAAACCGCCGCTGGCGCCGAGCGCTGCCAGCGCCATCGAGTTCTGGCCAATGGCGAGAAACGCGGAGAGCGCGGCGACCACCACCATCAATGCAAACGCCACCGTGGGCGGCAGCAGAGCATAGAGCCGCAAGGCGGCGAACGCAGTCAAGTACATCAGCCCCACGCCTCCGCCTTGCAGCGCGAGTGCGTATGCGCGCTGCCGCACACGCAGCCGCCAGCCGATGACCAGCAGCGCCGCACCACCGAGCGCCACACCGGCGAGACGCAGTTCGATGGGCAACATGTTGCGATCGGCGGCAAATTTCAGCAGGAAGGCGACGCCGAAGAACAGCACGATGATGCCGGCGCGCACCACCAGGTTGCCGCCGCCGAAGTAATTGCGCACCCAGACGAGCAGCGCAGGTTCTTCCGGCGGTCGCGCGCCGGTTTCGAATGATGTCTCAACGGCCACGGCGGAAGCCGGCTGGTCCGGCGCCTCGAACAGGGGGCGATGCACCCGCGCCGGCACCTCGCGCGCTTGAGACGCGGGGTCCGGCGCTGCAGCCGGCACCAGAGGCTCGCGCGGCGCGCTGGGGGCTGGCGGCGGCTGCCAGCTGCGCTCGGGTGCCGGCGCCGGCAGGTTCTTCGCGGAAAATCGCTCGCGCGCGAGCCGCGCGAGTTCGTATTCGACCGTATCGAAGCGGCGCTTGAATTCCAGATGCAGGCCAATGGCGTACCCCAGTGCGGCGCCGCCAAAGGCACCGGCGAACTCCGCGACGGCCCCGCCAATTACGAGCCCAACCAGGGCGAACACGATGGTCATCGTCATTCACCTCGAGAGGCGCGTTGGATCGCGCCTTTTATTTGAATCAGCGGCGTGCGAACGACACCACGACCTGTGCGTATTCGGCGGCGCGCGCCGGCGTGAGGACGGGGTGATTGCCTGCAAACTTGTGGCCGCGCGAATTGCGCGCGCGTTCCAGCGCGCGGTTGTAGGCCGGCGCGAGATTGTCGGTATCCGAAGTCATGATGAGTACGCGCTGCGACACCTCGCCGAGGCGCGCCAGCACATCGTAGCCGCCCTTGCCGCCGCGTGCGTCCGCGTCGACACCCGCGGCGATGGCCTCGTAACCGAGTTCCAGGTAGTCGCGCATGTATTCGTAGACCACGGGCAAGGTCTCCTGCGTGAGCTCGAAGCCCGGGTCCCAATCCTTGAGCTGGCGCACCGTGACGTCGAACGCGAAGTTGCGATGCGCGCCGTCGCCCGCGAGCTTTGGCGACAATCCCGACGTCGGCAGCGTCATCTTGCGCAGCTCTTCCGGCGCCAGGCCGAGCACGCCATCGAGCACCGCGCCGGTGACCTGCGCCGGCGAGGCCAGCAGCATCTCCACCGCCACGGAGGCGCCGAAGCGTCCGCCGATCACCGTGTACGGCACGGTGTGCAGTGAGCCGCAGGCCTCGAGCACATCGGCGGCGTACTGTTGCGCGGTCCAGTTGCGGCATTTCTTGTGGGAGCGGCCCGTGCCCGCCAGGTCGAAAGTGATGGCGCGAAAGCCGGCGCGCGCCAGGTGCGGCAGCAGGACGTCATACATGCGCCCGCTGGCCGGCACCCAGGGCAACAGAACGATATCGGGTCCCGCGCCGCAGGCGCGGAAGTGGAGCTGACCCGAGAGGGTGTCCGCGAATCCGACGCGGAGCGGCATCACCGCACGATCATGTGCAACGCCGGATCGTTCTCGCATCAACGCCATCCTTATCTTGTTCCTGTGGTAGCCGCCGCCCTGCGGGCGCCAAGTGTAACCGTCTTATGCAAAGTGACTACAGGTCGATTGCATCCACCGAGCGCGCCGCGATGGATGACCCGAGAAAGCGCGCCCCGACCCTGGCGAATCGCTCGGGGCTGTCGGTGGCCATCAGCCGCAGGGTTCCCGCGCCGCTGCGGGCGGTGGCAAGCGAACGATCCGCGAGCATTGCTGCGGTGGCACGCGCTGTGGTGGCCGCCGAGTCGACCACGCGGCGGGCCGGGCCTAGCTGCCGGGTGATCGACGCGCTCAACAGGGGAAAATGGGTGCAGCCGAGCACCACTGTGTCGACACGCGCGTCGAGGTGGGCGAGGTATCGTTCGGTCACCGCCTCCACTGCCTCACCTTCGCTCCATCCCTCCTCCGCCAGCGCCACGAACACCTGGCAGGCGACCTGAGTGACCTGGGCATCCGGGCGCAATTCCTGGATGGCACGCGGGTATGAACCCCCGGCCACGGTGCCCTCGGTTGCCAGTACCGCAATGCGGCCGCTCACACTGGCCTCGCAGGCCGCGCGCGCGCCCGGTTCGATCACGCCGATGACAGGCAGCTCGGGAAATCTTTCGCGCAATGCGGGCAGCGCGGTCGACGATGCGGTGTTGCAGGCCACGACCAGCGCCTTGATGCCGCGTTCCGCCAGGCTTTCGGCCGCACGCACCGAGTAGCGCGCCACCGTTGCGGGACTCTTGGTGCCGTACGGCAACCGGGCGGTGTCACCTAGATAGAGAAAGTCTTCGTGCGGAAGGTGCGCGGCCAGCGCGCGCAATACTGTGAGGCCACCGACCCCGGAATCGAAGACGCCCACCGGCAGGTCTTGCGGCGCAGCGCTTCGCGCCACTTAACCGGTCTCCGGCCGCATGTGCGGGAACAGCAGCACGTCGCGGATCGACGGCGCGTCGGCGAAGAACATGACCAGCCGGTCGATGCCCACACCCAGCCCGGCCGTCGGCGGCATGCCGTATTCCAGTGCACGGATGTAATCGGCGTCGTAGTACATGGCCTCGTCGTCGCCCGCGTCCTTGCGATCGACCTGAGCGCGGAACCGCGCCGCCTGGTCCTCGGCGTCATTGAGCTCGGAGAATCCATTGGCGATCTCGCGGCCCGCCACGAAAAACTCGAAGCGGTCGGTGAGGAACGGATCCTTGTCGTTGGCGCGTGACAACGGGCTCACCTCGGTCGGATACGCGTAGACAAAGGTCGGATCGAGAAAGTTATCTTCGGCAAACTTCTCGAACAGCTCGATCTGCAACTTGCCGGCGCCGTCGCCCGGCCGGGTTGCGATGCCCGCCTGGTCGCACAGCCCGCGCAGATAATCCAGGTCGCGCGCACGCGCCAGGTCGAATCCGGCCACGTTTTCCGCCACCGCTTCGATGACGGAAACGCGCCGGAAGGGATTGTCGAGATCGTAGTCGCGGCCCTGGTAGGTGAACTGTCGCTTGCCGAGGATCACGTCGGCCAGTCCCTGCATCGCGCGCTCCACCATGACGATGAGGTCCTGGTAGTCGGCGTAGGCGACGTACAACTCGAGCATGGTGAATTCGGGGTTGTGGCGCGTCGACACGCCCTCGTTGCGGAAATTGCGGTTGATCTCGTAGACACGCTCGAGGCCGCCGACCACCAGGCGCTTCAGGAACAGCTCCGGCGCGATGCGCAGGTACATGTCCATGTCGAGCGCGTTGTGACGCGTGCGGAACGGCCGCGCGGCCGCACCACCCGGAATGGTCTGCAGCATGGGCGTCTCGACTTCGAGGATGTCCATGGAGTCCAGGAAATCGCGCAGGTACTTGATGATGCGATTGCGCACGATGAAGACGTTGCGCGCCTTCTCGTTCATGATGAGATCGACGTAGCGCTGCCGATAACGTGTGTCGACGTCGGACATGCCGTGCCACTTGTCCGGCAGCGGCCGCAACGATTTCACCAGCAGGCGCAGCTCCTCGACACGCACCGACAACTCGCCGGTATTGGTCTTGAACAGCGTGCCGGTGGCCGCGAGGATGTCGCCGACGTCGTATTTCTTGAACGCTTGGTAAGACTCGCCGAGCGTATCCCGTTGCAGGAACAGCTGGACCTGCCCGGTGCGATCCTGCAGCTTGGCAAAGCTCGCCTTGCCCATGACGCGCTGGACCATCATGCGGCCGGCGACGTGTACACGCACGCTGTTGGCATCGAACCATTCCGCCGGTTTGTCGCCATATTCAGCCGCCAGCAGCGACGCCAGTACATCGCGCCGGAAGTCGTTGGGAAAGGCCGGTTTGCCTTCGGCCCTGCTCTGCTCGCGTATCGCCGCGAGCTTGGCGCGCCGCTCGGCGATGAGTTTGTTCTCGTCCGGAGGTACGTCGCTCACAGGCCCGCCTTCAATGATGCTTCCATGAATGGATCGAGATGGCCGTCGAGCACCTTGCCGGTGTCGCCGATCTCCACGTCGGTACGCAGATCCTTGATGCGCGACTGGTCGAGCACGTACGAGCGTATCTGGTTGCCCCAGGACACGTCGCTCTTGGAGTCTTCCAGCACCTTGGCCGCGGCATTGCGCTTGTTGAATTCCAGCTCGTACATCTTGGCCTTGAGCATTTTCATCGCGGTCGCGCGGTTCTTGTGCTGGCTGCGCTCATTCTGGCAGGCAACGACAATACCAGTGGGCCCGTGCGTCAGGCGCACCGCCGACTCGGTCTTGTTGACGTGCTGCCCGCCCGCGCCGCTCGAGCGATATACGTCCATCTTGATGTCGGCCGGATTCAGGTCGACCTTGATGTCGTCATCGACTTCGGGCGAGACGAACACCGACGCGAACGAGGTGTGGCGCCGGTTGCCGGAATCGAACGGCGACTTGCGCACCAGGCGATGCACGCCGGTCTCGGTGCGCAGCCAGCCGTAGGCATATTCACCCTTGATCTCGATGGTGGCGCTCTTGACGCCCGCCACTTCACCTGGCTGCGAATCGAAAACCTCGGCTTCGAAGCCGCGCGACGCGGCCCATTTCAGATACATGCGCAGCAGCATCTGGGCCCAGTCCTGCGCTTCGGTGCCACCGGCGCCCGCCTGGATGTCGAGGAAGGCATTGTGGGAGTCCATTTCGCCGCGGAACATGCGCTTGAACTCGAGCTTGCGCACGTCGGTTTCGAGCTTGCCGGCGTCGCGCTCGATCTCGCGCGCCATGCCCTCATCGTTCTCGCTCTCCGCGAGCTCGAGCAATTCGGAGGCGCTGCTGACGGCGCCGGTGGCCTTGTCCATCTCGGCGAGGTCGGTGGTCAGCCGGGCGCGTTCCTTGCCCAACTCCTGGGCTTTCTCGGGCTTCTGCCAGATTGCGGGATCTTCGAGTTCGCGGCTGACTTCTTCCAGCCGCTCTTTCTTCAGATCGTACTCAAAGAAACCCCCTCAAGGAGCCCATGCGCTCCTCGAGTTCGGAGAGTTTCCGTTTCAATTGACCGAGTTCTAATGGCATACGGGCACCAGGCAAGGGCGCGCATCCTACCTGAGCGGACGCTCCATGAATATCGACAAGGGGTCCGGCTTGTAGGGCGGAAACGCGGGAATTTCCTTGAATCCGGCGCGCCGGTACAACTTGAGCGCGCCGACACTCACGTTGCCGGTCTCGAGGCGTGCCAGCGGCAGCCTCTGCGCACGCGCCCAGTCGAGCAACTGCACCAGCATGGCCAGCGCGATCCCGCCGCCGCGGGATTTGGGCTTGAGGTACATGCGCTTGAGCTCGGCCCAGCCGCCGCAGTTCTTCGCCGCGCCGCAACCCACCAGTTCGCCGCGCTGCTCCACCACCAGGAAGACGCAGCCGGGTGCGGCCAGTGCTTCTGGCGGGTCGAAGTGATTGCTCTCGGTCGGGTACAGGGCGGAGTTGAACGCGTCGAGCTCTGCAATCAGCGCGCGCACGCCGGCGCTGCGCGGATCGCCCGGGCGGATAATGTAGTTTGGCTTGGCGGAGGCGTTCATTTGAGCACGTGATCGACCAGCAGCTGCAGGCGCCGCTCACCCTTGTATTCGTTGATGTCGAGCCGGTACACGAGGCGCACCTCGCCGTCCGGCAACGCCGTGACTTCTTCGACGCCCTTGAAGTTGAAGGCGATGGCATCGAAGGCGCGTGATCGATCGGCCGTGGTCACCCACAGCTTGAGATGCTTGTCGCCCACGACACGCGCACTCTTGACGGCGAATCTGCCGTCGAAACACGGTTCCGGAAAGGCCTGGCCCCACGGCCCGCCATCGCGCAGCGCCTGTGCGGTTTCCAGCGCGATTTCATCGATGGTGAGCTCGCCATCGGTTTCGACCCGGTTCGAGGAAATCGCAGGATCGCGCAGCGCGGCGACTTCGGTATCGAACGCAACCGAGAAGGCATCGAGATCCTTTTCCTCGAGCGACAGCCCGGCCGCCATGGCGTGCCCGCCGAACCGGCTGATGAGCTCGGGATGACGCGCGGCAATGCGATCGAGCACGTCGCGTATGTGGATCCCCGGGACTGAGCGCGCCGAGCCGCGCAACTGCCCGTCGCCGGCCAGTGCGAAAGCAATCACCGGGCGGCGCACACGATCCTTGATGCGGCTCGCGACCAGTCCGACCACGCCCTGGTGCCAGTCCGGATCGAACAGGCACACTCCGTGACGCACCGGGCCGCCGGGATCGCGCAGCCGGCTCACCGCGGCCAGCGCCACACCCTGCATTTTCGCTTCGATCTCACGCCGTTCGACATTGAGCTGATCGAGACGCGTGGCCAGCGCCAGCGCCTCGCTCTCCGAGTCGGTGAGCAGGCAGCGGATGCCGATCGACATGTCGTCGAGCCGGCCGGCCGCGTTGAGGCGCGGGCCGATCGAGAACCCGAGATCGGCGGCGGTGAGACTCGCGCAATTGCGCCCGGCGATGGACAACAGCGCGAGAATTCCCGGCACGGCGCGGCCGGCGCGAATGCGGCGGATACCCTGGGACACCAGCACGCGGTTGTTCGCATCGAGTGGCACCAGGTCCGCCACCGTACCGAGCGCCACGAGGTCGAGAAAATCCGTGATGGCGGGGCTCACGACTTCGCCGCGCGTCTCGAGTTCGCGGCGCACGGCGGCCATCACGTAGAACGCGACACCGACACCCGCCAGCGCGCGCGACGCGAAGCGGCTGCCCGGCACGTTTGGATTGACGATCACGTCGGCAGCAGGCAGCACCGCACCGGGCAGATGATGATCCGTGATCAGCACCTGGATGCCGCGCTCGCGCGCCGCGGTGACGCCGGCGTTGCTGGAGATGCCGTTGTCCACGGTGATGATCAGGGTCGGCGCGCGTTGCGCCGCCAGTCCGACGATTTCCGGCGTCAGGCCATAGCCGAACTCGAAGCGATTCGGCACGAGGAAGTCCACCGACGCGAAGCCCCAGCAGCGCAGGCAGCGCACGATGAGCGCCGTGCTGGTGGCGCCATCGGCGTCGAAATCTCCGATCACCATGATGCGGCGCTCGCGATGCTCGAGGACCAGCAGCACGGCCGCTTCGATGCTCTCGAGAGTGCTGACCGGCACCAGCCGATCGAGAGTCAGCGCCAGTTCGCTGCTGTCACGCACGCCGCGCGCGGCATAGGCGCGCCGCAGGACCGGATGCAGGCGCGCGTCGAGCATCTGGCTGTCAGAGATTGCGCGACGTTCAATGACCACATCCATCGCGCGATTATGCCTTCCTGAAGTGCGCACTGCGTGCGAGGTTTTCGAGCCAGCCGCGTCGAGCACGCCATACGCGCCAGCCCGCGCGTCCCGCGATGCGGAAGCAGCAATCGTTGGCGATGATCTCGAGCGAGGACAACACACCGGTCGCCAGCGCGGTGCGCGCCGGCAGGAACCAGTTGTCATCGAGAGCAGCGAGCGATTCCCGGGATTCGCCCGTCATGGGCGCGAACTCCACCACGTGATGAGGGGCGGCGCCGTCGAGCGACCTGAGACTGGCCGGCATCGTGGCGTGCGCGACATGACTCGCCACCGCGGCCACGCCGGCGAGAAACGGATCGTCGCCGTAAAGCGCGACCGGTTCGCGGCCCGTCGAGGTGATGGCGTCGGTCGAGGCCGGGCTTCCGTCCCGCAGTTCACCGCCCCGTAGCCCCCCGCCCCATAACCATAGCGCCGAGATGCGTGGCACGCGGGCGCGCTCGCGCGCCTCGTTCAGTGCCGCCGCGTGCAGCCACATTTCGATCTCCGCGCCCAGCCGGCGCAATGCGAGCGCATCCCTGCCCTGTGGCAGTGCAGGTGCGACGTCGGCGTCCAGCAGGCGCGCGGGGTCCGTGGTCGCGGTCTGCAATGAGAGGCCGCTGAGCAGGAAGCCGCGCGAGTTCCCGGGATGGAGCTGGCAGTCGGAGCCGAAGTGACGCGCAAAGTCCGCGCACCACGCCGGTTGATCGCCCGGAACCACACGCAGCAGACCACGATCGACCAGCCGCACGTGATCGAGACGCGCCGACAAATCCACCGGGGTTGCGAACCACGCGCTCGCCGCGACATCCGGCGGGAGCCGCGCCCGCGCCGCGATCTGTGCGGGGGGTGTGCCATCGAAAGCATCGAGCCCCAGCTCCTCTGTCAGCCAGTGACGCCAGTCGGCCAGCGGTGTCGACTCCCGGGCGAACCGCAGCAGCCACTCGAGTCCCGGCAACGGCAGTGGCGCGTAAACGGCATCCGCCGAAGCGGCCTCCTCCGGCAGGTACAGGTCGGAGAGAATCAGCGTCAGCCGTCGCATGGCGTTATCGTATCGAACCGATGAAATTCACTCAGCAACGAACGGACGGCGCCAACCTCATCCGGCGTTACGGCGCCGATTACATTGTCGTGGGCAACGAGGAGATTCGTTCGAGCTGTATCGTCGCCGTGAATACGTTGTCTCCCTGGGCGCCACGCAGTGTCGATGAGCTGACGGTCGAATCGCTGGCGCCGTTGTTCGTACAGAATCCCGAAGTCGTGGTGCTGGCTACCGGCGCGAAGCAGCACTTCCCGCGCGCCAGTCTGCGCGCGGAATTCGCCGCGCGGCGCATCGGACTGGAAGTCATGGAGATTGGCGCCGCGTGCCGCACCTACAACGTGCTGGTCAGCGAGGAGCGCAAGGTACTGGCGGCGGTGTTGTTGCCTGGCTAGATGTCTGGCGGGACGCCTTGCTCGAAGCGATCCGAGTGAAGGCACAGGGGGAGAAAGTTATCTAGCGAGGCCAATGGTTCGAAGCTGACAGACTCGAAAAACTGGCGAATTTTTTTTTCTTCTATTCGGCTTGTTCTTCTTATTTCCGGACTTCCCCGATCTCCCCTGTGCCCTCACGCGGATCGCTTCGCAAATCGGTGCGTCACGATGTCGGCGAGCGGCGACATCAAATCATGTTAAATCCCGACTGACAAGCCTTCACCTTAGGTGGCTGACAATCGGCAACGAAATTCCCTTGTTTGTTAGTTGATAAATCAACAGCTTATAAGAACTAACAGATGCCAGAACTCGCTCGAAATGCCGAGCGCAGCGCATCAAGTCGTGCCGCCGAGCATGGGAACGAAGGACACCGCGCCCAGAACCTCGCGTTCCAGGCGGTCGTCGTGCCGCGTAAAGCGGATCAGTTGCTGTGCGCCTTCGGGCCCTACGGGTACCACCAGCCGCCCACGATTGGCGAGTTGCGCGAACAACGCTTCGGGCACGGCCAGCGGAGCCGCCGCCACCAGGATGCCGTCGAAGGGCTTCTGCGACTTCCAGCCGATGGTGCCATCGCCGTGCTTGAGCATCACGTTCTTGATGCCGAGTTCCTTGAGGGTGGCCTTGGCGCGTTTCGCGAGCGGCTCGATGCGTTCGATGGAATAGATTTTTTTCACCAGCGGCGCGAGCACTGCCGTCTGGTAACCGCAGCCGGTTCCGACCTCGAGCACCTTGCCGAGCTTGCGCCCGCCTTCGATGAGCGCCTCGGTCATGCGCGCCACGATGTAGGGCTGCGAAATCGTCTGGGAAAAGCCAATTGGCAGGGCCGTGTCCTCGTAGGCGCGGCTGGCAAGCGCTTCATCGACGAAGATGTGGCGCGGCACGTTGCGAATGCGGTCCAGCACCGAGAAGTTGCTGATGCCCTGCTCCTGCAGACGCTGCACCAGCCGATCGCGTGTGCGCGCGGAGGT
>Ga0111539_10013365_pt1 | contig 10261 bp, 9 predicted proteins | sample RhiMethybrSRZTD1_FD_79667 | JGI IMG/M metagenome (GOLD analysis project Ga0111539, IMG submission 79667) | Populus rhizosphere microbial communities from Tennessee, USA - Rhizosphere MetaG P. TD hybrid SRZTD1 (version 2) (version 2) | ecosystem: Host-associated > Plants > Roots > Rhizosphere >... | reverse complement strand
GCCCGGCCGGCTGGAAGAGTTGAAGTGAAAGCCCGGGGCCGCGCGCTCCTGACCGGAGCCGCGCTCCTCCTCCTCCATCCCTGGGCTGCGCTCTGCCAGCCGGCCGGCGCGGGTGTGGACAAGGTGCTGCGCGTCTGCGAAGACCCGAACAATCTGCCATTCTCCAATCGCGCCGGCGAAGGGTTCGAGAACAAGATCGTCGAGCTGCTCGCGGCCGAGCTTGGCTGGAAGCTCGAGTACACGTGGTTTCCGCAACGCATGGGATTCATCCGCAACACGCTGCGCAACCGCGACCCCGACACCGACCGCTTCAAGTGCGACCTCGTGCCCGGCGTTCCGGTAGGCTTCGAGCTCGCGGCGACCACCAAGCCCTATTACCGCTCGACTTATGCGCTCGCTTACGTGAAGGGCAGGGGACTCGACGCGGTCAAGGCGCCCGAAGACCTGATGAAGGTCGAGCCCGCGAAGCTGAAGTCGCTGCGGCTCGGCGTAGTGGGCCAGACTCCGCCCGTGGACTGGCTGCTGAAGCGAGGCCTCCTGGACCAGGCCGTGCCCTACCAGACGCAGTCCGGGGACCCGGAGCGCTACCCGGGCGAGATGGTGGAGAAGGACCTGGTCGGCGGCGCGATCGACGTCGCGTTCCTGTGGGGTCCGATCGCCGGCTATTTCGGGAAGAAGGCCTCCGGGACGGAGGTGGCGGTCATCCCCTTCCTGCCGGACCCGGCGATCCAGTTCGATTTCCGCATTGCCATGGGGGTGCGCTTCGGCGAGCGCGAATGGCGTGATCGGATCCAGCAGCTGCTCGATGCGAAGCGCGAGCAAATCCAGACGATCCTCTCCGCATACGGCGTGCCGCAGCTCGACGACGAGGGTCGGTTGCTGAAGTAGGGCAGGCTACGGTTTGGCGGCGAACACCGAGCCGCGCACGCAAATGCGGCCCGTCGCGTCCTGCCAGAGCTTCTGCTCGGCGTGCAGGCTGCCCAGCGCGCGCGCCACGCTCTGGAAGTCGTAGCCGGAAAACCTGTCGGCGAGCTCGGTGTAGTAGAGCGGAGTTTTGTCGATCACTCCGAGAATCTTCCGCGCGAGCTCCGCGGCCGCGTCGGGGCCGGCGGGCTTCCCGGCGTCCGCCTTGCCGGCGAGATAATCGGCGATGCGGGCGCGGTCGGCATAGGCATACGAGATGCGCTCGTAGCGCTCGCGCGGAATCCCTTCGGCGATGGTCGCATCGATGCCGACCTTGGCGGTGGTCGGCACGACCCCCGGAGGAGTCGGTGCGAGGCTCGGGTCGAGCGGTTTGCCGCGGGCATGGGTCACGATCATGACGTCGCGGTCGGCCTGCACGCGCGTCGCAATGGCCCATTCGACCTCCGTGGGATCGAAGACGTCGATGTCGTCGTCGACGACCACCACGTGCTTGAGATCCATCACCGAGAGCGCCGCGAGCAGCGCGTTCTTGCCTTCGCCCGCCTGCTTGCGGATCGAAATCACCGCGTGCCAGAAGGCGCGGCCGCCGAGCGTGACGTTGATGTCCCTCACCTGCACGCCCGCGGTGCGCAAGGCGCGCCGGATCGCCTGGTAGCGCGTGGGCGCGGCAAGCCAGGTGTTTTCCCAGGGCATGTGCAGCGCGTAATACATCGCGTCGCGCCGCATCAGGACGGCCTTCACGCGCACATTGGGGTTCCAGTGCAGCCCGCCCATCAGGCCCGTGAACTCGCCGAAGCGGCCCTCGGGCTGCGTCCATCCGGTCGGCAGGATCTCCGCCTCGAGCACGATCTCCGCGTCGGCCACGTACGGCAGGTCGATGGTTTCGCACGGCGCGAGCTCGACGGCCGCGCCGCGGATGCCGCCCGTGATGGCCATCTCGTCCATGCCGATCGGCGCGCGATAGCCCGCGCCCATGATCTCCATCGGGTGGGTGCCGATCGAGATCGAGATGGGGCAGGGTCTGCCCGCCTCGTACGCGCGCTGCGCGAAGAGACGCATGTTATTCGGCGTGACGATGTCGATCCCGGTGAGCGCGCGCTCCTTCAGCATGAAGCGGTAGACGCCGCTGTTCATGCCGTGCTCGGGATCGCGCGCGATCACCACGCCGGCGGTGATCATCGGGCCGCCGTCGTAGACCGAGGACATCGGCACGGGCAGGCGGAAGAGGTCCACCTCGTCGCCCGCCAAGATGCGCTCCTTGGTCGGTGACGTGGCGACGTGCCGCGGCGGGATCGGGTGATCGATCCCGTGCTGCAGCTTCGCCTCGATCTGGGTGTAATCGGTGCAGCCCATCGACATGATCGCGCGGTTGCGCGAGCGGATGAGACCCGAGACGACCGGCATGTCGTAGCCCACCGGGCGGTGAAAGCAGAGCGCCTTGTCGGATTGATCGACCAGCGTCGCAACGTGTCGGATGTCGACCGGCTGGCGGATGTCGGCGAGCTCGCCCGCGACGCGCAGCCGCTCGACGAACTCGCGGAAGTTCTCGGTGAAGGGCTCGGCCCTCAGGCTTTTCGGGTCATCGGCTTTCATGGCGCACCGCAAAACGGGCTTTTCATGTTCACATCTATGTTACCGCGCGTAGAATGGCCGCGCCCGCCGGCGTCCTGGCGGGATCCTAGGGGAGGAGTGAAATGAAACGCTTGTCTTTGGTAGCGGTTGCGCTGTTCGGATCTGTATTGGTTGTTGCCGGCTGCTCGATGATCCCCGGCATGGATGGCGGCTGGACCACGCTGATCGACGGAACGCAGGGTCTGGAGAACTTCAACCAGATCGGGGACGCGAACTGGAGGGCCGAGGACGGCGCGATCGTGGCCGACAAGGGCAAGGGCGGCTACCTCGTCTCGAAGAACTCGTACAAGGATTTCCAGATCCGGGCCGAGTTCTGGGCCGACACGACGACCAATAGCGGCATCTTCCTTCGAGCGCAGGATCCGAAGAAGATCGGTGCCGACACTGCGTACGAGGTCAACATCTTCGATCAGCGGCCCGATCCCACCTTTGGCACCGGGGCCATCGTCAACGTCGCCAAGGTTGTGCCGATGCCGAAGGCCGGCGGCAAGTGGAACACCTACGAGATCACCGCACGCGGCACGAACCTCGTCGTGGTGCTGAACGGCCAGAAGACCGTCGACGTGAACGACAGCAAGCACGCGCAAGGGCCGGTCGCGCTGCAGTTCGGCAGCGGGGCGAAGGATGCCCCCGGCGGCGCGATCAAGTTCCGCAAGGTCGAGATCAAGCCGCTCTAAAGTTTCATCCGGTAAAGTGCGCAGATGCCGCTGATCTGCGCCTTCGCCACCTCGCACGCCTACACGTTCCAGGAGCCGGAGACCTGGGACGGGCGGCGCGCGCGCTCAAGGGCGAACGTCGAGCGCAAGGCCGGCCGCCCGGCTGCCGACACGGCCGAAGCGCGCGCGGAGACGCTGGAGGATAACCGCGAACGCTACGCCCGCATCCGGGACGCGCACCGCTCGATCCGCGAGCGCCTGAGGCAGGTGTGCGCCGACGCGGTTCTCATGGTCGGCGACGATCAGACCGAGAACTTCGGTCCCGACAACCTGCCGCAGCTTCTCGTGTACACCGGCGGCGAGTATGTCGCGGACGACTGGGACCGCAAGCAGGCCGCGCGGATCGCGTCCCACCCTGAAATCGCCGGCGCCCTCGTCGAAGGTTGCCTGGAGGAGGGCTTCGACGTCGGCTTCTCGGCCTCGTTCAGGGACGGGAAGCTCCTCTCGCACGCGCACGTCGAGCCGATCCTCTATCTCGTGCGCGAGAGCGGGACGCCGGTGATCCCCGTGTTCGTGAACGCGGTGCATCCGCCGGCGCCTTCTGCGGCGCGCTGCTACGCGTTTGGCCAGGCGCTGCGGCGCGTGATCGATCGAAAGCTCGGCTCGCGCCGCGTCGTCCTGTGCGGCTCGGGCGGCCTGTCGCACTTTTCGCCCTCCCATCCGTGGGCGCACCACGTCGGCTCGCGCTATGTCGGCGACATCAGCGTGGAGTTCGATCGGCGCATCGTCGCCTGGATGCGCGTCGGCGAAGGCCATCGCCTCGCCGGGCTCTCGTCCTCCGAGCTGATCGAGCACGGCGAGGCCGAGCTGCGCCAGTGGATCGTGCTCCTCGGTGCCGTCGGCGAGGCGAAACCGGAGTTCCTCGTCTACGAGCCACTGTTCCGCAGCATCATGGGGATGGGCGTGGGATGGTGGCAGCTCGAATGACGCGGCAGTTGCTCGCTTGTCTGATTTTTCTGTGGAGTGCATTTGCGCTGGCACAGCATGCCTATCCGTCTCGCCCGATCCGTCTGATCGTGTCGTTCACACCGGGCGGCGGCGCCGACCTGACCGCGCGTACCGTCGGGCAGGGAATGAGCGAAACGCTGCGTCAGCCTGTGGTGGTCGAGAACCGTCCCGGCGCGAACGGCCTCGTCGGGGCGGCCGCCGTCGCGAAGTCGCCGCCCGACGGCTACACGCTGCTTCTGACCGACCGCGGCGCGCTCGGCGTCAACCCGAGCCTCTACAAGAGCCTGCCCTACGACCCGCTGCGCGACTTCGAATACGTCGGCGTCGTAACTTCGGCGCCCTACGTCCTGGTGGTCGACCCGCGGCTTGGAGCGACATCGCTTGCCGAGCTGGTGCGCCTCGCCAGGGCCAGACCCGCGGCCATCAACTACGCGAGCTTCGGCATCGCGAGCATGGCTCAGCTCAACATCGAGGCTCTGAAGGCGCGGCTCGGCGTCAATCTCACGCATGTGCCCTATAAAGGCGCCGGGCCCGCAGTGCAGGCCGTGGTCGCGGGGGAGGCGGGGGTGACGATCAGCTCGCCGGCGGCGGTGCTCGGCTTCGTGCGCGAAGGACGGCTGCGTGCGCTTGCCATCGGCGCGCAAAAGCGCTCGGCGCTTCTTCCCGACGTTCCGACCCTCGCCGAGGCCGGCGTGGACGACGACGCCCTGGTACCGACTTATTTCGCCTTTGCGCTTCCGGCGGGCACGCCGCGGCCGATCGCCGAGCGGCTGGGAGAGGCGATGCGGCGCGCGCTGGCCGCCCCGCCGATCGCCGAGCGGCTGGGCGCCGCCGGCCTCGAGCCCACGGGCGGCACGGGGGAGTCGCTGCGCGAGATCGTGAAGCGCGACATCCCGAGGTTCCGCAAGATCATCCAGGACGTCGGCATCCAACCCGAGTGAGCAAGCATGAAATTGCTTAGTGTCTTTTTTTTCTCGCTTCTCGTCCCTGTTTATGGCGTGGCGCAGATGCCGCCGGTCGTGAAGGAAGGCCAGACCATCAAGCTCTCCGAGCACGTGTTCGTCATCCCGGACGAGCTGAGGCCGATGGTCCCGAACGTCGGGATCGTGGTGGGCACGCGCGCGACGCTGATCGTGGACCCGGGGCTGGGCGCGCGCAGCGGCGAGGCGGTGATGCGCGAGAGCGCCAAGCTGAGCCGCAACCGCGAGCTCTATCTCGTCACGACGCATTTTCATCCGGAGCACACCACCGGAGAGGCAGGGCTGCCGTCGACGGCGAAGCTCATCCGCCCCAAGGCTCAGCAGCAGGACGTCGACGAGATGGGCATGGAGTGGGTGAAGATTTTCGCCGGCCGCTCTCCAGTCGTTGGCGACGTGCTGCAGGGATTCACCTCGTTCCGCAAGCCCGACGAGCTCTTCGACACGGGGGAAGCGCTCGACCTCGGCGGCGTGAAGGTGCGGTGCGTGAGGCTCGGACCCGGTCACACGCGCGGCGATACCGTGTTTTACGTCGAGGAGGACCGGGTGCTCTTCTCGGGAGACCTCGCGATGAGCGGCGCTTTTCCGGCTTTCGCCACCCCGCAGTCCCGCTCCGATACCTGGCTGAAGAGCCTGGACGTCCTCGATACTTTCCGGGCGCAACGCCTGGTGCCATCGCACGGCCCGCTCGCCGATGCTTCGATCATCGGGCAGTACCGCACCTACATTCGGGGTCTGCAAGAGCGCGTGGCCGAGCTCAAGCGCACGGGAAAGTCGGCCAAGGAAGCGGCCGAGCTGCTCAGCGGCGAATTCCGCGCGAAATACCCGGACTGGGCGCAGCCCGCGCGCATTGCTCCCGCGGTAATTTTGATTTACGGCCAAATTCTCTAGTCGAGCTTCACGCCGAGCCGGCGGCCGATCTCGCCCCACTTGTCCATGTCGGCCTTGATCAGCGCGCCGAACTGCTCGGGCGTGCCGGGCGCGGGGTCCATGCCCTGTTCGAGCAGCGTGCGCCGGACATCCGGCGCGTCGAGCGCGGCGCGCAGCTCGCGGTTCAGCAGGTCGACCGCGCCGCGCGGCGTCTTGGCGGGTGCGAGGACGCCCCACCAGCCGATCACCTCGAAGCCGGGTAGTCCCGACTCTGCGATGGTCGGCAGCTCGGGCGCGGCGCTCGAGCGCGTGAGCCCGGCCACGCCCAGCGCCCGCAGCTTGCCCGAGCGCACATGCGGCATGCCGACCGCGATCGGGACCAGCGAGAACTGGACTTCGTCGGCGAGGAGGGCGGTGATGGCGGGCGCGATGCCTTTGTAGGCGATGTGCGTCATGCGCGTGTCGGTCATCGAAAGGAAAAGCTCGGTCGCGAGGTGCGGCGAGCTGCCCGGTCCGGAGGAGCCGTAGTTCAGCTTCCCGGGGTTTGCCTTTGCGTAGGCGACGAACTCGCCGACGTTCTTCGCCGGCAGCGACGCGGGCACCACGGCGAGCAGCGGCGAGGTCGTGGCGAGCGCGACCGGCGCGAAGTCCCGGATCGGGTCGTAGGGCAGGTGGCTGAAGAGCTTCGCGCTGCTCGACAGCGACGAAAACGCGAAGAGCAGCGTGTAGCCGTCGGCCGGCGCCTTGGCGACGAGGTCGGCGCCGACGATCCCCGAGCCGGCTGGCCGGTTCTCGATCACGAAGCTCTGGCCGAGCTTCTGCGACAACCGCTGGCCGAGGATCCGCGCCACGAGGTCGGTGCCTCCACCGGGCGCGAACGGCACGACCACGCGCACCGCGCGCGCCGGGTAGTCGTCCGCGCCGAGCGCCGCCGAGGCGAACAGAACAACCACGAGGGTGCCGATGAGCTTGCGCATCGCCTCTACCTCCGGAATTCGATCTGGTTTGCCTGTCAGGCTACACCGCGGTTAGTCTAAGTGAATCCATGAAGATCATACTTTTCCTTGCTGTGCTCGCCTTCACAGCGGCGACGCACGCGTTCCCGACCAAGCCGGTCAAGATCATCGTGGCGTTTCCGCCCGGCGGCGGCACCGACATCGTCGCGCGGCTGATCGCGCCGCGCCTCGGCGAGGCGTGGGGCCAGGCGGTAATCGTGGAAAACCGGGCCGGCGCGAGCGGGACCGTAGGGACCGAGGTCGCGGCGCGCGCCGACCCCGACGGTCACACGCTCTTCATGGCCACGATGGGCAACATGACGGCCAACCAGCATCTCTATCCGAAGATGGCGGTGGACCCGCTGAGAGCGTTCGCGCCGATCACCAAGGTGGTCGACGTGCACTTCGTGTTCCTCGCCAATCCCGCGCTTCCGGCGGGGAACGTGCAGGAGCTGATCGAGCTGGCGAAGAAACGCCCCGGCGAGATCGCCTACAGCTCGTCGGGTCCGGGCGGCGCGCCGCACCTGGCGATGGAGCTCTTCAAGCGCCGCGCCGGCATCGATCTGCAGCACGTGCCTTACAAGGGCAGCGGTCCGAGCTTCAACGATCTCATCGGCGGGCGCGTCATGCTGACCATGGACAGCCTGGTGCAGTCGCTGCCGCACATCAAGTCGGGACGGCTGAAGGCGCTCGCCGTGCTCGGGCCGAAGCGGACGGCGCTGCTGCCCGAAATCCCGACCATCGCCGAATCCGGTCTTCCGGGCTATGCGCTCACCAACTGGTTCGGCCTGCTCGCTCCGGCAGCCACGCCCAGGCAGGTTCTGGTTCAGCTCAACGCGGACGTCCTGAAGATCCTGCAGCAGGAAGACTTGCAAAAGAGGATCGCCGATCTCGGCGCCGACGTGGTCGGCAACTCGGCCGAGGAGTTCGGCGCGGCGATGCGCGCCGAGTCCGCGCAGTGGGCAGAGATCATCAAGGCGGCAGGAATTCGGGTGGAGGAATGAGGGGTGGAAGAATGAGCGCGCCGAAGCTCTGCGCCGCCGCGCGGGTGCGCGAGCAGATCGTGTCGATCCTCGAGTCCTGGGGCATGGACCGAGAGATCGTGCGCACCACCGCGGAGGTGATGGTCGAGACCGACCTCGCCGGCGTCGATTCGCATGGCATCTCGATGCTGATGGACTACGAGAACTCCAAGTCCAAGGGCAAGCTCAACGTCAACGCCCGTCCCCACGTCGTGAAGGAAACGCCGGTGATGGCGCTTGTCGACGCCGATGCCGGACTTGGCCACCCGGCGGCGGTGATGGGCATGAAGCTCGCCATCGCGAAGGCGAAAGCGATGGGCGTCGGCGTGGTGAGCGTGTTCAATTCGCATCACTTCGGCGCCGCCGGCTACTACGCCGCGCTCGCTTCGAAGGAAGGCCTCCTCGGCATGGTGACGAGCGCGACGCGCTCGATCGCGGTGGTGCCCACGCGCGCCGCGGTGCCGGTGCTCGGCACCAACCCGATCGCGTTCGCCGCGCCCGCGCGGCGGAACCGCCCGTTTCTGCTCGACATGGCGACGTCGAGCGTCGCCAACAACAAAATCAAGGTGTACGAGCTGAACGGCAAGCGCCTGCCGGCGGGATGGGTGCTGGACGGGCAGGGCAAGCCCATTACCGATCCGGCCGACGCGCTGGAAATCGTCTATAGCAAGAAGAAAGGCGGGGGCCAGACGCCGCTCGGAGGCACGGCCGAGATGTCCAGCCACAAAGGCTACGGTCTCGCGCTGATGGTGCACATCCTCGGCGGCACGCTTTCCGGCGCTTCCTTTTCGCCGATCCGGGTGAAGACGCAGAAGCCCTCCGACCCCGACCGGCTCGGCCACTTCTTTCTCGCGATCGACCCGAAGGTATTCCGCCCAGAAGGCGCATTCGAGGACGACCTCGACGCCGTGATCGACGAGCTGCACGGGACGCCGGCGGTCGATGAGGCGGCGCCGGTGCTGGTGCCGGGCGATCCGGAGGCCGCGTCGCGCGAGCGCCGGCTGCGCGACGGGATCCCGCTGCCGGGCTCGCTGCTCGAGAAGCTGCACGCGATCTGCGAGCGCAGCGGCGTCGCGTTTATCCTCTGAGCTGCGCCGCCATCCAGTCGGCGGTCTGGTCGCGGTAGCGGTACCAGAGGTTGTTCACGACGTGGTTCCCGCCCTCGATCACCGATAGGACGCAGGGACCCGAAACCTCGGCAGCGAGCTTCTCGGCCTCGGTGTGCGGCGTGAGACGGTCGCGGGTGCCGGCGACGATGTAGATCGGGCAGGTGATGTTCTTGGCCACGCCCTTCAGCGACATGCGGAGCGCCACCTTGCCCGCTTCCTCCAACGTGGCGCTCTTCGAGCGCACGCGGAAGGTCTCCACGTTGATCGACGGCCGGCCCTCGAAGCTCTCCGAGCGGGCATAGGGCCCGGAGAGCGCCACGCAGGCCTTGGCGCGGCGCTCGAACGCCGCGGCGCGCGGCGCGTAATAGCCCCCGAGCGACACGCCCCAGATGCCGGCCCGCTTCGCGTCGACGTCGCGCCGCGTCTCCAGCCAGTCGAACACCGCCTTGACCGGCTTCTCGTACTCGGGGCAGATGGCGAAGTCGTATTCGGCTTCGCCCTGGCCGGGTCCGTCGAAGGCGAGCGTGGCGAGTCCCCGCGCGAGGAAGCGTTCCTCGTAGTCGTTCATTTCTTCCTTCGCCGAGTCGAGCCCCATGCACATCACCACGACGGGCGCGCGCGCGCCGCCCGCCGGCTTGCGGGGGTTGCCGTAGAGGTGCTTCCCTTCGTAGGGAATCGCGACGCGCTCGCCCGGCGGGACGAGGTGCGGCAGCGCCCGGTTGCGGCACTCGACCGCCTTCATGTGCGCCTGCTTCATCTGCGCAGGGTCGATCACGAAGAGGAACTTGCCGAAGTGGTAGCAGACGGCGGCACGCGTGTAATGGCCTGCCGCCGTCAAAGTATTTCCTTCAGAAAGAGCTGCTGCACCCAGCTCCTCGTGGATCGCGGCGCGCTCCGACCACAGGCGGCACCAATCCTCCCAGCGCTCGCAGCTCGCGGTCACTTCCTGGAAGTCGGCGAGCGGCACGCCGTTGACGACGAAGCGCGGCGCCCAGTGCGAGATCGCGGCTTCGACGCGTGGATCTTTCTTCGCTTGCAGGACTGCGGACATGCTCAGGCTCCGAGAGT
>Ga0111539_10013363_pt1 | contig 10261 bp, 11 predicted proteins | sample RhiMethybrSRZTD1_FD_79667 | JGI IMG/M metagenome (GOLD analysis project Ga0111539, IMG submission 79667) | Populus rhizosphere microbial communities from Tennessee, USA - Rhizosphere MetaG P. TD hybrid SRZTD1 (version 2) (version 2) | ecosystem: Host-associated > Plants > Roots > Rhizosphere >... | reverse complement strand
GGCACAAGCTCGTGCAAGCGATCGTGAAGGCATACGACTCATATGGCAGCGGCCCGTCTACGCGTTAGTGTTGCAACCCCCGACTTCGCGCCCCCACGAAAATCTCGCGCTTCGTCGGGGCAAGCCCGTGCCGCCCGTGGCCTGGGGGCCTGGCTGAGCAAGATTGCACCGGCCGCAGCGAAGGGCGACCTCAGCATCGCGATCGTGTCCGATCGGCGGATGCGCGCGCTCAACCGCCAGTTCCGCGGCAAGGACGCCGTGACCGATGTCCTGTCGTTCCCCGCGGAATCGCGGGGATTCATGGGCGATATCGTGATCGCGGCCGGCGTGTCGACGCGCCAGGCCCGCGACGCCGGTCACTCGGCGCAGACCGAACTGCGTGTGCTGGCCTTACACGGTTTGTTACATCTCTTGGGCTACGATCACGAGGCCGACGCTGGCCGGATGGCGCGTGCCGAAGCGCGCCTGAGAAGGAAAGCCGGCCTGCCCGAGGGCCTCATCGAACGAGGCCGAAGGCGCTGAAGGCACAGACGACGTGACGCCACTCTTACTGTTTCTCCTGGGATGTGCGGTGACCTATCTCGGCACGGTCTCAGCCGCGTTCAATGCGCTGATGCGGCTGTCGCTGCGCATTCACGCGGAGCGCACGGATCGTGACGATGCGCTCGGGCAGTACCTCGAGGATCCGCGGCGTCTGTTCATTCCGGCGCGCCTGCTGATCAGCACGCTGACGATTCTTGCCGCGGCGCTCCTGGCGCGCGCCACCGGGCTCGATCGCGCGGGTTTCCCGGTCCTCATCCTCTCGATCGTCATCGTCGTGCTGACGACCGAGCACCTGATTCCGCTGCTGATCGTGCGTCACGACCCGGAACGCGTGCTCGACGTGCTGCTGCCGTCGTTCGATGCGATCGCCGGTCTCCTGCGGCCGCTGACCAACGGCCTGCTGCGGCTGGGCACGAGCAGCCGCCGCCGCAATCAGTCCGGCGTGCGCACGGACGCGCACGTCAAGGAGGCGGCGCCCAGCGTCGAAGTGACCGCCGCGTCGCCCGTGCCTGACGTGGCGCCGGACGCGGCGGCCGAAGCGGTGCAGGAGGGACAGGCGCGTGAACTCCTGCGCAACCTCGCCGACTTCCGCGAGACGATGGTGCGCGAGGTGATGACCCCGCGCCCCGATATCGTCGCGATCGAGAATACGGCGACCATCGAGCAGCTGTACAAGCTGTTCCGCGAGCAGCAGTACTCGCGCATTCCGGTCTTCAAGGAGACGCTCGACAACGTCCAGGGTTTCATCTTCATCAAGGACTTAATCCAGCGCGGGCCCACACTCAACATGCAGGCACCGATCACGCCGATCACGCCGTTCATCCGGCCGGCGCACTTCGTGCCAGAGACCAAGCGCGTGCCGGATCTGCTCAAGGAATTCCAGCGCAAGCGGCTGCAGAGCGCGATCGTGGTCGATGAATACGGCGGCACGGCGGGTCTCGTGACGGTCGAGGATCTTATCGAAGAGATCGTCGGCGAGATCCGTGATGAGTACGACGTCGAAGTCGAGCGCATTGTCGACGAAGGCAACGGCAAGTTCCTGTTCAGCGGCAGCGTGCACGTGGAAGAGATGGCCAACCTGCTGAAAGTTGAGATCGAGGGTCACGGCTTCGAAACGGTCGGCGGTTACCTGCTGTCCCGTCTCGGCCGCGTGCCTGCCGTGGGCGAGCATCTCGAAGTGGATGGTCTCGACGTCGAGATTGTCGAGACCGAACAGCGCCGCATCACGCGCGTGCGCATGAGCCGGCTGGAGCCGGTCGCGGCGAACGGCGGGACCACCGGAAAATGAAGGCCGGCTTAGTTGCGCTGGTCGGCCGGCCCAACGCCGGCAAATCCACGCTGCTCAATTTCCTGGTCGGCCAGAAGCTCGCCATCGTTTCGGACAAGCCGCAAACCACTCGCAATCGCATCGTTGGAGTGAAGCAATCCAAAGACGGGCAGATCGTATTCCTGGACACACCAGGGATCCACAAGCCGCTTCACCGGTTGAACGTGCGCATGGTCGATGCGGCGATCGATACGTTCAGCGAAGTCGACGTGATTGCCGTCGTGATTGACGCGAGCGAGGAGAGCGGCGGCGGCGATCGCTTCCTGCTCGACCTGGTGGCGCGATCGAAGACGCCGCGCATTCTCGTCCTGAACAAGGTCGATCTCGTTCAGAAGCAGAACCTGTTGCCGCGTCTCGTCGAATTCGAGAAGGAAGGTTTCGCGGATTTGGTGCCGATTTCCGCAAAGACGGGGGAGAACGTCGATCGGCTCGAGCAAGTGTTGCTGTCACACCTGCCCGAGGGCGAGCCGATTTATCCGGACGACTACCTGACCGATCAGCCCGAGCGCTTTTTCGTGGCGGAGCTGGTGCGCGAGCAGGTCCTGCAACAAACGCGCGACGAGCTGCCGTTTTCGACGGCGGTGGTCGTGGACAAGTTCGAGGAGCAGGACGCCAAGGGCCTGATGCGGTTCTACTGCACGATCCTGGTGGAGCGCGAGACGCAGAAGCCGATCCTGGTCGGAAAGGCCGGCGCGATGATCAAGACGATCGGCACCGCGGCCCGCAAGGAGCTCGAGAAGTTTTTCGACGCCCGCGTGTTCCTCGATCTTCACGTCAAAGTGCGAGAGGGCTGGCGCGAAGACGAGCGCATGCTCGACTCACTCGGCCTGCCCTCGAAAAAGCGGTCAAAGGCGCCGAAGATCTAGCGGGCCCGCTTCTTGGCTGCCCGCTTAGGCTTCGCTGCCTGGTCCTTCACGTTGAGGGCACCGGCCGCGCGAATCAGATCCTTCAAGGCCGCTTCGTTGATCTTTTCGCCTTCACGGATGTCGATCGCGCGCCTGGTATTGCCCTCCAGGCTCGAGTTGAACAGCCGTTTCGGATCTTTCAAGTGCGCGCCCTTCGCAAACGTCAGCTTGACGGCGCTCTTGTAGGTTTCGCCCGTGCAGATGATGCCGTCGTGGGACCAGACCGGCGTGCCCCATTTCCATTCTTCGACGATCCCGGAATCGGCCTGGTGAATGATGTCGCGTACCGTCGCGAGCGTTTTCCCGCGCCAGTCGCGCAGTTCCTTGATCTTGTCGTCGATCAACCCTGAGGCGGCTTCCTGCGGTGCTGACGTTTTCATGGGTGTCTCCAATTCTCAGGCGGCGCGCCGCCGCCACTTGGCGGCGTAGGGCAGCGCGAACAAATACAAGCCGGTGAACAACAGCAGGAAGAGCGGCGGCAGCGGCGTATAGCTGATCCAGACGATCGGCTCCTTCTGTGCCAGCGCGACGAAGGTGATGATCACCGTCAGCGTAAAAGCGATCGACGTCCATCGATGGGTCTGCCGAATCCAGTGGTTCCAGTTCACTGCGGCCTCCTATTGGGGTTTTCCAACGCCGAACTGCTTGCCGTACTCCGCGTTCAATCGTTGCCAGCCGTCGAATGTCATGGCCTCGGGACCAACGAGGCGGCCGATCGGATGGCCGGCGAGATACCGGTCCAGCACATCGAAGCAGATGTGCCAGCCGGCTGCGCCCATCGCGATGTAGCCGCGGCCGATGTTGTGCCACAGGGTCAGCCGCGTGCCGGCGCCGAGCGGCTCCAGCTCCCAGCGGATGTCCTTGCCGCCCCAGTTGAATTCGAGTGACTTCGGCGCGTCGGCCCGCTTGATATGCGTCTCGGTCACGTAAGCCTTCGGCGCGCCCACCGTCGAGAGCATGACGGTTCCGCCTGATGCGAGGTTCCGATCGGCATCGTATGGAGCCCATTCGCGCAGCTGCTCGGGATCAGTAAGGGCCTGCCACACCTTTGCAGGGGAGTGGCGGAGCTCGCGGACGAGGACGAGCGTCCAGTTGTCGCCGTCCTTCTGGACTTCGGCGCCGAAGGCGCCGGCGGGTGCGTACTGCTCAGGGCTGTTCATGACGTTTCTTTCCCTTCACCGATGGCGCTTTGTCCATGCGATCCAAGTGCTTCTCCAGGGCATCGAGGTGCTTTGACCAATAGCGCCGGAAGGGCGCGAGCCAGGTGTCGAGCTCCATGAGCGCTTCCGGCCGCAGACGATAGAGGCGCTTCTGCGCTTCGGTTCGAGACTCCACGAACCCGGCCTCGCGCAACACGCGCAGGTGCTTCGACACAGTGGGCTGCGTCATTCGAAGCTGCCGCTCGATGTCGCCAACGCAGCACTCCTGCGATGTCAGCAGGATCAGGATGGCGCGGCGATTGGGCTCCGCGATGATTCCGAACGCCGATTCCATGGCTCTTATATACCTAATACAGTATATACGCGTCAAGGCATTTAAATTGGACGCCTTATTTTCAACGAAATACGGCGGAAAGAGCGACCCCAGCCGTGTAAAATTGCACGGATCGCCATGGCTCCACAGCGCAGAATTGACGTCGTCCTCGACTCCGTCAAGCGGTTGCTCCGCATTGGCGCGACGGCCAATCTGCTGAACCTGCTTCAAAAGCAGCATCCCGCGGACCTGGCGCAGGTGTTCGGCTCTCTCCTCGAGAGCGAACGGTTGGCAGTGTTTTCGATCCTCGTCGAGCGCAGCGGGCGCCTGGCGATGGAGACCGTCAGCGAAATGGGCCCGGAAGAGGGCGCCAAACTGCTGACGGGCCGATCCGCCGAAGAAATTGCCAAGTTACTGCAGGAAATCCCATCAGACGACGCGGCGGCGTTGATTGATTACTTGCCTGAGGAGTTGTCCGCCGAAGTCTTGGAGTTGATGCGGCGGCGCGAGTCAGGCCAGGTCGAGAGCCTGCTCGAATACGGCGAGCAGACCGCGGGCCGCATCATGAATCCGCAGGTCTTCGCGCTCAGCGAGGACCTGACGGTGGGCGAGGCGATCACGGCGCTGCAAAGCTCGCGTGACGTCGAGATGGTGTTCTACCTCTATGTCGTCGATGCGAGGCGCCATCTCGTCGGCGTCACGTCACTGCGGCGATTGCTGCTCGTGTCTCCGGAGACGCCGCTGAAGCGGATTATGGCGCCGGACGTGACAAGTGTTCGCGTCGATACCGACCAGGAAGAAGTGGCGCGGCTGGTGGCGTCGTACAACTTGCTGGCGGTTCCGGTCGTCGATGAAGAGAGCAAGCTCGTCGGCATCGTCACGGTCGACGACGTGATCGACGTCATCAAGGACGAAGCGAGCGAAGACCTCCTGCGGCTCGCCGGCGTATCCAGCGACGAACGCATCGCGACGCCGGCGGGCGAGTCGCTTCGCAAACGCCTGCCCTGGCTGGCGGTCAACCTCGTGACGGCGTTCATTGCCGCGTCGGTGGTGGCGTTGTTCGAAAGCACGATCGAACGCGTCACGGCGCTCGCGGTGTTCATGCCGATCGTCGCGGGCATGGGCGGCAACGCCGGCACTCAAACACTGACCGTCGTCGTCCGCGCGCTGGCGCTCGGAGAGCTTTCCTGGGACAGCGCGCGCAAAGCCGTTTTCAAAGAAGCGATCGTCGGGCTCGGCAACGGCGTGGCCCTCGGCCTGCTCGCGGCCGGCGTCGCCTGGTTCATCAAGGGCGACCCGATGCTGGGCCTGCTGCTCGGCATGGCGATGGTCTGCAACATGTTCGTGGCGGCGACGGCCGGCACGCTCGTGCCGCTGGGCCTCAAGGCGATGAAGGTCGATCCGGCGCTGGCCTCGTCGGTTTTCATCACGACGTTTACCGATGTCGTGGGATTCGCGTCGTTCCTGGGCCTGGCGACGGTGTTCCTGCGCTACTTGGTCACAGTACAATAGGCGTTTACGGCATGCCGCTGTACACGGCCGAAGCCCTCGTCCTTCGCACTTACAAGCTGGGCGAAGCGGACCGCATCGTGGTCTTCCTGACACGAGATCGCGGCAAGAAGCGGGGCGTTGCACCCAATGCGAGAAAGTCGCGCAAACGGTTTGGCGCCGCGCTCGAACCGTTGACCGAAGTGCGCGTGTCGTACTTCGAGAAGGAGCGGCGCGAGCTGGTCGGGTTGAATTACGCCGAGCCGGTCCGATCGCCGTTGTCGGCGGTCAGTCCGGAAGCGCTCGGCTACAGCCATTACTTCGCCGAACTGATCGACGAATGGGCGGCCGAAGCGGACGTGGACGAGAAGTTGTACCGGCTCGGCACGTCGGCGCTCGACGCGATGTTGTCGGGCGCGCCGGTTGAAGCGCTGGCGCGTTATTTCGAATGCTGGTTGCTGCGGCTGCAGGGCGTGTATCCGCCGGACTTGACGCTCTCGAGCGGGGCGGCGACGTTTCTCGAAGGCGTCAGGAGAGTCGGGCCGCGCGACGTCGAGTCGCTGGGCGCGAGCAGCAAGGTATTGCGGGAGATAGAGCTCATTCATCGGAAGCTGATTGCGATGCACCTCGAAAGGGAGCCCCGGTCCGTTCGCGTGTTGAACGAATTGCGGCGTTCATAACGTGACGTTTCAGGATCTGATTCTCAAGCTGCAGCACTATTGGGCCTCGCAGGGTTGCCTGATTCAGCAGCCGCTCGATGTCGAGGTCGGCGCCGGCACGTCGCATCCCGAAACGCTGTTGCGCGTGCTGGGATCGACGCCGTGGAATGTCGCGTACATCCAGCCCTCGCGGCGTCCCGACGACGGCCGCTTCGGACAGAATCCGAATCGCTTGTTCAAGCATCACCAGCTGCAGGTGATCCTCAAACCGTCGCCGGACGAGGTGCAGCAGATCTATCTCGATAGTCTCGAGGCCGTCGGCATCAACCCGCGGCAGCACGACATTCGGTTCGAGGAAGACAACTGGGAATCGCCGACGCTTGGCGCGTGGGGCATCGGCTGGCAGGTCATGCTCGACGGGACCGAGATCACGCAGTTCACCTACTTTCAGCAGGTCGGCGGCATGGACCTGTCGCCGATCTCCTGCGAGATCACCTACGGCGTGGAACGCATCGCGATGTTCCTGCAGAAGGTGGACAACGTCTTCGAGATGGAGTGGGGCGGCGGAAAGAAATACGGCGACGTGCGGCTTCGCGAGGAGGTCGAGCAGTCGAAGTACGCGTTCAACCAGGACACGGGCATCGACCCCGAACGCTACTCGTCATTCCATCGCCATATGTTCGACGAGAACTACAAGTTCGGCGAAGAGTTGCTGAAGGCTGGATTGATCCTGCCGGCGCTCGAGCAGTGCCTGAAGTGCTCGCACTTGTTCAACCTGCTCGATTCGAGCGGCAGCGTGGGTGTGACCGAGCGCATGGCCTACATCCTTCGCGTTCGACAGCTGGCGCTCGCGATCTGCAAGGCGTATGTCGAACAGGGATCGGGGATCGGGGATCAGGGATCGGGGGAGCGCGCCTGATGGATCGCGAACTCCTGCTCGAGATCGGCATGGAAGAGATTCCGGCGAGCTGGCTGCCTGGCCTCACCACGCAGCTCGGTACGGTGCTCGAGGCCAAGCTCAAGGAGCTGCGGCTGTCGACCGAGGATCCGATCGAAACGTTCAGCACGCCTCGCCGCCTGACGGTGCGATCGGCGCACATCTCCGAGCGGCAGACCGATCTCGAGGAGCTCGTGACCGGACCACCGGTATCGGCGGCGTTCGGCCCTGATGGCGCGTTGACACCGGCCGGCGCGGGCTTCGTCAAGAAGCAGAACGCCACCGAGGATCAGATCGAGCGCGTCAAGACGCCGAAGGGCGAATACATCGGCGTGCGGAAGCATCAGCGCGGCAAGGCCGCGGTCGATGTGTTGCCGGAGGTGTTGAACAACGTTCTCCGCGGCATGTCGTTTCCCAAGTCGATGCGCTGGGACGCCATGCTCGGCGACGGCAAGGGCGAGCTGCCGTTCGGCCGTCCGATTCGCTGGATTCTGTATTTGTACGGCGGGCGGGTGGTGCCGTTCACGATCGGCCGATCGCCGCTCGCGGCAGGTCCGCGCGTGCAGGAGATCAGCACCGGCGCGTCAACCTACGGGCATCGATTCCTGACCACCAGCGGACGGGCCGGACGCGCCGTGAAGGTCAAGCACTTCGACGATTATCGGAAGCGCCTCGCCGAGCACTTCGTCATGATCGATCGCAACGAGCGGCACGATCGCATTGCGCGCGAGCTCGACGCCGAGGCGCGGCGCCGCGGCGGACGCATCGCGCGATCGCTGGTCGGGCAGGGCATGCTCGACGAGGTTCCGGATCTGGTCGAGTACCCGGTCGTCGCGTCAGGATCGTTCGCCGACGAATTCCTCCGCCTGCCCGAGGAAGTGCTGACGACGACGATGATTCATCACCAGCATTTCTTTCCGGTCACAAATGACCAGGGGAAGCTGCTGCCGGTGTTCCTGGCCGTGCTCAACATGGAGCCCGACCAGCCAGACGTGGTGTCTCGCAACATGGAGCGCGTGCTGACGGCACGCCTTCGGGACGCGCAGTTCTTCTATCAAAGCGATCGGCAGCAGCCGTTGGCCGCGAATCAGAAGCGCCTCGACACGGTGCTGTTCCACAAGAAGATCGGGACCTACCTGCAGAAGTCGGATCGCGTCGCCGAGCGAGCTGCTCAGATCGCGGCGGACGTGTTGAAGGCGCCGCAAGCGGAGGCGTTCGCGCGCGAAGCGGGTCAGCTGTGCAAGGCCGATCAAGCCACAGACATGGTGCGCGAGCTCACCGAGCTGCAGGGCACCATGGGTGGGATCTACGCGCGTGAAGACGGCCGGCCCGAGGAAGTCTGGAAGGCGATCTACTTCCACTACCTTCCGGTTGGCGTCGAGGCAACCGCGCCGCCGACGAAGGACCAACTGGGGAAGGCGGCGATCACGTGGGCCTCGGTGTCCCTTGCCGACAAGCTCGATACCGTGATCAGCATGTTTGGCGCCGGCGAGCGGCCCACCGGATCGCGCGATCCCTACGGGTTGCGCCGCGCCGCCCAGGGCATCGTGCGCATCCTGGTCGATCTTCCCGAGTTGACGGGACTCGATCTGCGCTTGACGCTGGGCGACCTCGTGACGGAGAAGCCCGAGGACGCTTTCTGGTCGTTCATGATCGACCGCGTGCGTTTCGTGCTCGAGCAGCGCGGCTACGATCCGCGAAACGTTCGAGCGGTGACCCACGGCGATGCCGCGCAGGTCAGCCCGCTCGTCGCCAAGCGCAAGCTCGAGACGCTGCCGGAATTCACCGAGTCGGGCGATTTCAAGCAGCTCGCGGGTCTCTTCAAGCGCGTCCGCAACATTGCGAAGAATCTCGATGCGTCTGCGCCAGATCTCGGGGGCAAATTGACCGAGCCTGCCGAGGTGGCGCTGGCGAAGGAAGTCGATCGCGTCGCGCCGGTCGTCGCGGCCGCGGTGGCGTCGGGCGCAGGCTACCGGCAGGCGTTTGCGGAAGCCGCGAAGGCCGGTCCCGCGGTCGCGAAATTCTTCGATGATGTGATGGTAATGACCGATGATGCGAAGTTGCGCGATGCGCGGCTTCGACTGTTGAGGCGGCTCGAGGGCCTCATCCTTCAACTCGCCGATGTTTCTGAAATCGTCCCTGAGGAGAAATAGACCGTAATGGCGAAGAGCAAAGGTTCCAAGAGTTCCAAACGTTCCAGCGGTTCCAAAGGAAAAGCGTCCAAGAAGTTTGTCTACTTCTTCGGGAACGGCAAGGCCGACGGCAATCGTTCGATGAAGGACACGCTCGGCGGAAAGGGCGCGGGCCTGGCGGAGATGACCAACGCCGGCTTGCCGGTGCCCGCCGGCTTCACGATTTCCACCGACGCCTGCAACCTGTATTACGCCAACGGCGGCAAGCTGCCCTCGAACATCGAGACCGAGATGGGCGCGCAGTTGAAGAAGCTCGAGGCGGCCGCCGGCGCGCAGCTTGGATCCGAGAAGAAGCCGCTGCTGGTGTCGGTGCGCTCGGGCGCGAAGTTCTCCATGCCCGGCATGATGGACACGATTCTCAATCTCGGCTTGAACGACAAGACCGTCGAAGGCCTGAAGGCGTGGACCGGCAACGGCCGCTTCGCGTTCGACAGCTATCGCCGCTTCATCCAGATGTTCGGCAGCGTCGTCCTCGAGATTCCGAAGGCTGCGTTCGAACACGAGTTCGAGGCGATCAAGCAGCGGCGCAACGCGAAGCTCGATACCGATCTCGACGAGCCCGCGCTTCGTGACGTGGTCAGCGCCTACAAGCGGGTCGTCAAGGACCAGACGAAGAAAGAGTTTCCGCAGGATCCGATGGATCAATTGCGCGGCGCGCGCAACGCCGTGTTCCGTTCGTGGAACAACGCGCGCGCCAAGGAATATCGCCGCATCTACGACATTCCGGATTCGATCGG
>Ga0111539_10013361_pt1 | contig 10261 bp, 7 predicted proteins | sample RhiMethybrSRZTD1_FD_79667 | JGI IMG/M metagenome (GOLD analysis project Ga0111539, IMG submission 79667) | Populus rhizosphere microbial communities from Tennessee, USA - Rhizosphere MetaG P. TD hybrid SRZTD1 (version 2) (version 2) | ecosystem: Host-associated > Plants > Roots > Rhizosphere >... | reverse complement strand
TTCTGTCACTCGCCGGGAGCCTTCTCGGGATGGCCGGCGCCGTAGCGTACGGTTATCTGATTTTGTTGGCCCTGCGAACCTGGTGGGTCGATGCCGTGGGCACCACTTTGCTGACCCTGCACGTCTCTGCGATTTCGCTGGTTCTGGGTGGCCTTGGCGGCGTCTTGGCAGCTTTGATATGTGTCGTTTGGACGTTGCGGCAACTGGGAAAAGCGTCAACGCGAAGTCTTTTGTCGGGCTCCGGAGTTTGGAATGATAGACGAGGACGCCGAGACTCGGAGAAATCAAGACCCGGGGAGGGCAGCTTGGCTTCCATGTCTGCGCGTCGCCGTGTCTCACCGTCTCCGCGTCTGTTAATGGCCATCGGTTCGATGGCTCTTGCGGCATTACTCCTGCTCGCAGCTTCCCTCCAACTGATCGGCCAGACCGCCGGCTTCTTCGGCGGCGGCGGCCTGCTTTTGGTTGCGTTGCTCTTCTATCAATCGACCTGGCTGCGCAAGCCACACTGGCGGCCGATAAACGGTTCAGGCTGGCCGGCGGTTTCGCGCATGGGATTCAGGAATACGACTTACCGTCCGAGCCGTAGCGTGCTCTGCATTACCCTGATTGCTCTGTCGACCTTCATCATTGTCGCGGTCGATGCGTTCAGACGAAATGATCGAGCCGGGAGTCTGGACAAAAAGTCGGGCAGCGGCGGGTTCACTCTGATGGCCGAATCACTTCTGCCGCTGGTTCAAGATCCAAACAACAGGGACGGCCGCGAAGCTCTGAATATTGGGAGTGAGACGGGAGCAGCCTCGTTGGCTCAGGTAACCTTGACGCGTTTCCGTCTGCGACCCGGTGATGACGCGAGCTGTCTGAATCTTTATGCGCCGGGAAATCCGCGCGTCCTGGGAGCGACTGAGCAATTCATTAGCAGCAATCGTTTCGCTTTTCAGAATTCCCTGGCGAGCACCAATGAAGAAAAAGCCAATCCCTGGTTACTGCTGAACCGCGAACTCGATCAGGGCGTGGTGCCGGTCATAGCCGATGCGAATTCGCTGACTTACGTCCTGCATAAGAAGGTCGGAGATGAATTACTGCTGACCCGCAATGAAGGACCGGTCCGCGTTCGTTTTGTTGGCGCCCTGACCGACAGTGTCTTTCAAAGCGAGGTCGTTATGTCGGAGAAGAATTTCCGGCAGCTATTTCCCGATCAGCAGGGCTATCGGGTTTTTTTGATTGACGCGCCGGAACGGGAAGCCTCAACAATTGCGGCAACCCTGGAAGATCGGCTGGCTGATTATGGCTTCGATGCCGTTTCCACCGGCGAGCGGCTGGCCAATTTTCATCGAGTCGAGAACACCTATCTTTCGACTTTCCAGATGCTGGGCGGTCTGGGACTGGTCCTGGGCACGCTGGGAATGGCGGCCGTCCTCTTGCGCAACGTATTCGAACGACGAAAAGAACTGGCGCTGCTGCGCGCGGTGGGATATAACTCAACGCATTTCGCGACCATGGTATTTGCGGAAAACGCTCTACTGCTTTTCCTGGGCCTGGCTACCGGAGCCTTTTGTGCGCTGCTGGCAATAGCGCCGGTGTTTTTTGATCGAGGCGGCCGCCTGCCGAATATTTCGTTGGGCTTCCTGCTGCTGGCGGTATTACTATCAGGTCTGATCGCATCGTTGGTAGCTACCTGGGCGGTGCTTCGGTCGCCGCTGTTACCGGCGTTAAGAGCGGAGTAAAGTCAATCCGCAGATTACGCAGATTAAATTAAGTGAATCTGCGTAATCTGTGGATTGAGGAGGAAAGAGATGAGGCATCGTACCGTTCACCTGATTGCATTGGTCTTGCTCTCGATCACTATCGCCCATGCAGAAAACTGGCCGCAATGGCGCGGGCCCTTGCTTAACGGGGTCAGCACCGAAAAGAACCTCCCGGCAAAATGGACCACTGAAGAAAACATCGCCTGGAAGCTGACCATGCCCGAGTGGAGCGGCTCGACGCCAATCATCTGGCGCGACCGCATCTTTTTGAATGTTGCCGAAGGTACCGATCTCTATCTCTGGTGCGTTGATCGAACCAAAGGCGCGATGGTCTGGAAGCAGCTGCTGAGCAGCGGCAATGTGAAAATGCGCAAACAGAACATGTCGTCGCCTTCACCGGTTACCGACGGTAAGACGGTCTATGTGATGACGGGAACCGGAATCCTTAAGGCCTTCGATTTTGCCGGCAAGGAGCTCTGGATGCGGGACGTTCAGAAAGAGTATGGACCATTCGGCTTGAACTGGGGTTATGCCTCGTCGCCGCTGCTTTTCGAAGACTCGCTTTACGTTCAGGTTCTCCACGGGATGAAGACCGACGATCCGTCCTACGTAATGCGAATTAATCGCACCAGCGGAAAGACTATCTGGAAAGTCGACCGGCCGACGACTGCGATTCGCGAGTCTCCGGATTCCTACACGACGCCGGCCCTGCTCCGTTATGGCAAGACAACTGAGATTGTGATCACCGGAGCAGATTGTGTCACCGGTCATGACCCGGCCACAGGAAAGGAACTTTGGCGCGCAAACGGACTCAATCCAACGAACGATCCTTTCTACCGGATCGTAGCTTCGCCAATCATCTTTAACGAGATCATTTATGCGCCGACCAGAGTCAAGCCGCTTTTGGCATTGAAGGCCGGCGGTCGCGGTGACATCAGCACGTCGCACGTTTTGTGGTCGACGGCAAATGGTCCCGACGTGCCCACGCCGGTTACCGACGGAAAATACTTTTACATCGTCAATGACCGGGGCATCATGTGGTGTCTTGACGCCAAAACCGGGACCGAGATTTATGGACAGCAACGCCTCAAGCCGGGAACTTACAGCGGATCGCTGGTGCTGGCGGATGACAAGCTTTACATCACCAATGAAGAAGGGCTGACGACCGTCATCAAAGCCGGACCAAAATTTGAAGTCATCGCTGAGAATCCATTGAACGATTACTGTCTGTCTTCGCCGGCAATTTCTGACGGGCAAATCTTTATTCGGACGGCGACGAATCTCTATTGCATCGGGAAGAAGTAGCCGCGCCCGACATAGGTAGCCCGCGGCGCAAGGGACCGCGTGAATACTGTAGGGGCGTCCCTCCGTGGGCGCCCCCTGTCCTTCGAACACGAGCAGCATGACGCGAAGCGGGTCGCCCACGGAGGGACGCCCCTACAGTGTCTGACAATCAAATGCGTTCTAACTGGAGTTTACTTATGTATAGCGTGTGGAAACGAACAACCATTCTCGTAGTCACCCTTGGGCTTTTTGGCGCGTCGACCCTGAACGCCCAAACTTCACAACTGGGCAAAGTCGACTTTCCCACCTCCGGCTCGCCGCAGGCACAGGCCCATTTCCTGCGCGGTCTGGCCGCGCTGCATTCATTCTGGTACGAGGAAGCACTCGAAGCTTTTCGCGAATCAACCAAAATTGAACCCGACTTTATGATGGGCTACTGGGGCGAGGCGATGGCTTACAACCATCCGCTCTGGTCGGAACAGGACACGCCCGCCGGAAAAATAGTGATTGCGAAAATCAAAGATACGGCCCGGCTCACCCCTCGCGAGCGTGCTTATCTCGATGCGGTGAAGTTACTGTATGCCGCCGGCGAAAAAAGTGCGCGCGACGTGGCCTACTCGGCGGCGATGGAAAAACTCTATCGCGATTATCCGGACGATCTGGACGCGGCAGCCTTTTACTCTCTGTCATTGCTTGGCCTCGTGCAGCCGATGGAGAAGAGCTATCGCTTGCAAGCCCGTGCCGGCGCTATTGCCCTTGAGGTCTATCAGAAGAATCCGAATCATCCGGGGGCGGCACATTACATCATTCACGCCTTCGACGATCCCGAACACGCGATCCTGGCCTTGCCCGCCGCGCGACGTTATGCAGAGATTGCTCCCGAAGCGCATCACGCGCGGCACATGCCTTCCCACATTTTTCTGCAACTGGGAATGTGGCCTGAGGCCGCCGTCTCGAACGAGTCGGCCTGGGAATCCTCAGACGCCTGGATGAAGCGCAAGCACCTTTCCGTCAATGTCCGCGATTATCACAGCTTGAACTGGTTGCTCTACGTCTATCTGCAACAGGGGCGTTATCGCAAAGCTGAAGAACTTCTGACGTTAATGAAGAAGACGATGTCTGAGTCAACCTATGACAACAAGCTGCGGCCCGGCTATTACGAGAACAACTACGCCAACATGGCTGCAGCTTTTGTCGTGGAAACCGAGAACTGGGATCTGGCCCCGGCTCTCTTTCCGCAGACCGCAGCCTCCGAGTCAACTCCCGGCGCTCAGCCGCCGGCAAATAGTCATAGCGGGCACAGTGGATCGACGCCGGCGCCAGGCATCAGTGAGATGACCGTCCGTCCTTCAGGTCGTGGTCAAAAACTTCCGGGCTTTATCCGGGATCTGGCCGCAGCCTACAAGGGCTCTGCAGGTGCAGCGCCGTTAAACGGCGAGGTTAAGCCAGATGCTAATTCACCGTCGCTGCACGAACTCGAAGTGGCGGCGGTTAACGCATCGATGAAGAAGCAACACGACGCGGCCATCGAATTAATGAAGCGAGCCATTAAGATCGAGGAACAATTAGCGCCGCCTTCGGGCCCTCCGGCCATCATCAAACCTTCGCACGAGCTTTTTGGCGAGATACTCCTGCGCGCCGGTAAACCGAATGAAGCTGCTGAGCAATTCAAGACCGCGTTACTAAGACAGCCGAACCGCGCGCGTTCCCTGCTGGGCGCGGCTCGAGCTGCGGCGCAAAAAGGCGATCAGCAAACCGCGAGAGCTTTCTACGCTAAGCTCGCCGAACAATGGCAACAAGCGGACAAGGATTTAGCGGAATTACGCGAGGTTCAGGATTATTTGAAACAGGCCAGGTCGTCAGGCGCTCCTTAGGGAGAATCCACAGATTACGCAGATTACACAGATAGGAACAAAGACAAAGTGGCAATTCTTTTCTGCGTAATCTGTGAAATCTGCGGATGATTTATGACCACTCGATCAAATTGCCACGGCATCACGCGCTTGCTGGTACTGACTACGTTCGCGATCGCGGTTGCACCGGCGCGAGCTCAAACCTCCAACTGGCCGCAGTGGCGCGGGCCCGCGGGCGCGGGCATCTCGACTGAGGTCGGTCTGCCCAGCGAATGGAGCGACACCAAAAACATTTCCTGGAAAACTCCCATCCCCGGTCGCGGCCACTCTTCACCGATCGTTTGGAACAACCGAATCTTTCTCACCAGTTCAATCGAAGGCCCGGTCGTGCCCGGCGCTGAAGCGGTGCGGCACATCCGCAAAGGGCAGGAATATCTTCATCCTGACAGCGTCGGGGCCGATCACAGTTACACACTTAAGCTAATCTGCCTCGACGCGACCACAGGCAAGGTGCTTTGGGAAAAACCCGTCTACGAAGGCAGGGTCCACGACAATCGTCACCGAAAGAATACGTATGCGTCGACCACGCCCGCGACCGACGGCAAGTACGTGTACGTTTCCTTCGAGGCTGAGGGACTTTACTGCTACGACTTCGATGGCAAGCTCGCTTGGAAAACCTCACTGGGCAAAATCGCCAAAGGCGGAATGGGTCCGGGAACGTCGCCGGTGCTTTTCGAGAACCTGGTTATTCTTCAATGCGATCAGGAATACGGTGAAACGTCTTTTATCGCCGCGGTCGACAGACAAACCGGGAAGGAAGTTTGGCGCGTTCCCCGCATTCACCGCCGCAGTTGGGCCACGCCGCTCCTCGTTAAGACTCCCCTCCGCACCGAACTGGTAACGAGTGGCGCCGAAAGCGTGATCAGTTACGACCCGGCCACCGGCAAAGAGCTCTGGCGCGCGCCGGGCGTCGTGAGCAACCCGATTCCCAGTCCGGTCGCGGGCAGGGATTTCGTCTTCGTCTCGGCAGGCAGCCAGGAAAAGCGCGCTATGGCGATTCGCGTCGGCGGCGCGGGCGACCTGACCGGTACGACCAACATAATTTGGAGTTACGAAAAAGGCACGGCCTACGTGCCGTCACCGATTCTCTACGGTGATTATTTGTACCTGTTGACGGATGCCGGAGCGATCACCTGCCTGGAGGCCGCAACCGGAAAAGTAATCTACCAGGCACGCCTGCCAATCGCCGCGAAATTCACGGCTTCACCAGTCGCCTTCGAAGGCAAGATTCTGATCATGAGCGAGGACGGTGACGGCTTTATCCTGAAAGCCGGCCAAACACCGGACGTGCTCAACGCGAATTCACTCGGCGAACCCGTCTACGCCTCGCCGGCCATCTCGAGTGGAAAGATTTTTATTCGGGGTGAGAGTCATCTCTACTGCGTCGCGAATAGTATTTCGAAGACGTCGACGCAATGACGAAGGCGGGCTTTCGATCAGATGTTTTCGGTTGAAGTTACGCCGCTCCGCGGCGCTCAGCCCTCTTAACGCTCTCATCCTTCGCCATAAGTAATGCAAGATTCTTTACTTGAACCTACGTGTATTCTGATTAACGAAGGGAATGAGGATGTCCGACAAACTTTAGTTTGTCGCCGCTCGTTAGACATCACTCGAATTGAAACAAAGGAAGACGACCAACTGAAGTTTGTCGGACTCTTGATACAGTGGGGCAACTTAGACTACAAGGGATTCAGTAAGCGACATCGCCCACACATTCATCCTCCTGATTCCATCATTTTCGTAACCTACCGCCTCGCAGGCTCAATACCCAAAGCTGTAGTTCGCACTTACAAAGCAAAGAAGGATTGGCTTGTAAATCAACTCAATGTAGTTAGGAAGGCTGACCTGGCAAATAGTGATGAACAAATGCGGCGTTGGCTTGCACAAGTCGAGGAATTCAACCGCGCATGGTTCGTCAAGTTCGAAGACGTCCTGCACAAAGCGCAGACCGGCCCCATGTGGATGAAAAATGAACACGTGGCCGACTCCGTTGCATCAAGCCTACAAAAGCTCGACAGCGATGCCTACCGGCTCGACGCCTATTCTGTGATGTCTAATCATGTACACGCAGTCTTCAAACCATTTCTGAGCGAAAGAGAATTGCGTGAAGGCTTTGATGAAAGCGGTCATCTGATCTTCATCAGCAAACATCCGGGCCTGTCGCGGATCATGCAGTCGTTGAAAGGTGGCAGTTCGAGAGAGTGTAACCGGATCTTGTCACGCTCCGGCCAGTTTTGGGAGCACGAGAGTTTTGATCATGTGATTCGCGAGGGAAAATTCTATGCCACGATTAGATACGTACTCAACAACCCCGTGAAGGCTGGTTTGGTCAGACACTGGCGAGAATGGCGCTGGAATTACTGCCGCAGAGAGTTGGCCGATAGGGTGTAGTGTCCGACAAACTTTAGTTTGTCGCCGCTCCTTAAGCATCACTCGATTTGAAACAAACGAAGACGACAAACTGAAGTTTGTCGGACATTTGGCTGAGCTATCTGGTACTGACAAGGATACGGCCCTACTTCTTCTCCCGCACATCAAACGCATAAATCGTATCCTGATCGCGCAGGTAAAGCCGCCCGCCGGCAACCACCGGATGTGTCCAGGTTGGCAATGAGCCTTGCTGGATTTTGAATCTTCCCTTCTCTTGATAAGCCGTGGGGTTCGCCTCAACCAAACCCACCACTCCGTTTTCACTGAAGGCATAAAGATGCCCATCGGCGTAAGTGAGCGAGCCTTTGCCCACACTGCGATCGCGCCAGGCGACCTCTCCCGTATCAAAGCGCATGGCGGTAAGAATGGCGCTCGAAAAGCCATAGAGGTGATCGCCGATCAGGATCGACGTGGCGTGATGGTTGCGCATCTCTTTGGTGAAATAGACTTCCTGGGCTTTGCCGTCGGCTTTAATCTCAACCAGGCCGCCGCCGGTCCCATAGTCTGAAGAAATCCAGACTCGATTCGCCCGGACCACGGGAGTTGCAATGTTGGCGACATTATTCGACGGACGCGCGTATTCCCACAACAGTTTGCCGTCGCGAAGGTCGAGACCCAGCGCGCGGTTTCCCGTAAAGAAGATCACTTGGGTAGTCCCGCCTACCTCAACCGGGATCGCCGAAGAATAGCCGGCCTCGTCATTCTGGCTTTTCCAAATCAGCGTGCCATCAGTCTTCTTCAGGGCCACAATTGAAGCGCCGGGTCCGCCCGCGTTCACCAGGACCTTGTCGCCGATTACCAGCGGCGACTCGCTAATGCCCCACTTAATATTCGAACCGCCAAACTTCGATAGCACGTTCATCGTCCAGACAACCTTGCCGGTTTTCAGATCCAAACTTGAAAGGTCGCCATCTCCGCCGAGCGCGTAAAGCCGGTCACCGTCGATAGTCGGCGTGCCGCGAGGTCCATCGCCGCGATCGTTGCGGAAAGCTCCGCCGTGCGGCGTGGCCCAGACTTCTTTTCCATTCGCGATGTCAAAGGCGATGACGAATTCACGGTTGCCCCGCAATCCCATCGTGTACAGACGGCCCTTGGAAATTGAGAAAGAAGAGTATCCACCGCCCGCGCCCGCAGCTTTCCAAACCAGCGTTGGCCCGCCTTCGGGCCATTGCTTAAGGAGTCCCGTCTCTTTCGAGATGCCGTCGCGATTCGCGCCGCGCCACTGCGGCCACTCGCCGCCGGTTTGAGCGACAACTGCCGTGCAGAGAAATAGCAGGGCAAATACACCAAGGGCCTTATGCTTTGTATTCTTCATCAACGAAACCCTCCCGACACAATAAATATGGAGTGCGGCGACTTGTCGCCGCTTTGCATAATGGATGTCAAAAGGAAAAGCGCGTGCCTTGTCAGCGCACTCCAAATCAGGACTGCGGCTTGAAATACAAGACCATGCCCGCGCCCGCCGCCGCCAGTACAAAACCAAGATACAAAAGCGGATTCGGCGAAGTCTTGGGCGGATGCAGCCACATCGAAAAAAGCACATTAACCAGCGGCGCGCCCGCAAACACCAGCGGCATTACGTACGTCGGCAACCCCCCATTTTTGAAAGCGAATATGATGCAAAGAGCGCCGGCAGCTCCGAGCGCGCCGCCAATCAGCGCCGACGTCGAGCCTTTCATCGTAAATCCCTGCAAGCCGCCCTGGTAAGAAAGATTCGCGACCGGCACCAGCACGCCAATCAAAAAGTAAGCGACGCCGACACAAAGCATCGCGCGCATGGGACTACCGAGTTCGACCTGGCCGCGATGCAGAACCGGACCATACAATCCCCACGACAGCGCCGCGCCTAACGCAAACAGAATCCAGAGCATTCGTGCAACCCTCCAGCCTCTCTAATCGTAAACTGACGATGTAAGTCGGCCGTATTCTAGCAGCACAGGCTATTGAATTAACAAAGAGCTTGGATCGGCCCAGCTTCTTTCGGGTGAGGTTACCATCAAAGGAAACACTTCAAAGGTCGGAATTGTTAAGTTTTGTAAATTCTTTGACTGTGGCGGAGTTAATCGCGACGACCTGGCATTTCCGCCGCGACATTTCTTTTCGATTTGGTGATAATGGGTCGCTCGACAGAACGGTACGCACGCCTCTGGCGTGCTCGCAAGTTCACACAGACCGGGCATTTCCATTCAGGAGGAAGTCAGGCTTGAAACTCATTCTTACCACCGTCGCCATCTCAACGTTGATTCTTTTTGGTGCAGCAGTCGCCGTCGGGCAAACATATCGAGGCTCGGTGCGGGGCACGGTGTATGACCCCAATCACGCCGTCGTTCCCGGCGCGAAGATATTGCTGACCGAGGTCGCGACCGGCATTACCCGAACGGCCTCAAGCGGGGATGAGGGTCAGTACGACGTCTCATCGCTAAGACCTGGCATTTATGAGGTCGTAGTGGAAAGCCCGAACTTTCGGAAGTATCACGAGAGGATCGAACTGCATGTGAACCAGGAGCAACGGGTTGACGTGACTCTGGAGGTGAGTGGAGACACTGTCGAGGTCAATTCGACGTTTGACGCTACGCTCCAGAAAGATTCAGCCTCGCAGGGCGCGGTCATCGAAAACCGCCAGGTCACTGGTTTGCCGTTGGACGGCCGGAATTTTTACGAACTGGCTTTGCTGGTTCCCGGAGTCTCGCCGCCGGCCCAGGGCTCAGCGGGTTCTGTCCGCGGCGATTTTGCCTTTAGCGTCAACGGGGCGCGTGAAGACAGCAACAATTTTTTGCTCGATGGCGTCTACAACGTCGATCCCAAATTAAATACATTTGGCGTGCGTCCATCTGTGGATGCGATTCGGGAGTTCGAAAATCTGACCAGCACTTACGATGCCTCGTTCGG
>Ga0111539_10013358_pt1 | contig 10262 bp, 10 predicted proteins | sample RhiMethybrSRZTD1_FD_79667 | JGI IMG/M metagenome (GOLD analysis project Ga0111539, IMG submission 79667) | Populus rhizosphere microbial communities from Tennessee, USA - Rhizosphere MetaG P. TD hybrid SRZTD1 (version 2) (version 2) | ecosystem: Host-associated > Plants > Roots > Rhizosphere >... | reverse complement strand
CCGACTGGAGGAGGCAAGACGACCGTCATCAACCTCGTCGCGCGGTTCTACGACCCGGTGTCCGGGACCGTCACGATCGACGGAACGGATATTCGACGATTCACGATTCGATCGCTGCGCGATCAAATCAGCTTTGTATTGCAGGATACGCTGCTCTTCAACGCTCCGATCTGGCAGAACATCGCCTATGGCCGGCCGGAAGCGAGCCGCGTCGAGATTGTCCGTGCCGCGGAGCTGGCGAACGCGCACGAGTTCATCACCGAGACGCCCGACGGCTACGACACGATGGTGGGCGAGCGCGGCGTGACCTTGTCCGGTGGACAGCGTCAGCGCATCGCCATTGCGCGGGCGATCATTCGTGATACGCCGATCCTCGTGCTGGACGAGCCGACGTCAGGGCTTGATGCACAGTCGGAGCAATCGGTCTTCGAGGCGCTCGACCGGTTGATGAAAGGCAAGACCTCGATCGTCATCGCTCACCACCTCAAGACGATCCTGCACGCCGACGCCATTTTCGTCGTGAAAGACGATCACGTGACCGAGCGTGGCACCCACGACGAGCTGCTGGCGGCCGGGGGGTTCTACGCCGAGCTGTACAGCATCCAATCGGGCGAACCCGTTATGCAGCCTGTGAGCTTCGCCTGAGTGCTCGCAGTGTCGGCCTTGTGCAGTTCAGAACAGACGGCTGGAAATGGGAGGGTGAGAATCAAGCGAGCCGGGCTCGAGATGGACAGAAAACGCGACTATCGCCTCCTCGCGATCGGGAAACGTCTCGTCGATGCCTTGCCACGCGCGCTTCGATCGATCCTCGACCACAGCGCGACAGAAGAGGCGCTCTTCAACGAAAAAGAGCGCGCTGTAGCCACGCTCGATTCCATTGGTGACGCCGTGATCAGCACGGATCTCTCTGGCCGAGTGACCTACGTCAACGCCGCCGCCGAGCGGATGACCGGCTGGCGGCCGGAGGAGGCGGCAGGTCATCCCTTCGAGCACGTCTTCCGCATCATCGATGGCGTCTCGCGCCAGTCCTGTCCGAACCCCATGGACCTGGCGGTCCGTCTGAACGAGACCGTCGGGTTGACATCGAATTGCGTGCTGATTCGGCGTGACGGATTCGAGTGCCCGATCGAAGACTCCGCCGCCCCCATCCACGATCGGCAAGGGCAGGTCACCGGCGCGGTGCTGGTGTTCCACGATGTGAGCGCGGCGAGGGCCGTGGCGCTCCAGTTGTCGCATCGTGCGGCGCACGACTTGTTGACCGATCTGCCAAATCGCATGTTGCTGAATGACAGACTGTCCCAGGCGATCGCCTCGGCCCAACGCCAGCGCCACCGCCTGGCGGTGCTGTTTCTCGATCTCGACCGATTCAAACAGATCAACGACACCCTGGGCCATGAGATTGGCGACGGGCTGTTGCAGTCAGTGGCCCGGCGTCTCGTGGAGAGCGTTCGACGGTCAGATACCGTGAGCCGCCAGGGTGGGGACGAATTCGTGCTGCTGCTATCGCGGGTTGATGAGGCCGAGGATGCCGCGGCCAGCGTGCAGAAGGTGATCAAGGCGCTGGCGGCACCACTCGATGTGGATGGCCACCGGCTTTACGTCACCGCGAGCATCGGCCTGAGCATGTACCCTGATGACGGTCAGGATGCAGACACGCTGATCAGGAATGCCGACGTCGCGATGTACCGGGCGAAGGAGCGCGGGCGCAACGTCTACCAGTTCTACACGCCCGACATGAATATCCGGGTCTATGCCACGGTCTCAGAGATGAGTGCGTCGGTCGTGAGCTAGAGCGACGCTTTCATCTTCGACACTGCCGCCGTTCACTCGCCGGATCGATTGGGGTGACGAGGCAGCGCCGGTCCGGCTTGATGCGCAACGTGATGGTGAATCCGCCGTGTCGGGTGCGGTTGGACGAGCGCTCGTGCCCATCGCCCGGCGTCCGTCCTGCATGGCGACTCTCGTGGGGCATCTCGGAGTGGTCGTCTCGAAACAGCTGGTCCAGCTCAGGGTCTTCAGTAGTCATCGCTCTATTCCTGCCGTCGGTTCTGCGACAACCTGAGTGTCACCAGGCGTCGATGGTCATCTACATCCTCTGGGACGCGCGGTACTCGGCGAGCCACTGCGCGCTCATCCATCCGAGGTGTGCGGGGTTCACGCCACCAGGTACTCGCAATCTGGAGCCGATCACGAGCGCGGTTCCCGCAATGAGGAGGACGATGATCAACCACATAGGTGTCGGCCAGGAGCAGATGTCTTGACGTTGGATGATCGTGCCAGTCTTGCGAATGCGTGTCTGTGCGGTTGTATACATCGTCACGGTGTGCTGTTCGGAACACGTGCTGGGCTGGCTCCGGCCTACCATGTTGTCTCGGACGTCGGGTTCCCGCGCTGAGCCAACTCCCCACTCAATCGTTCGTGTGACCCTCGACAGGTGCGAGTCCGAGACTGTTAGAGGAAAAGTACATGCTGGATCGATTCATTGCCACCCATCGCGACGAGATCATCACCCGCTGCCGGGCCAAGGTGGCGGTGAGGTCCGTCGCAGTTCTCAACCAACCCGACGAGGACTATGGAGTGCCGTTGTTTCTCGATCAACTGATCGAGGCGTTACGGCTCGGCGTGCCATCGAGCCCCGAGATCGGGGAAAGCGCGATCCGACACGGCCGTGAGCTACTTCGGAAGGGGTTCACGGTGTCCCAGGTCGTACACGACTATGGTGACGTCTGCCAGTCGGTCACCGAGCTGGCGACGGAAACGAACGCCGTGATCAGCAGCGCGGATTTCTGTGTACTCAACCGATGCCTCGACGATGCGATTGCCGGGGCGGTCACCGAATATGGACGTCAGCGGGATCAATCCACCGTGGATGTCGCGGCGGCGCGGGGGGGGGCGCCAACCGATTGGAATTCCTCGCACACGAGTTGCGAAACCTGCTCAACACCGCGATTCTGTCGTTTGAGGTTCTCAGAACCGGAAACGTGGGAGTTGCCGGCAGCACGGGCAGCGTACTCCATCGCAGTCTCCTCGGATTGCGCGCGCTGATTGGCCGCTCGCTCGCCGAGGTTCGTCTCACGCAGGGAATCCAAAGCCATGAGACGATCCGGCTGTACGAGCTCATCGACGAAGTCGCCGCCGCGGCGGTGCTGCACGCACATTCGATCGGCCTCCGATTGACGATTCTGCCGGTGGATCAGGACCTCGCCATCCAAGGGGATCGCCAAGTGCTCGTGGCGGTCGTCGGCAACCTGTTGCAGAACGCCTTCAAGTTCACGCGACCGCAGACTACCGTCACCCTGCGCGTGCGCGCCAGTGCCGAACGTGTGCTCATCGAGGTCGAAGACGAATGCGGGGGCCTGCCGGGTGCGAATCATGACGATCTGTTCCGCCCGTTCGAGCAGCGAAGCCAGGATCGCACGGGACTAGGCCTTGGTCTCGCGTTCAGCCGATGGGGGGTTGAAGCGAGTCATGGCCGGATCTACGCGCGGAACCTGCCCGAAAGTGGATGCGTGTTCACCGTCGATTTGCCGCGACTCGCCGAGCCCGAACTCGCGATGAATTGACACCGAGAGCCGTCCCCGGACGGTCGCTTCAATCGTGCAGGACGACGCTGAGCAGGGAGTTGTTGATCCGGATCGGGCGCTCGCCTTCGTATTCGATGAAGCCCAGCTTCCTGAACTTGTTCAGGAAGAAGTTCACCCGTGAGCGTGGCTCGCCACGCCGATACGGTAAGACCTTCTTGGCAATCCCCGCCGAGTCGAGAAAGGCCTCGACAGCACACCTCCCGCCAATGGCAAAACGGACTGAGATGGCGTGTGAGGCGACGCTGAGGACCGCTAGCGTCGCAGTGTTGCCGGCCAGTTGAGCACAATCGTCATCTGCGACGATGCGGCCTGACCGACGGGGATGCTGATCAGGAATCTCTGCCCGTCCGGCGAAACGTCGTAGTCGGTATTGCGTACGCGATCGCGAGTTGCCGACGACCCAACCCCAAGCGCGAAGAGCCTCACCGGTGTGCCGGCTCGGAATGGTGAGAGCGACGTGATCGGTGTCACCATCATCGTGCGGCCGTCGGCGGCGGCATAGAACAACTCTTTGCTGTCGCGCCGCCAGCGTGGCGCCGTGCCTCCGCCGCTCGAGATCCTGATGCGCTGCCCTGGTTGATCGACCGGGGCCACATACACCTCCGGCGTCTCGCTCGTCTCGTTCGAGACGAATGCCAGCCATTGCGAGTCCGGTGAGAACCTGCCACCCTCTTCGTCGAAACGGGTCTCCAGGAATACACGCTCCTTTCGATCGCCTGTGAGAGGCTTCAGCCAAAGATCGGTTCCCTTCGCTGAGTTCACGGTGTAGGCGATCCACTTCCCGTCAGGCGACCAATCGTCGGCAAACACCGGCCCCGGGCTCACCACGATCGGTTCCAGTTCTGCGCTGTTGTCCAATCCCCTCAGAAAGATGTTCGGAGAGCCTCCACGTTCGGTCGTGTACAGAACGCCACGACCGTCGGGCGCCCAGACAGCGTCCTTGTCCGTCGGAGATTCCGTCGTGAAGCGGGTCGGAACATTTCGCAGCAGGTCGTAGATCCACAGGTCCGCGGCGCCGCTGCGCGGATCGAAGACCGGCATGACGGCGCGCTGGGCATCTGACGCAATCCGCGGTTCTCCATACCACTGCGTCGTCCATCCGGTGGGGCTGGGCGTGCCCTGCCGGTCGTACCAGACCATGTCGTATAAGTCTCCACTGCCCAGATACGCGAGTGCGCCAGTGGTGGAGGCGCTGAAGTGTGCAGTGCCAAGCGTCCGATTGACGGCGATCAAGTCAGCAATCTGCACAGCCTCGCCAGTGAGCCGGCGACTCGAGAGATCGAATGACTGCGCGAGCAGGCTTCCTTCGTCTTCGAATAGCAGGTAGCCCGGCGCGACGTACACAGCGCGCGAGTGGATCCGGTCGAGCAGTTGTCGGTCGCTGCCGTCGAGCCTCGCCACGTAGACGCTTGGCGGCGCTTTCGACGTATCGGTCGCGTTTGCCGTCGCGAGGTACAGGAAATGCGTGCCGCCGGGCAGGAAGGTTGGCCAATAGTGATTGATTTCGCGTCGCGACTTGTCCAGAGCGGTCACCCGTACAGGCGTGCCGCCATCTGACGAGACACGAAAGATACCGCTACGGAAGATGGAGAAGATGATGGTGTTGTCTTGGCCCCAGTCGGCGAGTCCTTCGGCAGCGGCCGCACAGATGGTCCGCGGCGGTCCGCCCGAGAGATCGATCCTTTTGAGCTCTCTAGTCGCTGGTGTGAAGAACCCGAGGTACTTGCTGTTCGGCGACCAGAACGGCGACACCGCGCCTTCGGTTCCATCGAGGGGACGCGCCGCGAGCGAATCGAGCGGCTGTACCCAGATCTGCAGATGCCCTTTATTGAAGGCAACGAAGGCGAGTGTCCGGCCGTCAGGTGAGAGCGCGATGCGCGTGCGTTGCTCGCCGAAGGGGATGAGCGATCCCGGCGGCGGAGCAATGATGAAGCGCGTGACCTCGGTGCTGCCGCCGCTCGATGTGCGCCACGGGGCGAACCGCACGGCCATCACGACGGCACCCAGCGCGATGATCGGTATCGACACCATCAGCAAGCGCCGACGGGCGGAAGGGCGGCTCCACGGACGGGTCAGCGAGGACCCGGCGCTCGCCACCCATTCGAGCTCGCGCTGAAGGTCTCGTGCGGTCTGCCAGCGATCGTCGGGGTCCTTGGCGATGCATCGTTCGACGATGTGGTCGAGCGCTGGAGGCAGCGACGCACCGTCGCGGGCTTCGGACACTGGAGGTGGCTGTTCGCTGAGGATCGACGCGATGAGACCGGTCGGTGTCGGGGAGTCGAAGGCCTTGCGGCCGGTCGCCATCTCGAAGAGCAGCGCGCCGAACGCGAAGACATCCGTGCGCTCGTCGGCCTCCTTGCCCTGGAGCTGCTCAGGCGCCATGTACTGAAACGTGCCGACGATCGTGCCTTCTTCCGTCGGCGAGCCCCGATCGAACGAGATCGTCGACGAGCCCATCGCCGCCGGCTCGACCTCGTTACGGCGCGCCAGGCCGAAGTCGAGCAGCTTGGCGCCGGACGAAGTCAGCATGACGTTGCTCGGCTTGAGATCGCGATGGACGATGTGCGCGCGGTGTGCGTGGGCGAGCGCGTCAGCGATCTGAATGCCGAACCGGAGGACGTCGGCTGCCAGCAGCGCTCCCCGCGTCAGGCGATCGTCGAGCGTCTCGCCTTCGAGATACTCCATGACGATGAACGGCTGACCGTTGTCGTCGCCGACGTCGTAGAGCGCGCAGATATGAGGATGGCTCAAAGACGAGATCGCCCGCGCCTCTTTGTCAAAGCGCACTCGGCGATCGGCGCGGCCCGCGACGTCAGCGCGAAGGAACTTGATCGCCACGATCCGATCCAGCCGGCTGTCGCGAGCCTTGTAGACTTCGCCCATGCCGCCGACGCCGACGAGCGAAAGGACCTCGTACGGTCCGACGCGCGTGCCTGTCTCGAGTGCCATGTGAATGTGCCCGTCATGGAAACCCCATTCAATTCCAAGGGTTTCCCCAAGACTGCACCGTCTCGCGCCCGTATCTTACGCGCAGGCTCGGGTTCAAGGAGGCGTTATGCGGCGATTTTCTGTGTGGGCCATAAGTGTGATCGCGGTCGCGGCGGTGATGGTGATGAGTGCCAGTTCCACCGACGCTCAGGGTCAGACCTGCCTGACGGTCACCTCACAGGGTTCGGTGCAGGGGCTCGATCACGGAGCATCTTGTGCATTCCTGGGAATTCCCTTTGCGGCGCCGCCTGTTGCAGGCCTTCGGTGGAAGGCGCCTCAACCCGCGTCGCCCTGGGCTCCGAATCCGCTTTTCGCGACGACGTTGCCGGCGGTGTGTGCCCAACTCAACGCCGTCACCGGAGTGACGATGGGCAGCGAGGACTGCCTCAAGTTGAACGTCTGGACGCCGAATCCGTTACCGCCGTCCGGCGCGCCGGTGATCGTGTGGCTTCATCCCGGCGCCTTCGCCAATGCATCGGCCAACTTCGCTCCTCAGAACGGCGAGGCGCTTGCGGCCTCCACCGGTGCGGTGATCGTCGCCCCCAACTACCGTCTCGGTCCGTTTGGGTTCCTTGCGCATGCAGCGCTCGCGACTGAAGAGCGACGCGTGGCGGGTAATTACGGGCTCCTCGATCAACGCGCGGCGCTTCTTTGGGTCCGTGACCACATCGCCGCGTTTGGCGGCGATCCGAACAACGTGACCCTGGGCGGTCAGTCCGCCGGCGCACACAGTGTCGGTCTGCACCTGGTGTCGCCAGGAAGTCTGGGCCTGTTCCATCGCGCCATCATGCAGAGCGGCTACGCGTCGTTTCGCTGGCGGAGTATGACGGATGGGCAAGTACAAGCCGCACAGTTTGCCGCCGCGCTGGGCTGTACGGGTGCGGATCCGACGGCACTGCTGGCATGTCTGCGAAACAAGAGTCGCGATCAGGTGCTCCTCGCGACGCCACCGCCTTTGTTCGAACAGCTGTCCGAGACAGGTCGCACTCAATGGACGCCCGTCGTCGACGGTGTCGAGATCCCAGACCAGCCGCGATACTTGTTCGAAGCCGGCGCATTCAGCCACGTGCCCGTGTTACTCGGGGCCAACCGAGACGAGGGCTGGACGTTCGTGAACCGCACCTTTTCGTCTGCGGTGACGCTCGATCAATATTCCGCGGCCGTCGAATCGGAATTTGGCGCCGATGCCTCAGCGATCCTGGCTGCCTATCCCGGCGATGCGTTTGCGTCACCGAAAGACGCGCTGTCCGCGGTTGCGGGTGACGCCGAGTACGTGTGCGAGGCGCGCAGAATGGCTCGCCTGATCGAATCGACCGGGACGCCTACGTTCCTCTATCTCTTCGGTCACGAGGTCGTGCCTGTCGCTGGCAATCGAGTCGTGCACGGGCTCGAGGTGAACTTCGTGTTCGGCAACAACTACAGCCCGCCGCTTTTCCCGAATTATGCGCTTGGAACAGCGGACCTGGAGCTCGCGCACACCGTCGCTGGATACTGGACCCGCTTTGCGATGACTGGAAGTCCGAACACCGATGATCCAACAGTCGTGCACTGGCCTGCCGTCACGCGGCCCGAGGGGCGAGGGCGGGGCACAGACAAGTATTTGGCGTTGCAACCGTCGATGCAGACGGGGAACCGTCTCAACGAAACCAGGTGCGATTTCTGGGAACCGTATTTCTTTCGATCGATCAGTGGAGCCGTGCCAGCTGCGGCGAACTAAAGCAGTGTCCGCCGTCAAGCGGACCGTCACAGGTCCGGCGAAAGCCGGACCCTACAACTACCAGTTCGGCCACTTCCATCCGTCGGCCGGCCGCATCACAGACTTGAAGTTCAGGATGCGGTTCTCGTCGAAGCCGCGGTGCGGATTGCCGGTGACGACGAGACGGTCACCCTTTTTCAGTGTGTCCTCACGGACGCCTCTCCTCTGCAGTGAGAACGGTGCCTGCCACTCGAAGATGTAGAGGCGCCCTTCGTCATCCTTGACTTTGAGCAGCGAGTGCGGCGCAATCCATTCGAACTCCTCGAGGACACCCTGCACTTCGACGATACGATCGCGCTCGTAGGCCGAATACGAATGATGGGCCGAGAGAGAGACGCCGGTGCACAGAGCGGTGGCGACGGTGAGAGCGACGATGATGCGTGTCATTGTCTGGCTCCTTTTTCCAGGGCCGGCGCACAGGTCAGCGGCAGCGAACTCTGCTGACCAAGACACGGGGCCGGGCGGTAGAACGTGAGCATGCGTCCGCAGATGATGACGCTGACCCAGGCAGTCAGCGAGATCGCGGCGATGACCTTGGCGCGCAACGGCGGATTGAGCGACGCGTTCGCACCGAAGATCTGGCGATAGCTGGAGAGGTAGAACGTGGCGGCATTCAGGCCGCCGATCGTGATGAACAGGAACTTGAGATGAAACGACGGGTTGTAGATGTACTGGTCGGGTTCGGTGAGCAGGAACATGAGGCCGCTCGAGGCGTTGATCGCGAAGCCGAGAATGCCCCAGGGAATCAGCCGGTGCATCGCGGCGATCGGCACACGCTTCGCGATGCCGAGCAGCCGCAGGTCGAACGTGCCGATGCAGCCGATCAGCATGCACAGGCCGAGGAAATGAATGCTCTCGAAAATGGGCCACGCCCACGCCGTGCGCATCAGATTCGCCACCGGCGAGTGGGCGATGATGTTCGTGACGAGCCAGACCTGGAGATCGTGCAGCATCAGCCCAACGCCGTCAGCCGGTGATAGGTATAGGCGAGAAAGCGGCCGGCGGTGATCGCGCCCACCCAGCACACCAACGAAAAGATGGCGAGCCGCTGCATGAGCGGCGACTGCGCACGTTCGTCGCCGGCGTCATCGAAGACGCGCCGGCCAATGCGCCTGAACAACCAGAGTCCCACGCCGATCAGCAGCAGCTTCAGATAGAACACCGGGTTGGTCAGCGCCTTGGTGGGGTAGCCGATCAGGAGCAGGACTCCAGAGACCGCGTTCAGCCAGAACGCCGCCCATACGACCGGCACGAAGCGGCGCATCTCAGCGATCCGGACACCGGGCGCGACGCCGAGCACGCGTAGATCGAGCGCCAGGCAGATGCCGACGGCAAATCCCATCCCGATAGCGTGAAGGGCCAGGATGCCTGGAAAGGCGAACATCGACTCCGAGCCGACGATCCACTGACTGAGCGCAGTCGACTCCAACCAGATGAGAAACGGATCGATATTCACGTGGGCAGAGGATGAGCGACCGATATTACCGGATTGTTACGAGGGCGGGAACGTAGGGCACGTCCTTTCGGACGGGAACGTAGGGCACGTCCTTTCGGACGTGCCCGGGCCGTCAATTCGATCCGGATTGCAGATTCTTGAGAACCTCGGCGTATTTCGCGTCGTAGGCGTTCAGCGTCTCGGCGCTCGGGTATTCCTTGATCTCGCCAATGACGTGCGGCGGCGCGTTGCGGTCCTTGAAGCGCGGCCAGGTGGGCAGCCCCTTACCGTTCGGGTCGCCCGTCTTGGCGAAGTTCACCCAGTACGACGACATCTGCTCGGCCACCGCCTTGTCTTTCTCGGACGCCATCGCCAGCTTCGGCGAGCTCGCATCGGGGAACACGCGCGGAGCCCACAGGTTGTTGAGCGCGTAGACGATCTCGGTGGCGTGCGTTGCCTTCAGGTCGCGCGCGCCCGGCTCGATGGGCGGCTCGTGGGT
>Ga0111539_10013356_pt1 | contig 10262 bp, 13 predicted proteins | sample RhiMethybrSRZTD1_FD_79667 | JGI IMG/M metagenome (GOLD analysis project Ga0111539, IMG submission 79667) | Populus rhizosphere microbial communities from Tennessee, USA - Rhizosphere MetaG P. TD hybrid SRZTD1 (version 2) (version 2) | ecosystem: Host-associated > Plants > Roots > Rhizosphere >... | reverse complement strand
GAGGAACCGCTCGTCCTGCTCGACGCGCGGCTGCATCACCATGTCGATCGCGCCGCGCTTGGCACCGCCCATCGAGGTGATGTTCGAGCGGGCCATGTCGGCCTTGGTTTTCTCCGCGGCCGCCTCGTTCTTGACGGCGTCGCTGATGAGCTTGCGGAGCTGCGCGAGCAGCATGTCCTCCTGCATTTTCTGCTGCTTGGCCTGGGCTTCCTGCTTCTGCATGTCCTCCGGCGTCGGCTCGGTCTGGTCGGGGTCGCGCTGTCCGGTGATCGAGCGGATGCGCTTGACGATTTCCTCGCGGTTGGAGAGGTCCATTTCCTCCACCACCAGGTCGAGGATCGCCATCTGGATCTCGGGCTGCATCTTGCTGGTGGCTTCGAGGAGGGCGTCGACGTTCTGCTGGCGGATGGTGGCGCGCCAGTCGGCCTCGCTGATGACGAAATCGGCCTTCGAGGCGGTGATGTCGGTGTCGGGGTTCTCGGGGTCGTTGATGGTCGACCAGGAGGGGACGCCGCGCTGGTTGGTGATGCGGATTTGTTTCTCCTCGTCCATGAACTGTTCGGAGAGGGAAAGCTGTTTTTCGCCTTCGAGCTGCGTGGCGTAGCGGAGGTTGTCGAAAAGCCGCGTGGAGGACACGGAACCCTGCGTCTGCCGACGCTCGATTGCGATTCCGGAGGTGGCGTTCGTCTTGCGGCCAAGGTTCTCGTCGGTGACGCCGCTGGCCGACTGGATCAGCATGGCGTCGCGGTCCATGAGCTGCATGTGCTCCTGGGCGAGGGCGCGATCGGCGTTCAATTCGAGGGTTTTGCCGGCGCGCTTGACGATGATGGCGTCGGGGCGAGCCACCTCCTCGGCGAATTCGTCGAGGTCGTCGACGGCGCCCTCGTCCATGATGACCTTGTTCGAGGACAGGATGTAGAGGGCCTTGGAGGCGCGTTTGTTGAAGTCCTCGTTGATGTCGCGGATGCGCCTGATGACGCCGTAGGGGAGGCCGTCCTTGCCGCGGCGATAGCCCCAAATCGGGGTGAACGGGCTCTTGTTGTGCCGGTAGGGCGAGGCGTTGAGGTAGAGGAGGCCTTGGCTGGTGGCGAGGCAACAGTGCATCCGCATGATCGGTTTCTCGATCAGCTCGGATTCGCCGGTGTCGATCGCGAGGCGGTGACCCTTCGACCAGGGGTCATAGAGTTCGCCGGAATACTGGCCGCCGGCGATGCGGCCGGCCTTGGTCGGGGTGCGATACCAGCCTTCGATGACGCGGAGGCGGCGGCGGGCGAAGCGGTTGGGGTAGCGGGAGAGTGAGCCGTAGCGGTTCAGCTCGTCCTCGCTGAAATCCATCGCCTCGTCGCCGAAGTCGCTGCTCCTGCCGGTGAAGCGGTCGCCGTCCTCCGCTGCGCGCTCGATCATGGCCGCGCGCTCGGGGAACATCGCGACCATGATGTCCTCGTCGACCCACTTGGAGCGGAACCAGTAGCGGCCGTCCTCGAGGCCGAGGTCGGTGGCGGCGCTGTCGTAGAGCATGTTCCGCCAGCTCTCGTAGCGGCAGTAGATCAGCTCGCCGTCGTTGTCGTCGTCGGCGCCGTCCTCCATCCAGCCGAGGCCGACCTTGACGCTGTCCTCGAAGGCGCGGGAGCGGTGGAAGGGGGTTCGGTTGACGTCGCTGAGATACTTCATCAGCTCGGTCTTTTTCTGCGCCGCGGCCTGGTCCTCCTTGGTTCGGGGCAGGATGCGGTAGTCGGATCGGCCGCGCTTTTCGGTGCCGAGGATCCAGTCGACGGAGGTGGCGACCAGGTTGAACACCAGCGGGACCTGTCCGCGGGCTTCGAGCTGCGCCAAGTCCTCCTGCCGCCACTGCTCGCCGTCGTAGAAATTCTCGTCCGAGTGCATCTTCCCGCGGTTCTCCTCCTGGCGGTCGAGCTCGCGGGTGTAGGCGTCGAGGATGCGATGGAAGGACTGGACGGCCTTGGGGCTGTCGAGCGGGTGGTTTTTTGGCGACGGGCGGTCGCCGCGGCGGGCGAATAGATCCTCGGAGTAGTTCCGGAATTTGACCAGCGATCGGGACATGCCGGTCGGTGCGGCTTCCTCCACGACGGAGGTGTCGGCGTCGGTGTTGAACGGCATCGGGCGACCCTCAGTGCTTGGTGATGATCTCGCCCTCGGCGACGACGCGGTCGGTCCCGGCCTCTGTGACCCTGGCCTCGCCAAGGTTGACGGTTTCTTTCAGCTCCTCGGGCATGGGGGGCATGGTGAGGAGGTCCTGCAGATGGTCGACGATGATCGAGCGGATGCGGATGGCGGTGGCGATGTTGTCGGGCATGCCGAGCCGGTCGCCGTATTCGACGGCCTGCAGCGCGGCTTGGCGCTCGTCGCCGATTTCCTCGGACCAAATCCACGCGCGATCGATGGTGACGCAGCACGGGCGGAGCTTGTGGAAGGGGGCGTAGGACTGGATCAGCACCAGCGCCGGCCGGTGCCGCTCCTCCTCGGCGTTCCACCACCAGGTCATGATGACGGTGACGTCACCATGAACGAACCGGGTCCATTCCTTGGTGAGGTCGAGGACCGGCGTCTCCTGCAGTTCGAAGCCGCCGGTCGACATCAGAGGACGTTGCCGATCGACTGGATGAGGGCCGGGTTGGCGGCGAGCGTGCCGGTGGCTGCGGTGCCGCCTGGCGGTGCGCCGGGAGCTGCGGGGGCTGCGACGCCAGCGCCGCCGGGTGGAGCCATGGCGGGGCGCTGCATCATCGGCCTGCGCCAGCGCTGGTAGGGTTTGACGGCTCGGCGCTGCATCATGCCGGCGCGATCGAGGGCGGGGGTGGCCTGCGCCTGTTGGATGGCCGACATGATGGCGGGGTCGGCTCCGGGCGCTCCGGCGGCCTCGGGCGCGCCGCCCATCGGTGCGCCACCACCGGCGACGCCTCCGGGTGGCATGCCGCGGGCGGGCATGACCTGGCGCGTGGCGGCGCGGATGGCGGCACCGTCGTCCATGGGCATGCCGCCGCCGGCGTTGCCGAAGGCATCGCCACCGCCACGGTAGCCGCCGGGGAAGCGGCGGGCGTCGCTGAACATGCCGGCGCGCTGCTGCATCATCTGCTGGCGCTGCGCTTGGGCCTGCTGGATGGCGGCCATGATGGCGGGATCACCGCCGCCGGTGATGTCGCCGCCGGCGGCGTTCATGCCGGTCGGGCCGGCCTGCGGGCCTCCTGCCGCGGCGGCCGCTGCCGGATCCGCGGCAGGCGTGGGTTGCACGACGCCGGGACCGGGTGCGACGGCGGGCCCGGCGCCGCCGGTCGGCGGGTTGCCAGTGCCGACGCCACCGCCACCACCGCCGCCACCACCAGCCTGCTTCACGGCGCGGCGCGCGGCCTGGTTCATCATCTGCTGCTTGCGAAACTGAGTGTTGGCGAGGCGGGCCTTCTGCAGCTCTTGGATATGGCCGCGGTCGCTCGATGACATGGCGGCTCCGGATTCCGGCCGGGTGTTGGAGATGTTGGCCTGGCGCTGCAGCTCGGCGAGTTCCTTCCGGCCGTAGGGCAGGCCGCCACCGCCGCCGCCCATCTTGGTGTTCTTCGGCTTGTTGCCGCCGCCGAGGGGGGCGACGCGGCCGGGGGTGTCGCGGAGCGGGTTGCCGCCGCCGCCGGCGGGTGGGACGAGCTTGCCGCGATTGCTGGGCTGCTCGCGCGTTGACGGGAACCGGGTTGCCATCGGTCAGCTCCGTTTCTTCGATTTGCGGGAGGTGGAGGCGCGGTGGACGGCGGCGTTGGCGATCCGCACGGCCTCGCCGTCGTCCTTGCCGGATTTGAGCGCCCCATTGGCGGTCGAAGCCCAAAGCCGCCGCAACGAGGCGTCGGATGCAAAATGGGTGAACTTCGTAGCGTCCGCTGCGGTCCAGGGCATTTCGGCGATTCGCTCGGCCAGAAGCGATCGCGGATTGATGCGCCGCGGGGCGGGTCGATGCAAGCTATGCGCCTGGTGCAGACCCCCCACCCCGAAATTAGAGCCCGAAATCACCTATTTCGGGCACCTATTTCGGGCACGATTATTTTGGCGGGTTTCTGCGGGTTTGCGGGAAATCGAATTTAATCGACTCGGCAAATCGCTTTAATCGATTCACCATTTAGGGGCCGGCAATCCCGCCGGCGTTGCACTACTGCGAACTGACCACTTGGTCCGGCCGGGGCGTGCCGGCCGGACCCTTTTCCGAGAGGGCACATGCCCATCACCGGCCCGACCACTGACCCTCAACTGGTCGTGACGATGGCGCGGATGTGGAACCGGGGTTGCGACACCCTGAAGATCGCCTCGGCGATCGAGCGCGACGAGGCGTGGGTTGCGAACCGGATCGATCTAATCAAGCTGTGGGCCCGGCGGCTCCGCAGCGAGGGCGAAGTCGCTACGAGGTGATGAATTCCCGATTGCGGGGCGGGATGTCGCGGATCTCGGCGCGGTAGCCGGCCTTGCGGAAGGTGGCGGCCAGCCGCTCGGCGATGCCGCGGATGGTGCGGAACTGCATGTCGCGCTCGTAGGGTGGGACCATGAGCGTGCCCGAGCCGACGTCGTGGGCGCCGTGGGCCTTGGCGATGCTCCGGATCATCTGGTCGTCCTTGTCGCTGATGCGGCCGCCGTTGGTCGGGTAGTAGGCGAACACCCATACCGCCTCGAAATCGTTCGGCTCCGGGGTGGCGATGTCGGTGTCGGTCATTTGCGTTTCCTCGAGTAGGCCTGAAGCGCGGCTTCGAGCGCGTCGGGGTGGCTGATGACGCGGGTGAGGGCCTGGTCGTCGGTCATGTCGACGGGGCACGCCCATGGCAGGAGGCGGTCGCCGTCGCGGCGGACGGAGAGGCGGTAGGTGAAGCGGTGGACCACCATGTCCTCATCGCGGATGTCGCCGGTGATCGCGGCGAGGCTGACGGGCTCGCTCGGGAGCTGCAGGTCGTAGCGGTCGCGGTCGATAGGCGCGGCGAGGAGCTGGCCGTCGAGCGGACCGCCGATGCAGACGTAGGCGACGGTGCGGTGCTGGGTCATTTCGGCGGCTCCGCGGTGGCGGCCTTGAAGGTCAGGGCGCGCATGTCCTCCAGGTGCCGGCGCTGTGCATCGTTCTGGCGCTGGAAGTCGGCCATTTCCTTGGGCTTGATGCCGAGCGTCCAGGCGAGGTCGACCAAGGCCTGCAGGATGGCCTTCCCCTCGCTGGTCTTGCCCTCGAACATGGTCGGGGTGCGGTCGGCGACGGCGGGGTAAAGCTCGCGGGTCCTGAACACCAGCGGCTCGATTTCGGTGCGGGTGGCGCGTTCCTCGTTGTCGTTCCGCATGGCGATGCGGATTCGGTTCTCGTAGTCGTCGAGCTCGAAGTAGCCCTTCCACGTCATGTCGGGTTCCTTTGCTTGGGCAGCTCGCCGGCGAGGGCGGCGCTGAGATTGGCGCGGACGCCATCGATGAGGGTGAGGACGGCGTCACCAGGCGGGCTCGATGGACTGAGCCGCGAGAGGGCGACGGAGAGGTCGGCGACGGCGACGGCGAGCACCTGGCGCACCTCGTAGGGCGAGAAGCGGACGGGCGGCAGGCGGCCGGTGGCGGCCTCGATGTCCTTGCCTACCTTGCCGTTCGCCACCTCGGCGACGCGGCCACCGTTGACGCCGAACAGGGCGGCGATGTCGTGCTGGCGATCGCCGCGGGCGAGCATGCCCTTGATGAGGGCGATCTGGCGTTCCTTGAGCTTCATAGCCACGTCTCCACGATCACGGGATCGTCGGTCGGGTGGCGGCCGAGCTGCACCAGGCCTTTCTCGGCGAGGGCCTTGCGGATCAGGTCGAGGCTGTCGGCGACGATCACCTCGCCGGTCGGCTTGTCCATCTCGAAGCGGCGCGCTGCGAACGCGACGCCGAGGTCCTTCGGCCTCTCGTAGACTGTCCAAATGTTGAGGGTTTCGGGCATTGCGGGCCTCCTTTCGTTTTCGTCGTCGTGGTTCCTTCAGGGGTAACATCAACTGGCGCGGCGGCTCGTCGGGGAGGACGCGGATGCGCCACTTCATGGCGGTGGAGCCGGATGAGGTGACGCCTTCCCCACCGGACCACTCCACGACGCCGCGTTCGACCAGGTGACGGAGATTGCCGGAAACCGCCTGGTGGCTGCGGCCGGTGTGGTCCTCGATCTCCTCGCAAATCATGTCGCGCTGCATCAGGGCGTCGCAGATGGCGCGGTCGAGATTGGCGGAAAACGGCAGGAACGCCTTCCACGCCTCGCGGGAGGTTGGCTGGTAGAGCATCGGTCATGCCGCCATGCCTGACGGCCGGTTGCGCCGCCGGCGGCCTTGGCGGGCTTCGGGGTCGAGATACCACTGCGCCTTCTGGCGGATGGCGTCGGCGGCGTGGTCGTGGCCGTTCTTGCGGGGCTGGTCGGACCAGGCGGCCTGACTGATGTTGTAGGTTTTGACGTAGAGGCCGAGGTGCTTGATGCCGACCGCGGTGTGCGTCTCGTCGAACCAGTAATTGTGGAAGTCCTCGCGGAGGAGCTGGATGCCGGTCTGCACCTCCGGGATCTGCGGCACGGTTTCGATGTTGCGGAGGCCGAGCTGGTGGAGGATGTCGACGTCGGTCATCAGGCTCTCGGCGCCTGGCCGGCGGGTGTTGGCGTCGTGCGGGAGGTAGTGGAAGCCCCACACGTAGCCGGTCTTTTGCAGCTCGCGGACGGTGTAGCTGTAGGGCTCGCCTTCGGCCTCGATGAAGTTGATGAAGTGGTCGCGGATGCCGATCCGCTGGTGGCACCAGACCGAATGGCGGTCGCCGATGTCCCACCAGGTGTTGACCGGGTAGCCGGGATTGTAGGGAACGTAGGTGATCCGGCCTTGGCGGCGCGCGGCGGCGAGCTGCTCGGCGAGGAACACGCCCTCGATCGCCTGCTCGAACGCCTCCTCCGGCGTCGAGGGGTACTCCTGAAACATCTTTTGCTTGTCGCCGCCAAAGGTGCTGTCGCGGGTGCGGACGTACCAGGCGCGGCGGGGGAAGCTGATTTGGACGCCGAGGTTGGCTTCCATGCGATCGAAATAGGCGTGGTCGATCGGGGTGATGATGACCTTGGCGGTGTCCTCGATCGAGAGGATGTAGTCGGGCGCGTCGAACCAGGTGGCGAAGTGGAACCGGTAGTCGAGCGGGGTGAGGTCGCGGCGCTGCTGGTGGAGCTGCAGCGACGTCATTGTCATGTCGTAGAACGGCCCCTCCTGGCCTTCGGCGGTGCTCTCGATGGCGATGATGCCGTACATGTCGACGGCGGGCAGGGAGCCGGTGACGATCTCGCGGGCCTTGTCGGGGAAGCGGGCGGCGATCTTGCCGAATTCGCTGACATGGAGGAACTGCAGCGTGCCCGACCGGACGCTGGTCGAGACGCTGAACGATGAGCCGTTGTCGAACACCAGCTCGGACTCGGTCGCCTTGACCAGCGGTCGCATGTCGCGGACCACCTGGGGGAGGTTCTCGTAGGCGAATTTGATCTTGTTGCGGAAGATCCTGCCGGCGCTGTCGAGGTCGTGGGCGATGACGCCGCCGGTGTAGTTTGAGTTGAACAGGATGGTGTCGAGCCCCATCAACTGGATGAGGGTCGAGAACCCGCGTTGCCTCGCTTTTAAGATGATGTTCCGCCACCAAAGATCGCGGAGGAACTTGTCCTGCTCGGCCCACGGTTGGAAGCGGACAGAAGCGCCCTTCTTGTCGATGATCCGGTAGAGGTTCCGCAGCCGCCACGCCGGCGACTTGAGGTTTTTGACCAGCTCGGGGGTTTCTGGTCCGATGCCGTCCGCGCTCACAACCTTTGGTGCCCTCATTTCCGGTCGCGAAAAGCGACACGGTTATTTCGGCTGAAACCTTGAGCCGGACACTTGATCCGACAACTGCTGCAAGAGGTCGTCGGCGGTCATGCCCTCGGTATCGCCCCGTTCGCCCTTCTCGGAAAGGCCGAAGGTGATGCGTTCGAGCGGGATGATGTTCTTGAGGGTCGAGGCGATGCCCTGGATTTGGCCGATCTGCGCCGGGAGGCTGATGAGCTGCATGAGGCGACGCCGGCGGCCGAGCCGCTGCATGCGCTCCAAGGGGTCCTCGTCCTCGGGCTCGGCCGTGTCCTCGAGTATCGCCTTCTCCATGTCGGCGATGTCCTCCTCGCGGTCGAACATCGCCTTCATGCGGGCGAGGATGCCGACGACGCGGACGTGAGCCTCGTTGACGGTGACGCGCTGGCGCCTGACGACGGCGGTGCCGGCGGCGGCGGCGGCGTCGACGATCGCCTGGTCGGAGAGTGGCGCGCCGGGTTTGCGGTTGACATCGTGCTCGGCGGCTTCCTTCGCCAGCCGCTCATGGATTTGCGATCGGACGCGCTCCTGCAGGTTCCGGATCCATGGCGGGTCCGCCTTCTTGGCGTGCGCCCTGATGGTCGCCTCGCTGATGCCGTGCAGCGCCGCGATCTGGCGGATGGAGACTTCGCCGAGGCGGTAGAGGCGTTCGACGTCGGCCCAATCGGTTTGCTTGCCGGAGGTCATAGGGGGGGTCCTTTAGTGCGAACGAAAGCGCGAATCCGTGGGGGTGCTGCGGATTCGCAACGTGGCCGAGTTGAGCCGGATTCGCAGTCTTGCGCAGTGCGAATCCACATCAGACCAGCTCGCGGGGCCAGTGGTGGGGTCCGAACACCTTTCCGGGGTTCCCGATGAGGTCGTGGATGGGGAAGCGGGCATCCTTGCCGGCGAGCCACACTTCCCACGCGGCGGCCTCGTCCTCGCTGAGTTCGACCAGGGCGGCCTTGGCGGGGTTGCTCGGGTGGGCGGTGATCGGCCACGGGTGTCCCTGCTCGCCCTCGGTGACCATGTAGCTGGTCGGTTCGCCGTCCATGACGTTGCGCCAGAAGGTCGCCCACCAGGCGAGGGAGCCGGGGACGACGGTGACGGGGGGCGCGGCCGGTTCCGCGGTCGCCCACCAGGCGAGGGAGCCGGGGACGACGGTGACGGGGGGCGCGGCCGGTTCCGCGCTCTCGGCATCCCGGATAGCCTCTTTTTGCACCTCCTGCGGCCCGTCAGAGCGTCGCTGGCGCGATTTACGGGGTTGGGCGGTAGGATGGGGCCGGGGAGGGGAGAACGCGAGCTGGTAGCCGACCAGGGGCGCGAGGCCGTGGGCGTCGAGGGGACCGAACAACGGCGTGATGAGGCCTTGGCTTTGCAGCGCCTTGAGGTGGTGTTGGAGCGAGCGCGCGGGCATTTCGGTGATGCGCTCAAGGTATTCGAGGTTGGCCGGCGCTTGGTTCTGCCAGTCTGCGGCGTCGGCGAGGACGTAGAGGAGGAGCTTCGAGAACGTGTGGCCGGTGGTCTGGCGCAGCGCCCACGAGGTGGCTTCGTTGCTCATGCGAGGACCTTCCCGCCGCGATCGCGGACGTTGTTGATCTGGGCGATGGGGAAGCGCCAGCCCTGCCATCCGTTTTCGTTGGATCGTGGCATCGAGCGCTTGTCGGGGTGTTCGCGGAGCCACATCGCTTCGAGCGGCTTCCACAGCGGGTCCTCGTCGCGGACGAATTCGTCGCGCGCGCCCGCGCCACTTTTTTCACTCTCTTGGTTAAGAGCACTAAGGTTCACTGGATGTGCAACAGTTTGCACATCGCGATGTGCAACGTGCTGCACATGGGATGTGCGAGATTTGCACATCGGTCCCTCGGGGTCGTTTGGCGGTTTTCCGCCGTTCTCGTCGATGTGCAAATCCTGCACATCGGTTTCTTGCACATCGTAGTCCTCGGGCTCCGGATCGGGTGCCAGACTGAGGGTGCCCTGCATCAGGAGGAGGTAGCCGTTGCTGCTCTTGCCGCCGTTCGGCCGGGTGCGGTGCTCGCTCCGGATGAGGCCGGCGGCCTCCAATTCGACGAGCCGGGTTATGACCGTGCGCCGCGATTGGTGGGTCAGTTCGGCGAGGCGCTGGTGCGAGGGGAAGCACCAGCCTTGCGCGTTAACGTGTTCGGCGAGGGCGAGCAACACGCCCTTTGCCGACATTGAGGTGCAGGGTTGTTCCCACGCCCATGCCGTGGCTTTGGCGGACATTGGGGCCTCCTTTTCCACAAGAAGCCTTCGACAATGTGCTGATTCGGCTCACTTTTCGAGGTTATCCCGCTCGCAAACAGCCGTTCACGGCCCGTTCCCGGCCGATTTGCTTGCTTTCCGGCCGCTTTCCATGGGTGGTACGCGGGCGTATCCTTCCCGCATGCGGGACCTGTTCGGCAACGAGGTGACCGAGGACCAGGCGCGGGCG
>Ga0111539_10013354_pt1 | contig 10263 bp, 7 predicted proteins | sample RhiMethybrSRZTD1_FD_79667 | JGI IMG/M metagenome (GOLD analysis project Ga0111539, IMG submission 79667) | Populus rhizosphere microbial communities from Tennessee, USA - Rhizosphere MetaG P. TD hybrid SRZTD1 (version 2) (version 2) | ecosystem: Host-associated > Plants > Roots > Rhizosphere >... | reverse complement strand
TGCGACGCGACGCGCCCCTTCAATCCAACCCTCTCTTCCTCTGTTGCCGCTCTCCATATTATCTGGATTATATTGCCATCTTATCTCATCGACCCGATCCGAGATTAATCCGCAGGTTCAACAGGGGCGACATAAAAGGCGCCGCCGGGCGGCAATTTGCCGCCCTTAACGCCGACTCTGTATATCAATCATAAAAACGCATGTCGCTTTTATCCATACATATCGCCGCGAAGCGCTCGATAAGGAGATCCTGGCCTGGTCCCCAGCGAACCCCCTTAAGCAGAAAGAATGCCAGGATTTGAAGCTCGCCACGAAAAGTCCAACGGCGCCTCCTAACGATCACGACGCCCCCTCCGGGAGCGCCCGCTTTTCCTTGCCTCATTCAGTCAAAAGCCTTACCATCTTCGCCTGCTTCACCCGCGCGAATGCTCTCGACGCGAGCCCAAGTTCAAAGACGCGATCCTATGGCTTTGAACCGCAAAATCTGCAAAAATCTGGCGCATCACTCATGCGGAGTTGGCAATGCCATTCGACGAGGAGTTCGCCATCAACATCGGGGAGGAGTTTCAATCGCCGATCCTCGTACTCGCGAACTTCGTGTGCGAATGTCATTGGTCATTGGCGGGTTGTCGTTTGTCATTAGCCGGGCGACTTCTAATGCGATGGCAAACGGCCGGCGGCCAATGACGAACGACGGATGACGAACGACAGATGACGAACGACAGATGACGAACGACAATGGCGTCTGCTTGACGCCGACCCTGGTGTGAAAGATGAGCAGGTGGATAAACGTAATTCTGGTTTATGTTTTGCTGGGCGCGGTCTTGTTGACTCTTGCGAGGGTACTCGTCCCGCTAATCGGGCTGAGCCCCATCGTGGAAGAATGGATTCAGCCGCTGGCCAGTCTGACGCCGATTTTGTTGGCCATAAGCCTTGCGTCTATAACCCTGATCACTTTCAACCTGAGACGACAAACGAAGCTCGCGCAGAGATGGGTCGAAGAGGCTGAAAATCTGGCGGGCTCCGTTATAACCGACGAAGACGTCGAGCCCTCCAGCCTCAAAGCGGAAGCTCCCCCCGAACGGCCTATCAACTATCCGGCCGACGAGCGCAACGGGGGTTCCAACGGACGAGGCTCAGGGCGACCGCCCGTCTTTACTACCGCCACGGTTGAAAGCGAAGGTTTGGGAGTGGCCGCGGCTGTATCAAACGCAGCCCTGGAGAAGACCCGTGGCGAGAGGCGGCATGCGACGGCGGAAACGGTCCGAGACCTTTCGGCGGATCGCGCCAATTACAGAAGCGAAAACAAGGACAACGTTTCTTCGACGGATGACGATGTTTTTGCGCGTTATCGCCATCTGATCGAATCTCCCTTCTCGCCAATGGCCACTTTTCACCAACTACCTCCTCCTTTGCCGGAATTCGTCGGGCGGTCGGCGGAGCTGGTCGAACTATACGCCGCGCGCGCCAACCACGACATGCGCGTCCTGAGCGTTCAAGGCCTGGGGGGCGCGGGCAAGACGACGCTCGCCCTGAAGCTCGCCGATCAACTCAGGCCCCATTACCCGGATGCGCAGTTCTACATCGACTTGAAAGGCGCGAGTCCGCAACCGCTCTCGGTCGTCGAAGCCCAATCGGCGGTCATCCGAGCATATCTGCCGACCGTCTGCCTGCCCGAAAACGAGATCGAGCTGGACCGCCTTTATCACTCCGTGCTTATGGGCAAACGCGCTCTGCTCCTGCTCGACAACGCGGCGGGCGCGCAGCAGGTCGCCCCGCTCATCGCCCCGGATGGGTGCATAACCATCGTCACATCGCGCGATCTGGTCACGCTGCCCGGGATATTCTCGAAGCAGTTGGAGAGTCTGTCGCCGTCCGAGGCGCGCGACTTCCTGATGAGAATCGTTCCGCGCATCGACGGTCAGGCCGCCAAGGTCGCGGAACTATGCGAGCACCTTCCACTCGCCCTCCGGCTGGCCGCGAGCGCGCTTCTGATCAGCGCCGATCTGAAAGTTTCGGATTACGTCCAGCGGATGGAGAAATTGCAATGGGCCAGCCCCGCCTCGGATAAAGCCGCAAGGGGTCCGGGCCTGACGCCCCCGGCCGCGCGTCCGTCGCTCCATCCGGTGGACGCCGTGCTAAGTATGAGTTATGACCTGCTCGTCCCCGGCTTGCAAAAGCTCTGGCGCATGCTGGCAGTCTTCCGTGACACCTTCGACGTCTCCGCCGCGGCGTCGTTATGGCAGATTACACCGGTCCGGACGAACAACGCGCTGGACCGTTTGATGGCCTACAGCCTGATCGAACGCAATCGGGCCACAGGGCGTTATCGGTTGCATGACCTGATGGCGCGATTCGCCGAGACGCGTTCGAACGATCAGGAATTGACCCTCGCGCGCCAACGCTTTTCGGCGCATTACCAGAGCGTATTGCACGAGGCCGACGCGCTCTACGAACAGGGCGGAGAATCTCTCAGGCGGGGGCTGGGCCTGGTCGACCTGGAGTGGCGCAACATTCAGGAGGGGCAGGTCTGGGCGGCTACTCACGTAGACGACGATCACGCCGCCCGCGAGTTGTGCAACTCCTATCCGGACGCGGGTAAGTACGTGCTGGAGTTGCGCCAGCGCCCGCGCGAACGCATTCGCTGGAGCGAAGCCGCGCTCACGGCTGCGCAGAAATTGAACCAGCGCAACGCCGCCGTCCGCCACCTGGTCGCGCTCGGCGATTCTTACAACGACCTGGCCGAAGTTAATCACGCCATGGGGTGTTACGAACAGGCGCTGGAGATCGCTCGCGAGGCCTGCGACCGGCGCGGCGAGGCCGAGGCATTGAGCGGGCTGGGCGCCGCACATTACCTCGGGGGCGGACTGAAACGCGCCTGCGACTTGCACCGGGAGGCCTTGGAGCTCTTCTCCCGTGTCGGCCCTCGCCGGCGTGAAGCCGACTCGCTCGGCAATCTGGGGCTGGCTTATTTCGCGACGGGCGACCTGCGCAACGCCCTTGTCCTTTTCGACCAACAGCTCAAAGCCGCGCGCGAGATCGGCGACCGCCGCGGCGAATCGCAGGCCCTTGGCGGGCTGGGCACGACGCATTACGCGATGGGAGACACCGAACGCGCCGCCGAGCTTTTCAACCAGCAATTGACGATCACCCGGGAGATCGGCGACCGCCGCGGCGAAGCCAGCGCGCTCGGCAACCTGGGGTCAGCATACGCGGCCTTGAAGCGTCACCGGCAGGCGATAGCCTTCCATGAACAGGCGCTCCTGGTCGCGCGCGAGATCGGCGACCGCCGCGGCGAAGCCAGCGCGCTCGGCGGACTCGGAATCGCCGAATACCTCGACGGCAATCTCAGCCGCTCGATAGAATTGCTCAATAAGCAGCTCCGCCTGGCCTCCGAACTCGGCGACCGCCGCGGCGAGGCCATCGCGCTCAGCAACCTCGGCGAAGCTTACGTCGCTTCGGGCGATTACCAGATCGCGACGGAAATACTGACAAGCGCCTTCAATATCGCCAGCCAAATAGGCGACATCCAGGCCCAGGCCAACGCCCTCTTCAACCTGAGCCTCGCGCTCGACCAGACCGGCGACCGCAAACAGGCCATAGCCCAGGCTGAAATCGCCCTCGAACTCTTCGAGATCGCCGAACACCCTTACGCCCAGGTCGTCAAAGAGCGATTGATTGAGTGGGGCGCGCGATAAAACTCGAGGATCGAGGATCGAGGAAAGGATAATGCATGGCTGCGATAATGAGCTTTCGTGATTTGGATGTATACAAGCTCGGTCTGGAAGAAGCCAAAAAGATTTTTATCCTTACGAGGTCCTTTCCGAGTGAGGGAAAATACTCATTGACAGATCAAATCCGGCGCTCGTCTCGAGCTGTTAACGCATTACTCGCCGAAGCGTGGGCGAGGCGGAGATATGTCGCGGCGTTTATCAATAAAGTGAACGATGCATTGGGTGAAGCGACGGAAACCCAAGCCTGGCTGGATCACGTGTTGGCTAGCGATTATATCGGAAGGGAAAGGCATCGTGAGCTTGATGAGGCCTGGCAGCGTATAGGCGCAATGCTCAATCGGATGATCGAGCGCGCTGACGATTTTTGTAAACAAACTACGAAGTGAGGAGCGATCCTCCATCCTCCATCCTCATCCCTCCATCCCCCATCATCCTGGTTCGGTGAACTTCGCGCGGATCTTCACCGTCCGTTCCAGTTCGTCCATCACTTCTAGAACCTTCAATTCGAGATCGCGGTCGAGCCGGTTCGCGCGTAAAAACTCTCGCGCCTGATCCAACGCCTGTCGGCTCCGCTGGCCGCCGATGAAGGCGTTGAGCCAGGCGAGCGTGAAGAATATCTTCCGCTCGCGCTTCACCTGCGGCAGCGCTTCGAGCGCGGGCCCCAGATAAGGCAGCGCCAACAACGATTGGTTCGGCGAATTGAACGCGGCCAAACTCCCTTCGACCCAGTCTTCGGGCGTGGCGCGGTTATTAAGATAGTCGTCAAAATACCTTCGCTTCGTGGCCGCGTCCGCCCGGGACGCTTCGGCGATGTAAGCCTGTTTGCGCCCGTCGTCACTGATATCGCGTTTGCGCTCGGCGTTAAGCAGGCTTTCGGCTTCCGCGTCCTCCCGCGCAACCAGCGCGGCGATGATGCGCCAGCGATCCAGAGGTTTTATCTCGACTCCAGGCGCGCGCATTTTGCCCGACAGCAAGTCTTTCAGTCGATTGCGCGCTTCGGCGGTCGTCGCCGCCGAACGGAAGGCCCTGAAATAGGTGATCCGCAAATCGGCCTCTCCCGCATTCATCATTCGGTCGAAAAAGAGCGACTCGATCTGTGGCCCGATCGCGCCTTGCTCAGTCGTCGAGAGGTATCGCTCGAAGGCCCGCGTCGCGCGGTCGAGCAGGCTCTGCGTAAGTTCCAGATCGGTCTCCGTCGGCAGCGCCTTCAAAACCAGCGCCACATAATCGCGCGGATTCATTTCGACCTCGCGCACGGCGTCCCAAAGCGCGCCCCACAGCATCGCGCGGAGAAACGGATCGTCGATTCCGCCGATTCTCGACATTACAGCGGCGCGGCTCTTCGCGTCGAGCATGAAGACGCCGTAGCCGAAGTCGCCGTCGTTCGCGAAGACATACGCCGGACATTTCTTGCCGACGGCGTCGCGGATCGTCGCCCGTTCGCCGTCGAATGAGGCCGTGATCCGTTGAGCCTCGGCGTCGTCGTAAGCCAGCAAAATCCGCGCCTTGATCGGCCACACGCCGCCTTCGTCCAGAATGTCGCGCTGCCTGATTTCAAAACTGTCGATCAGACCCCGCGCGTCGCAACTCCATTCGACGCCGACCTGCGGCGCGCCGCGCCGCTTGACCCAGGCGTCGGCCCACGATTGAAGTTTCTGTTTCGATGCGCGCTCGAACGCCGCGATCAGGTCGCTCCATTCGGCGTTTGCGTACGCATGTTCTTTTAAAAACAGCCGCACGCCGTCGCGGAAATCCTCTTCGCCGATGACGAAGGTGAGCGCGCGAAGCAGGCTCGGCGCTTTTTGATAAACGATCGCGCCGTAGGCCGACTTCGCGTCCTTCAGGTTGCGCACCTCTTGATAGATCGGCGTCGTCCCCTTGGTCGAGTCGATGGAGTAGGCGGGCGGCTTGTGCGTTTGATAAAACCGCTTCCAGATAGCCGCTTCCCCGGCTCCTCCACTGCCGCCGCGCTGCTCCGCCTTTCCTTCAAGGTCGCGGCGCCGTTCCATCGCGGCCATCGCGTGAGAGGCCATGAAGTTGGCGAAGCCCTCTTTGAGCCACAGATCGTCGAACCACCGCATCGTGACCAGGTCGCCGAACCACTGATGCGCCAACTCGTGCAAAATGAGCGCGGCGCGGCCCAGCTTGTCGTTCTTCGTCGGGACGGTTCGGAAGAGGATCGAGTCTTCGCGCAGGAAGGTCGCGCCCGCGTGCTCCATCCCGCCGTAAGCGAAGCCTGGAATCAACACCTGATCGTATTTTGTGAACGGGAAAGGCTGATCGAAGAATTTGGCCATGTGGTCCACGCCCTGCCGCGTCAGCCGTTCGACTTCGGGCCATTCCTCCTTCGCGCGCCGCAGCTTCGATTGGCGAACGAAGACGCGCAGCGGAACTGAACCGCTCGCGCCCGAAATCTCATTGAACGGCCCGGCTGCGAAAGCAAAAAGGTATGTGCTTATCGGATGCGTCTCGTGAAAAACCCAAGATGAGTTAGCGCCGCCTCGGGTGACCGTCTGCTCGCGAGTGTTTGCGACGACGGTCCATGCCGTCGGAACAGTGGCCGTGAGCGTGAACCGCGCCTTCAAATCAGGCTGATCGAAGCAGGGGAACGCCAGGCTCGCGTCCATCGGCACGAACAGCGTGTAAACATATTCGCCGCCGTCGTCACGGTCCTGATACCGGATTACAGGTCGGTTGGCCGCGGCGACGCCGGTCTCGAAATTCATCGCGATCGTGTTCTCGCCGATTTTGAAATGGCGCGCGGGCAAGATGACGTGGCCGCCTGTTTGACGCAGGTCGTCCACGGCCGAGCCGTTGACCGTCACGTCGCCGACGACGCCTTCGATGACGCGCCCCTGCTCGTCGAGGTCGCGGAAATCCAAGATTACCGGATCGGTCACGCCGTTCAGCCTCAGCTTGATCTCCTCGCGGCCCTTGATCCTGGCCGCGCCGGGGACGAGGTCGAAACTCAGCCGATAACGGAGGTCAAAGATGTCTGCGGCGCGCCGCCGCGCCAACTCGCGCGAGACGCCTTCGCCCCACAACTCCTGATTTTTGACTTCAGCATTCGCCATCATCGCCGCTCCGAGTTGAAGAATAACCAGTGAAAGCGCAATATACTGCGCGACGGAAAGGACGTGTTTTATGTTAAAGGTGATTCGTGGCAAAAGATTCTACCCTCTCGATTGATGAATATTCCATGACCTCATCGCCCCCTACAGGCGGGGGCGTGATCATAGACCTGGGGACGGGCGACGGGAGCTTTGTCTACCAGTCCGCCCTGCGACATCCGGATCGGTTTTACATCGGAATAGACGCGCAGTCGAGCGCGCTGGAAAAGATCTCCGAGAAGATTCATCGCAAACCGGCGAAGGGCGGGGCGCCTAACGTTCTCTTCATCCAGGCGGCGGTCGAAGATTTGCCCCCGGAGCTTGACGGCGTGGCCAACGAGGTCCACGCGCATTTTCCGTGGGGCAGCCTGCTGCGCGCCTTGGCGCTCGGCGACGAAGCGGCGCTGCGCAATCTGCGGCGCGTCTGCGCGCCCGGCGCGTGGTTGGAGGTCGTCATCGCCCTCGATCCCGAACGCGACCGCGCGGAAATCGAAAGACTAGGGCTCAGCCCTCTCTCGCTAGAATTCCTAGAGACGACTTTGATCCCGCGCTACCGGGCGGCCGGATTTGACATTGTCGAATACGGATCGCTGCCGCCGTCCGAATGGCCGCAACTTCAAACTTCCTGGGCCAGGCGGCTGCGCGGCGCCACGTCGCGCCCGCTCAATTTCCTTATCGCACGCGCAGTCGGCGACGTCTGACTTTTTCCATCACGCCTTCGGCGCCTTCTTCGCAATCTCTTTGCGCCGCTTTGCCGATAGCTTGCCGGCGCTAGCTTTCCCGCCCTTCTCCCTGCCAAGCTTGCCAGGCGCAACGGCGGCGGAATTCTTTTCCGTCTTCTCAGGGATAAATTCAGGATCAAGCTTTTCGAGCAGCGGTTGCATCCACTTGGAGACCAGGTTCGGATCGGTTGATTGTGTTCCTTTGGCGCCCGGCGCGCATTCGAGAAAAAAGGGTGAATGGGCTGATAACCCCTCCCGATCAATCGCGAGTTGTGGTAATGGTTGGTCGAAGTATTTGTAATCTCAGGTGAAGAGGTGAGCGACTTGAAAGAACCGGTTGAAAAGTTCGTACAGGCGCCGGCGGTCGCGCCGCCCGTCCCCCATTCGTTCTGGGACTACATGCGCTCGTTCGGTCCCGGCATCGTCATCGTGCTGACATGGCTCGGCGCAGGCGATGTTGTGGATATGGCCGTCGCAGGCGCGAACTACGGTTATGCGCTGATGTGGGTGCTGGTGATAGCGATCCTGATGCGCTTCATGTTCGTCTCGCTCATTGCGCGATATCAATTGTGCAACCCACACAGCGAAGGCGTTCTGGACGGCTTGGCGCGGTTGCATCGTTGGTATGCGCCCGTGCTATTCGTCGCGACCATCGTGATGGGACATGTTTACGGAGCTTATATGATGGTCGGCGTGGGCGAAGTCTGTCGCAATTTATTTGGCGTAGGGCAAACGTGGCAATGGGCGTTGCTGTGCAGTGGCGTTGCGCTGTTGCTGGTATTTAAGCCTTCGTATAACCGCTTGGAATGGGTCTTCAAATTCTTTTTGGGGTTGCTGGCGATTTCCTTTGTCGGCTCAGCATTGTGGGTCGGATGCGATATCAAAGATTTGGCGCAAGGGTTATTTCGCATCGGGCTGCCTGATCAGCGCGGACAGTTCAATCCACTGTTGGTTGCGGTGGCGATGATTGGCGCGGTCGGCGGGTCGTTGATGAATCTCGCTTATCCCTACTTTCTGGAAGCCAAGGGCTGGCGTGGGCCGCAATATCGTCGCGTGCAGTTTTACGATTTTCTGCTGGCAATCGTGGTGATGATCGCGCTCAATCTAGCCGTGTGGACATTGGGCGCGGAACTGCTCTATCCCGACAAACAAATCAAGACGCTGGATGATCTGCCGCACTTGCTGAGCGTGCTGTTAGGACGAAGCGGCGGCGTGTTATTTTATCTGGGCATTTTTGCGGCGGTCTACACTTCAGTGCTGGGAACCGCCGCAGGTCTGGCGTTTATGGGCAGCCACGCCTACCTGCGCTGGCAAGCCGGAACGGCGCCGATTCAAACGGATTATCGACAACACCCATTGTATCGTTGGATTGCGGTCTGGTGTCTGGTTTCGCCGCTGGTTTGGACGATTCCCGGCATGCCGGATTTCGTTACGCTGACGTTGATCGCCAGCAGCGCTCAGGTCGTGTTGTTGCCGCTGTTGGCAGGCGGGTTGTGGTGGATCACCAGCAGCGCGCGCTTCATTGGCGCACAGTATCGCAATCGTTGGTGGGAGAATGGGCTGATGGGGCTGTTATTCGTGTTGGCGGTATATGGCGCAATCAATTCGATCCGCTCCATTGCTCAGTTTCTACAATAAGGGAAATGATAAAATCGTTCTTTCGTGATCCTTCGGTTAGCTGAAAAACCTGCGTAATTCCAGGCTGCGCCGACCCACCGAAGGCGCACGGTTGATTTTTTGCTTGAGCGTTTACGCATACTCAAGGTTCAACATAGACCCGGAACGCTAAAGCAATTATCAGATCAGAGGGGCGAATGATCATCCAGTCGCCTCAGCAATCGGAAACCAGCGAAGGCTGGAAAGCAGCAACACAAGTTTAGGAGACTACCAACAATTACTCGGAATTTATCCAGGCGCGCTGAAGCCTATTTTTGCGGGCGGGCGTAATAGCCCTGTTTGGATCTGATCAAGACGTCGCCCAGGCGCTTCCGGGCTTCGGGAGTCAGGGCCAGGCTGATTCGGCGAAAACTGCCGTCGGACTGCTCTTTTTTCGAGATGAAGCCGAGGCTGTAGCGGGTCCGCAAATGATCGATCAACAAGGCCAGCCGCGCGTTGACTTCGGTCTTGTCCGATTTGATCACCTCGCCTCCGGTCTGTGCGGCGAAAGGGTCTACGGTCATTCTGCGGCGGTAGATGTCGGCGCCGGGGCGATTCCAGTTGAAGATCTTTTCGGTCCTGGTCATCGCGCCCTCGACCACAAGGCCGCAAACCATGCTACCGGATTCGAATACCTTATCGGCGACTTCCTTCTCCGAGAGGCCGGAGAAATGGTACTCCCAGGCAATGTTGTCGGTGACGATGATGATCGCCCTGCGGCTCAAGGAATTGCTGGCTTTGTTCATGTGAACGGCGGCGTCGCGCAAACCTTCGAAGAGCGACGTCCCCTGCCCTATGACTGGCGTCTTTTCGATGTGGCCGATCTTTTCGACGATCAGCTTACGGTTAACGCTGAAGTCCTGAACCAGTTGCGTATCTGAGGAGAAGGCTATCACCGCCACCTCGTCGTTCTCTTTTAACCTCTCCAACGCCAGCAGGGCGCCCGATTGGATCTCCTTGAGAACGGGGCTGACGCTGCCGCTCAAATCCATCAGTAGGATCACCGAAAGCGTAAGTCCGTCCTGGCTGAAATGCGTGATC
>Ga0111539_10013353_pt1 | contig 10264 bp, 10 predicted proteins | sample RhiMethybrSRZTD1_FD_79667 | JGI IMG/M metagenome (GOLD analysis project Ga0111539, IMG submission 79667) | Populus rhizosphere microbial communities from Tennessee, USA - Rhizosphere MetaG P. TD hybrid SRZTD1 (version 2) (version 2) | ecosystem: Host-associated > Plants > Roots > Rhizosphere >... | reverse complement strand
TGCTGTCATGAGATCCATGAACATCAATTGGCTCAAATGGCCAATACTGGCCTTCGGCCTGACCCTTACGGCGCCAGGACCGGCGCTCGCGCACTGCGATAGCCTCGACGGCCCGGTTGTCAAAGCCGCACAAAAGGCGCTCGACACGCGAAATCCTGCGCTTGTGCTCATCTGGGTTCAGGCAAAAGATGAACCTGAGATTCGCACGGCCTTTGAACAGACGGTCGCCGTGCGCGCCTTGGGCCCGCAGGCGAAAGAGCTGGCGGATCGATATTTCTTTGAGACACTCGTTCGTGTACACCGCGCTGGCGAAGGCGCGCCCTACACGGGACTCCAACCCGCCGGACGCGACCTGGGTCCAGCGATTCCTGCCGCTGACAAGGCTCTGGATTCGGGGTCAGTCGAACCAGTCGTGGCACTGCTCACCGGCGCGATGCAAGCGCATCTTCGCGAGCACTTCAAAGAGGCCATCGCTGCGAAAGCGTTCAGGCCGGGCGACGTGAACGCGGGACGTGAGTACGTGAAGGCTTACGTCGAGTTCATTCATTACGTCGAACGGCTCTACGAGGCGTCCACGATGCCCGCGCATGGTCACTTCGATGAAAGTGAGCCGGCCGAACAAAGTCGTTGAGGGGTTTTGGATGCTGCCCCGCGACCGACTGCACACCCACGCACGGTCTATACGCTGACGTACTCGAGTGACGCCGCAGGCGGACAGAACGTTTCATTCGCAATCGGCAAAATGACGTGGACGCCGGTGCGAGATTGAAGGAGGCAGCCATGTATCGATGGATGGTCGTCTGTCTCATCGTCGCGTTGAATTCGATTTCAGTTGCGCAGGCCCAGAGTCGGAGGCCGGTGATCTGGACCGTCTCCGGCGCGGGTGCGGGGTTCGGTATCAGTCTGTGGGCCGGCTTGTCAGCGTTTGACGACGTCATCAACTCTGACCGGAAGGTGTGGACGAGTGCGATCGTGGGGGCCGGCGTCGCCCGCGCTGGGGAGCTACCTTAGCTGGGTACGTGGCCAGCCGCTGCGTATTCGGCCGAGGACATCAGACACCCCGCTACGCCGTAAATCAATCGTCAGAACAACAGTTCGAAAGGAACGTGTCCAACGCGAGGTGCCAGATACCCTGATAGGCGAGCCGCAGGGCGTACTTGGAGACAGAGTCGCAGCGTTTTGCAGATCAAGGAGGGACTGGCGAGGTATGTCTCAGATAATCAGAGCTTCGGGTCGCCCTCCTTGACCCCTCTGACGCGGCCGAGACACCAGGGCATCAGCGCGAACGCGCAGAGACTCAGGTAATACGCCGTCCCGGAAACGGGGTCATGATTCAAGAACACCTCTTTCGGCGTCAGGCCGCCGAGCGTCACCCCGAGGATCAGCTCTGCCAGGACTAGAAGGGCGAAGGCCACGACACCGACGATGAGCCGTGTCGATTGATCGCGTTCTGTCAGGAAGCGGCGATTGACCCAACGTGCCGCGAAGAAGACCACGGCGAGCATCAACGGCAGTTCCGTGAGTTCTGCGACCCTGACGCCGACCGTCGGCACTAACCACATCACTCTGACGGTTCCGAACACGAAGCCGGCCCCAAAGACGATCGCGAAGTACACCGTAGACGACGTGAACAGCTTCATGGATGTATTCGAGTCACCCCTCGCGGCGTGAACGCTGGCACTCATGACCCCTCGCGGTGCGCGCGGACGCGGTCGTTGCGCACTCAAATATCGGCCGCCGAGACGCATGGGCACCGGCTCGCCACTCAAGGGCGCGATGGTCGAGCCGGTCCGTTGCGCGTGGACATGCAGGTGCGGCTCTCCCATATTGCCGCTGTTACCGACGAGACCGAGCACGTGTCCGAGTTCGATTCGTGCGCTCGAAGCTCGTGCGCGATCTCCTCTGCCCACGCATCGATGTCAGGCCACTGGCGGTTGTCGCCCGCGTGCCCGCCGAGGGCTTTGAACAGGAGCCGCCCCCATGCGGGCCAGTGATCGAGATCAATGACTCCCGCAAAAACGCGATAGTTGCGGGGGTGAAGCATTTGTTCAAATTCGCTGATCTCCTTGGGCTCCTTCTTGATCAGGCCGCCGACAATCGGGTGTCGATCGCCGAACGATCCAACGCTGAACAACCACACGGGCTTGCCCGCCAGGACGGCAGCGTGACGGCGCATGAGTTCAGCGGCTTCTGCCGTCCACGATCCGTCGTACACACCACTCCCGAACACCACCGCATCATAGCGATCAAAGTCCGAGATCTCGTCGACCGAGCGCACGTCGACGAGGTTATCCCGTGCGCGGACAGTGTCCGCGATCCGGATGGCGATGTCTCGCGTCGAACCGAACCGGCTTGCGTAGCCGATGAGCATCCGCATCGTCTTGGTCACCACGTCAAGCACCCTTCTGGTCGGCAGCGATCCGGCGTCGCACTCGGATCAACTACTGACGACTGCTGTCCTCATGACTGTCTTGCGAATGTTCTGCCTCAGATCCATCAACGTGTCAGCGGTCTGTTCGGCGCAACCACGCGCGACGATGCGCGTGGCGCGCCGTGCAGCAGCAGAAGCGCGGTGTCAGAACCTCAGCACCATGCCCACGTCGAACGTGATATCGGAGAGCGTGCTCGAGGACTCGACGCCACCAAATCTGACCGTCGGCTCAAATCGGCGATACCGAAGGCCAGGCGTCAGGCTCCACGGGCCGCCCAACGCCACCTCGAGACCGCCGCCCACTTCCAGCCCCAACGTGTGCTTAGAGTCCGCCACGAGCACGCCATCGGAGGAGCCTTCGATCTCGACATGGTTGTAGAGTCCACCTGCGCGGACCCAGGGCTTCGCTCGATACGAAACGGGTGCCACGTAGCGCAGGCCGAAGGCATAGCCCGTATCCTCGACATGCGCGCTCGCGCTCACCCCGAACACCGGCGCCTTGGCGCCGTGATGCTGCCAGTCCCACCCGCCGTAGGCAAACAGGTCCGGTAGGACCCGCACACCAAGAGCGCCTCCGAAGCCGATTCCGGTGTTCAGGTCGGTGGTCGCGAACTGGTTTGAGTTGACGTTGGCGCCGCCGCGTACCTCGGCGGTCCATCGGTCCTGGGCACGCGCCGGGCTCGCTGCCAGCAGAAGTGCCAGTGCTGATGCTGAGGTGATTGTGAAGAGTCTCATGACGATGCCTCGCTTTCTCGACGGACGTCGAGCGTCACGCGATCAACCGCGTGGCATCCTCGCCGGCACACACTGTGAGAAAGGTGTTGAAGCCCGAAGCCGCGAACCTGCGACTGCGGAAATGCCGGCACCTGGCGCCGTTACCGATGAACCTGCATTAGTCGCGCCGCAGCCGTCGATTCGAGGGAAGGACGGAATCAGATGAAGTGCTGCTCAATCAAGCCACCGAGGATGATTTCCAGCGCGTCGAATCGTCACGCCGTGCGTCAGCGTGTCGATGGCCTGTGGAATGCGCTCGTCTCCAGGCCATGTGCGTGCGCGTTCATCTGTGGTGGCGCGGACCGACCGCCAGGGCCGCCGGAAACGGGAAGGAATAGGCGAGCGACGCGTCATGAGTGAACCTCGTGCCGCCGCCGATTCGAAACGCATCAACCTTGCCGTTCGTCGACGGTGACGAGCAGGCCGTTACAGGCGGTCGTGCTGAGATCCCGTCGGTGTTAGTGGGGAAAAGTACCGGTTGAGTGCTGAATTTTCGGCGGATGCGAACGCGTCGACGTCTGAGGCGGAGTAAATCGAGCCCGCGAGCGGCGGGACGCCCTCTCGCTTCGACTTGGCATTTGGCCTGCTCTCTCGTGCCGGTGGAGGCGTAGCGCCGTGCAATTGCCGTTCACGAAAGAGCAGTTCTTCGATCTGCTTGCCGCCTACAACGTGGGGTTGTGGCCGGCCCTCCTCAACCAGGCCGCCTGGGGGTTCGCGGCGCTGTTCCTGCTGCAGGCCGCGGTGTTCTTCTGGACGGGAGTCGTGCACGGGCGCTTGTCGTTCGCCCCCTGGCGCAACGCATGGGCGCCAGTGGCATGAGGGCTCGTCGCGTACTCGCTCGTGTATCCGGCGATCAACGCGGCTCAACATCTGAGTGTGTCGAGAATCCCAACCTTCGGCGTGCCGTGCCCGACGATGATCTTCACGGCCGGCATGTTGATGCTCGCCACTCCACGTTCGTGGCGCCTGTCGATCGTTCCTGTGATTTGGTCTGTCATCGGCGGGTCCGCGGCCTTTCTGCTGGGCGTACGCGCCGACTACGCCCTGCCGATCGCGGGTCTTGCCCTCGCGGTCAGCTCGTTGCAGAGACAGAGCAACGCGAGAACAGTGCTAGGACACGGTGAGTTGCATCCCCGGTTAACATCCTGATGCTAACGACTCCGAGCCCGACTCTCGATTCGAGTCGGGCTGGTTAGCCTGAGGGCTGCGAGCCTTAGCCCCGCCGATGACGATGCATTCGCGGTGCGGGATTGCGGAAACTCGAGTTCGGTGGCTACAGTCATGACAGCACGAATTCACGTTAGCGATTCGACGGGCGACCGTCTGGTCAATACCGAACATCTTGAGAGGATCTGCCGATCGCTTCTGTGCAATCGGAGCCCGTCCTGCGGTCGGTCCGGCGGTAACCTGATCACGTGTGGAGTGACCTGCCTCGAAGGGAACAACCTGGCGGGCACCGAGTCGATGAGCGACTGGGTCGGGCTGCGAAAATCGCCGAGCGCACGCTCGCAGACGGGCCGCTGTTCGTGAACGAGACCGAGCAGACGCCGTCGCGTCGCTGGCACCGCAAGCCCACGGTCATCGCGGCGCTCTCCGTCGCGGCAATCCTGGCGCACCTGGCGCTTCGCTTCGGTTTCCGCGCCGCTCCAACCACCTCCCAGATTCCGCTGCTGATCACGCTCGCAATCGGCGGCGTGCCCCTCCTCTATGACCTGCTGCGGAAGCTCGTGAAGCGGGAATTCGGTTCGGATTTGCTCGGCGGCATTTCCATCATCACGTCGGTCCTGCTGGGCGAGTACCTGGCGGGCTCCATCATTGTGTTGATGCTCGCCGGAGGTGAAGCGCTCGAGAGCTACGCATTACGCAGCGCCTCGTCGGTGCTGGCCGCGCTGGCCAAGCGGATGCCGTCGGTGGCCCACCGGAAGCGGGACGCCGAGATCGTGGACGTCGGGCTGCAGGAAGTGGCTATCGGCGACACCCTCGTGATCTACCCGCACGAAATATGCCCGGTGGACGGCGTGGTGATCGACGGCCATGGCGTGATGGACGAATCCTACCTGACGGGCGAGCCGTTCCAGATCACCAAGACCCGTGGCTCGACGGTGCTTTCTGGCGCGATCAACGGCGAGTCCGCCCTGACGATTCGAGCCGCCGAACGCGCCGCCGACTCGCGCTACGCGAAGATCATGAACGTCATGCGCGAGTCCGAATCCAGCCGGCCGACGCTGCGCCGGCTCGGGGATCGCCTGGGCGCGATCTACACGCCGGTCGCGCTGACGGTCGCCGTCGCCGCGTGGGTCGTGACTGGAGATGCCGTTCGCTTCCTCGCGGTCCTGGTCATCGCCACGCCCTGCCCGCTACTCATCGCCATCCCGATCGCGATCATTGGCTCCATTTCCCTGTGCGCCCGGCGGGCGATCATCGTCAAGAGTCCCGTCGTGCTCGAGCAGATCGCCGAGTGTCGCACGGCGATCTTCGACAAGACCGGAACGCTCACCTACGGCGAGCCAAGGCTGACCGAACAATTGATCGCCCCGGGCTTCATCCAGCTCGACGTGTTGACGCTCGTGGCGAGTCTGGAACGCTACTCGAAACATCCACTTGCGCGCGCCATTCTGTCGTCAGCGACAAAGGCCGGAATTCAGATTCCGGAAGCCACCGAGGTGACCGAGCCGCCCGGTCAGGGATTGCGCGGAATGGTTGCGCGCCATCAGGTGCAGGTCACGAGCCGGAACAAACTGATCGCCCAACACATTCCTGGCGCCGATCAGCTCCCGCCGCTCGCCGGGGGACTCGAATGTGTGGTCGCGATCGACCAGCGCTACGCGGCGTCCCTGCGCTTTCGTGATGCGCCTCGAGCGGAGAGTCTCTCCTTCGTGAAGCATCTGGGCCCCAAGCACCAGTTCCAGAGGGTCATGATCGTGTCGGGCGATCGCGAGTCGGAGGTGCACTACCTCGCCGAGCAGGTCGGCATCACGGAAATCCGCGCCCAGAAGAGTCCCGAAGAAAAGCTCGCCATCGTCCGCGCCGAGACTGCCGTCGCCAAAACATTGTACGTGGGGGATGGAATCAATGACGCCCCGGCCATGATGGCCGCCACGGTCGGCATGGCGATCGGACAGAACAGCGACGTGACCGCCGAAGCGGCGGGCGTCGTGATCATGGACAATTCCCTCGAGAAGGTCGACGAGTTCATGCACATCAGCCGCCGGATGCGGTCCATCGCGCTTCAGAGCGCGGTGGGCGGCATGGCCCTGAGCGTGATCGGGATGTCCTTTGCGGCTGCCGGTCATTTGGGTCCAGTGGGCGGCGCCATCAGCCAGGAAGTCATCGACATTCTCGCGGTGCTGAATGCCCTGCGGGCCGCCTTTCCTCCCACTGTGATTCATGATCTCTGAGGCCTGGCACAGCCGATCCGCCGATGAGGCACACGGCGCACAGCGGCGCCATCTTCTCTCCCTCGAGCAGGCGGGCGACAAACCGCAGACGCTCGTCCATGAAAGCGGCAGGTCGCTCCAGGAGATCGCGAAATCGGGCCTCCTGACCGTTGCGTCTCTCGACGAGGTGCGCGCGGTGTTTGAGACGAACGTGTTTGGCGTCATCGCCGTGACGCAAGCGATGTTTCCACTCCTTCGTGAAGCGCCGGCAGCGCGCATCGTCAACGTGTCGAGCACCAGCGGCTCGCTCACGTGGAATTCGGATTCACCCGTTCGAGGAATTCCGTTCGGTCGTCCTTTCGAACCAGCCACTCTGAAACAGCCGGATCCCATTTTGATCGAATTGCAGTCAGTGGCTGCACGGATCCACCTGCAGATCGCGAAGGCGATACAGGAGAACCGAAGCCAGAAGTTGGCGAGGCGTCGAGGCTTATTGCCAGAAGTCCCACGTGATCACCAGGTTAGAAAATCGCGTTAGTAGAGTTCCCGCCCAGGCAACCAAAATTCTCCCAGAACTTCCTCTCGTCTTCGTACCGAAACAGACCGCGCGTTGATCGTCGGTCCACAACCAATTCTGTAGCCCGGGCGCCGACGCCCCTGGGAGACACGGCTGGAAACGTGAATGTTCCACGTATACCCGAGGTGGCAGGCCGCTTGCCCTTTTCCACTCAATTCGATCGACGTCCCGCGGGCTTGTCCCGTTTTGTGACGGTTGGAGGCACGTATGCGCGTGATCAAAGCGCTTGTCGCTGCAGGTCTCTTTGCGTTCGCGCTGAACGCGTCCCCGTCGGCACAATCTCCCAACGCCAACCACATGGTGGCCGGCCAGATCCTGGTGAAGTTCACGCCCGGCACCACCGGCCAGGCGAAGGCCGACGCGCACCGCCAGGGCGGCGGACGTGTCCTGAACGAGATCGCCTCCACGGGCCTTCAGTTGGTCGCTGTTGCTGCTGGCGACGAAACCGGCGCGATGAATCGCTATCGGCGTAACCCAAATGTGCTGTACGCGCAGCCGAATTTCATCCGCACCCTCCCGGAGCCTATCGGCGAACGCACGCCGATCACTCACGTTCCAGGGACGGATACGATCCCCGGCGACCATTGGTTCAAGGAGCAATGGGCGCTCCACAACACCGGACAGTTGTTCTACTGCGTGATCCCCGAGCTCCCTGATTTCTGTTTCTACTTAGGTACACCCGACGCCGACATCGACGCGCCGGAAGCGTGGGCAATGTCGACCGGCCACACGGTCACGGTGGCGGTGATCGATTCGGGCATCGACTACACGCATCCTGATCTCGCCGCCAACTACGCGGGCGGCATCGACTACATCACGCTTGACGGCGATCCGATGGACGATCACGGCCACGGCACGCACGTTTCGGGAACCATTGCCGCCGCGATGAGCAACCCGACGGGCGATCCAGCCGAGGACGAAGGCGTCGTCGGCGTCGCCCCGTTCGCTCGAATCCGTGCCTATAAGGTGTGCGACGCGAACGGGAACTGCAGCGACTTTGCCATTCAGCAGGCGATTGTGCAGGCGGTTGCCGACGGCGCCAAAGTCATCAACATGAGTCTGGGCGGCGCCGAACGCTCGCAGGGTCTGGACGATGCCGTGCAATTCGCCTGGAATGCGGGCCTCGTCATCGTCGCCGGTGCGGGCAACGATAACAGCACCAATCTTTTCTACCCGGCTGCCTTCGATCACGTCGTCTCCGTGGGGGCTTTCGACGAAGACCATCGCCGCGCGACATTCTCGAGCTACGGCACCTGGGTGGACATTTCAGCCCCCGGCAACGTCATTCTGTCGGCGTATCGGATGGCGGCATGTCTGCCCTCGACCGCGCCCGGCGACACAGGGTGTTACAACTGGCTGAGCGGAACGTCGATGGCAACGCCGCATGTCTCGGGCGCCGCGGCGCTGGTGTGGTCGCGCGCCGACGTGACCACCAATCAGCAGGTGGTCGACATCATCCTCAACAGCGCGGATCCGCAAGGCGTGGACGCCGTGCGGCTCGACTCGTGGACCATTCATGGCGGACTCAATCTCCATGACGCCCTGAGCTTCGGTGTGACCAATCTACCGCCGGTCGCCAACGCCGGACCCGATCAGACCGTGCCCGACTCGGGTAGTGATGGCGTCGAACTGATTACGCTGAACGGCAGCGCGTCGTCCGATCCGGACGGGAGCATGCTGGCTTACCAATGGCGCGAGGGCACCAGTGTGCTGGCGTTCGAGGCATCGCCGTCGATCTTCCTGACTGTAGGCGTTCACACGCTCACACTCCAGGTGACGGATGACCGCGGTGCGACCGGGACAGATACGGTCGTCATCTCGGTCAGGGCCGATACGCCGCCAACCGCAAACGCGGGAGCCGATCAGACTGTGACCGATGGCGACGGTAACGGCGCGGAGACGGTGACGCTCGATGGCAGCGCATCATCCGACGCGGACGGCAGCATCGTGAGTTATGAGTGGAGCGAGGGCGGCTCGGTGTTTTCGACGGGCGCATCGCCATCCGTTTCGTTTGCCGTCGGTGCTCACACGCTGACATTGCGCGTCACCGACGACCAGGGAGCGACGGGTACGGATACCGTCGTCGTGACGGTCAATGCCAGACCCAATACGCCGCCGACCGCAAACGCCGGAGCCGATCAGACTGTGACCGACACCGACGGGAACGGCGTGGAGACGGTAACGCTCAATGGCGGCGCGTCGTCGGACATCGACGGAAGCATTGTGAGGTACGAGTGGCGTGAGGGCAGCACTGTGCTTGCGACAATCGCAGCGCCATCTGTCACGCTCATGGTCGGTACGCACACGCTGACGCTGACTGTGACCGACAATAACGAAGCGACCGCCAGCGATACCGTCGTTGTCACGATCAACCCGTTCGCCGCGTCCAGCACGCACGTCGGCGATCTCGATGGCTCAGCGTCCAGCGACAGGAGCGTGTGGACTGCCAGGGTGATCATCACCGTGCACAACGCGATTCATCAGATCGTCGCCGGCGCCGTCGTCAGTGGGACGTGGAGCGGCGGCGCGACCGGAACCGGGACTTGTACGACTGGTGCCGGTGGCACCTGCTCGATCGTTTCGGCCAGCCTGAAGAAACGGGACAACACCGCGACGTTCACCGTCACGGGTATTACGGCCTCTGGCTTGAGCTATTCCGCAAGCCAGAACCACGAGCCCGACGGCGATAGCACAGGGACGGCCATCACGATCGCGAAACCCTGAGTCGCAAATCGCTAGTTCCGAATCCTGATGGTCGAGGCTGACGTGCAGTAAAGACTACCGCGGCGCGCGATAGACCACCTTCCCGTCACGAATGGTGTAGTCGATCGTTGAGAGGGCCCGGATGTCCTTGGTCGGGTCGGCCCTGATCACCGTGAGATCGGCGATGAAGCCGGGAGCGATGCGTCCGAGCCTGGCGGAATCGCCGAAGCGCTCGGCGGGTGCGGTGGTCAGCGCCGCGAGAATCTGCGGGAACGTCATTGAGCTTCTCGGCCATCAGCGAGCGCTTGCGCCAGGCGCTCATCGGTCGGCGGTTCCCGATCATCAGCATCACGTAGGCGCGGGCGTGGCGGTCGCGCAGCGCCAGCGTCCGATACAGGTCCT
>Ga0111539_10013349_pt1 | contig 10265 bp, 11 predicted proteins | sample RhiMethybrSRZTD1_FD_79667 | JGI IMG/M metagenome (GOLD analysis project Ga0111539, IMG submission 79667) | Populus rhizosphere microbial communities from Tennessee, USA - Rhizosphere MetaG P. TD hybrid SRZTD1 (version 2) (version 2) | ecosystem: Host-associated > Plants > Roots > Rhizosphere >... | reverse complement strand
GTAAGCGCCGTGCCCATGCGATGCGGAGCTGCTGTCTCGCTCACCGGACACACCGGCCAGTCGGAGGAGATCCACTGCCCCGACGAATGGGCGAGAACTGTGGTGAGTCGGACTAAGCCCGCCTCGGAATCGATGGAGGTCGTTTGGACTGTTGCAATCTCGTGCTGGCCAAGGGCCTTGCGCACGATCTCGAGCCCGCTGGAGAGTGGCGCATAACGGAAGGTCCGCTCACCTTCGCGCCCAAACGGCGAGCGGATGGTGCCAGTCAGCGACTTCTCCGGATTAATGAGCTCAGCCTGAGCCTTGGCAAGCGCGCCCGCGATCTCCCCGATCGATTCACTGGACCGATGCATGACCACTCTCCGCCGGCAGCAGAACGAAGCTGATCGCGCCGGATTTGGAGCGGGATGCTCGGATGCCGTGTCCGGCCGCCTCCTTGGCGTCTTCAGGCATCAATGCCTTGAGTTCGACCTTCGCTCTCTCATGCTCCAGGAAGGCCGATCGAGTCTGACAATAGATGCTTGCCAGCTGGGCCCACGAATTGGAGCTACTCATGTCGACAACGCGCACCGCTTCGATACGTGGTCGCGGTGGCTCGACCCCAAACAACCGGGGCGGCTCGCCGGTTTGCACACAACGCCAGAATTTTCGCTCCGCTGTAAGGAGGAGGTGCTGGTACAACGGGTCGGCATGGACCGTGATCTCGACCCACTTGCCTCCGCCGGTGATCACTGAAAGGACGGAGCTGCGCGACGCGACCACCCACATGTTGTGCTGCAGCTGCGGCATATACTTTTGGGCCGCCGTCTCTTCCGAGAACGACCACGGCAGCATGAACTTGGCTTCAAAGACAGCCCCGTTTTCCGCAACGATGCCGTCGAGAGTTGCCGCCATCCAGGGAATCGTCGGATGATGCATGCGGCGCTGGACATCCTTAAGTTTGTGGCCGGTGTTGCGCGCAAACCAACGTCGATTGAGGTCTTCCGTCGCACAGCCGAGTTGGACGACGAGGTTGCTCGATAGGTCCTCCGGTTCAACGTCGCCTCGCTTCTCCCGCCATAAGCGGACTAGCGCATCCTCGTCATGACCCATAATGATCCGCCCATCGGAACCACCGATAAACGACCGCCTCTCGGTGCGAGCTTTCATAGCTCGATCCCCCGTAAGAAAACTATGTAAGCATAATAATTGTATGCATAAGGAAGTCAAGTCCTTTGAGAGGATTGAACAATCCGTCGATCGGGTCGAGTTCGACCGATGATTACGCCGCAGCAGTGCCGGGCGGCGCGAGGGCTTCTGGAGTGGAGCCAGCAGGAGCTCGCGGACCGTGCAGGGGTGGGAATAGTCGCGGTGAACCAATTCGAGAATAGAGTCGCTCAACCGCGGCGAGCGACGCTGAAGGCGATAGAACACGCATTCCAAACGGCTGGCGTCGACTTCATCGAAGAGAACGGAGGAGGCCCCGGAGTGCGGCTCCGGAAACGGCCGCGAGATAAGCCCCGAAAGAAAACCTGAGGGCGGCTATGCCCCGGTGCGTGCTCGGCCGGGCGCGTACCGTTTCCGCCGAAGCAACGATCTCTCCCCAACTCACCTTAGGGGCGCGATTGTAGCGCGGGCCCTGACTGGCAACCCTGACTGGCACCGCTGTCGTGTAGCCAAAATTGCGTTAGACTTGGGGGCTGCCTTCCAGCGTGCGCAAGCGCATCCGCAGAGCGCCACAGGCCAACAGCAACGCCGCACTCGCCACCGCCAGCTACAATCCCGATGCCGACTTCAACGGCGCCGCCGAGATCACCATTCAGTCAGCGACCAGGTTGGCGCCGTGGTGGCGACACGCCGGGGCGCCGCCACCAACCGCCACCCTTGCAACAACCCCCAGGCGAATGCGCTGCCGCGGAGCGCAGCGTTCTCTGCTTCAAGTCGGCTTCGCGACTTGAATGACGAAGTCAAGACGGCCAGGATGAACCCGAGCAGTGCGCTACATGGCGCTAGGCTAAGCGATTCTCCCGGCCATCAACACGGATCATATTTTCGGTACACACAACGCGGGCGGGCGGGCGCAGGCGCTCGGGTTTTCTAGAAAGTCGATCTAGGAAAAAGGTTGCAAAAGGCAACAACATGGCGCAAACGCTCGTCCATAAGGGCGAATTTGCTCGCCTGAAGAACCGAACGCCGCAGCGCGTTACGAATCGGATCCGGGAAAGATCAGCCCGGAGGCCGCCTAACCCTTGTATTTCTTGATGTCCGAACGCTGATCGAGCTGTCGAAAGATCATCCTCGCCCAAATATAGTTCGCGACCTCGTCGGGATGCCCGTCCCATTGGGACACGCGCATCGATTGTCCGTGATAGGTGCGGTAATAGTCCTCTGTGGAAATCACGTCGACACCGGCTTCGGCAAGATAGTTCTCAGCCACCCGCGCAATTCGGTGCCCGCGGCCTTCGTGCTCGACGAACTGATTGAGCACGAGCCCCACCATAGGGGGTAGGCCTGCTGTGCGCACAGTTGCATTCATGTCGAACACATCGCGGCGAAACTGCTGTTGGTTGCCGGCAAAATCGCGCAGGATGTCGTCGAAGAAATCCCGCCGAAAGTGCAAGCGCCGCAAAACCGTATCATATGATTCGTTCAACAGTGTGCCAAATCGCGTTTGTTCGATGAAGAACCGCTTCAACCCTTCAGGCAAGGGAAAGGCATAGGTCGCCTCGTACTCGCCCTGACCCGAGCGCAGAAAATCGTTCAGGCACACGGCATAGAGGACGAGATCCGGCATAAGTTGCGGCAGGAACGTCTTGACGACCTTGAGTATGTCGTCAGAGTTGAAACCTGGAACCCCAAGATTGAGAAATTCAATACGGTAGTCCCGCGCCATCCAGTTGTTCAGGAGCGAAACAAAGGTGTCCTCTTCGGGCAGGCCCTCGCCATAGGTAAGACTGTCACCGACCACCATCACACGGTACACATCGGGACGTTTGGCCGGAAACGGAGTCGTCCAGCGCATCCTGTATTCATTCTGCACTTCGATGTTGCCGTGCCAGCGAAACGCACGATACGCGCCGGGTATTTGCACAGAGACCCGCTTCCATTCCTCCGGCATGATGATGAGATTTCGTCTGGGTTCTGTCTTGGCGAGGACCTCGCGGGGAATCTCCTCACGGTCTGTGGTCGACAAAGCCGGGGGAGGCGCTGGCATCGCGACAGCGGGAGCAGCCGCCGACTGATGCCAGATGCTCCGGGTCCTCAACACCAACTCCACTCCAGCTGAAGCGATGATCAACGATACGACCACGATCAAGCTATTGCCAAGCCACAGAGTGCGACGAGACATGCTGCTTGTTGCCCGTTTGATCGCGCCGGCCGTTGGCATCGTGCGCTGTCTTGCAATTTTGCGAGCCGAGCAGGTAGTTGCGGACACGGCCCTGACCCAACGCATTGGAGACGCATTTCTCAAATTACGGCGGGCTCCGGACAGCTTATCACATGATTGGCGCTGATCGCGCCAGCGGCAGAACACCGGGCGGCCATCGATTGGTCGAGCCTCGAGGCCTGCCGCTCCGAGATCCGACAACGGCCGTCACAGAGACGAGCGGCGGTAGTGTTTCAGTTTTGATTGTGGCGGTGACCTTTTTCGGGCGCCTTCAGTTCGGCCTGCAATTGGGCGATTCGCTTTTCTCGCTTCCCCGCCCCATCGAGAGCAATGGACGCCCGTCGCTTTGCCTCCTTCGTTCTTTTGATCCAATATATGTCCGTTAATATATGTCCGTTAAAGTCTGATGAGCCTTGAGTCGGGCTGTGCGCTCTTGATCGAGCTCTTCAATCCGTTTCTTGAGTTTTTTTACGGCTTGTCATCGCGAGAAGGCCCGGCGGCGGCCGCGCGGGCTTAGGTCGACCATGTGGTTAGCGTTCGGGACTATCCCGACCGGTGACGTTCTTGTAAGCCGGGCGCCCAATAGCGCTCCCCCGACGTGTTTGCCACCACGCCGGAAGCACTTGCCACTGAATGCAATGCGGTGCGATTGATGACCGATATTCCGATAGCACGAATCCGGCTAACGCCGCCCCGACGTTCCGTCACCGGCGACGGTACCGACGGCAATACCCGCCGACGCCACTGACATCCGCGCGACACTGCTTGTAGGTTATTCCGCAGTTCGTCCCTCCGCCACCGCTGTAAACGGCGCACCATTTGCCTTGAGCATGGGCACTGCCTTGCGGCAGGAGCAGAGCGGCGGCGAGGACGGTCGTGATAGCGAGTGCTCGAAACATGACTTCATCTCCCTGGTTGGTCATGCGGTTACGCCCTATCGTGATGGTAAGCTTTTCCAGGCAACTGCATGTCGGCAATGGGTCGTCACAGTGAGAAGAACTCAGCGTGAGCATATCCTTCGCGCCTTGGCCCCGGAAGCGGAACTTCGATCTGCAGCGTCAGTCAACAATGCGCCAATCGCCCTCGACACTTCCTGCGCATCACTCCTCGCATCGTCCGCTCCCCGTCCTTACGGGCGATGATGCGGAAGCCGTCGTGCTTGATCTCGTGGAGCAAGAGCGACCCGGCCGGCGACTCGGTCGCCCTGCTTGAAGCTTGCAGTCGCGATCGAACCGCGCACGCCTGCGTGTTCTATCTGCTCGAGTGTTTCGATCTCAAAGAGAACGCCAAGGGTGCTCCCCGGCGCTCCGGCGCGGCGACGAGTTCATTGATCTGGGCCTGGCTCAAACCCCGGTTCGCCGCGATCGGCTGAAAGCCGACCGTGCAGCCAGTGCCGCGATCGTCGTTCCGCTTGACTTCGATTACGGCGGAGTAGCGCGCGCGTTGCGGTGCGGCCAGCGCGGTGTAGCCCGCTGGTGGGGTGACCCCGAGCCCAGTCTCGGGATCAGTGACGCTTTGAGCGACCGCAAGGCCACCGCTGACGACTAGCGAGAGAGCCGCCAACAGGACAAGCATCGCTCCTGAATCATGCACGCCGTTTATTTCACCCTCCTGCTGGTCGCTCTCCACTTCCCCAACCGCCTCGTGCGTCACGGAATCGCGGTCGCGGGCAGCGGAACCGAGGTGGCTACCCGCATCCCAGCGAAGACGCCAAAACCCGGCCGCAGAAATCCGGTGGGATTCTGGTAGCGCACGTCAAAAAGGTTATCGATGCGCCCGAACAGTTTCACTTTCTCGTCGACCGTATAGTTCGCTGCCGGGTGCACCAGCGTATACCCCGCGCCAGCAACCGAGGGATCGAGGCGTCGCGCGATATGTCGACCCACGGGCCGACGTGCAGGACGGTCGCCGACAGAACAAGCGGGTCGATCGGTGTCCAAACCGCGGTGACGCTCGCCTTGTTCCAAGGCCGTCGCAGCAGCTCGAGGCCGGTAATGGCGTCTCCCGCGTCCGGGAAAGTGTAGTCGCCTCTGAGCTTCAAGCGCTCGGTCACCGCAACCGACGCGAACGCCTCCACGCCTTGGGTCTCGGCTTGGCCTACATTGATCAACGAGGTGAAGGTGGCGTTGGCCGTGATCAGGTTCCGTGGCGCCTCGACGACAACGACAGCTTCGGCAGCCACGTGACCTACCGCTTGTCGCCTGCGATCATCCTTCCGGGAACCGAAACCAAGCTGAAGGCGACCTACGGGATCGGATTCAAGGCGCCGACCTTGAGCCAGTTGTTCGAGAACTTCCCCGCCTTCAACTTTTTCGCCAATCCCAATCTCAGGCCCGAGGAGAGCGTTGGCTACGACGCGGGCTTCGAGCAGCCCTTGTTCAATGATCGGGTGCGGTTCGGCGCCACCTACTTCCACAACGATATACGCAACCTGATCACGGCCAACGCCACTTTCACCTCGTTGATCAATGTAGGCCGAGCCGAGACCCAAGGCGTGGAGGCGTTCGCGTCGGTTGCGGTGACCGAGCGCCTGAAGCTCAGAGGCGACTACACCTTCACGGACGCGCGAGACGCCACTACCGGCCTCGAGCTGCTGCGACGGCCTCGGAACAAGGCGAGCGTCACCGCGGTTTGGACGCCGATCGACCCGCTTGTTCTGTCGGCGACCATCCTGCACGTCGGCCCGTGGGTCGACATATCGCGCGACGCCTCGACCCCTCGGTTGCCGGCGTCGGGGTACACGCTGGTGCACTTGGCAGCGAACTATACGGTCGACGAAAACGTGAAACTGTTCGGCCGCATCGATAACCTTTTTGACGTGCGCTACCAGAATCCTACCGGATTTCTGCGGCCGGGTTTTGGTGTTTTCGCTGGGATGCGGGTTGCCACCTCGGTTCCCCTGCCCGCGACCGCGATTCCGTGACGCACGACGCGGTTGCGGAAGGGGTGAGTGAGCAGTAAGTGTTGATGCCGGGCTTCGTCAGGCTCGCGCTCGACGGCTAACGACGTTCGGCACGGGAGGCACGGCCATGCGAATCTGCTCCCTCCTTCCCAGCGCTACCGAAGTTGTCTTTGCAGTGGGACTGGGTGATGCCTTGGTCGCCGTCAGTCACGAATGCGACTTTCCGGCGGCCGTGCAGGCGCTGCCGAAGGTCACCAGGAGCAACATTCCGAAAGGATTGGCGAGCTGCGAGATCGATCAGTTCGTCACCGCCGCTCTGGCGGATTCCGGGTCACTCTATGCGCTCGAGGTCGAGCTGCTCGATCGGCTTGCGCCCGATGTCATTATCACGCAGCAGCTCTGTGACGTATGCGCGGTCGCAACCGATCATTTGCAGGACGCGCTCACGGGTTTCGCCCGCAAGCCGGCGGTGGTCAGCCTGAATGCGCAGTCGCTGCAGGGCATTCTGGATGATATCCAGACGGCCGGCGTTGCGCTCGGCCGTCCCGAACAAGGCGCGCAGGTCGTCCAGAGACTGCGGCAACGGATCGAGGCGGTAGAAGCGAAGACTCGCAACATCGCGTACCGTCCGCGGGTCTGCTGCCTGGAGTGGGCCGATCCGCCCTATTGCGGCGGGCACTGGATGAGCGAGCTCGTGCGGATAGCCGGCGGCAGGGACGATCTCGCCGTCCGGCATCGGCCGTCGCACCGGATCGAATGGCAGGCGATCGCCGCATTCGCGCCCGAAATCATCGTGCTGACGTGCTGCGGCTACGATCTCGAGCGCTGCACCCTCGAGGCACGGGTGCTGGCGCGGCGGGAGGACCTCCGCGACGTGCCGGCCTTGCGGACCGATGCGGTGTTCGCAACCGACAGCTCTAGCTACTTTGCCCGCCCCGGCCCGCGCATCGTGGAGAGCCTGGAGATCCTCGCCTCGATCGTCCATCCGGAGCTGTTCCCGGCACCGGAACTGCCGAACGCCTTTTGTCGCGTTGTCGTGGGTGAAAGGGCGACCGCGCTTGCATGAGCGTCGCCCTTTTCTGGAGCGGCGGAAAGGATTCCCTGCTCGCTCTCGATCGGGCACGGCGCGCCGGCATGGACGTCACCCACCTGGTCAATATCTTCGATCAAACCACCGCTCGGGTACGTTTTCACGGGATCAAGAAAGAGCTGATCGGCGCCCAGGCCGTTGCGTTGGGCAAGATCCTGGTCCAGCGGGGAACGGCCGCGGCTGATTTCGAAGCAACGTTTCTGCGCCTGCTCGCGCAGCTGCGAGAGCAGGGGCTCCGGGACATCGTCTTCGGCAACATTCATCTGGCCGACGTCCGGGCCTGGTACGAGGAGCGCACGACCGGGTTGGAATTTCGTCATCACGAGCCGCTTTGGGGAGGTCGCCCCGCGCAGCTTGTCGCAGAGTTCATCGCGCGCGGCCACCGTGCCAGAGTCACCAGCGTTTATCTCGATCATGGCGGGCGCAGCGAATGGCTTGGCCGCGAGTTCACGCTTGAGTTCTTAAGGGACCTGGAGGCGGCGGCCGATGTCGACGCGTGTGGCGAACGCGGCGAATACCACAGCTACGCCTTCGCGGGCCCGCTGTTCGCGTCGGCGATTGTCACGCGCGAGGTTGGCCGGTTCCGTTCCGAAGGGCACCTGATCCTGGACTTGGATATCGAGCGCTGCACGCGCGTGGCGCGCACACCGCCATTTGGCGATTGACGTCGTTAGCTTGGGGCGCGCGACAGCCTTCGTTGGCCGCTCGGACCGGCGACCAGTCTCGCCCCCAAGTGCCATACCGCCACCAACGCCAAAAACGACACGAGGTTGAGCAGTGCAAGCCTTGTCACGATGGCCGGCGTGAATGCTTCAAGGTCATCCAGAGCAACGCCCACGGCGATCAGGCAGACCTCGTAAGCGACAAACGCCGCGACCAAGCCGTACCCGTAGCCAAGGACCGAGCCCCTGAGGCGAGGCCGATTCAATACTGACGCAGCCGCGGCGGTCGCGACGAGCGCGGCGGCGCCAAGCGCCACGCCCCAAGCAATCGATTCGCCCGAGATCGGATATGCCAACAGACCGTAGCCGATGGCCTGGTTCAGGAGCCAGGTCCCGGACACCGTTACAAGCGCGGAAGGCAAGGGCAGCGCCGCTGCGGCAAAAACCGCCAAGGCGGCGAACGGTGTCGCACACGTGAACACGAGGGTCGTCAGGGCGCACGCGGCCGCCATCAGGATGGAGCAGAGCAGGAGCCGGTGCCGGAACACAAAGGAGCCGGCAACAGGCCCGTTCGGACCCAACAGCGCGCTACCCTTCGCGTATCTCGGCATCCCCTCGTTCTCCCACCTCGCACGCGATCGGTTCTTGGCCGTGCGCTGGTCATGCAATGTAGCCGATGTGGCCGGGTAAGGCGACGGTGGTTTGGCAAACCCAAACCCGGCGGGACGGAGCGGGGCATGGCAAAGGCTTGCGTTCGCCGGCAAGGTGTTTCTATTGATCGCACGGTTCTCGTGGCGGCTAACCTGCGTCCGCGATCCCGGCTGCTGAGACTCCACCGAGCAGAATGTGCCCCTTGCGATGACGAGCCAATCCCGCCGCCCCGATGACCGCCCTGCGGCGCGCCTTCCGCGCGGGTTTCAAGACGCGACCGGCAAGGCCGTCGCGGCGCACGAGCAGCTGATCCGCAAGCTGTCGGAGGTCTATGCGTCCTACGGCTTCGAGCAGCTGGCAACCCCTTGCATCGAATATGCCGATGCGCTCGGCAAGTTCCTGCCCGACCAGGACCGGCCGAACGAGGGCGTGTTCTCGTTCCGCGACGACGACGACCAGTGGCTGGTGCTGCGCTACGACCTGACCGCGCCGCTCGCGCGCTATGTGGCGGAGAATTACGAGCGGCTCGCGTTCCCGTACCGGCGGTTCCAGACCGGCCTGGTGTTTCGCGACGAGAAGCCCGGACCTGGGCGCTTCCGCGAATTCGTGCAGTTCGACGCCGATACCGTCGGCACCGCCTCGATGGCGGCGGATGCGGAGTTCTGCATGCTGGTCGCCGACGCCATGGAGGCGCTGGGCTTGGGGCGCGGCGACTACCTGGTCAAGGTCAACAATCGCAAGATCCTCAACGGCGTGCTGGAGCTGATCGGCGTGCCGCCGGGCCCGGAAGGCGACGCGCGGCGCCTCGGCGTGCTGCGCGCCATGGACAAGCTCGACCGGCTCGGTCTCGACGGGGTGGCGGAACTCTTGGGCGGCGGGCGCAAGGACGAGTCCGGCGACTTTACGCGCGGCGCCGGCTTGGCGCGCGCCGACATCGAGCGCGTGCTCGGCTTCTTGCGCGCCGGCGGCGCCGCCGCCGGTGCCGATCGCACGGCGGTGTGCGCGGCCCTCGGCAAGCTGGTCGAAGGAAGCGCGGTCGGCGAGGAAGGGGTCGCCGAGCTCTTGCAGATCGACGCGGTGTTGACCGCCGCGGGCTTCGGCCCCGACCGCGTGCGCATTGATCCCGCGGTGGTGCGTGGCCTTGCCTACTACACCGGGCCGGTGTTCGAGGCGGAGCTCACGTTCGAGATCACCGGCGACGACGGCCGCCCGATCCGCTTCGGCTCGGTCGGCGGCGGCGGGCGCTACGACGACCTGGTCGAGCGCTTCCTCGGGCGCAAGGTGCCGGCGACCGGCGTGTCGATCGGCGTGTCGCGGCTCGCCGCCGCGCTCGAGGCCAAGGGCTTGCTCGCCGGCGCTGCTGATACCGGGCCGGTGGTCGTGCTCGTCCTCGACCGCGACCAGCTGCCCGGCTACCAGGCGATGGTGAGCGAGCTGCGCGCAGCCGGCATCCGCGCCGAGCTCTATCTCGGTGGAGCCGGCATCCGGGCGCAGAAGCGCTATGCCGACAAGCGCGGTGCGCCGGTCGTCGTGATCGAGGGCAGCAACGAGCGCGCGCGCGCCGAGGTGAAGTTGAAGGATTCGGCCCTCGGC
>Ga0111539_10013347_pt1 | contig 10265 bp, 8 predicted proteins | sample RhiMethybrSRZTD1_FD_79667 | JGI IMG/M metagenome (GOLD analysis project Ga0111539, IMG submission 79667) | Populus rhizosphere microbial communities from Tennessee, USA - Rhizosphere MetaG P. TD hybrid SRZTD1 (version 2) (version 2) | ecosystem: Host-associated > Plants > Roots > Rhizosphere >... | reverse complement strand
CGCTCGTCAGCCTGGGTGGGGACGCGTCCACGGCGACCGGTTGCCCGCCCGTGAAAATCGGCCCGCGGCCTCTCGTCGGCGGCCGCGTCGACATTCCGGGTAGCGTGTCGAGCCAGTTCATCTCCGCGATCCTGATGGCCGCTCCGCTGGCTCCGCGGCGAGTCGAGCTCCGCGTCACGGGGGAGCTGGTCTCCCGGCCTTACATCGACCTGACGCTCCACGAGATGCGGGAGTTCGGCGCGAAAGTTTTCGCGGACGATAAGCGCGCGGACGGCGAGCCGCTCTTCGAGGTGGTGCCCGCGCGGTCTTATCGGGCGCGCGACTACTTCGTCGAGGGCGACGCCTCCGCAGCGAGTTATTTCTTCGCCGGCGCTGCTGTGACCGGCGGTACGGTCCGAGTGGAGGGTGTGGGCAAGGAGTCGCGCCAGGGCGACGCGCGCTGTGCCGACGTACTCGCCAGGATGGGATGCTTCGTGAAGAAGGACCGCGAGGCCATCACGGTGACGGGCGGCCTCCTCAGGAGCGTCGACTGGAACTGCGCCGACATTCCGGACGTTGTCCCGACCTTGGCCGTGACAGCGCTCTTCGCGAGCGGCCGGTCGAGGTTCCGCGGCGTCGCGCACCTGCGCCACAAGGAGAGCGACCGCATCGCGAGCGTCGCCGCCGAGATCCGAAAGCTGGGAGGCCAGGTGCGCGAGCTTCCCGACGGGCTCGAGGTCGAGGGCACCCTGGGGCCAAATCCGAACACGCTGCACGAGACGGTCGTCGACACCTGGGGCGACCATCGCATCGCCATGGCGTTCGCAGTCGCGGCCCTCGTCGTCCCCGGCGTCGTGATCGCCGTGCCGCAGGTCGTCCGGAAGTCGTTCCCGACGTATTTCGACGAGCTTGGCCGCCTCGGCGTGAAAGTCGAATATGTCGACAAAGACGGCCGCACGCTTCCCGGTGCCCCGGAACGGCTGGCCGGCGGGGTAGCGCCATGACCACCAGTGGGGGGGGCGATTACGACGTCCTCGTCGTGGGGGGCGGCCACGCCGGCATCGAGGCCGCGCTCACCGCGGCGCGGATGGGGACGCGCGCTGCGCTCGTGACGCTCGATCGGCGCGCGATCGGCCGCATGTCGTGCAACCCCGCGATCGGAGGTCTCGGCAAAGGGCAGATCGTGCGCGAGATCGACGCGCTCGGCGGGGAGATGGCGAAAGCCACCGACGATTGCGGGATTCAGTTCCGCATGCTGAATACGCGGAAAGGGCCGGCGGTGCAGGCGCCGCGAGCTCAGTGCGACAAGCACCTCTACCAGGAGCGGATGGTGCGCGTGTGCGGCTCGACTCCAGGGCTCGACGTGATCGAGGGCCAGGTCCTCGAAGTGCTGGCGGAGCCCGCGGGCAATGCCTCGAGCGGTGCGTCCTGGCGTCTGAGTGGCGTGCTGCTTGCGGACGGTAGCCGGGTTCGCTGCCGCGCCGTGATCATCACGAGCGGGACTTTCCTGAGCGGCCTCCTCCACTGCGGTGCGGAGCAGAAGAGCGGCGGCAGGATCGGAGAGGCGGCTGCAACCGGCCTGTCCGCCTGCCTCGAGAAGCTCGGGTTCGAGCGGGGCCGGCTCAAGACCGGGACGCCGCCTCGCGTCGAAGCGTCCACGGTCGACTGGTCCCAGACGACGATCCAGCCGGGCGATGACCCTCCCGTTCCGTTCTCCCACTTCACGAAGCGCATCCCTCTGCCGCAAGTGCCCTGCCACATCGCGTATACCAATGAGGCGACGCACGCGGTGATCCGCGAAAACCTCCATCGGTCCCCGATGTACTCGGGCGCGATCGTGGGTGTGGGCCCTCGTTACTGCCCCTCGATCGAGGACAAAGTGGAGCGCTTCGCGGAGAAAGACCGCCACCAGCTTTTCCTCGAGCCCGAAGGCCTGAGCTCGTCCTGGATCTACCTGAACGGCATCTCGACGAGCCTCCCGCGCGACGTGCAGGACGCCATGGTGAAGTCCATCCCCGCGCTGGGACGCGCGCGGATTCTCCAGTACGGCTACGCCGTGGAATATGACTTCTTTCCGCCGACGCAGATCCAGGCTACGTTCGAGACGAAGCTCGTCGAGGGGCTCTATCTCGCCGGCCAGGTCTGCGGCACGAGTGGGTACGAAGAAGCTGCAGGTCAGGGCTTTCTCGCCGGTGTCAACGCCGTCCTCAAGCTGCGCGAGAGGGAACCGCTCGTCCTCGATCGCTCGCAGGCGTATCTCGGCGTCCTCGTCGACGACCTCGTGATCGAGTGCCCCCGGGAGCCGTACCGCATGTTCACTTCGCGGGCCGAGTACCGCCTGCTCCTGCGCAGCGACAACGCGGATCTCCGCCTCTTCGAGATAGGCCATCACCTCGGCTTGTTGCCTCCGGGCGCCCTGGAGCGGCTCGAGCGCAAGCGGTCCGACTTGCGCGGGGCGCTGGCGTACCTCGAGACCCACGCGCACGCCGGGAAGGACCTTCTGCGTATCCTGCGCCAGCCCGAACACGGCTACAGGTCCGTCGAGGCCCTCGACGACGGGCTGCGCGCTCTCTCGCTCGACGACGCCGCGGCCCAGGCAGTGGAGATCGAGGCGAAGTATGCCTCCTACATCGAGCGGCAGAACGCTCAGGTGGAGAAGTGGAAGCGCATGGAAAGCCGCGGCATTCCGGAGGACTTCGACTACGCCAGGATCCGCGGGATCCGCGCGGAGTCGCGCGAGAAGCTCCTGAAAGTGCGCCCTCGCTCACTCGGGCAGGCCTCGAGAATTGCCGGAGTGACTCCGGCCGACCTCAACGTGCTGCTCGTCTACCTCGAGGAGCCCGCGCGCCGCAGCCGGGAGGCGTCGTGACCATGAACCCCTTGAGCCTGCCGGGAGTGCGCCCCGACGCGGCGTTCCGGATCATCCATCGGGACGTCAAGTTCCGCGGACGCATCGTGACGGTTTCCGTCGACGAGATCCGCCTTCCGGGCGGGCATGAGACGCGCCACGAAGTGCTGCACCTGCCTTCCGCGGTCGCAGTGGTGCCCGTTCTCGCTGCGCCGGGGCGACCTCCGGAGATCGTCCTCGTCGAGCAGTTCCGCAATGCGGTGGAGGGCTACATCCACGAGGTGCCCGCCGGCATCCTCGAGGAAGGAGAGGACCCGGCGGCCTGCGCCGCTCGAGAGCTCGAGGAAGAGACCGGCTACACCGCGTCGAGCCTGCGGCCGTTGGCGGAGTTCTTTCCGATCCCCGGCACCTCGGCGCATCGCATGCATATTTACCTCGCCGAGGGCTTGCGGCCGGGGGAGCAGAAGCTCGAGGCTGCCGAGTGCCTCGCCGTGCGGATCTTCCCTGCGGCCTCGCTTCTGGCCTCGCTGCGCGGCCAAGGCCCGATCCACATCGTCGACGCGAAGACGCACGTCGGCCTCCTCCACGCCGCGCTCGAGCTGGGATGGCTGAAAACATAGACGGCCCGTCGCGGCTGCTGCCTCGCATGAAACTCCCCCTCGTCGCCATCGTCGGAAGGCCCAACGTGGGCAAGTCGTCGCTCCTCAACTGCCTCGCGGGGCGCCGAGTCTCCATCGTGGACCCCACTCCGGGAGTGACGCGCGACCGCGTCAGCGCGACGATCGAGTATGACGGTCTCGCTTTCGAGATCGTTGACACGGGCGGGATCGGCATCGTCGACAGGGACGATCTTGGCGTCCACGTCGAGAGCCAGATCGCTCGGGCCATGGCGGACGCAAGCCTCATTCTATTTGTCGTGGATGTGCGGGAGGGGGTCAAGCAGCTCGACCGTGAGGTCGCTCAGCGGCTCCGCGAGCGCGCAAGCTCGATCCCGGTCCTGCTCGTCGTCAACAAAGTCGACTCCGCCCGCCAGGAGCCCGACGTAGCCGATTTTTTCTCGCTCGGCATGGGGGAGCCGATCGCCGTGTCCGCGGAGCAAATCCTCGGCACGCGGGATCTCCTCGCCCAAGTGATCGAGAAGCTCGCCGGACCGGGGCGGCCGGCGCGGGCGACCGAGCCCGTCCTCAAGCTGGCCGTCGTGGGGCGCCAGAACGTAGGTAAATCCACGTTCGTCAACGCCATCGCCCGCGAGGAGCGAGTGATCGTCAGCGAGGTGCCGGGGACTACCCGCGACGCCGTGGACGTCCAATTCGAGAAAGACGGACGGAAGTTCGTCATCATCGATACGGCCGGCATCCAGCAGAAGAGCAAAGTGAAGAGCTCGATCGAGTTCTTCAGTCAGGTGCGCATGGAGGACGCCGTGCGGCGCTGTGACGTCGCCCTGTTGCTGCTCGATGCAACCCAGGAAGTCACGAGGTCCGAGAAGCGCCTCGGGGAGTTCATAGCGAACGAAGGGAAAGTCTGCATCGTCGTCGCGAACAAGTGGGACCTTGCCGCCGGCAATATGACCACGGGCGAGTACGCCGAGTATCTCGGCGCGCGAATGCCTGGGCTGCGCTACGCGCCAATTTCCTGCGTCACGGCGAAGGAGTCGCGCAACATCCAGGCAACGATTGACCTGGCGCAAGCCCTCTTCAAAACGTCCCTCCGGCGCGTCGGCACGGGGGAGCTCAACCGCGTGCTCAAGGTCGTCCGCGAGCAGAATCGCCCCCGCTCCCGCGGCACAAAAGCTCCGCGGATCTACTACGGCACCCAGGTCACCACCGCTCCGCCCACGTTCGTCATCTTCGTTAACGACCCCTCGATCTTCCCCCCCGACTACCGCCGCTACGTGGAGGGCGCCTTCCGGGAATCGCTCGGCTTCGCGGAAATCCCGCTGCGAATCCACTACCGGGCCCGGCAGCGCGAGGACGACGGGCAGGGGTCGTGACCTTCGGCGGCCCGCCGGCGCACGGAGATGCACTTTACACACCGGGGCTCGTTGACTATCTTCGGTCCGCCATGGCCTCGCAGGTGGAACAAGGTTCGAGCGGAGTGCGGGTGCTAGGGGTGGACCCGGGCACCCGGGTAACGGGCTTCGGAATCCTCGATTTGGAGCCCGGCAAGCCGCCCGCTCTCGTGGCGCATGGAGCCATTCGGCTGCCGGCGAGTCCCCTCGCTGCGCGGCTCGAGACGCTCTTCCGGGAGCTCCGCGAAGTCATCCGCGAGCACGCTCCCCGCGTCCTCGCCATCGAGCGCGTGTTTCGCGGCAAAAGTTTCGAAAGCGTGCTCAAAGTGGGGGAAGCGCGCGGCGTGGCGGTGCTGGTTGCCCAAATGGCGGGTCTCGAGATCAGCGAATACGCTCCTGCCATGATCAAGAAAGCGGCTACGGGCAACGGAAACGCCTCCAAGGACCAGGTGCAGGGAATGATGGCGCGCCTGCTACGCATGGCGACCGCGCCTGTGCCGCAGGACGCGGCGGACGCGCTGGCAGCAGCATTCTGCCACGGCCAGCGAATCTGGCGGAGCAAGGTCGCGCAAGCCACCCCAGATCACCGGGCGACCCGACCGATCCCGGGGCTATCGGTTGCCGCGGCCCGAAAAGAAGCGCAACAACTCCCGCGGGGGTTGCCCCGAGGGTCCCGTGCGGCACAACGGCTGGACCTCGATGCCCTGCTACGCAGCGGAAGGGCTCGGGAGCTGCCGAGGGCATCCAAGAGCCGAGCCCGCAGTCGGCGTTAGCCCAAGGAGAAGAGATGAACCAGGATCTAAACCCGTCCCGAGCGCCCCGGGGGCTGCTCGAGTCCAACATCCCCGGCGTGCCGCTGCTCAAGCGGGGAAAAGTGCGCGACGTGTACGACCTCGGGCAGCAGCTGCTCGTTGTCGCGACCGACCGGATCTCCGCGTTCGATGTCGTCCTGCCGAACGGAATCCCCGACAAGGGCAAGGTGCTTTCGCGCCTGACGACATTCTGGTTTCGGGTGCTCAAGACCCCGAACCACCTCATCACGGACGAACTCGCGAAGATGCCGAAAGTGCTCCACCCTTTCGGGGCGGAGCTCGACGGCCGATCCATGCTCGTCGAGAAGTTGGAAATGCTGCCGATCGAGTGCGTCGTGCGCGGCTACCTGTCCGGCTCGGGATGGAACGAATACAAGAAGACCGGGTCGATCTGCGGGATCCCCCTGCCCCCTGGCCTCCAGGAGAGCGATCGTTTGCCGGAGCCGATTTTCACGCCCTCGACCAAGGCGGAGACGGGGCACGATCAGAACATCCCTTTCGAGGAAGTCGTTCGGACCGTAGGGGAAAAGCGCGCGCAGGAGCTGCGGGAGAAGACGCTCGAGGTCTATCGTGCCGCCGTCGAATACGCCCTGCCGCGTGGCATCATCCTGGCGGACACGAAGCTCGAGTGGGGCATCCGGCCCGAAGGTGGGCCCGTCGTCCTGGCGGACGAGGTGCTCACGCCGGACTCCTCGCGGTTCTGGCCCGCTTCCGAGTACAAGCTGGGGCGCGCCCAGCCTTCTTTCGACAAGCAGTACGTCCGCGACTACCTCATCACGCTGAGCTGGGACCGGACCCCCCCGGGCCCCGAGCTGCCCGACGCCGTTGTGGACGAGACCACGCGGAAGTACCGCGAGATTTTCGAGCGTCTCACAGGCAGCCGCTGGTCCTCAAGCTGACGCCGCCCAACCCTATCACCTTCAGGAAATCTCCATGGACAAAAAAGTCCTCATCTTGATGGGCAGCGACTCGGACTTCGGCGTCATGAAGGCCGCGGTGGAGGTTTTGAAAGAATTCTCGGTCGGCTGCGACGCGCGTGTCCTCTCGGTGCACAGGGCGCCGGACATCGCACTGCAGGCGGCAGCGGGCGCCCGGGATGCGGGGTACCGCATCATCATCTGTGGCGCCGGCATGGCCGCGCACCTCGCGGGGGCGGTCGCTGCGAAGACGACGCTGCCCGTGATCGGCGTGCCGCTCCAGTCGGGCGCGATGCAAGGCCTCGATGCCCTCTGCGCGACGGTGCAGATGCCGCCGGGAGTGCCCGTCGCGACCGTCGCGATCGACGGCGCGCGGAACGCGGGTATCCTCGCGCTGCAGATCCTCGGGACTTCCGACGCGCGCATCGCGGAAGAGCTATCGCGGTTCAAGAAAAAGCTCACGGAACAGGTGCTCGAGAAGGACAAGAAACTCCAGGCCGAGCTGGTGCGCTGACATGGTCCGCCGCGCGGCGAGACGACGCGCGCAGCCTCCGGCGCCGGCGCCGACCCTTGCGTGGGTGGGCGGAGTCGAAGGCCGCCTCGAGATCATCGACCAGACGGTTCTCCCGGGTCGATTCCGCGTGCTGCGGGTTCGAGACACCCGCTCGCTCTGGCGCGATATCCGCAGGCTCGCGGTCCGAGGGGCTCCTGCGATCGGCGTCGCGGCGGCCTATGGTGTCGTCCTCGGCTGCCGCGACCGCCCTGGTGGGACGCCGGCCGCGTTCCTGCGCCGCGTCGACACGGCCGTGAAGCTTCTGGCCTCGTCGCGACCTACCGCCGTCAACCTTTTCTGGGCCCTCGAGCAGATGCGCGCAGCGGCCGGCCGCCTGGCCGCTCGCCGGCCGTTTCGACCCGACAAGGCTCTGCGCGGGCTCCTCGAGGAGGCTCGGGCCATCCACGATGCCGACCGCGCGTTGTGCGACGCGATCGGCCGCAACGGCGCCGCGCTGCTTCCCCGTCGCGCGACCGTCCTCACGCACTGCAACGCGGGGGCTCTTGCGACGGGCGGCGCGGGCACGGCTCTCGCCGTCATCTACTCGGCCGTCGCCCAAGGAAAGAAGGTCCGTGTTTTCGCGGACGAGACGCGGCCGCTCCTCCAGGGCGCCCGTCTCACCAGCTGGGAGCTCTCCCGCGCGGGCATCGACGTCACGTTGCTCTGCGACAGCGCCGCCGCTTCGGTCCTTCGCAGCAAGGAAGTCGACTGCGTCGTCGTGGGCGCGGACCGCATCGCGCGGAACGGCGACGTGGCGAACAAAATCGGCACCTACGGCGTCGCGGTGGCTGCCCGAGCGCACGGCGTGCCTTTCTATGTGGCCGCTCCCAGCACGACGTTCGACCTGACGCTTCGCAGCGGAGCCGAGATCCCGATCGAGGAGCGCTCAGCTTCCGAAGTCGTCGAAGGAGCTCGCGGCCGCACGGCGCCGGACGGAGTGGCGGTCTACAATCCGGCTTTCGACGTGACCCCCGCGAAACTCGTGACCGGGATCATCACCGAGCGCGGAATCCTGCGGCCGCCTTACGTGCGGAGCATCGCGTACAGTTTCGCGCGGCAGAAAACCGCCACCCGCAGCCGGCAGCGTTAGCCACAGACCTCCGCGGCGCATTCGATTCCGTCATCCCCCGTCGGGTCGACGCCGCACGTGACGGGCTCGGGCGGCGCAGCGCCGCCGCGGAAGAGGAACTCGAGGAGGTAGATCGAGTCGGTGACGTCCGTGCGGCCGTCGTCGTTCGTATCGGCGGCGTCTTCGCAAGCGATGGGCCGCCCTGCAAAGAGGTGGAGGAGCCCCGCGACGGCGTCCGCGATGTCAATCGATGCATCCTCGTTGATACGGCCGCGCACGAAGCGTGCAGAATCTCCGCTTGTGAATGGGAACGCGCCCATGTCGGCCCGGGTGCCGTCGGGGTCGGGCGGGAGCGCAGCCTCGCCGTGGTCGATGCAGGGCGACGTGGCCTGGAGGTGGTAGTCTCCGGCGCTCGGAGCCCGGAAAGCTGGGTCCGTCGAGATGTTGCCGTCGCCGTCCCAGTCCTCCGAAAGGTCGCTGTAGCGGATCTGGATGTCGTCGGGGAACTGCGGATAGTCCGTCGCGACGGCGTCGGGGGCCTGAATGATCGAGCTCGTGACGTCGAACCGAATGCGAAGGTCCGGCTCGCCAAACTTGTCCTGCGCCTGGATGCCCAGTTCACCACAATCCGCGATGGTCGTTCGGTCGACGTGCACTAGCGCCGTGCCGCCGTTCTGGCTTTTTGCGGTGATTCCGACCTTGTTGCGCGCGATGAGGCACCGCCGCACGGTGACCTCGCCGGAGAAGACGCTGACCCCTTTGGCGTCCTCGTCAGGGTTCGCGAAGTCGCGGACGATGGTGTCCTCGACCGTGATGTCCGACCCGAGCGTGTCGATACCGTCATCGTCCCCCCGGGCAAACACGCAGCCATCGAGCGTCACGACCTGACCATCTTTCTGGGAGTGGATGTAGATGCCGTCGTTGTCATCCGAGCCGAGCAGCTCGAGGCTGTAGGATCTTTCGAAAATCAGCGCCGTCCCGGCGATCTCCGGGCCCATGATGGAGCGTGTCAGCAGGCAGTTGTGGAATTCGAGACTGCTGTCGCTGACCTGCATCGATTTGCCCGCCGTGTCGGCGATGGCGCATTCGTCGAATCGAATCGTGGATGAGCTCGCGCGGATGGCGGGGCCCGTGTTCGTATGCCCCCCGCGCGGCGAGTTGCCGGCACGCAGCACGAAAGTGCTCTCGTAGAACGACGGCGCCGCGCTCGCGTGACGGATTTCGCCCCAGGCGGCGTCGATGTTCGCCGCGGTGATCACGACGGGGTCGTCCTCCATGCCCACGCATTCCAGCTTCCCCTCGACGACGAGGTCCTTGCCGCAGCTTCCGGGGGTTTCCGCCCGGCTCCGGCATGCGCCCGGCTGGTCCTCCGCGGTCGCCACGCCATCGACGAGCACGAGCGTGCCGGGGAGGATTCGCAGTGTCGCTCCGGCGGGCACCGTGACCGTGTCCGTCACGTGGATGACGCCGCTCCACTCCGTCAAGGGCCCCTCGATAGCCCCGGCGACGGCGTGCTCCGGCTCTTGCGCGAGGCTGTGGAGCGTTTTGGCGACCTCCAGCCCACCGAGGGTCGCTGTGAGGACCACGTCTGCGGCGCCCTGCAGCTGGATGAGCGCGCTGCCCACGCCGTTCCAGAGGCGCACGGAGGTGGGGCCGTCGAGAGCTTCCGGCGGCGTCGCGTGCAGCTCGGCTTCGGCGTCCCAGAGCTCGCGCGCGAGGGTGCCGTCGTCGTGGCGAGCCTCGATCCGCACGAGCAGCGCCACACCGGGCAGGTAACCCGATGGGGCCATCATCCAGAGCACGGTGGGCTCCTGCGCTCCGATGGGTGCGGCGAGGAGCGCTGTCAGGGCGAGCGTGCACAGAGAGCGCATGAGGCCATTCTACCCGCCATTCCACCGAGGGCGCCCAGCTCGCCTTTCACATTTTTCCGGCCACCCGTCGTTTCCCGGCAACCACCTCAGCGCGCGCGGCGTGCGAGCTCCGGAAGCCAGCCGCTGGGGGTCCACCGCGTGCGAATCGCGCCCGCGGTCCAGGTGCCGAACGTCCGGATCCCGCGCAGCTCGAGCCATCGCGCGAGCT
>Ga0111539_10013346_pt1 | contig 10266 bp, 5 predicted proteins | sample RhiMethybrSRZTD1_FD_79667 | JGI IMG/M metagenome (GOLD analysis project Ga0111539, IMG submission 79667) | Populus rhizosphere microbial communities from Tennessee, USA - Rhizosphere MetaG P. TD hybrid SRZTD1 (version 2) (version 2) | ecosystem: Host-associated > Plants > Roots > Rhizosphere >... | reverse complement strand
CGCTGCGGTTCCACAAGATGTACGTCGAAGCCGGCGGCCGCGTCCTCGCCGGCACCGACGTCGGGAACAACGCGACGCCCGGTCTCGCCGTGCAGCACGAAATTGAGATTCTTGCGCAGGACGGTGGGTTGACGCCGATGCAGGTGCTGCAGGGCGCGACGAAGTGGACCGCGGAGGCAGCGAGGCAGGCCAAGGATCTCGGTACGGTCGAAACGGGAAAACTCGCGGACCTCGTGATCCTCAACTCGGATCCGCTGCAGGACATCGAACACACGAAGGACGTCGCCGCCGTCGTCTTCAACGGACGAGCGCTCGATGGGAAGTTTCACACCTACTACAACGCGATGAATCCGTTCGGTGGCTCCGGGTTCGCCGGACTGCCACCCGTGGAAGATCTCGGATTCACATTGATCAAGAAGAGGGCGGTCTATCGCGAGGGACGCGCCGGCGGCGTGGCACCGGGTCGACTGCCGCAGCCGGGCATCGAGTCGGTCGACACGCAGCGGCGCGACTTCGACGACCCGGCGATGGCGAAAGTGTCAGTGCGTGAAGGTGCGCCGACCGTTCGCTTGAAGATCACCGGGTTCAATTTCTTCGACAGGACGCAGGGGTTCTTCGATGGCCACCCGATGCCACTCGATCTGAAGAGCATCACCGAAGCCGAGATGATCGTCGACGAGGTCTATCTCCGGCGACCGGGCAGGTATGCCGTGCAACTCAAAAATCCACCGCCGCCCGCCAACGCGGTGTGGGGTGACGGCGCGTCGAATGTGGCGTGGGTGTTGGTGTCGTACAAGGACTCGCTGCCGAAAAAAGGCGGAACGCAGTAGAAGGAGGAGGAATCGTTGACACGCTATTTCACCCTCGGCCTCGGCGCCGCAGTGCTCGCCCTGATCCCATCGTTCATGCTCGCCCAGACGCCCGCAGCCGGTACCGGAGTGCAGCGGGAGATTGTGACGCGCTCAGATGTGTCGGTCCCCGGCCGCGAGGCCGTGACAGTTCGCATCACCATCGCACCGGCGGCGGCAACGGGAAGACACACGCATCCCGGTGACGAAGTCGATTACGTTCTCGATGGGCAGCTGGAAGTGACCATCGACGGACAGCCGGCGAAAGTGCTCAACGCCGGCGAATCGATCGTCATTCCCGCAGGGACGATTCACAACGCGCGAAATCCCGGCAGCAGCCCGACAAAAGCCGTTGGCGTGTATGTCGTCGAGAAGGGAAAGACACTGACGACGCCCGCGTCCTGATGTCTGGCTTCTGAATCAAAGAACCACGGAGTGTGTCTCCCTCCGTGGTTCGTCCTCAACACAAGCGAACCTCGGGACCGAAGCGTCTCAGCGATATCCGACGACGAGCCACGCCCTGTTCGAGGTGCCACTACCAAGCGCCGGATTGGCTGGATCCGCCAGCGTCAGGTTCTTCACCACGATCGGAAATCGTCCCGGGCTGCGCAACAACGACTCATCGATGGTGGCTTCGATCTGGGTGCGATTCAGCACCTTTGTCGGCACCGGCACGTCGTTGAAGTACATCTGCGAGCGTTGGAAGTAATTGAACCCTGTTACCCGAATGGTGAGAGTCGGGCTTCCTTCTTTGACGACCGTCTTCGAAAAGTCCGCGTCGACGTAATCGTGACGGCCGGAATCGATCGTTTCGATCGTTGGCTGCGGCGGCCGTGCTGCGCCAAGACCGGCCGGCAGCGGTTGCAACAGCGCGGCACGTTGTGCGTCGTCTCCTCCGGCGCCGCCGCCCCTCCGGCCCCGTCCCGCCCCGGGCGCGTCGCCCGCACCTGGCCCGACGGCGTTCGCCTGCCCCGGCGGGGGAGCAGCCACCGCATTGCGACGGACGTTCACCGCCCACCCGATATCGTCGACGACGGGCAGCGTGATCGGCCCTTCGCCGACGAATGGACTCCAGTAATCGGAATGGTAGCGGAGGTCCTGCATCAGTCTGCCATCGGCAACGACGGCGGCGATGTTCTGTAGATTGGCAATATTCGCCAGCGGGTCGGCATTGACGACGAGCAGGTCCGCGACCTTGCCGCGCTCGACCGTGCCGATGCGATCGCTGACGCGAAGCACCTCCGCCGGCCACTTCGTCGCCGCCTGGATCACCTGCATCGGCCGCGCGCCGAGGTCTTCGGCGAACACCTGCATCTCGTGATGCAGTCCGAGGCCTGGCAGTGAAAAGTTGCCGCCGTCAGTTCCGATCAGCACCCGTCCGCCGGCCTCGAGCACCATGCGATGAAACCGCAGCGCGTTCTGATAGCCGCGGCGACGGACCTGCACGACGTCAGGATCGAGGTTGGGCACGTTCGTGTAGTTCCAGAGGATCGTCTGTGCGCGCGCCGCAGGGTAGTACGCCATCAGGAACGGATCGGCGAACAGATGCCGCGCCTGCAGTTCGAATCGCGCCCAGCTGCTCGGCAGCCCCGGTGCCTTCTGGCCGAACGCAGGAATGAGCGCGGTCTTCTGCTGCACGAGGGTGCGTACCAGGTCCGCGGCTTTCGCCTCGTCCAGATTCGCCCATTGCTCCAGCTCGTTCGGCGCGCCGGGACCAAACTCAGGTCCTCGTGCCAGTGTCGTCACCACGGCCGCCGTACCGTTGGACCGAGGGATGAAGTCGGCGCCCATCAGCGCCGCCTGCTTCGCGTCAATATTCCCGCCGGCCCTGATGCCGACCGGCTTGCCGGCAGCGTGGGCGATTTCGACGGCCGCCTGAAACGTCTCCGGCGTCACGCCGCCATTCTGGAAGGTAATGCCGTAGCCACCGAGCGCGAGCACGCGCCGCGTCCACTCACGTGCCTCCTCCGGGCTGCGGAGCGGATGCGGAGCGTCGAAGACCGACTCGAGACCGGTGAGGTTGCCCGCCGCGCCGACGAAGTGGACCGGCCAATCGATCGGACGCGGCGCGCGGATCTTGCCTCGCTTGATTCCCTCGGCGTAGACGACGCCGACTTCGCCCATGTCGCCGATGCCCACATACGACGTGATGCCGTTGTTCAGATAGATTTCGCCCTGATACCAGAGGTAATTGACGAGCGAGTCGATGAGGCCAGGCAGAATGAACTTGCCATCGGTGTTCACGACGCGTGCGCCCGCGGGCGGTGTCTCTCCCTTTCGCCCGATGCGCGTGATCGTGTTGGCGGTCACGGTGATCTGCACGTTGGCCACAGGCGCGCCGCCGTTGCCGTCGATGAGCGTTCCGCCGTCGAGCACGAGTGCAGGTTGCGGGGCATCTTGTGCCCGCACGGCCTCGCGTGACGGCAGCACGAGTGCAGCGGCCGCGACGATCACCAGGAACGACACGACCGACCAACGCGAACGCATATCAACCTCCTGACTCCGCCGGCGCGTCCACGACGTCCTTCCGGACCTCGCCACAGGCAAGTTGACGCGCACGAGCGGACCCCGTAAACTGCGCATTGCCGTTTAAGAAAACGATTGCATACTACACCGGCGGCGGCTGGAGGCAACAGAAATCTCCGCGCGTCGCGGGTGCAGACAGCTGGTAGGCAACCGCAATGAGAACGTTTGCGTACGCCCTGGCGGCGCTGGTTGGCGCCGCGCTCGTGGTGGTTCCCGTCGCCGGTCAAAACGTGCCTTCCCCGGCTGCGCCCGGGATGGACCTGGCAGGCTACTGGAACAACGTGTTCCATCAGGACCCCGGACTTGGAACCGGGGGTGGAATGCTGGTGGACTACGGCGGTATCCCGATCAACGAGGCGGCGCGTATCTACGCCCTCTCGTGGGATGCATCGCGCATGACGGTGCGCCAGCAGCAATGTCCAGGGTACGTGATCCCCTACTTCTACTACGCCCCGCAAAGTTATCGATTCTGGGAGGAGCGCGATCCCATCACGCAGGAACTGATCGCCATCAAGATGTACACGCAGACCAGCGAGCAGACGCGCACCATCTGGATGGATGGACGTCCGCATCCGCCCGCGTACGCGCCGCACACCTGGAAGGGGTTCTCGACCGGCACGTGGGAGGGGCACATCCTGAAAGCGCACACGACGCATCTCAAGCGGATGTGGCTGCGCGTGAACGGCGTCCCGCAGAGCGACGCCGCGACGGTCGACGAGTACTTCATCAGTCACGGGGACCGAATCACGTACGTGTCGATCGTCGACGATCCGGTGTATCTCGCGGAGCCGTGGATTCGCAGTCTCGACTTCACGCACACGCTGCGCGATCCCGCCGCGTGGCTGTATGCCTGCGACGACGCCGAACAGATCGTCGGTCGGGCGGAGGACGTGATTCCCAATCACCTCTTTGGCCAGAATCCATTCCTGCGGGAATACGCTACGTCGCGGCACGTGCCGCTGCTCGGCGCCCTGGGCGGCGCGGAGACCACGAATCCGGATTTCCTGCCGAAGCTGGCCGCGGCAACCGAGGCCGATGTCGCACCACGGCTGCGGCCGGCGACAGGGCCGTCGCGGACCAGCGCCGTCGCGGATCCCGATCCGCATGACGGCGACGTTCACGTGCAGCCGGTCCAGGGCAACGTTTACATGCTCGTCGGAGACGGCGGCAACATCGCCGTGCAGATTGGTGAGCAGGGACCGCTGGTCGTCGATACGGGAGCCGGGCAACGGTCCGACAAAGTCATCGCCGGGATTCGCCGTCTCAGCCCGAAGCCGATTCAGTTCATCGTGAACACCAGCTTCCATCCGGCACGCACCGGCGGCAACGTCAAGCTGCGCGAATCAGGTCGCGATCCGAGCGTCGTTGGCTCGTTCTTCTCCAACCAGTTCGCGGACGCCGGCCGCGGCGCGACCATCATCGGCCAGCAGAACGTGCAGAACCGGATGAGTGCCGCTGGCACGCCCGCGGAGGGCTGGCCCAGTGACACGTTCGTGCAGGGGAGGCGGCGCAAGTACCACAACGGCGAAGCGGTAGAAATCTTCCATCAACCAAACGCCGCGACCGACGGAGACAGCTTCGTCCACTTCCGCCGCTCCGATGTCATTGTCACGGGCGACCTGTTCAGAACGACGCTGTATCCCGACATCGACGTGAACAATGGCGGCACGGTCGGTGGCGTGATTCAGGCACTCAACGCGATTCTCGACCGCACGGTCTACAAGGCACAGGAAGAGGGCGGCACGATGATCGTACCGGGGAACGGGCGCGTGACCGACGAATGGGAGGTGGCCGAGTACCGCGACATGCTGGTGATCGTTCGCGATCGCGTCCAGGCGATGATCCGCTCCAACGCGACGCTCCAGCAGATACACGCCGCGCGTCTGACCGCGGACTACGACACGCGATTCGGCGCCAACACCGGGCAGTGGACCACGAGCATGTTTGTCGAGGCCGTATACAACAGCCTGCGGCAACAGCCGCGCACGGGAGGTGCGCGATGAGGCGCGTGCTGGCGGCAGCACTCGTTCTCTCGGCGGTCGTGCCTGGCAATGTGTGGGCACAGGGAGGAGCACGCGGACGGGGAGCCGAGGCGCCCCGTGCGCCGCAGGCGGCCGGCAGCTTCGATCCGACTGGCTACTGGGTGGCCGTGGTCACGCAGGACTGGAGATTCCGGATGGCGATCCCGCCGAAGGGAGATGTCGCCGGTCTTCCGGTCAACGATGCGGCGCGCAAGATCGCGAGCAGTTGGGATCCGGCGCGTGACGAGGCGGCGGGCGAACAGTGTCGCGCCTACGGCGCGCCGAACATCATGCGTATTCCCGGGCGCCTGCACATCACGTGGCGAGACGATCACACGCTGCAGATGGACACCGATTCGGGCCGACAGACGCGCGTGTTCGTGTTCGCAGGTGCTACTCGAGGCGCGACGGGCGCGACGGACTGGCAAGGCGTGTCGACGGCGATGTGGGAACAACTCGCCGGACGGCGTGGGCAGATGCCGCTGACGACGTCGTTGAAGGTCGTCACCAGTGGCATGAAAGCCGGATACCTTCGCCGCAACGGCGTGCCCTACAGCGCCCGCGCGACCATGACCGAATATTTCGATCGGATCACTCAGCCGAACGGCGACTCATATTTGATCGTGACGACGACGATCGAAGACCCCGAGTACCTCACGCAGCCGTACTTGTACAGCACGCACTTCAAGCGACTGGCGGACGCGACTGGATGGAACCCGCGTCCCTGCACGATTCAGTAGTCGACTGGACGTAGTGCGCTGTCGCCGCGCCGCCGGTGACGCAGTGCGGGACCGTATGTCCGTAGGAAAGCCGTAGCGAGTGGTTGGTCACAGCCAGTTTGGTCGGCGGCGCATGCTGAGGTGCGTGGATCAAGTCGGCTTTCCGGAGCGACATACGGTCGCGCGCTGCAGCAGGCGGCCTCACTGCATCGATCCCAACGGTGCGGTCGAATCGTTCTCGAGGCTCGTCACACTGTCTTTCCCTTTAGAAGTCGATCTGCAACGCGAACTTCGCCATGCGCGGTGCCAGCACGGTCCGCACCTGCTGCCACGTCGGGCCGAAGCGCTGGTTGAGCGCGAGAATCGCCGCCGAGTTCAACGCGTTGTGCAGCTCGAACCGTGGTTGGATGCGGTTGCGGCCAACGCGGAACAGACGGTTGAGCGCAAAGTTCAACTGGGTGATCCGTCCTTCGCGATACTGCGATCGCGGCGTGATCAGCTCCACGTTGGCGGTGCCGCGCGCCCCGGCCGCCAGGTTGCGACCGAGCGATGGAAGAATCTCGGCGTTCGTGGCTACATATGTCGCCGTGCTGTCGATGCCAGGGGTGTTCTGATAGTTCGCGCCCACCTTCAGGTCCCAGGGCAGGTTGTACGCGCCCGACAGCTTGAACTGGGTGTCAGCCGAGAGCGGCGGATCGGTTCGGCAGACGCTCGCCGGGCTTGCACGCAGCGCGTCAGCGCCGAGTGGTCCGATCGCGGCGCTCGTCATCTCCGGCAGCTTGGCCAGAACCTCGCAGTTGTCGGTCACCGTCTTGCCCATCGACACACCGCCGGTCAGCAGGCCGCCGTTGCCGAATCGTGCGTTCAGCGTGATGTCCACTGCATTGTGGACCTCGAACTGTGTGCCGTACTGCTTCGCGTTGGTCACGACATTGTTCTGCTGCCCGAATTTAGCGGGCTTGATCGCGAGCAGACCACACACGGACTGGCCGGCATTGGGCAGGCGCGAATCGTTCGGCGCCGTGATGCAGAAGCTGTCGTAGTCTTCGGGGGCGACAAGAAGATTGTCGGTGGCGAAGAAGTTGCCATACCACGTGCGGAAGTAGCCGACGTTCACGCCAAGCCCCTTCGCCAGTTCATGCTGGATCGACGCGGAGCCCTGCCAGCTGTAGGGCCCGGCCTGCCAGCCGCGCAGGATGTCGTCTGCATATCGGGTCACGATCCGCGGCCGTCCGAAATCGACTGCTGACTGCGGCCCGAGCTCCGATTCCTGGGGCACGTAATCGCCGTTGGCATCCGTCCACGTGCGCGTGGAGCTGATGACCATGGCGCTGACCGGATTGTTCGGGAACACGATCCCGGACGTGGTGCCGATCGGGATGTTGCTCTGGATCGGTACGAACCGACCAATCGAGGCCTTCACGGCGGTCCTTCCCGTGCCGAACAGATCGAAGGATGCGCCAAGCCGCGGATCGACGTCTTTCCAGCTCGGGGAGTCTTTGACGGCGGCGAAATCACGCGCCGGCACCCACGGACCGGCGGCAAGATGCTGCTCCGGGATATAGCCGTTCACGTAGTCGAGCCGCAGCCCGCCGTTCACGGTGAGCCGATTGATCGTCCACGCGTCCTGCACGAAGTAGGCACCCTGCAGCACGCGCGTCATGTTGCGATAGGGCGTCGCCCAGAACGTCACCGATTCGGGCGCGCGGCCGGCGAACGTGTAGCTGACGTCGTGATTGATGAAGAAGTTGTTGTCGAGGGTGGCGCGGCGGAACTGAATACCCGCCTTGAGATTGTGCGAGCCGGTCACGTACGACGTCGAGGCGCGGATGTTCAGCGACGAAAAGTCCTGGAACCCGCGCGCGACGCCCTGGTTCAGCGTTTCGCCGGGCGAGCCGTACCAGTAGTTGCGCACGCGATCGAACACGGCAATGTCGTTTGGGCTGTCGTCCGGCGTCCCGTCATTGGCGAAGCGGCTGATGATGCGGTCGCCAAGATAGTTGGCGCCAGCCTCGAGCAACACGCGATTGGTCAGCGGGTTGGTCCAGCCGCCCTGAAACGTATACGTGCCCCACGGATAGCGGCGGTCGCCCGCGGCTTCAGGTGATTTGAGACCGGCCAGCACGTCGCGCAGGCACGCGCAGCTCCGCTCGTCACGCGCCAGGAACGTGACCTTGTGCTTCTGCGCCGCCTGCACCGTGAAGCGGACGGCTGCCTCCTGGTAGTAGTTCCGGTCGAAGGCGGGGCGGCTCAGATCCGGCTCATAGAACAACGTGCCGGCCAGCTTGTTGTAGTAGTTGCCGGGAGCGTAGCTGGACGCCTCGGTGTACCGGGAGCTGGCGAAGAACCAGATGCGATCGCGCGCGATCGGACCACCCATCCCGCCGCCCACGTCGTACAAGCGTCGAAGATCGCCGGGGCGCGCCGCGCCGCGCGCACGCAACTCGTCGCTGATGTTGTCTCCCTGCAGGTTGCGATGACCGAAATCGGTGCCGAACGAGGCGCTGTAGACATTTCCGCCGTCGCGCGGGACGAAGTTGGTCTGCGGGCCATCGCCCATCGCTTCCGCAGTCAGCGTGCCGGTGAGCTGTACGGTGACTTCATCGATCGTTGCCGGATTGACGGCCGAATTGAAATTCGCGCCGCCCATCGGCAGGCCCATGAACATGCCGTCGCGCAGCTGGGTGCTCCGTCCGCTGTTGTGCATGCGGAACCACTGCGTATCTTCGCCCTTGGTTCCACCGACGTCCTGCTGCGTCGGGTTCAGCGGCGCGGCGCCGGGAATGAGCGCCGCGTAAATGCCGGCGTTCTTCCCGATCGGCAGCGTGCGTACCGTTTCGCGCGAGAAGACCTGCTGCTGCAGAACCCCCTGCACGTCCACGACGGGCGCCGCGGCGGTGACGGTGATTGTTTCTTCGACTGACCCGACCCCGAGGTCGGCATTGATGTTGGCGATGAAGCCGGTCGTCAGCTCGATGCCTTCGCGCCTCACCGTCTTGAACCCGCCGAGCGTGAACGTCACGGTGTAGATGCCTGGTCGCAGGTCGACGAGGCGGTAGCGTCCCTCGCCGTCGGTGACAGTCGTGCGCGTGCGTTCGATCAGCGCCGGGCTGGCTGCTTCGATCGTGACGCCCGGCAGCACCGCACCAGCCTCATCGCGAACGATGCCGGCGATGCTGCCGCTCGATGCGTCCTGGGCGGGCGCGGGATAGGGCAACAGCAGGATAGCGATCAGGGTAAGGCGGGCCGCCGACCGTTTCATGGGCTCCTCCTGACGAAGCACAGCAGATGCGAGGACGCCGTGGCGTAAAGGTTTACAACGCGCGCGAGTCTACGCCGGGATCCCCCGCGATGCAAGCAATCGTGGTGTAGAAAACGATTGCAACTCCGGATAAGATTCCCGCGCGAAAGGAGACGGTCGTGAGCAACCGCCGCATGTTTCTGCAGACCCTCGCTGCCGCCGGTGTGGGCGCACTCGCGCCGTCATCACGGCTGTTCGCACAGGAACGAGTCGTGCGCCTGAACGCCCGCGGGGGGGCCATCGACGTCCACCACCATTTCCAGCCGCCGGGCGGCACCAGCAACCGGCCGTGGTCGCCGCAGCTCTCGCTCGAGTCGATGGAGAAGTTCAACATCGGCATTGCCATCCTCTCGATGACGCAGAACGGCGAGCTGCTCTACAACGGCACCGAGAAAGGACGCGCGGCCGTGCGTGCCGGCAACGACTTCGGCGCCAGGCTGATGCACGATCACCCGACGAAGTTCGGCCTGATGGGCGGCATCCCGATGCCGGACATCGACGGATCGCTCCGCGAGGTGGAGTACGTCTACGACACGTTGAAGGTGGACGCCATCGGCATCTACAGCAATGACAACAAAGGACGCTGGCCGGGCGATCCGTATTTCGAGCCGCTGTGGCAGGAGCTCAATCGCCGCAAGGCGATCGTGTACATGCATCCGCTGGCGCCGCCGTGCTGCAGCAATCTGAAGTACGGACCCAACGCAGCGATGGTGGAGTTCGACTTCGACGTGACGCGCGCCGTGGCGAGCATCATCGTCAACGGCGTCATGTTCCGCTACCCGGAGATCCGCTTCATGACCGTGCACTCGGGTGGTGCGGTGCCGATGCTCGTGGGCCGGATGAAGGATCGG
>Ga0111539_10013345_pt1 | contig 10267 bp, 6 predicted proteins | sample RhiMethybrSRZTD1_FD_79667 | JGI IMG/M metagenome (GOLD analysis project Ga0111539, IMG submission 79667) | Populus rhizosphere microbial communities from Tennessee, USA - Rhizosphere MetaG P. TD hybrid SRZTD1 (version 2) (version 2) | ecosystem: Host-associated > Plants > Roots > Rhizosphere >... | reverse complement strand
TCACCGCAAGCGACCGCTGACGCCGGCCGGCGCGCCTTCGAGATGCGCTGCGCGCGCTGTCATGGCGCGGATGGGAGCGGCGGCGAAATGGGACCTGCGATTCAGCAGCGCCTCTCCACGCGTGACGATCAGCAACTCGCCAGTTTCATTCGCGAGGGGCTGCCGACTCGCGGCATGCCGCCGAGCGTGGTTCCGGATGCGGAGATGGCCGCGATTGTCGCGTTCCTGCGCTCGATCGAGCGGCGTCCGCCACCCGTGCCGCCCCGCACGTTCACCCTGACGGGCGGCAAGACCATCACCGGCCGCGTGCTCGGCGAAGGCAACACCGATCTTCAGATACTGGCCGACGACGGCCGCGTGCACCTGTTGCGGCGTGCGGGCGCCGGCGTGCGCGAAGTGACCACCAATCTCGACTGGCCGAGCTATCACGGCGGCCCCGATGGGAATCGCTTCACGCCGCAGTCGCAGATCACCGCGCTCAACGTCGCGCGGCTCACGCCCGCGTGGGTGTTTCCGGTGCTCTCGAACAGCCGGCTGCAGGGCACGCCGGTCGTCGCCGGCGGCGTCATGTACGTCACCGCGCCGAATGAGTGCATCGCGCTGGACGCGGGCAGCGGGCGCCAGATCTGGCGCTACTTCCGGCCGCGCACTCCGGGCCTCGGCGAAGGCGGATCGAATCGCGGCGCCGGAGTCGCCGGCGATCGCGTGTTCATGCTCACGGACAACGCGCACGTGATCGCGCTCAATCGGTTTACCGGACAGCTGCTATGGGACACCGAGATGGCCGACTGGCACAAGAGCTACTTCGCCACCGGTGCGCCGCTGCCGGCAGGCGACCTCGTCATCTCGGGCGTGTCGGGCGGCGAGCACGGCGCCAACGGCTTCGTCGTCGCGCACGAGCAGGCGACTGGACGCGAAGTGTGGCGCTTTTCGACCGTGCCGAAGCCCGGCGAGCGCGGATCGGAGACGTGGCAGGGCAGGGACCTCGAGCACGGCGGCGCGCCGACGTGGTTCACGGGCAGCTTCGATCCGGCGCTCGATCTCGTGTACTGGCCGGTTGGCAATCCGAGCAAGGAGTACGACGGCGCCGATCGGCAGGGCGACAATCTGTACTCCGATTCGATTCTCGCGCTCGATCGCAGGAGCGGTACGCTGCGCTGGTTCTATCAGTTCACGCCGCACGATCTCTGGGACTGGGACGCGACCGAGCCGTACCTGCTCGTGGACGCGCCGTGGCAGGGACGTCCGCGCAAGCTGATGCTCCACGCCGATCGCAACGGCTTCTTCTATGTGTTCGATCGGACGGACGGCACGCTGTTGCGCGCGACGCCCTTCGTGACGAACCTCACGTGGGCGAGCGGGATCGGCGCCGATGGCCGTCCGATCAAATTGCCGAATCAAGTCCCGTCGCCACAGGGCACGAAAGTGTGTCCGTCGCAGGACGGCGCGACCAACTGGTTCTCGACGTCATATGACGCGGCGAAGGGGTTGTTGTTTCTGCAGACGTTCGAGAAGTGCAGCATCTACACGCGGGCGGACGTCGGTGCGTGGGAACCGCTCAAGCAGTACCTCGGCGGTTCGCAGCGAACAGCGGCGGATCCCGTGCCGCAGCGCGTGCTGAAGGCCATCGACCTGCGGACCGGGACGATCAAATGGAAGGTCGTTCAGCCCGGTCCCGGCGACAGTTGGGGCGGCACGCTCGCGACCGCGGCAGGTCTCGTGTTCTACGGCGACGAAACCGGCGCGTTCGTTGCCGCCGACAGCGCCACGGGCCGGACGCTGTGGAGCTTTCCGACGAACCACGGCTGGCGTGCCTCGCCGATGACGTACTCGTTCGACGGGCGCCAGTTCATTGCCGTCGCGGCGGGCCCCAACATCATCGCCTTCGCGCTGCCGGACCCCCGTCGCTGAACCTGTCCCGCCAGCGCTCGCCACTACTCAACCAGGGCAACGGACCGCCCACGTCAGGGGGCCGACCGGGCCAGCAGGCTGGCAATGGCCTTGCAGCCAATTCAGCAGGGCTGCCGGATGTTGGCGTACTTCGACGTTCACCTGACCTGGCGCGAGCTGCTCAAGCGTACGTACAGCGAGACGATGAAGGACGACGCGCAGGGACTCGCGTCGCAGCTCGCGTACTACTTCTTTCTGTCGCTCTTTCCCGCGCTGCTGTTTCTGATCGCGCTCGCGAGCCTGTTTCCCCTGCAGCACTTCACCGACGATGTCGTGCGTGTGCTCGGTCCCGTGGCGCCGGCCGAATTCGTCACCATCATCCAGCAGGAAATGATCAAGCTCGGCGAAAGCCGCGACGGCGGACTGCTCAGCCTCGGCCTCATCGGTGCGCTGTGGAGCAGCTCGTCGGCGATGGGCGCGGTCGTGAGCGCGATGAACCGCGCGTACGACATCGAGGACAGCCGGCCGTGGTGGAAGGTACGACTCACCGCCGTCGCGCTCACGATCGGTCTGGCGCTGTTCATTCTGATCTCGTTCACGCTGATCGTGGCAGGACCGGAGATCGCCGCAAGCCTCGCGAAGCACTTGCACCTCGGCCAGGCGTTCGTGTGGACCTGGACGATCGTGCAGTGGCCGATCGTCTTCACGCTGGTGGCGGTCGGCATCGGTCTCGTCTATTACTTCGCGCCTGACGCCGAGCAGTACTGGGTGTGGGTCACGCCGGGGTCGGTCGTCGCGACGCTGCTGTGGGTGATCGGATCGCTGGGGTTCCGCCTCTACGCGACGCACTTCGGGAATTTCGAAGCGACGTACGGCACGATTGCCGGCATCATCGTGATCCTGCTCTGGTTCTATCTCTCGGGCCTTGTGATCGTCATCGGCGCGGAGATGAACGCGGAGATCGAACACGCGTCGCCGTGGGGCAAGCAGCCGGGCGAAAAGGTGCCGGGCCAGCGGCGCAAGATCGGCGCGATGGCGGCCGAGGCGTACCGCCGTCTCAAGTTGCAGCCGGATGCCGCGGGCCAGCCGGGACGCGGCGGCGGATGGGGACGCCCTCGAGATCCTCTCGACCGCCCGCCTGCGCTCCCACGAGCATGATGCGCACACGGTCGAGCGGATCGCGAGGGCGTGGCGTCACTACTCCTGGCCTTCTCCTCGCTTGACGGGGGCGCCCGCCGAGGTGAGCGAGGCGGCGTCCTCGTTGACGTTGGTTTCAGCCAGCGAGGTGAGCTTCTCGTCGGCGTTCTTCTCTTCCTCGAGCGTCTGCTCGAGGATCTCGACCACGTCACCGAGCCCGAGCGTTTCCGCCCAGGCGATGAGCGATCCATACGCCGCGATCTCGTAGTGCTCCGCGCGCTGGGCGCCGGCGATCAGGCCGGCATCGAGCACGGCGCCGTCGAACGAGCTCTTCAGGAGGGCGGCACCCTCGTTGATGATGCCCGCGATGCCATCGCAGTGCTTCCCCCGCGCCGTTTCGCCCATGGCCTCGAATACGCGGTCGAGGCGCTCCACATGTCCTTCGGTCTCTTGCAGGTGCGTTTCGATCGCTTCACGTAGTTCCTCGGATGTCGCGCCCTTCGCCATTTTCGGAAGCGCCTTGGTCAGCTGCTTCTCGGCGTCATAGACGTCGCGCAGTTCATCCATCAGCAGTTCCCTCAGCCCCTGTTGCTTGGCCATTTTTGGTCTCCCGTGAAAGTTTTCAGGTATGGCCGTGCGCGTTTCGCACCGCCCGCTCGAAGAGGAGCAAGGCGCGTACCGCGGGTGTGAGGAAATGCCCTGACCTACTCGCCGCCGTCGCGGCTGGCGGTGGATTCGAGCTGGCTGCCGAGCGTGCCAACGATTTCGAGCAGCTCGCGCTTTTGGACGTCGGACATGCGGCTGCCGACGTCCTGGAGCAGGCGCACGCCTGATGCGACGGCGCGCCCGCCGGCGGCCGCCACCTCGCGGGACTCTGCCCAGCAGATGGGCCCCAGGCGCGAGGCCTGTCGAAGCGCGGTGATGCCTTCGATCACGGCCGCGGCGTTCCGCAGCGACGAGAGCTCGGCGTCACTCCACAGGCGTGGCTTCGAGTCGATGGCGCACAGCGATCCAATGGGCTCGACGTCGCTGGAGCGGATGGGCACGCCGGCGTACGCCACGACGCCCATCTCCGTCGTCGAAGGATTCAGGCGCAGCAACGGGTGCTGTCGCGTGTCGGCCACGATCAGCGCGTCGTCGTCCGCCACGACCCACTGACAGAAGGAGTACGAGAGCGGCGTTTCCCTGGCGCGCGCCACGGGCTCGGGCAGGCCGACGTGACTCTTGAAGAACTGTCGCTGGTTGTCGACGATCGTCATGAGGACGGTCGGCACCTCGAGGAGCGTGGCGGCCAGGCGCGTGACGCGATCGAACAGCTCCTCGGGCGGCGAGTCGAGCAATCCACTGCGCTCGAGCGCCTTCCTGCGCGACGGGTTCTCGAGAATGGCTGCCGGTGCATTCGGCGACGTCGTGAGCGGTTCGGCCGGCGTCTTCAGCGCCCGCACGACGGCCGCGTCGTCAACCGGGCAATGAAGACACGCCTCCACGCCCCAGCGCTGGTATTCGTGTTTCTCGAGCGGCGATCCGTCGAGCAGCGCGACCACGCGAGTCAGGGCGGTGTGCGCCGACCCGCGCAGCTTCTGCACGAGCGCGAGTCCGCCGCCACCCGGCACATCCGACCGGATCACCATTGCGGCCGGTTTCGTCTGCCGTGCCTGTTGAAACGCCGCGTGCACGTCTCCCGCCGCTTGGACGCGCCATCCTTCCTGTTCGAGCGCCGAGGTCAAAGACTGTGCCGATGCCGCGTTCGGCACGACGATGAGGATCGTGCGGTCTGTGGACACAGACCGCAGTTTAGAAGGGGCTAGTCGCGGAGCGCAACGATGGGATCGACCCGGGTCGCGCGGCGGGCCGGCACCAGCGAGGCGAACATCGAGACGAGGATCACCATGCCGATGACGACCCCGTAGATCAACGGATCGCGGGCGTTGACGTTGAACAGCACCGACTGGATGCCGTCGGCGCCGAGCGTGGCAATGGTGAGCGCGAGCAGCAGCCCGCCCAATGCGCCGAGTCCCACCTGCCAGGCGCTCTGCCGCAGCACCATGCCGAGGATCCGCCGCCGATCGGCGCCGAGCGCCATGCGCACGCCGAATTCCTGCGTGCGCTGGTTGACCGAGAACGACAGCACGCCATAGATGCCGACGGCCGCGAGCAGTACCGCCACGCCCCCGAACACGGCGAACATCACGGCGATGATGCGGTTCTGCGCGACGAACGACTCGATCTGCGCTTTCGGCGTGCCGACGAAGTACAGCGGCAGGTTCGGATCGAGCTTCACCATCTCGCTCCGCAGCGTGTTCGCGAGTCCGTCGATGCTCCCGCTGCGCGGGCGCACCACGACCGTCGCGAACTGCGCGGCCACTGGCTGCGGCGGCGTGGGTCCGAACACCGACGCCGTGAACGGCACGTAGAAGCCCGAGTCGTCTACGTTCGGGTTGTTGAACGGCCCCAGCATGCGCACGGTGGAGACGACGCCGACGATCGTGCGCCACGGCCCGGGCTGACTGTTGTTGGCCACGGTGCGGAACCGGCGGCCCATGGCGCTTTCGTTCCCGTAGTGTTTCTTCGCAAACGCCGCGTTCACGATGGCGACCGGCTGGCGCGTGTCCGTGTCCTGGTCGGTGAAGGTGCGCCCTTCGACGAGTCTCTGGTTCGTGACGTCGAAGTACGTGCCCGTGATCTGCTCGAAGTTCACGTTCGGCCGATCGCGGTCCTGCGCGTAGGTCTTGCCCTCGAGCTCGATCGGGCCGTTGCCCGAGAACACCATACGAAAGCGGTTGGTCAGCGCGACGGCCGCGAAGTCACCCCGCGCGCTCAACGACAGCATCACCCGGTCGAAGAACTGCCGGCGCGCATCAGACGACGGATAGTCGCCCTCCATCAGGCCCATGCGCGCCGCGACGACGCCGCCCGTGTCGTAGCCGTAGTCAATCGTCTGCTGCTGCGTGATCGAGCGCACCTGCAGCAGCGCGCCGATCAGCAACACGCACGTGACGACGATCTGAAACACGACGAGGCTGCGCGAGACGATGCCGACACGCCGGCTCGTGTTGCCGCGTCCGCTGTCGCGCAGCACGTCGATCGTGTTCGTGCGCGACGACCCGAGCGCCGGCAGGAGTCCCGACGCGATGGCGGCGAGCGCCGTCGCGGCCACGACCACCGCCAGCACCGTGCCGCTCAGGTCGAACGTGATCCACGAGGGCGGCGGGTTCTCGAGGTTGCGCACGGTCGCGCTCAGCCAGGAGATGGAGAAGTAGGCGAGCGCGATGCCGACCACCGCGCCGATCGCGGAGAGCAGCAGGCTCTCGGTCAGCATCTGCCGGACGAGCCGCAGACGGCTCGCGCCGAGCGACGATCGGATCGACAGCTCACGCGCGCGAAGCGTGGCGCGGGCGAACTGCATGTTCATGACGTTGGCGCACGCGATCAGCAGCACGCCGACGCAGAAGCCGAGCATTGTGAGCAGCGTGCCGCGCAGCGGCCGGGGCGTGAAGGTCACGATCAGCGGCTGCACCTGCGCGGCGTTGAAGCGCTTGTTGCTCTCTGGATACGCCTCGGCAAACCGGCGCGCGAGGCCGGCGAACTCGGCGTTGGCCTGATCGATCGTCACGCCCGGCTTGAGCAGGCCCAGCACGGCGGGCGCGAGCGCCTGCGGATCGTTGCGCGGCCGCGTCGGGAACTCGCTGTAGAGCGGGATCCACAGCTCCTCGTTCGTCGGGAATGCGAAGCCCTTCGGCATCACGCCGATAACGGTGGCCGGCTTGCCGTTGATCCGGACCGCGCGTCCGACCACGTCCTGTGCGCCGGCGAACTCACGCTGCCATAACCCGTAGCCGATCAGCGCCACCTTGGCCGCGCCTGCCTGGTTGTCTGCCGGCTCGAAGTCGCGGCCCATCATCGGCGCCGTGCCCAGGATGCGCAGGAATTTGTCGGTGGTGTACGCGCCGATGAACCGCTGCGGCCGGCCGTCGATCGTGACGTTGACCGTCGATCCGTTCAGGTACGCGGCCATCATCTCGAACGACTGCTGCATGGGCAGCAGCTCGTCGAAGTCCATCGACGAAATCTGGCCGTTCACGCCGAAGAAGTTCGCGGTGGTCGGATCGATGAAATTCGCGCTGGCGATCCGGTCCGCGGTGGGGAACGAAAAGCCGCGCAGCATCACCCCGTTCACCACGCTGAACATCGTGGTCACGCCGCAGATGCCGAGCGCGAGGACGGTGACGGCCAGCGCGCAAAAGGACTTTTCCTTGATCAGGACGCGGAAGCCGATGCGAAGGTCGCGGAGCAGCTGATCCATGTGGGTTGAACGCTGGGACGAATGACGGCCGGGGCGTCATCGCCGGACAGTTAGACGCGGATCCAGCGGGGTGGTGTTCCATCCCGGGCAAGGGCCTTCGAGGAAGAGCCCTGCGCCACAGAGTCAGGCATGGTTTCTACGTGTTCTATGTGCCCCACGTGGTGGAAAGCTCTTTTCGACAGTCTTGACTGGGCCACCGCGCCGCGAAAGACTTGCCGCACATGGACCCATCACGTCGTGATTTCCTGGCCACGGGGCTGGCCGGCGCCGCAGGGCTGGCGATTGCTGGAACCGGTCCCAACCTCGGCGCCTGGCCGATGGCCGCCGCTCCGCCCGACGAAGACGGCTACAAGCTTTGGCTCCGCTATGCGCCGCCGCCGGAGGCCGCCGTGCGCGCCTATCGTCAGGTCCTTCGCCAGATCGTCGTCGGCGGCACCTCGGCGACCGCGCAGGCGACGAGGCGCGAACTCGAGACGGCGCTGGCCGGGCTGCTCGGCGCGCCAATCGCCTCCGTTGAGGCGCCGGCGGACCACAGTCTGTTGGTCGGCACGCCGCAGTCGCTGCCCGCGATTCGCGCGGTGGGTCTCGATCGCGCGCTCGCCGACGTCGGCGCCGAAGGGTTCGTGATCCGATCGGGCCGCGTCTCGAATCACCCGGTCATCATCGTCGCCGCCAACACGGACATCGGCGCGATGTACGGCGCGTTTCACCTGCTGCGTGTGATGGCGACGGGGCAGAGCCTCGACCGCGTGAACGTGACCGAGCGTCCCAGAGTGCAACTGCGCATGGTCAATCACTGGGACAACCTGAACGGCACGATCGAGCGCGGCTACGCCGGCAGTTCGCTGTGGCAGTGGAACGAACTGCCCGGCACGGTCAGCCCGCGCTATACGGACTATGCGCGCGCGCAGGCGTCGCTGGGGATCAACGGCGCCGTCATCAACAACGTGAACGTCACCGCGGCGAACTTGCCGATCTTTTCATCCGACTACCTGCCGAAGGTGGCCGCGCTCGCCAACGCGTGGCGCCCGTACGGCGTCCGCATGTATCTCGCGGTGAACTTCTCGTCGCCGGTCACCCTGGGCGGGATGAAGACAGCCGATCCGCTCGATCCGACGGTAGCCGCCTGGTGGAAGAACAAAGCCGACGAGATCTATCGCCTGATTCCGGACTTCGGCGGTTTCCTCGTGAAAGCGAACTCGGAAGGGCAGCCCGGGCCGAAGGACTACGGCCGCAACCACGCCGAGGGCGCCAACGTGATGGCCGACGCGCTGGCGCCGCACAACGGGCACGTGATCTGGCGCGCCTTCATCTATGACGAGGACGTCGATCCCGATCGCGCGAAGCGCGCCTACATCGAGTTCATGAAGCTCGACGGACAGTTCAAGCCAAATGTCCTCGTACAGGTGAAGAACGGGCCGATTGATTTTCAGCCGCGCGAGCCGTTCCACCCGCTCTTCGGTGCGATGAAGCAGACGCCGGTGCTCGCCGAAATCCAGGCGACGCAGGAGTACCTCGGGCAGGCCAAGCACCTCGTCTATCTCGGCACGATGTGGCAGGAGTTCCTGCAGTCCGACACGTACGCGAAGGGGAAGGGATCGACGGTGGCGAAGGCGATCGAGGGCGCGGTGCAGCCGTACCGCGTCACCGGCATGGTCGCCGTGCTGAACCCGGGGCAGGATCGCAACTGGTGCGGACACCACTTCTCGCAGGCGAACTGGTACGCCGCCGGCCGCCTCGCGTGGAATCCCGAGCTCACGGCTGACGCGATCGCCGACGAGTGGACGCGCCAGACGTTCACGCACGATCCGAAAGCGGTCGAGACGATTCGCGCGCTCATGATGGGCTCGCGCGAGACGTACGTGAACTACACGATGCCGCTCGGTCTGCATCACCTGATCGGCGGCAACCACTACGCGCCCATGCCCCAGAACGCCGGCGGGCCGCGCAAGGACTGGACGGCCGTCTATTACCACCAGGCCTCGGAACAGGGCATCGGGTTCGACCGCACGATGAAGGGCGATCAGTACGTCGGTCAGTACTTCCCGCCCGTGCGCGACCTGTACGACAACCTCGCCACCTGTCCCGAGACGTTCCTGCTCTGGTTCCACCGCTGCGCGTGGGACTACAAGCTCAAGTCAGGCAAGACGCTGTGGGACGGGTTAGTGGATCACTACTACGACGGTGCCAGACAAGCCGCGGCCATGCAGGCGACGTGGCAGTCGCTCGCCGGCGCGATCGATCCACAGCGTCACAAGGAAGTGGCAGAACGGCTCGCGATTCAGGTCGCGGATGCTGCGGCGTGGCGGGATCTATGCCTCAAATACTTTCAGACGTTCAGTCAGAAACCCATTAATGGGAAGTGAGCTGTTAATGGGCATTCAAGCAATGAGGCAATGAGGCAATGGGGCAATGGGGCAATGCGGCAAATGGGGCAATGCGGCAATGAAGTAATGGCGCAATGAAGTAATGGGCTAATGGGGCAATGAGCGTCAGCTGCAGTTTCAGCTGGGTCGACGTGAACAACCGATCACATCGCGCCTTCAAGTGAGTGATTCGGATTGGCGCTTGGGTCTGCCGTGGCGATGGCGGTCGTCTTCGGTGAAAGGCTGGTGCTTTTTTGGCCGTCGCACTGATGCCGGAAAATCACGTTGCGCGGAGTTATTGAGCTGGCTGGGTAACCGATGGCGCGTTACATTGCCTCATTGCCTCATTGCCTCATTGCCTCATTGCCTCATTGCCTCATTGCCTCATTGCCTCATTAACACGTTAGTACATAACAAAAGCCCACAGTCGATTGTCCGTGGCGACAAGCAGATACTGGCGCCCATCGATCATGTACGTCTGCGGCGGGTTGGTGACGCTGCCGATGCGCGCGTTCCAGAGCGGCTTTCCGTTCTGCGCATCGTAGGCCACGATGTTGTTCGCGGCGTCGCC
>Ga0111539_10013344_pt1 | contig 10267 bp, 6 predicted proteins | sample RhiMethybrSRZTD1_FD_79667 | JGI IMG/M metagenome (GOLD analysis project Ga0111539, IMG submission 79667) | Populus rhizosphere microbial communities from Tennessee, USA - Rhizosphere MetaG P. TD hybrid SRZTD1 (version 2) (version 2) | ecosystem: Host-associated > Plants > Roots > Rhizosphere >... | reverse complement strand
GCATCGAGCGGTAACGCGTCGAAATTAAAGACGCAGCGAAGCAATGAATTTCGCCGCAAGCTAGTCTCGTTACAGATAACGCGCGCGCCAATTGCACGGGGCCAGATAGCGAGGCTACCGGTTCCGGCAGAGGGTTCGAGAACGATGTCGCTCGGTTTGGGATTCAGTAGTCGCGCGACAAAGTAAGCGAGCGTCGGTGGCGTTGAGAATTGCTGTAACTGGATCTGCTCTAAGGTGCGATCGCTCTGGCGTGGTAATCGCTCCAATAGAGGACGCAACACAGAGGCGAGCCCGTCGCCGACATCCATCTGCATGAGCTCTCGGGCGTGCTGCTCTAACAAGTAGTTGCTGACTGCAATTTCGAGGGCATCGTAGGCCTCACGCGAGGTATATCTGCCTTCGGCTCTGGTGCCGCCGAAGAGGCGGTCCGCCGTTCTAGTTAGTTTCGGATTATCGAACGGCTCGCCGTCCTCGATTCGTTCCTCGAGTTCAACGATCAATTCGTGAATGCTGCAATAGAGCGCATTGGTCCTGGCTGCGCATAGGAAACCAGTGTTGTGAGGCATTCGGTTTTCTCCTTGAGGATGTTCGAAGTCATGATGTAAGCAGCGCGGGTGGATAGAGGCACCCGCGCTGTTCTTCCTTGCTGTTTCTGCGTTTCAGTACTCGATCGGAAGCAAGATCGTCGTTGCGCTGCGATCGGCTTCGGTGATGATCCAAATCCGCTCGCCTTTGGCGGTCTGGTAGCGACTCAACAAGCGGAACCCCTGCTCGAGTGAAAGCTCGTTCTCTTTGACGTCCTCGTCCGATAGCTCTCCCCAATCGCATGACATATGACGGCGCAAAAACTCGATCGCAGTCTGTCCGGCAATCTGGAGTGCTTCTTCGGCTCCGGGTGTAATGACAGTTTGGCCCGGCGCGAAACGCGCCACGCCGGCTTCTTGAGTTGTGTGGCTGTGAGGTTGCATCGACGATCGAAGCGATAAGATTGCGCGTCTGCCACAAGCCTGCCACACATTGAGCTAGTCATCAGTGAACACATGATTGTGAGGAATGATCCTTCTTGACTACGACATCGGTTCGTTCATCAATCGGCCAAATCGTCCTCCTTGGACCCGAAATTGGTTGGCCCCTCACGGGCGAAACGTTAGGGGGCGCTGGTGTCGTCAAGCGTCCTTCGCGAATTGAGACGATGGTCCAAGTGACTTCCGCGCTCTTGCCATCTTTCAGTAGCGAAATTTCGCTGTGGCAGATTTGTGGCAGGAATAAATGGAATGTGAGTGGTATAGGATGGGAACGGATGTAAGCAAGTTCAAAAACCCTTGATTTTGCTCGTGGCTGCAACTCGATTCAAAATCAATTGGTTAACTTTCCCTACTTCTCTTCGTTAGGAAACGTGAGCTTGGTGGTTCGAATTCTCTCGCCCCGACCAATCGATTAAAACACTTGCGGGCTCAGTGACGTTCGCCGCAACTCAATTGTGGCCTGACGTCGCAAAACCGCTGATTCCAATGCCGCCCGGTTTGCTCGATCAATCGCGCGCGCGTATCACCTCTTTATTTGCAAACCGAGTGGCCCATTAGCATCGCGAATGGTTAGTTCATTGAGACCAGCCTCGGCGAGTCGGCTGGCAATCTTGTGGTGCGGATCGTGCCATTGCAGATTTCTATCTCCCCTGTAAATCGACAAGCCGTCGCGAACGTTCTTGCTGTCCCTGTGAAATATGGTCACAAGTCTTATCAACTCTCGGATGGGTTACACGGCTTACGCCTGTTCAACGTACATCGGCGGCGAGCCATAATTCGAAATGGTTGGGCCGAATATCTGGATTGGTCTCGTAGCCGCCGATTAACTTGAGTTCGACGTCCTGAAGTCCCGCAGTCTTGAGTATTTGTACTAACTTTTCACCGATCTGCCTCTCCAAATCTGTATCATGAAAGTAACGCAGCTCTGAGACAATGAGGCTCCTTCGCGTCCCGACATTTTGAATGCCAGGAGCGATAATTCTCGGCCTGACATCGGGAATACCGGATAACTGGCTCACAGTGAGTTGCTGCTGAAAAGTCTTGGCTTTGTCAAACTGCCCTTCATCCTGCACTTGTATGTATACCCGGGGCGACAAACGTGTATCTTGTGTTTGTTGAGCAAGCTGGATAACGGCCGTCTGTGCGGCTGTCTTTGCGTCTCTACCAGCTTCTGTGGCGGGCTTTGATTTAGCAACTTCTTCAAGCATCGGTCTAATTAACGGATCCAGTTCTGGATCAAGCTCTTTGTTTTCGATCTGACGTTGGAGCGTGCTGATCGCCGCTGCTTTGCGTTCGGTCGATCCGCTCGTGAGCGCGATTAACGCTGAAATCGTGTCCTTGTAGCGTTCGAGGGCCTCGACAGCTTGTTTCTCGCGTTGAAGTTGCCGTTCCACTTCACGGGCCGCTGATTCTTGCTGCCGTTGCTTGACGTAGTTGACGACACCTAAAACCGACGCTACCAATAAAGCAATCGCAATTGTCCAATTCCTGGATCTATGCGCGGCTCGCTTTTTGTTCCGCTCGTTATTGTGCTTCTCACTCCAAGCCAAAACCGCTGTCCCCAAAGCATCGTGGTAGACGGTGTACGCAGAAGTCTCTTCCCACCCCGGATTTCGATCCACGTTGCGCAGAATGCGGTATTCCTCTTTTTCTCCTGCTTCGGACGATTCTTCCGACAGCTTCAATAACTTCTTTAGCAAAGGCTCTACTTCTTCAGCGGGACGTTCTGTATATTTGGCCAGGGTCTTTACTGTATGAGCTATTTTTTCGCCTGATGGCGTTACTAAATAGTAAAAGATATCTGCCGCGACATCTTGTTCTCGCTCAGACAGCCCTTCCATGAACTTATCGAGGTATTGTTCGACAATCTTTTGGGCACCACCGAGCTTTTCAAGGGTGGCTGCTTTCAATTCGTGCGTGGCTATGGTCGTTTCATCATGCCATACGCGCTTCATGACGAGCTGCAAATAAGGCGCTTCGATTGCGACTTTACCAGCGCGAGTGTCCGCGTCGTCTTCTCCTTGTTCCTTTTTTAATGTCCCCTGTCCGGTGACGCCGATTGTCACTCTCCCGACCCGGACTTGCTTTAATACTTCATCGACCAAGAACTTCCTCGATCCGTTCTGAGAAGCTGCATTCAGATCAACTCGTTGATGGTCGAAGATAAAAGGTTTTTCTTTCGCGTATAGCTCATTGTATTTATGGACCGGCCGTATGATCGCCTCGCGGGCGGATTCGAGGTCAAGATAGTCAATCTGTAAACGGTTATCGAACAGGTTAGGGATGCTGCTCTTAAAACGATCCAGCCGCGAGAGCGTGTCATCGCGCATCGAAAGCAGAAAACGCGCGCGCAGGTAGGGATCGTTGATCACCAATGGCAATTCATATGCGAATGTGCCAGGGTCGCCTCCGTGCTCATGGTAAAGGAAATACTCCTCAAACTGATCAAGAATAACCAGGAGCTCTATGCCATAACGCTCGGTCCACGTTCTGACTATTTGAACCAAGCTGGACGTTGGTGGGATCGAGTCGATTGTATTCTGACCCAGACTGAGTTGAACGGCTTCACGGATGGCGGAGGACAGCTTCGGTATAGGATCACTGGTCCAAGTATTAAAATAGACAACCGCGAAATCGGGAGCGCCTCGAGACTCCAGGTCACGTTGCGCGATGGCGCGCAACGTCGATAAAACCCCCGCCCGCAGGACTGAACTCTTGCCGACGCCGCTTGGTCCATAGAGCAAAGTCAATCGGGAGGCTTGCAGATTGCCGGCAATTATCGAGATCTCCTTCTCGCGTCCGAAGAAAAACTCTGCGTCAGTTTCCAAAAACGGAACTAGGCCGACATAAGGTGATGACACCGCGGGTCGTGGCCCCGTTGAGTGATCATCAACTTGCACTGCTGGGATAGCGGCGCTCATCGCTTACCCGTGTGTTAACCTCCGCTTAATTATCGATCTCGGTTGTTTGTTCGTGGCCCTTCAAACGCTGCTCGAGCGTGGAGATGTAATCTGCAAGATCCTTCTCGACAATCTCTACCCGACATGCTTCCCAATACTTGCGCTCAAACGGAGTCAGTCCTGTTTGAATGGTCCATGAGGGATATGACGGCCAAGACTTTTCCCAAATGCGATAAAGAAGCCCGCGTAAACTCCAATCACTCAGTGTCCATCCGAGGAATAGATGCGAGCTGTTACGCAGTTTGGTCATCACCTGTGTCGGCAAGATGCTCATGAATTCTCTGTTGGTTAATAATTCGAAATACTGATCTTCCGTGATCGCAAAACGGACTTTGGAATTGAAGCGCTCCACAGTTCCGGGTAACTTGAGAATCACTGGCCAGTCATCGATCAATTCCTTATTGCTGTTATCAACTAAGATTGGAGCACCGGCGATTCCATCGTGGTAGTGCTTGCCGAAAAACCTGCCGCGCTCCTGGCTGCTGCCGTCCGCGATGTAGCTGAAGACATGAAAGTCCTCAACCTTTGCACTGAATTCCCTTTCTAGCAGCGTATCGTAACTTGTCGTGACTATAAGGAATGGCCCGCGCTTCGACTCAACTGTTTCCAAATATAAAGTCTGTGCCTTGGCAACATGAGCCCAGAATTCATGAAGCTTGGTTGGCTTAAAGGCATCATCGTTAAAAAACGGATCCAGTTGGTCGTAGAGGATTGCGAGCCTATTTGGCATTTGCGCGTATTGTGATACGCCCGGCAACCCACCGGCCCTATGCGGGTATTCGCTGAGCTGCGCCAGACGGTCGACGAGTTCTTCGTAGGTTGGTGGCCGTGGCGAGACTTGCTGACTAAACTGGTTCACATTCAACCCGAGAAATGGAACCAACTGCGCGTCCGAAAGCGCCTTAATAACGTTCTCATAATGCTCGTCGAGCGGGTCGTGCCAAATGGGTAGGGAGATACTTCTGATTTCTTTTACCTGGGGCCGCGAGGGGAAATCGACCAATCGGCTATCTTTGGCACGCATGTAAATAACTGGAGTTCCCCATTCAACAGAGTCGCGTCTGCCTTCCTCCAGTTCGGCATCCGAAATATCCATGCGCGCTTTAGTTATCGCCGTATCAAGATCTTTGCCGGTTAATAATTCCGTATAAAACGATTGCGCTAACATTTTGGCGGCATCATCGCTGATGACGTATTGCATAGCGACTACTTTTGGAACTGCTTCGCTACGCAATAAAGTTTGAGCCACACCTGCGTAGGGATCTGTTACCGTCGTGCGTGCGCCTTCACAGGCATTAATAACCGCTAAACGGAGCGAGCGATGGGTCTTTAAGATCTCACCTAATTCGAGCGCGCTTATTTGATTTATGCCCCCGACCTCATTCTCTAAAAGCAATTTGCCTTCCTTGTTGGCAGAATCAAAAGCCGCATGACCTATAAAGTGAAAGACGTGATACGGATCTGAATTTTTATGCTCGTGAAGTCGTTTGCGCAGAGCCTTGATCGTTGGCGGGTAAAGTGGATCTACAAGAACGTTTTCGATGCCGTTGATCGCATCCTGCAATCTCTTGAGTTCTCCGTTGACGTCCAACGGCAGAGCGCCCTTTGGACTCGAAGGCACCGCAAGGATCCGCAAGGGGGGCTCTGTGAGAGGCGCTTCGTCGAAAGGCGTCGTCAAGTGGAGGTAACGAACAATCGAGTCATACGATTTGGCAAAGAAGGTCGCCTGCGGGACGAGGCACAAGAATTCCCATGGCAATCCAGCAAGTTCTGGAACTGCTGACAAATGCAGCCAGAATCGCAGTTGTTGATCTTCTTTTTTGGCCTTTTGCTGGCACCGATCGAGGACCAATGTGGTCCTCTCTTTAAAGATTGCACCAAACAGCTTTTGTCCAAAAGCACGAGCATCTGCGAGGGAGGGAGGCTGAGCACGAATGAGCGAAAGGGTTTGTGGAAGATCGTCTGAGGTTAACTGGCCACTATCGCTATCATTTTTTTGGGTTGACGCACCCGCCTCAAAACTCAATTCATCAATGGAGAACGTGCTAGTGCCATCACCTCCGCATTCGGAAGAAACGGTGACTTGGTAAAAGCCGGCTTTCGACTCTATCTTTAAGTCAATCTCCTTATATTTTAGGGGTTTCATTGGGTTAAGCTATACCGAGCGCCATCGGACTCGCGGATGTGTCTGCGGCTGTATCGGAGTCGTCAGTCACTGCTCCCCGCCACGTTGTCCACGGGCTTCCGTAGTCGAGTTTGGATACAGGAAGGGGCAGACTCTGTTCGGGATTATCAAGCGCGAGCACGCTGTCCGTTAACAGCGGCGCTTCAGTAGTTGACATCGCCGGCATTCCCAATAAACCCGCGATCACCTCGATGTCAGCAATACCGGGGAAGAATGTCCTTAGGTTTCCAATAACGATTTCCAGTAGCTGGAACTGCTCTCGAACCTGACCGCGCCTGATGATTTCGTGGCAGGCAATAAGCGACATTATTGGGTCGAGCCACTTCCCGTGCATCAGCGCGTCCCAATCCCGCCTTTCTTCCTGGTTCTCGTCAGGCGTTACTTGACGATTATCAGCAAAGCGACTTTGTGCTAACGCCATGGTGCGAACCACACTCAAAGGCGCGTTGTCATCGAAATATTCCAACACTCTATGGTCCAGGTATTGAAACAAGCTGTGAATAGGTAATAAGTACTGATGTATTTTCAAGCGGCCTTTAGCGTCTTCGGCGAATGTAACGAAGTTAGCACGATTAGGAAGGCCATGTATCGCGAGGGTTACGGGCGTTTGTTTGTTAATTCTAAAAGAGAGCAACTTTGAGCCCGGCCTTGCGTCAATACGCTTCTCGTAGATGCCCTTGAGAGTGTCGACGGTCTTTAACGGTTCCCATTCAACGTTTGCGTCCTCACTGACGGCTGCCATGAAAGACCCTTCGGACTTTTCAAATCCACCCAGCACATAGACAGGCGAATCGCCTTCGTTGACATCGTTGAAGCTCTCAATCGGTAGATTCTTCAACATGCGAAACTGTTTTGGATCGCTGACGATATGCGACGCGCCAAATACTGAAAGCCACAAACTCAGATCCCAATTGGCCATTTTCCCCAGAGTCTCAGAAAATTCTGCGTACCGATTGGTTGACGCATGAGAAAGTGAGTTCAATATAGTCGTGCGCACCTCGCTTGGCGGTCTCTCAAGAAGATCAATCTTAATATCCCTGCCCGCTTCGATCGTGATTGAACGTCTCCGTATTTCGATACCTCGCTCTTCGACGTAAACGGTGTATTTACCGGCTGAAAGTGGCGCGGATAGAATTTCCGGAGACGAAAGTCTGTCGCCTGAGGCGTTATTCTCAAGCGAGATCACGGTGTAGGGCGCGGCTTCGAGAGTCACATTCGCCGAAATCTGGGGAATCGGCATCGGCGTAACCGATTCAAACCCTTCTTCGCCGGACCTCATAGTCCTTTCCTTCCTAAATTCGACGACTACTGGATCATACAAACTAAGAGCTCCCGTGGGTGGCGGTTTTACTTGCACGACCTTGGCAAAGGGATGAGTAATATTCAGATAGTAATCGAATGGCTTGAGCGAAACTTTGGTTGAAGTGCCTTGAAAGTTCCGACTTATAGGCTCGATTAGTTCATTGCTGATTTGGAGCTCGAATGAGTCATCTGCAGCGCCGTTAGTTACGATTACCTCACAATCGTACTGGGGGACCGATGACAACACTTTGATAATGCCGTCGCCGTCTGCCTTGATATCTGCCTCAACTTCCTGGTTTTTGAGTTTAGCTTTGACGTATTCCCTCAACCGCTCAAAAGTAATCACCATTTTGCCGGCATCCCATTTTTTTGCGATCCCGGCACCGTTTAGACCTTTCAACACGAAGTTCGTAAACCCGCTATCGGTCCTTGCGACCTGTCCCAGCGCTGTTGAATAAAGGACGTAGTATTTCGATCGTCCCCGATTCGACAACGGAAATTTCTTTCCGATGATCGGCACTTCGATATCGTCTATTGAGATTGGATTGCGACAGGCGTCAATAAAGTAATAATGATTTCCCGATCCTAGGGATTGCCATAGTTTCTTTTGAATTTCCTGAAAGAGAAGGCATGTATCGCCAGAGTCGTCCGTATTAACAAAGTCAGAAGCGACAAAAACGTCTATTTGAATGGTTGTGTTGTCTGCTTGATAAGAAAATCCGTGGCCCGAAAAGTAAAAATAGAGCTCGTCATTATTCTCTTCCGTCCATTTGGTTGAGAGTGTGCGCAACTCGGCAACTATTTCGTCGTGTGTAGTACCTGTCGTGCGCCATGCGCAGTCTGGGCCGGCGCACGCGAGGATGCTCGCGGGGTCAATGTTCTTTACGCTGATGAGCCAATTGCGAAATTCTTCTGCGTACTTGTTTGTATTCTCTAACTTCTGCGCCAGGAGGGCGCTGTTTGCGTAGTCCTCAATGGCAATGATAAAGGCTCGGGCAGTCATCGTCGTTGTTCCTCAAGTGTGCGCGTTGACAAAATCCGAGAGTGCTTTTCCATTCACGGCTTCATTGCGATACGCGAAAAATCCGCTGCGATGAATACCGACGACTTGGGCCGTATCTAGCGAAATGACAGGGGAGCCGGAATTGCCACCCAATGTGGAACAATCGTGAAAAATCGCTTGATCACGTGTGTCGATAATTTCGCCTGGCGCCGCTCGCTTTACACCAAACCTGTCCCCAAAAACTGCACTGACAAAAAACTTATTCCGCTTCTCATCTTGCTGTGGATACCCGATAGTAACGACTCTCTTGCCGACTTTCGACTCGCCTTTGTCGATAGGCAATGGCGTCCGATTATCTGTGAAGAGTGTGTCTTCGATTCGAAGGAGAGCAATGTCGAGGCTGGGGTGGTCTGCGACGACTCCAGTTATCGCCACAGCTTTTTCCGTCCCGGAGTTGTACTCTTCTCGAAAGCGGACAACAGCCTGGCCTTCTTCTAGCTTGAGTGTTCCAAAAGAAAGAATATCCAGTACATGTTTGTTGGTAGCCAGGAGAGTCTTGGAGACGAGAAAGCCGGTGCCGATTCCGCGGGTACCGACTTGGTCTATGCGTCCGATGACATACAGATATGGTTTAACGGAAACGCGAAAGTTTTCCCACTCTACAAAGATTGCGTTTAACTCTTCCTCCAGCTCGGGAAGCTCTCCGTTTTTTGAAAGCGGAGCAGGTCGCATCGTCCTTATCACAAGCTCGAGTGCTGCGAGTTGTTTTGGAGTAGGCTCCCTTTTCTGTTTGATGGCATCCAACGCTTCCTGTGCGGGCCCCTGTAGCTGTGCCGCGACCGGCCCGATAATCGCCCTCACGCGATCTTTGAACTCCGCGATGGGCCTATTTTGGAAAGCGCGATCGGCGCGTTCGCCTAGGTTCTTGAAATAGTCGCTCATGAGAACCTTCAACTAGCTTCGTTTTTTAGCGCCAGCCACGCTCGTACCATTCGTAAACTGTTTTCATTTAAGGCTGAGGTTGTCAGACGAGAAAACCAAGCTAACCCCGCACGGGTTTACGCTCGCTGCTCTTCTGGAAATGAAGCTCTGAGGCCGTTAAGCCTCCAAGAATAAGGATTAAGTTTCTTTTAAACGCTGAGGGCGATCAGCAATTTCGAAACCCAGGCTTCTACACCACAAGAAAGGGCGTCGAGATGGTTGAGAGATTTCCGGGCCGACACGTCAACTGTGGAAAGAACGCAGACATTATTAGAACCGCTTTCGCAAATGTCAAGAAATATGGAGGGCGTCGAGCTAAACTCGCAGACTTACCCGCCCTCACTCGTCTCTTACTCGTTCAGGCCAGCGTCCGAGTCAAAATTGAGCTTCACGTGCAAAGTCAGATTGGCGGTAGTTGCTCGATTCCCTCGAGGATATCTTGATTCAACATCACTACCTCTGAATTCTATTTCAGTGGCGGCAAAGTAACGTTCAACTCTTTCGTTGAATCCGGCGCTAACCGTAAGGGCTTGGTCTCACGCTTGGAACTATCAGTGTTGTAGTGCCAGTCTCGATAACCGGGTGCGGAAACCTTAAGATCGACAACGACGTCCGGCGGAACGAGGAGATTAAAACTGTCGTCTGGTCTATTTGTGCCAGACATCAACAGCGTCTTTGGATTACCCTCGTGGTTCAGTGATACTTGTGCATCTCGGATCTTTTTATTTGTTTGTGCGTCAATGACCGTTATCAGGAGGCGCCCGCATTTGGGGCTTGCAAGGTGCACGATCACATCTTCAACGGTCGTTTC
>Ga0111539_10013343_pt1 | contig 10267 bp, 9 predicted proteins | sample RhiMethybrSRZTD1_FD_79667 | JGI IMG/M metagenome (GOLD analysis project Ga0111539, IMG submission 79667) | Populus rhizosphere microbial communities from Tennessee, USA - Rhizosphere MetaG P. TD hybrid SRZTD1 (version 2) (version 2) | ecosystem: Host-associated > Plants > Roots > Rhizosphere >... | reverse complement strand
TCGCCGGTGTTCAACGATGTTCCAAGGTTTCCGGTGACGGCGTGCTCGACGTAATGCACGTACTGCACGACGATCGGATCGTCATAGCCGAGCCGCTTGCGCGCCGCGGCAACGACTGCAGGACTCGCCTCGGGCCCGACTGCGAGGCGAACGGGGTCGTACGGCGAGACCTCCTGGAGAAGAAACATGACCCCGGTCAGCGCGAGCAACACGATCAGCGTGGCGCCGATTCTGCGGAGCACATACGCGCGCATCAGCGGTCCACCAGATCACGCAAAGCATCACCGGCCATGTTGGCCACGAGGATGACGACGAACACCAACAGCCCGGGGATCGCCGCGATCCACCAAGCAGTGTGCAGGTCAGGAAGCCCCGAGGCCGTCATGCTGCCGAGCTCTGGACTCGGTGGCTGTGCGCCCAGCCCAATGAACGACAGCGTCGCGAGCAAGATGATCGCGGCGCCCAGGTCGAGGCTGGCCGCGACAATCGCGGTCGGGATTGTCCCAGGTAGCAGATGACGGAGCAGCCTCCGCCGCCGGCTCACGCCGGCCAGCTTGGCAGCTTCGATATGCGGCCTCGCGGCGAGAGCCCTGACCTCGACACGAATCAATCGAGCGTAGTACGGCCACCAGAACAACCCGATGGCCAGGAATGTGTGAAACAGCGACGGTCCGAGCGCGGCGACGACGGCAATCGAGAGAACGGCGGCAGGCAACGCGAGGAACAGATCCGTTGTGCGCATCAGCAAGGTGTCCAGCCACCCGCCTGCGGCGCCTGCGATGAGACCGACGGCACCACCGATCAGAAGTGCGACGACGACGATGGCGATGCCGTAGAAGAGCGTGACGCTCAGGCCCGACAAGCAACGGCTCAGCATGTCCCGCCCGGCGTTGTCGGTGCCGAACGGAAAGCTGCTGTTCGGTGACTGGTATGGCTCGCCCGCGGCGAGCAGCGGGTCATGCGGAGCGAAAAGAGGTCCAAAGACGGCCACGAGCAGGAGGAGCGCCACGGCCGCGAAAACGAGCCGCTGCGATACCGGACTGTCCCGGAACCAGCCGAGAGCTCGCCAGCGAGGAACGACCCATTCACGCGTGACGTCGGTTGGCGTCATCGCCGCCATTCCCGTTCCTCCGCCAGGACACAGTCGACGGAGTGACCCCCGGCGTCAACGCCCACCATCTTCGGCGGACGGACTGCGCATCCGTCGCGCGCACGAGGGCACCGCGGGTGAAAAGCACATCCGGACGGCGGATCGAACAGACTCGGGGGCTCGCCCGACAACTCCACGCGAGCGCCTCCAGGCCGCGGTATCGAGGCGATCAGACTGCACGTATACGGGTGGACAGGATTGGCGAGGATCGTGTCGGCCGGGCCTATCTCGACGATGCGCCCCAGGTACATGACCGCAATGCGATCGGCAATCAGCCGCGCGACGCTGAGGTCGTGCGTGACGAAGAGCAGCGCCATCCTGAACTGTCTCCGAAGCTCGCCAAGCAGGTTGAGCACGCCGGCAGCGATCGACACGTCAAGCGCCGAGGTCGGCTCATCGCAGAGCAGGATCCGAGGAGGGACGATGACGGCCCGGGCGATGGCGACACGCTGCCGCTGGCCTCCCGAGAGCTGAGCGGGGCGAGCCGTGGCCGCCCGCGGGGGCAAGCCAACAAGGCCAAGCGCGTTCTCCACTCGGACACGACGCTCCTCGCGAGTGAGGCCGAGGCCGTGCAACCGCTCGCCGACGATTTCGCCAACAGCGAGCCACGGAGTCAGTGAACTGCCGGCATCCTGGAAGATCATCTGACATGCACCAGCGTCGACCTCGAGAGAGCCCCCTGACGCCGCCGCGAGCGCTGCAACGGTCCGCAAGAAAGTGGTCTTGCCACATCCGCTCTCGCCGACGAGCGCGACGGACTCTCCTTCGCCGATCGTGAGATCGATGCCGTTCAGGATCAGGACGCCGGCCCCCTTGCGAAACACGCCTGGCGACGGCGCGGCGACGTCGAGCGAGCGCGCGTCAACGATCGAAACAGTCGGATCGATGACGGGCGCCGATGCCCATGCCTCGCTAGACGACGCTGCGCGCCGCAGGTCGAGCTCATCGCTTCTCAGGCAGGCGTTTCCGTGTCGCCCTCGGAGCTGGAGTGGCGGGAGCGTTGCCTCGCAAGACGGCACGGTGAACGAGCAGCGTGGCGCGAAGGGACAGCCTGACGGCAACTCTCGGGGGTCGGGCGGCTCGCCCCCAAGCGTCGGCACCTTGTGCCGTTTGTCAGCCTCGGTGTCGAGTCTGCTCTGCATGAGCGCAGCCGTGTACGGGTGCTGCGGCCGATCGAGCAGGTCCGTAGTTGGGCCGATTTCGGCGATCCGGCCTCCGTAGAGGACAGCCACCCGATCGGCGATCTGGGAGGCGACGGCGAGATCATGCGTAATCAGAACGATCGAGCAGCCGTGCTCCCGCCGCAATCGCGCGAACAGCCCGAGGATCTGCGCCTGCACGGTGACGTCGAGCGCTGTCGTGGGCTCGTCGGCGACGATCAGGCGCGGCTCTTGAGCGATCGCCATCGCGATCATCACTCGTTGCCTCAGACCACCCGACAGCTCGTGCGGATAGGCGTTCACCCGCCGCGCGGGGTCGGGAACGCCAACCTCCTTCAGCAACGAAACGATCTGCGTATGTGAGTCCGCCACCTCGAGCATCTGCTTGCCGATCCGCATCGTCGGATCGAGGGAGGTCATCGGGTCCTGGAAGATTGCGCCCAGGCGACGACGCCGCAACTCTCGCAAAGCCGCTGCAGTCGCCGTGGTCACCTCGGTTCCGTCCACTACGACGGAGCCGCGCACGACCGGCTGTGACTGCTCCGGCAGCAGGCCCAGCAAACTCAGCCCAAAGATGCTCTTTCCAGAGCCGGACTCTCCGGCGAGACCCAGGATTTCCCCTCGAGCGATCTCGAGATCGATTCCGCGCAAGACATGCAACGACGTGCGCTGGCGCGTCAGTTCGACGTGGAGATCGGCGACCTGCACGACAGGCTCATCCGACGTGCAGGTCGCCTCAGCCATCTCACGGGCGTGTTCGGGCAGCCTCTGATCGACCGCTGCCACTCCCGTCAACCACTGCCCCTGGGGTGCATCGTGGCGAAGTCAGTCGAGAGGACCCAAGGCAACTCGTGCCTGAACCCGATGATGTCCTTGTCGATCACGAGCGGGTCGGGAATATCCGCGATGTTCAACCAACAGTTCGAGTCGCGATACGCGAGTGCGGCCTTCACTGCAAGGGACTGGGCCGCGGCACTGTTGGGCTTCGTCAGCGCTTTGTCGAGCGCAGCGTCTCCCGCAGGCGAAGTGCAGCCAAGCAGATTGACGGGGGCATTCTTGTACCAGTAGATGCGAGCAAACGTGTCGGGCGCCACAGCATCTGGATTGAATACCGTCACCAGAATGTCTGGTCGTTGAGCCGGAGTCGTCGGAAGACTAAACAGTACGGCCGGCGAATACTCCCGCAGGCTCGCGTTCACGCCGTCGGCCTGCAATTGCACCTGGATCAGGTCTGCGAGCGTCTTGTTGGTGGAGCTCGCGTTGTACCAGCCGATGACGACCGACTTGCCCTTGTACGGCGCCAAGGCTGCTTTGAGCTTTGCTGGCTTATACGCCGGCTTGTCAGGAGCCGCTCCATTCGGCAACATACCATTCGGGTACACATTAGTCGACACGGTGGCCCATTTCCCCCACACGGCTTTCGTCAGCGTCGCGTTGTTCAGCCCAGCGCGAAGCGCGGCTCTCATGGCGGGCGCACCGAAGACCGGTGAGGCCGGATTCATCCAAACCTCCTGCTTCAGTAGCGCCGGGAAATTCACCACTTTCAGGTGACCCTTCTGCGCCAGCTCATTGAGATCCCGCGTCGTCGCTTCGCTGCCGAACATCAGGTCCAGGTCGCCGCGATCCACCTGCAGAACCGCTTGTTGAGGGTTGGGGACGACGGCGAAGTTCACGGTCGTGTAGTACGGCTTCTTGCCCCAGTAGTAGGGATTCGCTGTCATCGTGTAAACGAACCCACGCTTGACCTGAGTCAGTACATAAGGTCCTGAGCCGGCGGAATGGGTCGCAAGCCAATGTGATCCTTGGTCGCCGTTGACTTCATGGCTCTTCTCGGCTGTTGGACTGGACATCATTGGGCCGTACGGAGATGCCAGGTAATCCAGGAAGGGAGCCACAGGCCGCTTCATGTGAATGACCAGCCTGTAGGACCCCGGCGTCGAATAGCTCTTGATGTCCGCGGTCATGTACGAAGGCCCACCCTTAAGGGCCGTACGACGCGCAAAGCTAGACTTGGCCGCCGCGGCATTGAACGGGGTTCCATCCGAGAAACGCACGCCGCGGCGCAAATTGAAAGTGTAAGTCAGCCCGTCCGACGACACCCTCCAGCCGGTTGCCAGAAGCGGCTTGATCTGGCGTGAGTTTGGCGCGTAAGTGAGGAGCGTCTGGTAGGTGCCTTGCGTTATCGGCAGGCCTTGCGCCTCGTAGTACGTATCCGGATCCAACGGTGATAGGTCGCCGGTGATCGCCGTGGTGAGTACTCGTGAGCCCGAGGCCGCGAAACTGTTCCCATCCGCTAAGCCGACGAGCAAGACGACCATGACGAGAGGCGCCGCCGCCCTCAAAGCCCGACGCACAGTTCCTCCCTTTTTGGAATCCCTCCTATCGCTCGATCCTTGATGACGACTCACAGCTCTCCTCCCTTTCTGCCCGTTCCCGACGCTCCTTGTGTGCTACGAACGTTGTCCGTCATGGCAACTTCCTTTTTTCTCGAAGTAACGCGTCAAGAAGCCGGGTGAACAGGTCGATGAGCTCCTGAATCGTCGCTTTGTCGGCCGCCCCGACATTGTCCAACTCAAGCCCCGCCATCACTGCGAGCACGAGCCGAGCATCGAGGTCGGGGTGCGGCGATCCCGCTGCAGCGAGGCTGCCCCGCACGCGCTCCCGCAACGTCTGATGCCATACTCGGGTCAGCTCCTCGAGATCCGGCTGTCGAGCAGTCTCGAGCAGCAGTTCGACTTCTGCCAAGAGACTCTCCCGCGCAGGTCCAAGGCTGTCGTGCACGAAACACGCCAGCTGGTTGGCAACTGCGCTCGATGACTTGGCCGAGCCAACCGCCGTCGTCGCCCGCGAGACCCGTGCGGCCTCACGCTCGGCATGAAGTCGCCATGCCTCCAAGAGCAGCTCCTGCTTCGATGCAAAGTAGTAGGTGGGGGCGGTGGAAGGAACGCCGGCCTCACTTGCAACCGCTCGCATCGTCACCGCGGCGGACCCTTCGCGGGCGAGCAAGCGCAGCGTTGCCTCGAGCAGCTCCTGACGTCGTTTGACGCCCCGGCTACGGCGAGTCCGCGGTTCTGCACGTACCGTGCGCTCGTCCGTGGTCACAGCTCGGCGTTCGCGGTCTTCGATGGCGGTCCGGCAGTCCGCGACAGCTCGCGCGAGGCGGCTGCAGTAGCGCCTAGCAGCATGCCGCTCCGGTCACAGAACGCGGCGGCCGTACCATCGCCCGAAGTTCCTGATCACGCATACCTCTTGACCCAGAATTGGCACGAACGCACGCCGTTCAGCTGAGTGCGAGATAATGGGGCATCTGACCCAAAAAGTCAAGGTAAGCGGGCTCCGTTGGGCAAGCCGAGCCCGCAGCGACTCCCTTCCAACAAGACGGAGGACGAAATGACGGATGAGACGAGCATCTACGCAGTCGTCGACCCGACCAGTGGCGAGATGGTGAAGCAGTACGCCACGATCGGAGACGACGCGTTGCGCGCCGCGATTGGACGCGCGGATAGCGCGCATCGCCAGTGGTCGCGGTGCACGACGGCTGATCGCGGAGCGCTTGTCCGCCGGGTCGCGGAGCTCCACCTCGAGCGCCGGGAAACGCTCGCCGAAATCATCGTCCGCGAGATGGGCAAGCCGATTCAGCACGCGCTCGGCGAGGTCGACTTCGCCGCAGCCATCTACGAGTTCTACGCCGACAACGCGGAACAGCTCATGGCGGACGAGCCCATCCAGCTTCTCGCGGGCGACGGCTCGGCGGTCGTGCGCCGAAGCTCACTCGGCGTCCTGCTAGGGATCATGCCGTGGAACTTCCCGTACTACCAGGTCGCCCGCTTCGCCGCTCCCAACCTGATCATCGGTAACACGATCCTGCTGAAGCATGCTCCACAATGCCCGCAGTCGGCCGAGGCGATGGCGCAGATATTCCGTGACGCAGGGTCACCCGACGGCGCGTACGAGAACATCTACGCGTCGAACGAGCAGATCGAGTGGGTGATCGCGGATCCTCGCGTGCGTGGCGTTTCCGTTACCGGCTCCGAGCGTGCCGGCGCGGCAGTCGCCGCGAGCGCCGGCCGAAACCTGAAGAAGGTCGTGCTCGAGCTCGGCGGCTCAGACCCGTTCATCGTGCTGGGAACCGACGATCTCGACGAAACGGTGCAGGCCGCTGTCGCAGCGCGGATCGACAACGCCGGCCAGTCGTGCAACGCGGCGAAGCGCCTCATTGTCATCGACGAGCTATACGAACCGTTTCTCGAGAAGTTCACCGCGGCGCTCACCGCGGTCACCCAAGGGGACCCGCGCTCGCCGGAGACCGAGTGCGGCCCCCTTTCGTCGTCAGTCGCGGCCGATCGCCTGGAGGATCAAGTCCGGCGTGCGGTCGAACAGGGTGCGACGGTGGTGGCCGGCGGGAAACGCAACGGCAACTTTTTTGAACCGACCGTGCTCACGGGCATCAGTCCGGCGAACGACGCCTATCGCGAGGAGTTCTTCGGGCCGGTGGCGCAGGTCTACCGCGTTCGTTCAGAGGAGGAGGCGGTCGAGCTCGCCAATGACACACCCTTCGGTCTCGGCTCCTATCTGATGACCAACGATCCCGAGCAGGCCCGGCGCATCGCGGATCAGATCGACGCGGGAATGGTCTACGTGAACATCGTCGGGGCCGACGGAGCGGAGCTCCCGTTCGGCGGGACCAAGCGCTCAGGTTTCGGGCGCGAGCTCGGCCGATACGGCGCCGACGAGTTCGTCAACAAGAAGCTGATTCGCATCGGGTGACACTGCGAACGCGTGAGACCTCTGACTCTCCCAACTCTCATGCCTACGGGAGTACAGATCGGAGTACCGACTCGTCTCCACTGGCCGTTCACTAGTGCACAACGTGGCAGAAGCAACTCATGACTCAGCCGCTCTCATCGACACGGTGGCCCCAAGAGGTGCCACCGACAATTTGGCTCGCGGGACGGCCACCGTCGCCTCCTACCGCGCTACTGGTTCGTCACCAGCGCAAGAACTACCGCGAGCTCCCGGGGCGAGTGGTGGACTCAGGCGCTTCGCCGCGGTCTCCACGCCAGCGAGGGTAACCACAGCGTTAACGTTCTTGGCTATCTATCTCGGTGGATAGTCGGAGACGGCGCGCCGATCACGGCCTGAGCAAGGCCGCTACACCGTGGTGTCCCGGTGGGCACTCGGTTCGGTGACCGCTACCGCCACCGGCGGCGTGAGGACCTGAATCCGATGATGCGTCCGACCCGCTCGCCGCAGTGAACGTCGTTCCGTGGCACAGCCGTCGCCTCTCCCGACCTCCTGGGTCGGTGCTAGGGAGCCAGCCCACGTCGCGTGAGTCGCCCGGGAACCCCCCAACGCCCTAGCCTTGCCGACCTGATCGGCGTGTGGGGCTTGGCCGCGGGTGGCGGATCAGACGTGCGGACGGAATGCGAGGAGCTCGGGTCCGTGGTCACGTAGCCAGTCGCGCTGCTGGCGCCAGCCCGGGCGGTGTCGCTCGACGAGCGCCCAGAACTGCCGCGAGTGGTTCGGGACGCGCAGGTGACAGAGCTCGTGCACAACCACGTAGTCCAGGACGACGTGTGGCGCGAGCACCAGCCGCCAGTTGAAGGAGAGCGTGCCGCGCGCAGAGCACGAGCCCCAGAGAGTGCGTTGCCCGCCGATTCGGATTCGGCGGTACACGACACCGATGCGCTCGGCCTCCTCGTGGGCCAGGTCGGACACGACCCTTCGCGCGGTCTTGCGCGCTTCCGACTCACGAACCGCGGATGTGTCGAGACAGAGGCGCCGCACCTGGCAACGCCGTTGGTTCTCAATCCATGCGCGCTGCTCCTCGAGCAACCGCTGGACGCCGGCACGGCTCGTTCCCACCGGCACGGTGAGCCGCGGCGCCTCCCCCCACGGCACCTCCAGTCGCCAACGCCGCGCCCGCGACGACCACCGCACCTCGACGGCCTCCACGGCGCACGACGTTAGCTCCCGCCTCGGCCGGCGCGACCGTCGAGTGGGTCCGGCGAAGCACCCCTGTATGCCTATTCGATGGCGCCGCCGAAATAGGATTTGGCCCCGCCTCTAGCGCCCTCGTAGCTAGCCTCGAAGGACGTGACCGCCGACTCGCTGCGACGGTGCTGCCTCGCGCGGCCGTCGGCGGTCGAGGAGTTCCCGTTCGGCCCGGAAACCTCCGTCTTCAAGGTCGGCGGGAAGATGTTCGCTCTGACGGCTCTCGACGCGCGGCCACTGCGCGTGAGCCTCAAGTGCGAGCCCTCCCTGGCGGAAGCGCTCCGCGCCGAGCACTCGGCCGTCCGGCCCGGCTACCACCTGAGCAAGCGCCACTGGATCACCGTCACCCTCGACGACTCGCTACCCGAGGAGCTAGTCGTCGGACTCCTCGAGGACAGCTACGAGCTGGTCGTCGACGGGCTACCGAAGCGCGAGCGCGACCGCATTCGATCGAGCGCCACCGATGATGTTGGGGTGCGCACCCGCTCAGGACTCATCAGCCGTGCTCTCGATAGTGGGGGCCGACGGCCTCGCAAGGCCATGCGCGACTACTGAAATGAGGCCGAGGTCGTGATCTGCATTCCTTCACGTGCGAGTGCCTTCGCGGTCGAGAACAAGGAACGGAGTCGCCACGTTGGCGGCGAACTCGCGAGCCAATATCAGCGGAAGGCTCGGTGCGGCGGCCATCTCCCTTGCCGACGTTACCGGCCAATGTCAGCTCCGCGGCAGCTCGGCGTCGCTCACGCACTCTGTACACGCTGCCAAGGATTCCCTGACCGTGGTCGCGGTCCACCCGCAGCAGGTGGAGCTCGCCGCCTGCTCATCCTGACGATGGGCGTAACCCTCGCGTCTTTCCCGGTCGTAATCATCCGGGTTCATGCATCCAAAGCGAGGCCCTCCGAGGCGGAGGCTCGCGCGGCACTTGGCCGTTGGAGGGGAACCGGGCTCAGCTCTCTTCTCGTGCGACTGCCGAGCCAGCGAAGCGGCCAGATCGCCGCCTCCGGGCTTGCCGAGGAGCGGCTCCCCAAGCGGGACGCGCTCATCTGCGTTTCATGAGCGCTGCGAACGCGGCCCGCGCGAGCCCCTGCGGGCCGGGACGAATGGTGCGGCTGAGTACGTCGTAGTCGACCGCCTCGATCTGGTCGAGGACCGCAAGGTACGCCGACCGCGCAAACCGCATACTCGCCCGCGCGGCGGGCAAAGCCGCCGCGAACGCAGGCTCGGACTCGGCGAAGTACCCCCTGGCGCGGCGAACCTCGGCCGCGAGCAGGGCGCGAAGGTCCGGCGAGGCGGAGTCAAGGCCGAGGTCGGCGGCTACCACACCGAAACGGGCGAGTTCGTCGGCGGGCAGATAGATCCGATCGAGCTCGTAGTCGAAGCGCACGTCGCGGAGGAAGTTCGTCTGCTGGAACGCGACGCCGAGGCGAGCAAAGGCCTCCCCCTCTCGCCGCGCGCCAAGGATCACGGCCATGATGCGCCCCACGGCCGCGGCGCTGCCGTTCATGTACCGCTCGAGCTCGTGACGCGTCTGGATCCGGACGAGACCGCAGTCGACTCGCATCGAGTCCATGTACGTCCGGAGTTCCTCGAGCGGCAGCTCGAAGCGTTGGCCGGCGTCGACGATCGCGGCGATCACGGCGTGGTCCGAGCGGCCGGCGCCGAGTCCCCGACCGAGCTCGTCCTCCCAGGCATCGAGGGCCGCCAACCGAGTCGCCGAATCGGCGCCGCGCCCGGCCCCGTCGACGATCTCGTCCGCGCCGCGGACGAACCCGTAGAGCGCATAGACGGCCGGCCGCACGTCCGCAGGGAGCCGGAGAACTGCGAGGTAGTACGTCGGGTCGTGCCGGCGCAGCATCCTCCGGCAGGCCGCGTACGCCGCGTCCGTGCTCGGCCGACTCACTCGTGCTGCGCGCTCGGGGCGGTCAAGGTGGGATCGTTACCTCTTCTCCCGCACGCACGCGCG
>Ga0111539_10013342_pt1 | contig 10268 bp, 8 predicted proteins | sample RhiMethybrSRZTD1_FD_79667 | JGI IMG/M metagenome (GOLD analysis project Ga0111539, IMG submission 79667) | Populus rhizosphere microbial communities from Tennessee, USA - Rhizosphere MetaG P. TD hybrid SRZTD1 (version 2) (version 2) | ecosystem: Host-associated > Plants > Roots > Rhizosphere >... | reverse complement strand
CTCGACGGCGACACGACCTCGAGTGACGAAGATCTCGAGCTCGCCGGCTACCGCGGCTCCCGCCCGGTAAGGCGCGGCAACTCGGCTGCGAGCCAGCTCCAGCTCGGCTGCTACGGCGACCTGCTCGAGACCGCGGAGCTCTACGTTCGCGAGGGCAACGCTCTCGACGAGCCCACGGCGGCACGGTTGGCGGACATCCTCGACCACCTGACGACGATCTGGGAGCAGGAGGACTCCGGGATCTGGGAGCTGCCGGACCTGCGGCACTACACGATCTCGAAGATTTCGGTCTGGACCGCATTCGACCGGGCGCTGAGGCTCGTCGAACGGGGGCAGCTCCCGCGCGAGCGGGCGGAGCGATGGCGGGAGTCGGCGGGGAAGGTGCGTGAGTTCGTCGAGCGCGAGTGCTGGTCGGAGCCACGGGGCTGCTACACGATGTTCCCGGGCAGCACGAGCCTCGACGCCAGCATCCTGCGTATGAGCAGGATGGGGTTCCTCGACGTCACGGGCGAGCGGTTCTCGACGGTCGTCGACGCGATTCGCGAGGAGCTCGGCTCGGGCGGCGGCCTCCTCTACCGGTACAGCGGGCAGCAGCGGGTCGAGGGCGCGTTCGTCGCCTGCTCGTTCTGGCTCGTCGAGGCGCTCGCACGCGCCGGGCGAGTCGGCGAGGCGCGCGAGACGATGCGCGCGGCGATCGGGCACGCGAACGATGTCGGCCTCTTCTCCGAGGAGATCGACCCGGAGACCGGCGGGTTTCTCGGCAACTTCCCGCAGGGGCTCAGCCATCTCGCGCTCGTCAACGCCGCGGCGGCGATCCGCGACGCGGAGGGCTAGCGGTTCTCGATCTCGAGCGCGAACCGCGGGAGACGCTTGAGGACGGCCCGGTTGAACTCTTCCTCGTAGAGCTCTCCGGTGTCCTCGTCGAGCGTCCATTTGAAGTGGTCGCGGATGTCGGCCAGGATCTCGGTGCCGGTCTCGACCGCGTCGACATAGTCGCCGTAGCGCTCCTCGGCCTCGTCGCGCGGGGCGGCGTGGTAGGCGCGCTCGAGCTCGTCGCACTCTTCGATCACGTCGGCGTGCTCGCGTTCGAAGAGGTCGAGCTGCCGCGAGATCGTGTCGCTGAAGCGGCGGCGGCGGAACACCTACCTACACTAGCCCGGCTCTGACGCTGCTCATTCGCACCTGGAACGTCTTTCACGGCAACGCGAAGCCGCCGGAGCGCCGCGCCTACCTCCGGCCGATGGTGCGGCTCGCCTCTTCGGACCGTCCAGACATCCTCTGCCTGCAGGAGCTGCCCGTCTGGGCGCTCCCGCGCCTGCCCGACTGGAGCGGCATGAAGGCCTTCGGCGACGTCGCGCAGCCGGCCCGGTTCGGGCCGCTGCCGATCTCTGCCGAGCTCGGGCACCAGCTCAGCTCGCTCCATAACGGCCTGCTTCGCTCGGCCTTCTCGGGCCAGGCGAACGCAATCCTGCTCTCTCCGGACGCCGAGTTGCTTGCACACGAGCGGCTCGTCCTGAACAGTCGTGAGTTCCGCGACAAGGAGGCGCGGCGGCTACGGCTCGGCCTGATCGCCCGGCTCGGGTGGGCGAAGGAGCGGCGGATCGTGCAGGCCGTCCGCGCCCGCTTTCATGACGACACGACCGTGCTGGTCGCGAATCTGCACGCCACGAGCTACCCCGCCGATCAGCGCCTCGCCGATGCCGAGCTCCTTCGCGCTGCGACGTTCGCGGACGGCGTGGCCGAGCCAGGCGACGTCGTCGTGCTCGCGGGCGACTTCAACGTCCCGCCGTCGCGCTCTGCGACCCAGGCCGAGCTGACCGACGGCGAGTGGGGGTTCGCCGCCGCGGCGGTCGACGGGATCGATCGCATCCTCGTGCGTGGCGTCCAGCTCGACGGCGCGGTGCGCTGGCCGCCGGAGCGGCGCCGGCTCGACGGCCGCCTCCTCTCCGACCACACCCCCGTGGAGGCGAGGGTCGGATGACCTTCGAGGAGGCGCGCACCCAGTTCCCCGTCTTAGAGCGCTTTGCCTACCTCAACGCCGGCACCAACGGCCCGCTCCCGCGCGCGACGGTGCAGGCGGTCGCGGAATGGAACCGCCGCGACCTCGAGCACGGCCGCGGCGGCAAACCGTACTTCGAGGAAGTGCTCGCGCTCCGCGACCGGGCACGCGAGGCGCTGGCCGCGGTGCTGGAGGCGCCGCCCGAGAACGTCGCGCTGGTCAGCTCGACGACGAACGCCTGCAACGTCGTGCTCGCCGGGCTCGGGCTGGGCGAGGGCGACGAGATCGTCACGAGTGATGTCGAGCACTTCGGGTTGCTTGGGCCGCTGCTCGCCTCGCCGGCGCGCGTCCGAGTTGCCCACGTGCGCGATGCGCCGCCGGAAGATGCGCCGAGGCTCGTACTCGAGCAGGTCACCGAGAGGACCAAGCTGATCGCCCTCTCGCACGTCTCCTGGCTGACGGGCAACTCGCTCGGCCCGAACGAGCTTCGTCGCGAGACGGAGCTACCGATTCTGGTCGACGGCGCGCAGTCGGCCGGTGTCTGCCCGACCGGGGCTGCCCAGTTCGACTTCTACACCGTCTCTGGACAGAAGTGGCTCTGCGGGCCCGACTCGACGGGCGCGCTCTACGTTCGCGACCCGGAGCGGTTGCGGGTCGCGCTCCCGACCTATATGTCCCAGTCGGCGTACGACATCGAGGAGTCGTTCACCCCGAAGCCCGGCGCGGCCCGCTTCGACTCGGTCTGGTACGCGCCCGGGATTCTGTCCGGCCTCCTCGCAGCCCTGGAAGCTGCGCCGGAGTGGCGCTTCGACCGGGCATGCGAGGCAGCGTCTTCGTGCCGCGACCGCCTCGTCGAAGCCGGCTACGAGATCGTCACCGCGCCCGACCAGGCCGGCCTGATCACGTTCGACCCGGGCGGTGACGCCGTCGAGGCGGCGGCGCGCCTCTACGAGCGGAGCGTCATCGCCCGCGACCTGCCGGGGACGCCGTGGCTGCGCGTCTCCTGCGGCTGGTGGACGAGCGACGAGGACATCGACCGGCTACTCGCCGCGCTCTAACACCGTTCCTCGATTGCCTGTCGGATCGCCGGCCCCGACAGCCACCGCTTGCGCGCGCCTACGAGGCCGGAACGTCGGCCGCGGTGCGCAACCCGAGCTCCGCCGCGATCGGCCGCAGCGCATCGGTCACGAACGCGATGTGCTCGTTCAAATCGACGCCGAGCGCCTCGGCGCCCTTGTAGACGTCGTCGCGGTTGACGCCCGAGGCGAACGACGGCTGTTTCAGCTTCTTCCGAACCGACTTCGGCTCGAGGGTGTCGATCCCGTCCGGCCGCACGAGCCCGCACGCGTGGATGAACCCGGACAGCTCGTCGCAGGCGAAGAGCGTCTTCTTGAGAGGCGTGTCGCGCGGGAGCCCGAGGTGCTCGGCATGCGAGAGAACGCCCTCGACGACCTCTTCCGGATAGCCCTCCTCACGCAGAATCGGGGCGCCGTCCTGCGGGTGCTTGTCGAGAGTCGGGTGCATCTCGTAGTCGAAGTCGTGCAGAAGGGCGGTCACCCGCCAGAGCTCCTCGTCCTCGCCGAACTTCTGCGCGTAAGCGCCGACAGCCGCCTCGACCGCGAGCGCGTGGCGCCGCAGCGCCTCGCTCTGCGTGTACTTCGTCAGCGTCTCCCAGGCCTGATCGCGTGTCGGCCGCACGGGTCAGTACGATAGCCGCGCCGATGCCGACGACCACCGTCGCCGACGCGCTCATGGAAACGTTCGTCATCGAGGGCTCCCAACCCTTGAACGGCCGCATTACGGCGGCCGGGAACAAGAACGGGGCGCTACCGATTCTCGCCGCGTGCCTGCTCACCGATGAGCCGGTGACGCTGACGAACGTCCCGCGGATCCGCGATGTGGAGACGATGGTCGAGCTGTTGGCGCAGCTCGGCGGCGACATCGAGTGGGCGGGGAAGAACGAGGTGCGCGTGCACTCGACCGACCTGATCACGACCGAGGTCGACGAGGAGCTGGCGAGCCGCATCCGCGCCTCCTTCCTGCTCGCGGGGCCGCTCCTCGCGCGCTGGGGCCGGGCCGCAGTGCCGCCTCCCGGCGGCGACGTGATCGGTCGGCGGCGCCTCGACCCGCACATTCACGCGCTCACGGAGCTGGGGGCGCACATCGACCTGAACGGCCGCTACGAGATGCACACGAGCGGTCTCGTCGGGAAGCGGATCTTCCTCGACGAGGCGAGCGTGATGGCAACCGAGAACGCCGTGATGGCGGCTTCGCTCGCGGCCGGGGAGACGGTGATCGGCAACGCGGCCTGCGAGCCGCACGTCCAGGACCTCTGCCGCTTCCTGCGTTCGCTCGGTGCGGAGATCGACGGGATCGGCTCGAACGTCCTCACCGTCCGCGGCGTCCAGCGCCTTCGCGGCGGTGAATGGCGGATCGCCTGCGAGCACGTCGAGGTCGCGAGTTTCATCGGACTTGCGGCAGTCACCGCGGGCGACGTGACGATCGACGACGTCGTGCCCGAGGACCTGGCGCCGATCCTGCCGTCCTTGGAGCGGCTGGGTGTGCGGGTGGAGCTCGACGGCACGTCCCTCCGCGTGCCGCCCGAGCAGGAGCTCGTCGTTCAGGACGACCTCGGCGGCCAGATTCCGAAGATCGAGGACGGCCCGTGGCCCGCCTTCCCCGCCGACCTGACGTCGATCGCGCTTGCCGTCGCGACGCAGGCCCAGGGCACGATCCTGATCTTCGAGAAGATGTTCGAGAACCGGCTGTTCTTCGTCGACAAGCTCGTCTCGATGGGGGCGAGGATCATCCTCTGCGATCCACACCGCGCGGTCGTCACCGGCCCGGCGAAGCTGATCGGCCAGCGCATGGCCAGTCCCGACATCAGGGCCGGAATGGCGATGCTGATCGCGAGCCTCTGCGCCGAAGGCACCTCGACCATCGGCAACGTCGGCGAGATCGACCGCGGCTACGAGCGGATCGACGAGCGCTTGAGGTCTCTAGGCGCGCGGATCGAACGCGTCGAGGGCTAGCGAACCCGGATCGAGACGCCGCCGCTCGTCGCACCGGCGAGGTCGATCGTCCCGGCGAAACGAGCTCTCACGACGTACCTGCCGCGCGGGAAGCGGACGTTCCAGCGGGCGAGCCCGGTCGAGCTCGTCTGCACTGCCCGGCCGAAGAGCTTCCAGCGGCTGCCGTCGAAGGCCTCGAGGCGCACGGTTCGGCCGGCGCGCGCGGTCGTCGAGTCGCCCGGAACGAGCGACGCCCAGAGGCGAACGAGCACCCGTGAGCGGCCGCGGGTCGGAGACGCCTTCAGCGCCAGCGTCGCGCTCGACTGTGGCAGTCCGACGACGTAGGGGGCCGAGCTCAGGTGCAGCCCATAGCCATCCGGCACCGAGACCGTGAAGGAGTAGGTGTGCCCAGGCGTCAGGTCGTAGCCCGCGCCGGTCGCCGTGGTCGGGCCCTGCAGGACTCGGGCATGCGCGCCGTCGGTGCTTACGGAGACCGTGTACGACGCCGCGTTGGGAGCACTCCACGAGAGATCCACGTGCGTGCCTTTCCGCTTCCCGCTCAGGGTGACGAACGGCGGCGAAGTGAGCAGCGCCTGTGCCCGAGCGACCGCCGCGGCCGCGTCGAGACGGCCGAAGCCCGTATCCGAGTGCCAGACGCCGTTGTTGCCCGCCGCGGCTTCCTTGAGGACCGCCGCGACGTCGGTGGCACTCAAAGCCGGATTCGCCGCCCACACGAGCGCCGCCGCGCCCGCGACCTCGGGAGACGCGAACGAGGTGCCGCTGTCGTAGCCGTAGAGGCCGGCGCTCGAGCCCGGCAGGGCCGTGCGCGGCCACGCGCTCTGGCCCGCATCGGCCGAGATTGCCCCGAAAACGTTTTCCCCCGGGGCGGCGATCGAGATGTACGAGCCCCAGTTCGAGAAGTACGACGGCGAGCCGGAGACGTCGGTCGAGGCAACCGCCAGGCCGACCCCGCCTTGGCCGTTCGAGAGGAGCGGCTGGAGGAACGCGGCGGGGTACATCGGGAGATTCGTGCCCGCCCCGTCGTTCCCCGCGGCCGCGACCAGGAGGACGCCGTGACCCGCCGCGTAGCCGATCGCATTCTGCTCCGTTGTCGACGGCGTCGGGCCGCCGTAGCTCATGTTGATGATGTCGGCGCCGTGGTCGACGGCGTAGACGATCGCCGCCGCGCTGTCGACGTCGGTGATGGTTCCATCGACCCTGGCGGCCTGGACGTCGAGCAGCTTCGCGTCGCCGCCGAAGCCGGCGACGCCCTCGCCGTTCGTCGAGGAGCCGGCCGCCAGCGAGGAGACGAAGGTTCCGTGGCCCTGATGGTCGGTGACGTCGGCGCTGTTATTGAGGACGCTCCAAGTGGCCGGGCTCTTCGCGGCGAGGTCGGGCGCGTTCACGTCGGCTCCTGTGTCGAGGACGGCGATCGTGAGCGCGCCGGCCGCCTGCTGAACGCTCGCCGGGACGAGATCCTCGCGGCTCGCGGCGTACTGCCACTCATAGGCGCCTCCCGGGACGGCCGCCGGCGCGAGGGCGGGCTCGGCGAGCGAGTGCCTCGCCACCGGCCGCTGCGCGTAGCGGATGCCCGGAAGGCCCGACATGAGCCGGAGCGCAGCTGGAGGCGCTTGCACCTCGGCGGCGTGGAGCGCCGGAAGCATGCGGACCACGCGTCCGCCTGAGTCGGCGACCGCCTCACGCAGGGCATGCTTGGACGCGTAGCCGATCACTGTCGTCCGGTTGCGCTGGACGCGCGGCGCGGCGCCGGCGGCCGTCACGAACACGGCAGCCGCCGCCGCGATCAGCGTCAGCATCCTCGCCGTCCGGTGGAAAGAGAGAAGTCTCATGGCCGCTCGGCGGCGCGAATGCCCGCCGGAAGAGGAAATCGGTGTTCGCTCTGAACTGCGATACCCTCGGCCGAGGGATGGCCCAGACCGGTTACGCGGGGGAGGAAGGCCGGCTCCAGGCGCGGGTCGCGGTGGACGGGTCCGGCAGGGCCTCCACCGACACGGGGATCCCAGTTCTGGACCATTTGCTGACGCTGCTCGCCGAGCACGCGTCCTTCGACCTCGCGCTCGAGGTTGCTCCGGAGGAGCCGGACGCCGAGGTCGCCGCCGCCGGCCGGGCGCTCGGGAAGGCGCTGTCCGGCGCGCTACACGACCCGGCAGCCCGCGGTCACGGTTCGGCGGTCGTGCCGGCCGACGAGGCGCTCGCACACGTTGCGCTGGAGGCGTCCGGCCGGCCGCTGCTCGTCTCGAACGTCGACCTTTCGGACATGGGGGTCGGCGGGCTCGCCACCGACCTCGTCGCGCGCTTCCTGTCCGAGCTGGCCGAGGGCGCCGGCCTGACTCTTCACGTCCGCCTGATCGAAGGCCGAGACACGCAGCACGTCCTCGAAGCGATCTTCAAGGGCCTCGGCGTTGCGCTCGCGCAGGCCGTGCGCTCGCGGAGAAAGGAGACCGATGGCAGGTAAGTCCGTGGTCCGAACCGAGGCAGCACCTGCCCCGTTCCAGGGCGCGCCCTACTCGCAGGCGATCCGCGCGGGCGGGTTTGTGTTCGTCTCGGGACAACTCGGGCTCAAGCCCGACGACGAGAGCATCGGGGGCGGAATCGTCGAGCAGACCGAGCAGATCTTTCGGAACCTGCGCGCGATTCTCGAGGAGGCCGGGAGCGGCCTCGACAGCCTGGTCAAGACCACCGTCTTCCTGATCGATCTCGACGACTTCGGCGCGATGAACGAGGTCTACGCGAGTCACGTGGGTTCCTCGCCGCCTGCGCGTGCGACGGTCCAGGTCGCGGCGCTGCCCTCGGGGGCGCGGATCGAGATCGAGGCCATCGCCGCGCTCTAAGGGACAGTCCCCGATGGGGACAGTCCCTTCCGCTCCGCCACAATGTCTCCATGCGGTGCGAGACGGTCATCGCGACCCACACCAACACCGATTTCGACGCGTTCGCGGCGATGCTGGCGGCGCGGCGCCTCTACCCGGGCTCCGTGGTCTGCCTGGCCGGCTCGCTGAACCGGAACGTCCGCGAGTTCTACCGCCTGCACGCCGACGAGCTCGACTTCGTCGTCGAGGCCTCTCGGCTCGAACTGGACGCGATCCGTCGGCTGATCGTCGTCGAGACCGTGCATGCCGGACGCCTCGGCGAGCTCGAGCCGGTCGCATTGGACGCCGGCGTCGACAAGGTCGTGTTCGACCACCACGCGGCCGAGCAGCCCGAGTGGGCGCCGCCGGAGAACGTCGTCGTCTCCGAGGACGGTGCGCTGACGACAACGCTCGTCGGAGTGCTTGCGGAGCGCGAGCTTGCCGTCACGCAGGTCGAGGCCACTGCTTTCGCGCTCGGGATCCACGAGGACACCGGATCGCTGACCCACACGACGGCCACACAGCGCGACGCCGAGGCGCTCGGCTGGTGCCTCCGCCACGGGGCGAAGCAGGACCTCCTCTCACGCTTTCTGCACACGCCGCTCGGCGAGACAGAGCGGGAGCTCCTCTCGACTCTGCTCGATTCGATCGAGGTCCACGAGAGCGCAGGGACGGAAGTGTTCGTGGCCTCCGCAGCGGCGGGAGCGTACGTCGAGGGGATCTCGAACCTGGCGCACAAGCTCGTCGACGTGACCGACGCGGCCGGTCTCGTCGTCCTCGTCGAAATGGACGGGCGCGTCTTCGCGGTCACGCGCAGCCGCATCCCCGAGCTGGACGCCGCGGCGCTCGCGGCCGCGCTCGGCGGAGGCGGCCACGCGCAGGCAGCCTCTGCGATCTATCGTGGCTCGCTCGCCGACGCGCGACGGCTGGTCGTCGAGCACCTCGCCGAAGCCGTTCGCGAGCCGGCGCGTGCGCGCGACGTGATGTCGAAGCCGGCACGGACGATTCCGCCGGATGAGACGGTCTCCCGCGCGATGGTGGCCTGCCAGCGCTTCGGCCAGAGCGGGATCCTCGTGGCCGCCGACGACGAGGTCGTCGGCGCGGTCAGCCGTGAAGACCTCGACAAGGCGGTCTCACACGGCCTCTCGCACGCTCCGGTCAAGGGGATCATGAGCTCGCGTGTCGCCGTGTGCGACGAGGACACGCCGCTCTCGGAGCTCCAACGGCTGCTCGCGGGAGGCGACGAGCGTGTCGCGGTGCTGCGCGTCGGCAAGGTGGTCGGAGTCGTCACTCGGGGCGACGTGCTCGAGGCGCTCGGCGAGCGCGTCGCGGCGCCCGGGCGGCCGACCTACTCGCTCGCCGACGAGCTCGCCAAGATGGAGCGGCTTGCGCCGGTCTTCGAGGCCGTCGCCGCCCTGAGCGGCGATTTCGAGGGCGTCTACCTCGTCGGCGGGACGGTACGGGACATCCTGCTCGCGGAGCGCAGCTTCGACGTCGATATCGCAGTCGAGGGCGACGCGATCGCGCTCGCACAGGCGCTCGCCGACGCGTTGGGCGGCCGCGTGCGTGCGCATGAGAAATTCGGCACCGCGGTCGTCGTCTACGGGGACGGCGAGCGGGTCGACGTCGTGACCGCCCGCACCGAGTTCTACGACGCGCCGGCCGCGCTGCCGGCGGTCGAGCACGCGTCCATCCGCGAGGACCTCTTTCGCCGCGACTTCACGATCAACGCGATGGCCGTGTCGCTGAAGGGCGAAGACTACGGCCGGCTGGTCGATCCCTTCGGCGGTCGCGCCGACCTCGACGCGGGCCGGATCCGCGTGCTCCACAACCTCTCCTTCATCGACGACCCGACCCGGATCTTCCGCGCGATCCGCTACGAGAACCGCTACGGGTTCCGGATGGACGACCACACCGCCGGCCTCGCCCGCGGGACGATCGAGATGGGGCTCGTCGGCGACCTGTCCTCGGCGCGGCTCCGCGACGAGCTCATCGCTCTTCTCGAGGAGGGCCAGGTCGAGCACTCGATCCTTCGCCTGGCCGAGCTCGGCGCCGACAAGGCGATCCACCCGCACCTCGCGGCCGACCAGCAGGCCGTCGCGCTTCTGTCCCGCCTGCGAGCGCTGGCCCGGCAGTACGAGCTCGATGTCCCGGCCTGGCGCCTCGGCCTGATCTCGCTGGCGCGGAAGTTGCCGCCTGACGAGGTGTACGGGTGGCTGCAGCGCCTGAAGGTGAGGCGACGTGACGCTGAGCAGATCGCTGCTGCGGTGACTGTCGGCCCGCGGCTCGTCGAGCGGCTGCGTGACCGGGACGTCGAGCCGGCCGAGGTCGTCGCGCTGGCCGACCGGTACGCGCCGGACGCGCCGCTCTTCGCGCTCGCGCTCGAGG
>Ga0111539_10013341_pt1 | contig 10268 bp, 9 predicted proteins | sample RhiMethybrSRZTD1_FD_79667 | JGI IMG/M metagenome (GOLD analysis project Ga0111539, IMG submission 79667) | Populus rhizosphere microbial communities from Tennessee, USA - Rhizosphere MetaG P. TD hybrid SRZTD1 (version 2) (version 2) | ecosystem: Host-associated > Plants > Roots > Rhizosphere >... | reverse complement strand
CGTGACTTCACGAACCTCGTTCGCGTCTCCGTGCGCTCGAACGGCGAGGAGGTCCGCGTGGCAGGCACGACCATCGGCAAGGACAACCGCCACTGGCTCGTCAGCGCCCTCGGCTTCGAGCTCGAGATGGAGCTCGCGCCGTTGCTCGTCTTCTTCCGCTACGACGACCTGCCCGGCGTGATCGGCCGGGTCGGGACTCTCTTCGGCACCGCCGGGGTCAACATCGCCAACATGGCCGTCTCCCGCACGAATCGTGGCGGCAAGGCGCTGATGGCCCTGTCGGTCGACAGCCCGCCGCCGCAGGAGCTCGTCGACGGGGCGCGTCGCGAGGGCTTCGACGATGTCCGTTTCATCTCGCTCTCCTGACCTACCGCGGCTCGGCCCGCGCGGTGAGGGCTGGGTTGCGATTCAGCTGGCGCTGATCGTCCTCGTTCCACTGTCCGCGCTCACGGGGGTCTATTGGCCGGAGCGAGTTGCCGGCGTGCTGACGGTGGTCGGGATCGTGCTGCTTCTGGTCGGCCTGGCGCTGCTCGTCCTCGCGTTCGCCCGCCTGACGCTCGCGCGGGCGATGACGGTCTTTCCGAGGCCGCGGGAGCACGCTGCACTCGCCGAGCGCGGCGTCTACCGCCTCGTCCGCCACCCGATCTACGGAGGGCTGATCCTGATGGCGCTCGGCGCCTCGCTGGTGGAATCGCCGCTCGCTCTGATCCCGGCGGTACTGCTCGCCGTCGTCGTCGACCTCAAGTCGAGGCTCGAGGAAGAGTGGCTCGTCGAGCGGCAGCCCGGGTACGCGGGCTACCGCGAGCGGACCCCGCGGCGCTTCGTCCCAGGCGTCTACTAGGCGGCTACCCTTCCGCCGTGGTAACGCGCTCCTGGCCCGAGGAGGTCGAGCAGGTTGCGGCGTACCTGCGCGACTCGGGCGCGGAGTCGCGGATCGAAGAGTTCTCGGCCGGGACCCCGACCGCCGAGGACGCGGCCAAGGCCGTCGGTTGCGAGCTCGGGCAGATCGTCAAGTCGCTCGTCTTCGACTGCGACGGGCGCTCGATCCTGGTGATGGTCCCCGGCGACCGTCGCGCCGACCGGGCCAAGGTCGCCGAGGAAGCCCGCTGCACCAAGGCGAAGGTCGCCGGCCCGGAGCAGGTGCGGAACGCGACCGGCTTCGAGCCCGGCGCCGTCGCACCCTTTCCGCTTCGGCAGGTCGACGCTGTCTATCTCGACCGTTCACTGCTCCAGCACCCCGTCGTCTGGATCGGCGCCGGCTCGACGCGGCACATGGCCGCCCTGGCGCCGAGCGAGCTGTTGCGCCTCTCGCGCGCCGTTCAGATGGACGCCGTCGAAGCCCACCCTTAACATTTGGTTCAAAGGAGGCCGCGCATGCGTGAAACCGAGAAGATCTGGATGAACGGCGAGCTGGTCGCGTGGGACGACGCGCGCGTCCACGTCGGCACCCACGGGCTGCACTACGGCTCGGGCGTCTTCGAGGGTATCCGCGCGTACGAGACCGAGAACGGCACCGCCGTGTTCCGGCTCAGCGACCATCTCAAGCGGTTCGAGAACTCGGCGAAGCTGCTCGGGATGGAGCTCGGGTACTCGGTCGAGGAGCTGCGCGGCGTCTGCCATCAGCTGATCGGGGTCAACGGCCTCCCGGAGTGCTACCTGCGACCGATCGCGTTCTACGGCTACGGCGAGCTCGGCGTCTCGGCGGTCGGCAACCCTGTCGACGTCGTGATCATGAGCTGGCCGTGGGGCGCGTACCTCGGCGAGGAGGGGTTGAAGAAGGGCATCAGCGCCAAGATCTCGAGCTGGCAGCGGATCGGCCCGAACGTGATCCCTCACGTCGCCAAGGCGACCGGCGTCTACCTGAACTCGATGCTCGCAGTGACCGAGGCGAATCGCGCCGGCTACCAGGAGGCGATCCTGCTCACGGCCGAGGGCTACGTCGCCGACGGCTCCGGCGAGAACGTCTTCGTCATCAAGGACGGCGTCATCTACACGCCCGACCTGTCGACCTCGATCCTGCCCGGGATCACGCGCGACACCGTCATCCAGATCGCGCAGGACCTCGGCCACCGCGTCGTGGAGAAGAGCCTCATCCGTTCAGATCTCTACCTCGCGGACGAGGCCTTCATGTGCGGCACCGCGGCCGAAGTGACGCCGCTCCGCGAAATCGACGACGTCACGATCGGCGTCGGGCCGGTCACGCTCGAGCTGCAGTCGGCCTACCTGGACACCGTGCGCGGGCGCAGCGAGCGCTGGGCGCAGTGGCTCGACTACGCCGAGCAGCCCGAGCCCACCGCAGCCGAAGCCTAGACCCGAAAAATGCTCTCGCATTTTCCGGGTAGTTAGTTTGTCCCTTCGCTCCGCTCGGGAGACTCGCGAGCCGGCTTCGCCGGCTCGAAAGGAGGTGCCGCTGGCCCGTCCGTGGATGGGCGAGCGGGAGGAAAAGCTCGTCCTCGAAGTGCTGCGCTCCGGCCGGCTGTCGCTCGGGCCGACGATCGACCGCTTCGAGGAGCTCGTCGCGGAGCGCGTGGGCGCGCCGTTCGCGGCCGCGGTCTCGAGTGGCACCGCGGGACTGCATCTGCTCTGCCACATCGCCGGCCTGGGGCCTGGCGACGAGGCGATCACGTCGCCCGTGTCCTTCGTCGCCTCCGCAAACTGCTTCATCTTCGAGGGTGCGACGCCGGTATTCGCCGATGTCGACCCCCGGACCCTGAACCTCGATCCCGTGGCGGTCGAGGCGGCGATCACCGAGCGCACGAAGGCCGTCGTCGCAGTCGACATGTTCGGCTATCCCTGCGAGCTCGACGAGTTGCGGGAGATCTGCGACCGGCATGAACTGGCCCTGATCCAGGATTCCGCGGAGGCACTCGGGGCCGAGTACAGGGGGACGGCGATCGGCGGCCACGGACCGCCGGCCGTCTTCGGCTTCTACCCGAACAAGCAGATCGCCACCGGCGAGGGGGGCGTCGTGGTTACGCATTCCGAGGAGGAATGGCAGTTGCTGCGGAGCCTGCGGAACCAGGGCCGCACTTACGACACGGGCGCCTGGTTCGACCACGTCCGGCTGGGCTGGAACTACCGCTGGACCGACATTCAGGCCGCGATCGGGATCGCGCAGCTCGAGAAGCTGGACGAGATCCTGGAGCGGCGGGCCGCGGCCGCGGCCCGCTACGAAGACCTGCTCGACGGCGTCGACGGCGTCGAGACGCCGTTACCCGACGACGCCGCGCACAAGCGCTCGTGGTTCGTCTACGTCGTCAAGCTGGGGCCGGAGATCGACCGTGACGCAGTGATGACGGGGCTCCGGGCACAGGGAATCGGCACGGCGGAATACGTCCCGTGCGTCCATCTCCAGCCGTTCATGCGTGAGCAATACGGCTTCCGCAAGGGCATGTTCCCGGTCGCGGAAGACGCCTGCTCGCGGACGCTCGCGCTGCCGTTCTTCACGCAGATCGAGCCCGATGACCAGGAACACGTCGTCGGCAGGCTGCGCGAATTGCTTCAAATGGGCTGACTTCTTCCTAATAACCGCGGCGTAGATTCAGGGTGAGATGAGACTGCGAAACGCGGCTGTTTCCCTCGTCGGCGCCGCTGTCCTAATCGGGGCCGGCACGGCGACCAGTGGATCGAAGAGCGTCACCCTTCGGCCGACCTCCACTCTCCGCACCGCGAAAATCGCGCTCCTCGCCGCCGACGGCGCACGAGCTGCGGTCGCGCCCGCGAAACGGCGCCCGTGCGCCAGCATCGTCGTCTGGGACGCTTCGAAGAACCGCACGAGCGGGTTCCATCTCCGCACGAACGGTTGCGCCGGAGACGGTGTTCGGGCTCTCGCGCTCAGTGACGACCAGGTTGCCTGGATCGAGCACGGTGGCGGCAACGACCTCGAACTAACCCTGTTTGCCGCCCGTCTCCGCGGCGCACGCGCTATACAACTCGACTTCCGGGTAAACGGCGACCGCGCAGGCGGTGACCCGAGCGGTGCCTGGATCGGGAACCTCGTCGGGAGCGGGTCGGTCCTCGCCTACAACGCCTGGAGGCTCGTCTGCGATCGTGCCGATCCCTTCTCGTGCGGCCGCCACGATCCGCAGCTGCGGTTGATCGACCAGAGGCTCGTCCGGATCGTGTCCGGGCACGCGGCGACGATCGCGTCCGGGCCGGATACCTACTCCCTGGCGGCGGCGGGCGGCGGCCTGGTCGCTGTGGAGCACGCCGACAGCGTCGCGATTTTCACGGCAGGCGGCGCTCGGGCCGCAGTCGTTCCGGATTCCACCGGAACCCTTCGGAATGTCGGCCTGAGCGCGTCTCGCCTCGTCCTCGAGCGCGCCTCTTCACTCGATCTGTACGACCCACGCACGGGCGCAACGGTCAAGTCGATCGCGTTCGCAAGCGACTCCGTTCACGAGTTGGTCAGCGTGACGCAGAGATTCGCGCTGCTTCGGACCCCGCGGACGTTCGTTCTCGTCCGGCTCGCCGACGGCGCGCGGGCGCCGCTCGCGCTGCCGCAGGTCGCGCAACGCGGCCTCGTCGGCGTTCGGCTGACCGCGGCCGGCCTCTTCTACGCGTACAACGTTCGCAACGCGTCGGTGCCGGGGCGGGTCGCCTTCGTCCCGACCGGCTCGCTCGCAACCGCGTTCTGACGCGGCCGCGTCTTCCACGACCGCGATAATCCGTCCGTGGCGGACGGCAACCGGATGATCTTCCTCGGCTTCGGCAAGTACGCCCGCGCCGACAAGATCTACGCGATCGAGCCGATCCGCGACGAGCGCCGTGGACACGGGCGCCGGACGCTCGTCTGGGTCGAAGGCGTCAGCGATCCGATCGTCGCCTCCCGTACCGAGCGAACGATCCTCCACGAGATGGGCCAGGACGCGGCCGGCGGCACCCAGATCCTCGACCAGGCGCTCGATCTCGCGGAGCGGGTCGCCGAGCAGACGCAGCAGGGCCGCGTCGACGTCAACGACCTCGGCAGGCGCGCGCGCCGAATCCTCGAAGCGACGGCGAAGCCCGACGAATCCGAGAAGCTCTTTTAGCCGCCCCTGAGCGGCCCGGAGCCACCTTTCGAGCAGGAGCCCGTCGGCTCTGCCGCCCCGCGCGCCGCCGGTCTGCTCGGGCGCCTGACCATCGACCTCAGCCCGCTGCGCGAGTCGCGGCCGTTCAGGCAGCTCTACATCGGCCAGACGATCTCGTGGCTCTTCGGCGAGATCACCTGGATCGCGGTGCCGATCCAGCTCTACGACCTGACCCATTCGACGCTCCAGGTCGGGCTTCTCTACCTGACGACGCTCGTGCCGCTGCTGGTCGCGCCGATCGTCGGCGGGGCGATCGCCGACGCGGTCGACCGGCGGACGATGCTGCTTCTCGCCGAGGGAGGGTTCGCGCTCGTTTCCGTCGCGCTCGTCCTCAATGCGTCGCTTCCGCACCCGCAGGTGTGGGCCCTCTACGCCCTCGACTTCGCCGGCACGGTCGTGTTCAGCTTCGGCACCCCGGCGATGCGGTCGCTCGCGCCGCGGCTCGTCCGCGAGGAAAAGATCGTCGCCGTTTCGGCGCTCGAGAGCCTCTCGTCCAACTTCAACGCAGTCGCCGGTCCGGCCGCCGGCGGCCTCTTGATCGCGGCCCTCGGCTTCACCGGCACCTACGTCCTCGACGTCGTCAGCTTCCTCGTCTCGCTCGCGAGCATCTGGCAGCTGCCGAAGCTGCCGCCCGCCCACGACGCCGAAGCTGCGAGCCTGCGGTCGATCCGCGACGGTTTCCGCTACGTGGTGAGGCAGCCGGTCGTGCTCGGCATCTTCCTGGTCGACACGAACGCAATGATCTTCGGCATGCCGATGGCGCTCTTCCCGGCCCTCGGCGCCCACTTCGGGGGCGGCACGAAGACGGTCGGCTTCCTCTACGCCGCGCCGTACGCGGGGGCCTTCGTCGCGTCGGTGTTCTCCGGGTGGGCGGGTCGTGTCCGCCGCCAGGGGGTCGGGGTCGTGATCGCCGCCGCCGCCTGGGGCGCGGCGCTCGTCGCATTCGGCTACACGACTGCCCTCTGGCTCGCGCTGTTCATGCTCGCGCTGGCGGGAGCGGCCGACTTCCTGAGCGCGCTCTGGCGGAGCGCGATCGTCCTCACGACGACGCCGGACGCCATGCGAGGACGCGTGACCGGGATCGAGTTCACTCAGGTCGCCGCCGCGCCGACGTTCGGAAACCTCGAGGCGGGCGTCGTCGCCTCCGTGACGAGCCTGCGCTTCTCGATCGTCTCGGGCGGGCTTGCCTGCGTCGCGGGCTGCGGCCTCCTTGCGCTCGCGTTCCCGGCGTTGCTGCGATATCGAGCGAAGGTCGATCCGTGATCAAGCGTGATTTCTTCGCTCGCGACGTGCATCGGGTCGCCGGGGAGCTGATCGGCGCGACGCTTCTCGTCGACGGCGTGGGCGGCAGGATCGTGGAGCTCGAGGCCTACCACCACGAGGACCCCGCCGCGCACGGCTACCGAGGCCGAACCGAGCGCAACGCCTCGATGTTCGGGCCGCCGGGGCATGCATACGTGTACCGCTCGTACGGGATCCACTGGTGCGTCAACTTCGTCTGCGAGGCGGAGGAGATCGCCGATGCGGTGCTGATCCGCGCGCTCGAGCCGACCCACGGGGTCGAGACGATGAGACAAAGGCGCGGGCTCGACGAGGAGCGGCTCCTGTGCGCAGGCCCGGGGCGGCTCTGCCAGGCGCTCGGGATCACGCGCGCGCACGACGGCCTGCCGCTCGACCGCCCGCCGTTCCGGCTCGAGCCGCGGCGCGGGCGGCCCGAGATCCTTCGCGGTCCCCGGATCGGCATCACCCGCGCCGCCGAGTTGCCCTGGCGCTACGGGCTCGCCGGCTCGCGCTATCTCAGCCGGCCTTTACGACCAGCGTGATGCCCATCCCGGGCGCAGATGCGCGACCGCGCCGTGGCGACTGGGCGACGACCCGCGCAGACCCCGCGGCTTCGGTCGGCGAGACGGTCACCTCGAGCTTCAGCGGGCCCAGCTTGGCCTTCGCGCGATCCAAGGTCAGCCCGACCACGTTGGGCACGACGCCCTGCTGGGCCTTCGTGAGGACGAGAGTGACCCGGTCACCCGAAGAGAGGTGGCCGCGGGCCGGGAACTGCTTGACGACGACGCCGACGCGCTCCCGCGGCTCGGCGGGCTTGTAGACGACCGTCGCTGCCAGCGGTTGAGCGGCGAGGACGCTGCGGGCACGCCCGACCGGCTGGCCGACGACGTTCGGCACCTCGACCTCGTTGGGCAAGCAGTTGGCCGTGTGGCTTGGCCCCGAGTCGCCGAAGTACTCGACCGTCTCGGTCACGCGGCAATACCCGTTGTCGAGCTGTAGCCGACCATCCCTGAACGTGACGTTCTTGGGCGAGCCGTACGGAATCGAGACGCCCTGGAAGCTCTCTGGGGCGTCATGCAGGTACGGGAGCGCGCGCTCCATGAAGCTCTTCCAGATCAGGGCCGGGAACGTGCCTCCGGCCACGGGCTTGCCGTGGTACTCGTAGGTCATCGGACGAAGGCGGTTCGGGTAGCCCACCCAGACCGCGGTCACGAGCTGGGGCGTGTAGCCGACGAACCACGCGTCGCCGTAGTTCTCGGTGGTGCCGGTCTTACCCGCGACCGCGCGTCCGCCGGACAACGCGGCCGCTTTTCCGGTCCCGTACTTGACGACGTTCTGGAGCAGCGCGGTGACGATCCCGGCGTCGTCGGCGGAGAGCGCCTGCACGGGGTGCGCCGCGTTGTCGTCGATCGTCCTGCCCTTCTCGGTCGAGACCTTGGCGATCACGCGAGGCCGATTGCCGAAGCGCCTGCCGTCGATCCGCTTGCCGCCGTCGGCGAAGGCCGAGAATGCCCGCGCCATCTCGAGCGGGTTGACACCCTGCGCGCCGAGCCCGATCGAAAAGTAGGGGACGAGCCGGGTGGTGATTCCCAGCGACCTCGCGGTGTTGGCGATGTTCTGCGGCCCGACGAGCTTCGTGAGCTGTGCGAACACCGCGTTGTCGGAGTAGGCCGTCGCCTGCTGGATCGTGATCGGCCCCAGGTACTCGTCCTCGTAGTTGTGAACCTCCCAGAGCCGGCCGCCGGCGTCGATGGTGACCGGCTTCGACTCGAAGGTCGTGTTGGGCGCCACCCCTTCCTTGAGCGCGGTCGCGAGCACGAACGGCTTGAACGAGGAGCCCGCCTGGCGCTCGCCCTGCACGGCGAGGTTGAACTGGCTCTTGCGGTAGTTGCTGCCGCCGAACATCGCGAGAACGCGGCCGTCGCGCGGGTCGATCGCAACGAGCGCCGCCGTTGGGCCGGCAGGGTTGGTCAACCACTTCCCGATCGAGTTGCGCGCCATCTTCTGCAGCTTCAGGTCGATCGTCGTGTAGACCTTGAGCCCGCCTCCGAAGACGCGCCCGGAGCCGTAACGGTCGACGAGCTGCTGCTTCACGTAGTTCGCGAAGTACTGCGCCGGCCCCTGATCGCCCGGGAGCCGGATGTCCTGCCGCTTCGGCATGGGCTGATTGATCGCATGGACGTAGACGTCCCGGCCGATATCGCCCTGGTCGAGCATCTCGCGCAGGACGAGGTTGCGGCGCTCGCGCGCCGCATCCTGGTTCGTGGCCGGGTCGTAGGCGGCGGGATCCTCGGGGATGCCTGCCAGCAGCGCCGCCTCGGCGAGCGTCAGCTTCCCCGGCGCAGCCGAGTGGTGGAAGTAGGTCTGCGCCGCCTGCTCGACGCCGTATGCGCCGTTTCCGAAGTAGATCGTGTTCAAGTACGCGGTCAGGATCCGGTCCTTCGACCAGCGCTGTTCGAGCTGCCACGCCAGTGCGGCCTCGCGAAGCTTCCGCGCGATCGAGTGCTGATTCTTCGTGTAGGTGTTCTTGACGAACTGCTGCGTGATCGTCGAGCCGCCCTGCACGGCCCGGCCGCCGCGGACGTCTGCCCAGACCGCCCGCATGATCCCCCGCAGGTCGACGCCGCGGTGCTCGTAGAAGCGCCTGTCCTCGATCGCCACGATGGCCTGCTTCATCAACGGCGAGATCTCGGTAGAGCGCAGGATGACCCTGCTCTGGGAGCCGCGGAGGACGGAGAGCACGCGGCCGTTGCTCGCGTAGATGTAGCCGTCCGCCTGGTTGTGGATCCGGCTCGGGTCGAGCGACGGGATCTCGCCGGCGATCGCCGTGACCAAGCCGACACTGAAGGAGGCGACGCCCAACACTGCTAGGAGGGCCAGCAGTGCGAAGAGGCGAAGCTTCCGAATCCGGCGCTGGCCCCTGGGCCGCGCCGCGGCGGAACGTCGTCGGCGAGACAGAACCGCGGGATTGTAACCTCGCCGCATGGGGCTATCCGAGCTCACGCGCAACGCCGTCGACGTGCTTCCGGCCGGCGAGCTCGAACGCAAGCTCGAGCTTGGCCGTCCGCTGCGCGTGAAGCTCGGCATCGACGTCACCGCGCCCGACGTCACGCTGGGCAACGGGATACCGCTCCAGCGGATGGCGGCGTTCGAGCGCGAGGGCCACGTTGGAGTCCTGATCGTCGGCGACTACACGACGCGGATCGGCGACCCTTCCGGCCGCAAGACGCTCCGCCCGATGATCGATCCCGACGAGATCGACCGAAACGCGCAGAAGTTCTTCGACGACGCGTCGACGATCATCGACCCCGCGCGGACGGAGCTGCGGTTCAACAGCGAGTGGCTAGGCAAGCTGGACTTCGCCGAGATTCTGCGGCTGACGCGAACGACGACTGTCGCTCGCATGCTCGAGCGCGACGACTTCGCGAAGCGATTTGCGGCCAAGGAGCCGATCTCGATCTCGGAGCTGCTCTACCCCCTGATGCAGGCTTACGACTCCGTGGCGGTCGAGGCCGACGTCGAGCTGGGAGGGACCGACCAGCTCTACAACCTCCTGATGGGCCGGGAGGTGATGGACGCATACGGACTCGAACCGCAGGTTGCCCTCACGGTCGAATATCTCGACAGCTGGGATGGGAACGGAATGAGCGCGTCGCGTGGGAACTACATCGGCCTTCGCGAGGCGCCCGAGGAGCAATTCGGAAAGGCGATGCGGATCCCCGATTCGTTGCTTCCGCAGTGGTATCGGCTCGTCATGGAGAGCGAGCCGCCGGAGGGCGACCCGCTGGAGGCGAAGCTCGAGCTCGCGCGCTTCATCGTCGACCGAGCACACGGGGAGGGAGGCGTCAAGCGCGCCGAGGACTACTTCACGCGCGTGGTCCGCGAGGGCGGTGCGCCCGAGGAGGCCGAAATTCCCGT
>Ga0111539_10013340_pt1 | contig 10268 bp, 3 predicted proteins | sample RhiMethybrSRZTD1_FD_79667 | JGI IMG/M metagenome (GOLD analysis project Ga0111539, IMG submission 79667) | Populus rhizosphere microbial communities from Tennessee, USA - Rhizosphere MetaG P. TD hybrid SRZTD1 (version 2) (version 2) | ecosystem: Host-associated > Plants > Roots > Rhizosphere >... | reverse complement strand
TTTGTTCAACGCAACGGCACAGGCAGAGTGATACGAACGTCGAGCATCTTGAAGGGACCCAATGAACGGCACTGATTCGCGTCCGCCAAACGCGCGCAACAAGGCCAACTACATCGCGGCCAAAGCAGCCTACAACGCTCGCGACCTGGACCAGTGCCTTTCATTCTACGCGCAAGAGCACCAGCTCATGTCGCGGCCGGCGCCGCCCGGTCGCGAGCATATTCGCGCGTTTCTGGAGGGGACACGCGCCGGCTGGCCCGACCTCCGGCTGGAGGTCGCTCAGGTGGTCGCGGAAGACGATTGGGTCATGGGCCGTTGCGTCGCGACCGCGACGCACACGACTGCGGTCATGGGCGTACCGCCGACCGGCAAAAAGGTCGTGACTGCGTTTTGGGATCTGCACCGATTCGACGAGAGGGGCCTCATCGTGCAGACGTGGAACCTGATGGACAGCCTCGCGCTCATGCAGCAACTGGGGTTATTACCCTCGGGGGACGCCGGCGCCGCCAACGCAGCCGAGCACTCCCGCCACTGCGCCGTCGCGCACCCGGGCGCAGGCCGCGGCTGGCTGACGCTCGGCTTCGTCGTTCTCGGCCTGGCAGCGCTGCTGCGCCGGCGTCTGCGTGCACAGTTAGTTGCTGGTTTGCATGAGTCGTCGAACACAGCGACGAACGAGCTACAAGACTCATGAGCGAGTGCCGGTGCCATCCGCGCGCGGTGGCGGCGACGGGGGTCCCGTGAACTTGTGGACGAAGCCGGTCATGTTGGCCCACACCCAGCCGAGCACGTACTTCACGCCGCCCTCGGACGCCTTGCTCGCGCTGAAAGGAATGCCGCTGAAGGCTTTTTGCTGATCCCAGGCGCGCTGCGCGTTCTCTTCGTTGATCTCTTTTGCCCAGGCCGCGGTCATGCGCCCTTCGGCGCGCGATTGCTGCTCCTCGCGCCGCTCGGCCTCGAGTCGCTCTTCGAGGTTGAGAGTAATGCGGAGGCCGCGCTCCGTCGGGAGGTTGCCGCTTTCGCGCAGCGCTTCGCGGTAGCGCTCGACCGCGCTGTCGATCCGGATCGGTTTGCTCTCGGTGTCTTCGCGCGCGGACTCGCGCTGGAGCTCCTGGAGCTGGCGCGTCATGTCGTCCGGGACGCTTTGCGGACTTCGGCCCGTGGGATCGACGAGGTTTACGGGATCGCTGCTCGAGTAGGTGTACGCGGGCAGCTTCGAGGGCTGGCCGACCAGCTTTTCGGCTTCGAGCAGCGCCAGAGGATCGGGAGCCAAGAAGCAGCCGAGCTCCGGGCGATAGGGACGCGCGCCGAAATCACTCAAACCCGACGCATCGCTTTCGCGGCCGGCGAAACCGAAGGGCTCCGGGACGCCCGAGCTGGCGCGCGGCTGGCCATAGGCTTCACGGACAACCGAGCCAAGCCGCGCGCCCGCGCTGTCGACGGTCACGCTGACCGAACCGGCCATGTCGGCGAGATAAAAGACGGTCTCGGCGGGCAGCTGGTCGATGCGCCCCGGCCGCGCGCCGCCGCCAGGCCCCGAGTGCTCGCTCTCACACGCGCAGCCCACGAGCAGCGCTGAAAGCGCGACGCACAGGACGTACCAAGGCTTCAGAGAAATCCGCATCTCGAACTTCAGATCCGTGGTGACCCGCCCGCTTCCGGCATTTCCATCTTTAACATTTCGCCCATGCGCTGCTGCATCTGCTCGAAAGTCTCCGGTTCCACGGGTTGCGACGCGGGTTCAGCAGCGGGTTGCGAGGCGGGTTCGCTCTTCTCGAGCGACGTCGGAGCGGGATCCTTGCTCACCGGCGCGAGCTTGATCGGGTCGGTCTCGCGCTTCGAGGGTGCCGGAGCGACCGGGTAGCCGTCGTCGTCGTAAGCGGGAGCGGAGCTCGGCTGCTCCTTGTTTGCGAAGCGCTGGAGGAGGATAAGGGGGGTGAAAACGAACTCGATGCCTTTGACCAGACCCTCGCATCCGGCGCGGATCCCCGTATTGACCCCCTCACCGATCGGACGGGCGACATTTTCCCCCACCCACCTTTCCACAAACTCGGGGGCAAGGCCGGATGGGTCGGCGAGATTGATGGGATCGGCAGCGGCGTAGGCGTACGGAGCGAAAAAGCTCGGTTTGAGCAGCAGAGTGTCGGCCTGGAACAGCGCGACGGGGTCCGGAGCGAGAAAGCGACCGAGCTCGGCGCGGTAAGGGCGCGCCTTGAGATCCCAGAGACCGCTGCCAGCGTCGTGTTCGCGCGCGATGAATCCGAAGGGATCGGGTCCGCCCGAGGCTTGTTTCAGCGCCCCGTACGAGTGGAACGCGTTCTTCGCGACTACGGAGCCCGCGGCGTCCACGACAGCGAGTACGGACTGCTGAAGGTCGCCAAGGTAGAACGCGACCGAAGCGGGGAGAGTCTCGATCAAGCCGCGCGGCGGCGACGATGCCCTCGGAGAACCGGAGTCGCCGCAAGCCGAGGTGAACAACAACGCGAGCGCGGGCCTGAGCAGACGTGCCCGGACGCCCGCTCCGCTTGACCGCAGCACCAGGATCGAAGCAGCGCACAGCACGAGGCCGATCAAGAACCAGCGGCTCGCATCGGGGTGCGCGTCAGGAGGCCGCGCGACGGCGGCCGCGCCCGGCGCGAGGTCATCCAGACGCGCAAGGCGCTGGCCGTCGAAAAACACGTAGCGCACGAGCTTTCCGTCGCGATTCTCCGCGTCTTCGGCGATGTAGCGCGTCTCCGAAGTCGCCCCGTTCTGGCTCGTGCGCTTGATCGCCCGGACATCGTCGTAGGCGTACGTGTACTCCTCGACGATCGGCCCGCGAACGACTCGCGCGAGCCGGCCCTTGGCGTCCCATTCGAGAATGCGCTCGCCGTCCCACACCACGCGGCCCGCGGCGTCGTACTCGATGGCCTCGGCGCCGTGGTGCGTGAGGCGGTCGGGGCCGTTACCGTCCTCGCCGAAGCTATTTTGCAGATTGAGATCGGCCGAGGGGTGATCCGACGTGATCGACAGCACGTTGCCGACGTCGTCGACCTCCCAGCGCGTGCGCCCGATCGCGTCGCGGGCTTCGCGCAAGCGGTAGCGATCGTCGTACTGAAACGAGCCACTGGCGCTTTCGGCGGCGGCGACGCCCGGCCGGAGGTCGGCGACGCTAGCGATGCGCGAGCTCGCGTCCAGGTCGTAGCGCAGATCGCGCAACGGCGTTCCCGCAGCGTTCTTCGCCTCGAGCCGCGTCAGGCGCATGCGTTCGTCGTGGTGGCGCACGTCGACGACGCCGTTGCCGAGGTGAATGCTGGCCGGCCGGCCCCAGGGCGTCCATTCGATCGCGGTGACGACGGGCCCGATAGCACTCACGAGGCCGCGCGCGTCGTAGCGCTGCTCGAGGAAGCTGCCATCGGGGTAACCGCGCGTCACGCGGCGATCGGCCGAGTCGTATTCGGCAAACATCCGGTGCTCGATGCCATCCGGCCAGCGCCGGACGCGCTCGGTCTCGAGACCCCGGGGCGAGTAACCGAAGTAAAGCGTTCCCGCGTCGTCGCTCACCCACGACAGCATCCCGGCCAGGTTCGTGGCCTGCGCGTGCTCGGGCGCCGCGACGTCGTAGTGCCGCGCGCTGACCCGGCGTTCGGCACCGGAAGCGCCCTTTCGGTGCCATTCCTCGAGCAAGCGCCCGAGTCCGTCGTAGCTGAACCGAAGCCGGTTGCCCCCGGGATCGCTGCGCGTTTCGAGATCGTCGCCGTCGGTGTAGGTGAGCTCCCAGCTACCCGCGTTCGGATCGACGATCGAGCGCTGCCTTCCTCTGCCGTCGCGGCGGATGCTGCGCACGCGGCCGCCGGCGTCCGTGGTCTGCGTGAGCTTGCCGGCGGCGTCGTATTCGTAGATCGCCGATGTTATTTCGCGGCCGGCGTCGTTCTCGACGATGCGCCGCAGCCGGCCCAGGCCGTCTTCGATCAAGCGCTTCGGCGTGTGGTGGTGCGGCGAAGCCGGGTCGAGATCGTTCTCGTCGGATTCCTCTCGAGCCAGCGGGAGATAGCGAATCTGTGTCGCCGCGCCATCGGGGTGCACGATCCCGAGCTTGCGGCCGATGGCATCGTAGCGAGTGGCGATGCCGGACCGGCCATCGCGCGGCGGGAGCTCCGGGGCGCTCTCGAAGCTCGGGTGCGCCGTGAACGCCGCGTTGCCGCGAGCGTCGAAGTACGCGACGTCGCGAGCGACCCACTGGCCCGCGACGGAACCTTCTTCGAGGCGCCCGCGCAACCGGCTGAAACCGTCGTAAAATTCGAGCTTCTCGATGCCGTCCTCGGATCCCGCGACTTCGCGCTCGACGCTGCGCAGGATGCTGAGCGGGCTCGCGAGCTCGTAGTCGTAGTGCCGCGTGGGCCGCTCCAGTGTATCGCCGGGCAACACCAGGGTCGTCAGCCGGCCGAGGCCGTCGTAGCGGAACGAGTAGTGCTCGCCGTTGGGACCGCTGGCCTCGAGGACGACGCCGAGCACGCGATCGTACTCGGCCTTCCAGCCGACCGAGCGCTCGCTCGTCGGGAAACGGCGCTCTTCGACCACGAACGTCCGGCTCTCGAGATCGTAGTCGTACTCGGCGCGGCCGCCCCTCGCGTCGATGCGCGCGACGATGTTGCCGTGACTGTCGCGCTCGATCCTTTCCTGATCGGCGAAGCGATCGTCTTCGATCCACGACTCTGTCCGGGTCAGATCGCCGCGCGTGACCTGCCCGAGCGGCAGCCCCACGAGCGGCTCGCCGTCGTAGTAGCGGCGCTCGAGCCGCACGCGCTGGCCGGCGCCGTCGGTGAGCTCTTCGCTCGCGAGGTAACCGAGCAGCCAGTCTTCCTCGTTTTCGGCGAAGCTGCGCCGGGTGAGCGCCTCGTCTCCGCCGGCGAGCTTGTCGTCGCCCCGTACCTCGCCCCAGCGAAGCTCGGCGATCGCGTTGCCGTGCGCGTCGTGCTGCCACTCCGTGAGCACCGTGCGCACGTCCGCCTGGGCCAAACCCTCGACGTGATCGATCCGCTCGCTCGAGCGGTACACGTACTCGGAGCCGCGAGCCGCTTCGAGCGTGAGGTAACCGTTCAGCGTGCGCTTCAGGAGCTTGCCGCTGAGTTCGTCGCGTTCCTCGATCGTGAGCGGCTTGCCGCGCAGGGCGCGGTTCGCGAGCCCGACGTCGAACGTGTACTCCGTCGCTTTCGTCGGAGCCTGGTCGTCTCCGAGGTCGCGCTGGGTCGCCGCGGCAAAACCCGCGAACGTGCGCTCGGTCGGATCCCAGGTGCCGTTCCGGTAACTGAGCTCGACCACCTGTTCCGGGTCGCCGAGCCCGACGCCGACGCTGATCCGCTGCACCACGGCCATGCCGCCGTTCAGGCGGGTGGTCCAGGGTTTGCCCGCGCCGCGCGCGCGAGCCGCGTGCTCGGCGGCGGTGGCGTACTCGATGCGGGTCCTTTTGCCGAGCCCGTTGTCGATCGACGTCAGCAAACCCGCTCGACCGCGCGGAAACAGCTCGAGGTACTGCCACCCCGCGCCCGAGCTCACGTCGACCCACACGATGTCGGTCGTGCCTGAACCGTTCATGTCGGCAAACTGCACCGACGTCGCCGGCGACCTCTCCGGCGTCCCTTCCACGCGCTTCACCTGGTCGAAGTGACCCGCGAGCGTGGCGAGTGCCAGATCGATACCCGTCACGCCCACGCGAACCAGATCGACCCAGCCGTCGCCGTCGAGGTCGATGAGCTTGAAGGGGTCACTGGCGGGAAAGCTCGGCACGCCCGTCGCCGTGCGAGCGGGCTCGAAGCTGCCGCGGCCGCGCCCGAGCCAGTAGACCAAACTCCCCGAACGCAAGAGGCAGATGTCCTCTACGCGATCGCCGTTCACGTCGCAGATCTCCGCACCGAGCGAGAAGCGCACCGGCTGCACCGGGTCGACCTGACCCACGATCACCGGCTCGGTCCAGGCGCGGCCGTCGAGGTTGTACGAGACCGCGAGTCCGGCGGAGGTCGTGACGAGCACGTCCGTCCGGCGGTCGGCGTCGACGTCGGCGAGGCGCGTGTCCGGGTCTTCGAAGCTGTAGCTCGGGACGCCGGCAATGCTGATCGCGGCCCCGAAGCCGCTCGCGCCGAGGGCCGGCAAGTAACGAAAATCCGCGGTGCCGCTCTTGATCAAGAGATCGACGGCGCCGTCGGCGTCGACGTCGGCGAGCTGTACGCCGGGCGTACCGAGCGACACCGACGGACTCGCGCCCGCCGGCCAATCGCGACCCGGCGCGAAGCTCCGGCCGTCCTGATTCATGTACGAGCGGTACGCGCCAGCCCGGCCGAGCAAGAGATCGGGCAGCGAGTCACCGTCGAGATCCGCGAGCGCCGCGTCGGGATCGCCCGGCGACTGCCCGGGAGCCGACGCCATGGCGACGCGCGTTCCGTCGAGCATGAGCTCGCTGTAGCCGAAGCTCACGGCGGGCAGCGCCGTCACGCCGTCCGCACCGACGGCGCGCACGCTAGTGAGCAGCGAGTGCTTCGACGGATGATAGACGAGCTCGTAGCTGCGATACGGCTTGCCGCCGTACTTGACTTCGATGCGGTTCACGCGGCGGCTGAGCGCTTGGCGGATACCGCTCGAAAACAACTCTTGCCGATCGGGACGCGCTTCGTACTCGAAACTGAGCTCGCAGCGGCTCGACTCGCCGAAGTCGTTCCAGACCGCTCGCACGAGCAGCGCCCTGCCCTCGCTCGTGTCCCATTCGTAGCGGATCGCGTGTCCGTGGCGATCGAGCGCCTCGGAGACCAGGTAGCCGACGACGTTCGTGCCTTCGGCTTCGGTGAACCCCGGCCCGCCGAAGCGATAGGTGATGCCCGCCTTGCTGCGCGCTTCCCAGCGCTCGCCCGAGCGCGTGACGCGCACGAAGCTGCCCGACTCGAAGCGCGAGCGGAACACGCCGGGCTCGACCTCGACCAGCTCTCCGCCGCCTTCGATGCCCGCGAGCTCGAAACGATCGCTGGCGTCGAAGCGCGGCAAGCCGTCGTCGAGCCGGCGCCGGATCGCCGGCACGCCCGACAGCCGAAAGCCGAGGCCCAGCTCGGAAACGCCGCCGCCACCGTCGTACTCGAGCGAGATTTTCGGCGCGAAGCCGCCCACCGAGACCGGCGTCGCGATCTCGAGGCCGTAGCTCGCGGTCCCGGAGGCTGGCGACGGCTCGAAGGTTCGTCCGAGCCCTTCGATCGATCCGGGTCCCTTGGGCAGCGCGAGCCGGGTCGGATCCACGCCGCCTTCGGCCGCCAACGCGGCGTTGGCCGAGCCGAGCCAGAGGCACACCAGGCCCAGAATTGTCGAGGAAATGCGTGCCATGACCAACCTCAGAAGCCGAGGCAGCTCAGATCGGGTTCCCAGCGGCTCGTGCGGCGAGCGAGCGCGCCGTGCGTGATGCGCAGCACCACGTCGTCGATTTTCGCGATGTCGACGTCGCGGTTCGAGGGCGCCGATGCGCTGCCGGGAACCAGAATCTTCCAGGTCGCGCGCGCCACCGACTGGCCGAAGAGCGCGGTGTTCGGGTCGGCCTTGCCGAAGGTGTTCACACCCGCCTGGAGCACCGCGACCGCCGAAGAGCCGTCTCCCCCGCCCAGCGACCAGGACTCGACCGCATCCGAGTCGCACTCGCGCACCAGGCTCACGCCCTCGAGCGTGAGGTTCACTTGCGCCTCGTCGTCACCCAAGAAATCGCCGACCAGCTGCGCCTCGACGGACTCGATGCGATCCGAGCAGACGTCGGTCGACCACAGGCCGTTGTCCGGATCGAGGGTGGTCGAAAACTGAAGTCCCACGCCGCCCTTGCCGTCGAGATTCTGGTTTCGCAAGAGATGCTCGCGAAACTGGCGCCCTTCCGACAGCTCCTCGCCCGTGACCTCGTCCACGCGCGGCCCGCTGATGCCGAGCAGCTTGCGCAGCGAGATCTCCGTAACGTATCCCTGCGGCGCGCCGAACGCGAGCCGCCGCTGATTGTGGATCGCCGTGAAACAGCGCGAAAGCTGGCCGAGTGCATAGGCGTTGTTGGCGTTGAGCACCGCGCCGTCCACACCCTTCAGCGACATGTTGAGATCGAACTCGAGCGCGCGGCCGGCGAGGTAGAGCTGGGTCTGGGCGGCGCCGCGCAGGCGCACCACCTCGAGCGCGCGCTTGTCGCGCATCAGTCGGTAGCTCGGGTCGTTGGCGGGGTTCTTGCCGAGCACTGCCATCACGCGCGAGCGCTCTTCCATCAGCCCGTGCGCTTCGTCGAGCGCGTTGCGTTCGGCGATGATTGCCTGCACGAGCTGGAGCGCCGTCTCGTTCATCTCGGCCACGATCTGCGCGTGCTCGATCAGCTCGCGCTTCACGTTGCTCATCGCGTTGATGTATTCGACCTCGGAGGAAATCTTCTCGATTCCGAGCCGCTCGGTGAGCTGGATCTGGTCCTTGGTCGCCTGCATGCCGACCTTGATCACTCCGAGGACGGCGATGATCGGAGCCATCGCGGCGGGCGCGAACGCGTTGAACAGGTTGGAATTCGCAGCCATGTTCAGCGTGTTTTCGCCGACGCCGATCATGCCCTGCGCGAAGTTCAAGGCGTTCACGAAGCGCCCCGACATGTCGATCAGCCGCATCTCTTCGCCACGCAGGCCCAGCACGCGCGCCGCGGCGTCCTGACTGATGCGGATCATCTCGATTTTCGACTGTGCCCGCTTGTAGTGATTTTGCAGGGCTTCCCGAGCGCGCGCGACTTCCGCGCGGCGTAGCGCGACTTCGCCGGTGCCGCTCAGTCCTTCGCCGCCGCAGACTTCCCAGTCGGCGTCGGTCACCGTGTTTGCGTCGAACGACGGACCGCAGATTTCCCGCAGCCGCCGGTCGAACTGCGAGCGGATCGAGCCGAGCTCGCTCTGAAGGACGGCGTTGTTCTGCTCGAAGGTGCGCCCCGCCTCGAGCCACGCTTCTTCGGCCTGGGTTTCTGACGTGACTGCGTTCTGCGAAAGCGCCAGCATCTGCTCGAAGTTCGTCGGCCCCGCGCTGCCGACGTCTTCGGGCCGGTACACGAACGGCACGAAGCCCGCGGGAACACCGAGCACACTGCCGCCCTGCACCAACGCGGAGAAGCCCCGATTGACGGGGTTGAGCAGCCCGCTGAAGCGCGAAGTGACGTTGGGCGGCACGTTCTGCCAGCTCTTGACGATATGCCCGAGACTGGCAGCCTCGAGGTAGGCGATGACCGCCCGCTGCTGGGTGGCGGTCAATGTGGCGTCGAGCGCCGTGGACGACGTTGTCGCCGCAATCCGGCTGCGCTCGGCGTCGAGCGTCGCGACCGTGAGCAGCAGATCCGACAGCGCACGCGCCGCCGGATAAGTCTCGAGCACGGTGGAAGTGCTGCTGGTCGCGCCGGTTCCCCGCGCGGCTTCTTCCGTCATCGCGCGCAGGTGCTCGACAACCGTCGGCTGGAGGAGCCAGCGACCCATCGGGCGGATCGTGGTCAGCGCGGCGTCGTAGCGTTCGCCTTCCTCGCGGAGTCCTTGCCGGAACGAGGCTTCGAGGCCCTTCGTGATCTCGTTCTTGCCCACGAGCAGCACCGGAGCGGCGAGCCGCGCCACCACGTCGGAGTAACTCTGACCGTACGCCACGCTGTCGCCGCCACCGTTGGCGAGCGTCTCGAGCACGCACGCGAGCGGAACCACCAGACCGCAGCCCTTGGCGTTGGCGTCGGCCTGATACGCTTCGACCGTCGTCACCTTCAAAGCCGCTGCGCAGCGCTCGGACATGGTCTCGAACGGCAGCGAGGACCGATCGGAGAGCACCATGTCCCGGTAGAGCGGCGCGAGCAGAGCCTCGCCGAGCTCCGAAGCCGCGGAGGTGATGTTCGCCTGGCAGCGCGCCGGATCAGAGTGTGCGACGCACCCGGAGACCGCAATCTGCGGGCACGAGACGCCGCCGCTGCCCGTCCAGCCGAAGACGTCGAGCGGAGACAGGTAGTTGCCCGCGCTCACGACCGGGGGCGTCGGCGCGGCGCTCACCGGCGTGAACTCCGAAACCGTGCGCTCGGCCACGTACTCGAGCGAGATCCGGCCGCTCGCGCGAACTGCCTGAGGGAAGACGCCGTGCACGTCTTCGGTGAAGGTGCCCTCCATGGTGCCGAGGCTTCCCGGAACCAAGGTCAGGTGCACGGTGCGCATCACGGGCCGCGCGAGGTAGTTGCGGTCGCCGCCGAAAGTGGCTGGAATCGTCTGGTACACGGTGGCCTCGATCTTCCCGTCCGCCTT
>Ga0111539_10013338_pt1 | contig 10268 bp, 8 predicted proteins | sample RhiMethybrSRZTD1_FD_79667 | JGI IMG/M metagenome (GOLD analysis project Ga0111539, IMG submission 79667) | Populus rhizosphere microbial communities from Tennessee, USA - Rhizosphere MetaG P. TD hybrid SRZTD1 (version 2) (version 2) | ecosystem: Host-associated > Plants > Roots > Rhizosphere >... | reverse complement strand
TGAACTGCGCGGCGAGGTCGCGGTGGGTGCGATCGTTGCGCGCGATCACCATGACCCCCGAGGTGTCCCGGTCGAGACGGTGGACGATCCCCGGGCGCTCCACGCCGCCGATCGCCGAGAGCCCGGGCCCCCGGTGGAGGAGCGCGTTCACCAGCGTCCCGCTCTTCACCCCCGCCCCCGGGTGGACGGTCATGCCGGCCGGCTTGTTCACCAGCAGGAGATCCTCGTCCTCGAACAGGATGTCGAGCGGGATCGCCTCCGCCGCGAGGCCCGAGGGCACGGGCGGAGGGATCGACACGCGCACCCGCTCGCCGCCGCGGATCCGGTACGCGGCCCGGGCCGTCCGCCCGTCCACCTCGACGTGCCCGTTGCGGATGAGCCGCTGCAGCGCCGTGCGGCTCTGGCCGGGCACGAGGTCGGGGAGCGCCTGGTCGAGTCGTTCCCCCCGGCGCGACTCCGACAGTTCGATCAGAATTCCTCCCGCGCCGGGTGCGGCGCCGGTCATCGGGCCGCGCGCGGGGAGGCGGCCGCCGGAACCGCCCGCCGCCCGAGGCGCCAGAGCATCACCGCGGAGACGACGATCACCGGGATCGAGATGATCTGCGACGTCGACGCCGAGCCGCCGAGGAACATCCCGCGCGCCGTGTCCCCGCGCCAGTGCTCGACGATCGCCCGCAGCAGCGCGTAGAGGAGCAGCCAGGCCCAGAAGACCTGTCCATCGAAGCGGCGGCGCCGCATCAGGCGCATGGCGACCGCGAGGGTGAGGAGATCGGCGGCGGCGTGGTAGAGCTGCGTCGGGTGCAGCCGGATGCCGATCGGCACGCCGGTCAGCTCCGCGGCGCGCGGATCGTGGAAGGTCACTCCCCACGGAAGATCGCAGGCGCGGCCGTAGCAGCACCCGGCGAGGAAGCACCCGACGCGGCCGATCGCCTGCCCGAGCGACAGGGCCAGCGCGGAGATGTCGGCCACCTTGCCGAGGGGCAGCCGGTGCCGGCGCACGTACACCACTCCCGCCGCGACCGCCAGCGCCAGGCCGCCGTAGTACACACCGGCCGAGCGGAGGTTCTCGAGCATGCGGGCCGGCTCGCTGAAGTAGTAGCGCGCGTCGAGGGCGTAGAGGAGCAGCTTCGCGCCGACGAATCCGGCGAGCAGACCGACGATCCCGAGATCGAGGATCCGCCCCGGCTCGATCCCGTCCCGGCGGGCGTAGTGGACCGCGAGGCGCAGCCCCAGCAGGAACCCGAGCGCGTAGAACAGCCCATAGGTCCCCACGGTGAAGGACCCGAGGCGTCCGAGCGGGAGATCAAAGAGGACCGGGTGCATTCGCCGATCCGGGGCTGCCGGGGGATTCCGCGGGGGCGGCCGCGGTCGCGTCGAGCGGCTGCGACCGCCGGTGCGGGCGCAGGAGGTCGAGGATGAGCAGGGCGACGCCGATGCAGATGGCCGAGTCGGCGGCGTTGAACGCCGGCCAGTGGTGCGTGCCGACGTAGACATCGAGGAAATCGATCACGTGGCCGAGCCGGATCCGATCGAGGAAGTTCCCGGCCGCGCCGCCCAGGATGAGGGCCAGGCCGCCGTGCGCCAGGCGGTCGGCGGGAGCCGTGCGCCCCTGGAAATAGAGGATGAGGACGATCGCCGCGAACGGGACGATGGTGAACAGGACGGCGCGCCACGGATCGGGGAGATCGTGCAGGAGCCCGAAGAGCGCCCCCCGGTTGGTGACGTGCGTCAGGCTGAACAGGTCCGGGATGACCGGCCGGGAGTCGTGCAGCGGCAGCCGCGCCCGCACCACCGCCTTGCTCGCCTGGTCCAGGAGCAGGACCGCCGCGCTCAGGACGAGCCACCTGTGACGCGCGTTCATCACTCCGTCCCCGCGGCCGCGCGGGAGGCGAACAGGGCCCGCACCACCGGGACGCAGCGGCCGCACAGCCCGGGGATCTCCTTGTCGGCCCCGACGTCGGTGCGGACGTTCCAGCAGCGCTCGCATTTGGCGCCGGGGGCGCGGCGCACACCGACCCTGAGGCCTGGGAAGCGGGCGCTCTCGTGCGCACCGTCCGGCGCCTGGCCGAGCACGACCCGCGAGACGATGAAGACCGTCGGGAGGTCCTCCGCGTGCCCGCGCAGGAGATCCTGGAGATCGGCCGGCGCATCGAGGACGACCTCCGCCTCCAGGCCGTTGCCGATCGTCCCGGCGGCGCGCGCCAGCTCGAGCCCCTTCAGCACGTCCTCGCGCACTTCGAAGAGCCGGCCCCACCGGCCGGTCAGGTCGGCGTCCGCCGCGACCCCGGCGGCCGCCGGAAACTCCTCGGCGTGCACGCTGGTCTCGAGCGGGGCGCCGTCGGGGCGCCGGCGCATCGTCTGCCAGACCTCCTCGGCGGTGAACGACAGCACCGGCGCCATGAGCCGGGTGACGCCGTCGAGCATGAGGTGGATGGCCGTCTGGGCGGCGCGCCGCTCGGGCGAGTCGGGCAGGCTCGTGTAGAGGCGGTCCTTGAGGATGTCGAGGTAGAGGCTGCTGAGCGTCACGGTGCAGAAGCGGTGCAGCGTCTGCATGGCGACGTGCAGCTCGTAGTCCTCGTACGCCCGCACCACCCGCGCGCGCATCGCCTCGTACTCCATGAGCGCCCAGCGGTCGATCTCGGGAAGGTGCGGGAGCGGCCTCGCGTCCCGGTCCGGCTCGAAGTCCTGGAGGTTCCCGAGGATGTAGCGGCAGGTGTTGCGCACCTTGCGGTAGGCGTCGGCGGTGCGGGTCAGGATCTCCGGCGACAGCCGCATGTCCTCGAGGAAGTCGACCGTCGCGACCCACAGGCGCAGGACGTCGGCGCCGTGATCCTTGAGGACCTCCTGCGGCGCGATGACGTTGCCGAGCGATTTCGACATCTTGCGGCCGGCGCCGTCGAGCGTGAAGCCGTGCGTCAGGACCGCCTTGTAGGGGGCCGCGTCACGGTCGTTCACCGCCAACAGGAGCGAGGAGTGGAACCAGCCGCGGTGCTGGTCGCTCCCCTCGAGGTACAGGTCGGAGGGCCAGGGCTCGCCGGGACGATCGGCGACGAGCGCGGCGTACGACGCCCCCGACTCGAACCAGACGTCGACGATCTCGTCGCGGCGCTCGAGCTTCTTCTGGCCGCAGTGCGGGCAGGCGTGCGCCGCGGCGAGGGTCGCGAAGTCCTCCGGGCGGAACCAGGCGTCGCTGCCGCGCTCGCGGAACAGCGCCGCCGTCGCCCGGATGAAGCCGGGATCGACGACCGCTTTGCCACAGGCGCCGCACGCCGGGAACGGCAGCGGCACTCCCCAGACGCGCTGCCGCGAGATGCACCAGTCGGGACGGGTCTCGAGCATCCCGCCGATGCGCAGCGCGCCCGACGGCGGGACGAAGCGCACCCGGCCGATGGCGGCGAGGCTCCTGCGGCGCAGGTCGTTGTGATCGAGGGCAATCCACCACTGCTCGGTGGCGCGGAACAGGATCGGCTTCTTGCAGCGCCAGCAGTGCGGGTACGGATGGCGGATGGTGGCGGCGTGGAACAGCAGGCCGCGCGCCTTCAGGTCCGCGAGGATGTCGTCGTTCGCCTCGAACACCTTGCGCCCGGCGAACGTCTCGATCTCCTTCGTGAAGCGGCCGCGCTCGTCCACCGGCGAGACGATCGGCAGCCCCTCGCGGCGGCCGGTGTTGAAGTCGTCGATGCCGTGCCCCGGGGCGGTGTGCACCGCGCCGGTGCCGGTGTCGCGCGTCACGTAGTCGGCGAGCACCAGCCGCGACACCCCGTGCGCGGCCCACGGGTACGGCGACCGGGCGGCGGTCAGGCCCGCCAGATCGCGGCCGCGCGTCGTCGCGAGAATCGGCGCGTGCGGATCGGCCCCGGCCTCCCGCAGGACGGCTTCGGCCCGGTCGGCGCCCAGCAGCACGACCTCCGCGCCGAGATCGATGAAGCGGTACTCGAAGTCCGGATGCAGCGCCACCGCGAGGTTCGCCGGCAGCGTCCAGGGGGTCGTCGTCCAGATGAGCACCGAGACCTTGCGGCCCTGGAGGGCCGGGAAGCGCGCCGCCAGCCGCTCCGTGTCGAGCGGGAAGCGGACGGTGATCGCCGGGGAGACGTGCTCCTCGTACTCCACCTCCGCCTCCGCCAGGGCGGTGGCGCAGCTGGGGCACCAGTGGACCGATCGCTTGTCACGGTAGATGTTGCCGTGCTCGGCGAAGCGGCCCACCTGCTCGACGATGGTCGCTTCGTACGAGGGATCGAGGGTGCGGTAGGGCCGCATCCACTCGCCGAACACGCCGAGGCGGCGGAACTCGCCGCGCTGGATGTCGATGAACTTCTCGGCGTAGGCGCGGCACGCGGCGCGCACATCGAGCGGCGACAGCCCCTGCTTCTTCGCGCCCAGGTCCTTGTCCACCTGGTGCTCGATCGGCAGGCCGTGGCAGTCCCAGCCCGGAACGTACGGCGCGTCGTACCCCATCATGGTGCGTGACTTCACCACCACGTCCTTGAGGATCTTGTTGAGCGACTGCCCGAGGTGGATGTGCCCGTTGGCGTACGGCGGGCCGTCGTGCAGGGTGAAGCGCGGGCGCCCGCGCCGCGCGGCGCGGATCGCCGCGTACACGTCGAGGCGATCCCAGGCCTCGATCAGCCTCGGCTCGCGCCGCGGCAGATCCGCCTTCATCGGAAAATCGGTGCGCGGCAGGTTGACGGTGGACTTGATGTCGAGCGGCGGCACGGTCCTCGAATCCTCGCGCTTCGTGCTTGGGCGCCCGGAGGGGCGTGCGGAAGAGCGGCGAGACTAGCATCCGGTTCGGAACGTTGTCAACGATTCGCCTCCTGTGCTACGGTCGCGCGATGTTGCGCCACAATCTCGATGCGAACGCCACGAGCCCGCTCCGCGCCGAGGCGCGGCGCGCTCTCCTCGAGCAAATCGACGCCGACGGCAACGCGTCGAGCGTGCACCGCGACGGGCAGCGGGCGCGCGCGGTGGTGGAGGCGGCGCGGGCGCGCATCGCCGCGCTCCTCGGCGCCGACCCGTACGACGTGGTCCTCACCGGATCCGGCACCGAGTCGAACAACCTGGCGCTCTACGGCGCGGCGCTCGCGGCCCCCCGAGAACGGCGCCGCATCGTGACGACGGCGTTCGAGCACCCCTCGGTGCTCGAGCCGCTGCGGGACCTGGCGCTGCGCGGCTTCGAGCTCGTCACCATCGCCCCGGATGCCACGGGGCGCGTCGTCCCGGAGGAGGTCGCCGCGGCGGCCGATCCGGCCCGCACCGCGCTCGTGTCGATCATGCTCGCCAATCACGAGGTCGGGACGCTGCAGCCGGTCGCGGCGATCGCGGCCGCCCTCGCCGGTCGCGGCATCGTCCTGCACACCGACGCGGCCCAGGCCTGCGGCCGGGTGCCGGTGGACGTCGCGTCGCTCGGCGTCGATCTCCTGAGCGTCGCGGCGCACAAGCTCGGCGGACCCCAGGGGATCGGGGCGCTGTGGGTCCGGCCCGGGGTGCGGCTCGTGCCGCACCTGCGCGGCGGCGGCCAGGAGCGCGGCCGGCGCCCCGGGACCGAGAACACGGCGCTCGCGGCGGCCTTCGGCGCCGCGGCGGAAGCGGCGGCGCGCGACCTCGCGGCGGACGTGGCCCGTCTCGCGGCGCTGCGCGACCGGCTCGAGCGCGGGGCGCGCGAGCGCGCCCGGGGGATCGAGGTGCACGGATCCGATGCGGAACGTCTGCCGAACACCACGAGCCTGACGCTGCCCGGCCTCGGCTCCGAGGAGGCGGTGATCGCCTTCGATCTGGAGGGGGTGGCGGTGTCGGCGGGCCCCGCCTGCTCCTCGGGGACGACGCGCGGCTCGGCCTCCCTCCTGGCGATGGGGAGAGAGGAGGGGGCCGCCTCCGCCATCCGCGTCAGCCTGTCGCACGCCAGCGGCGACGCGGACGTCGAGGCCTTCCTGCGGGCGCTCGAGGCGATCCTGGAGCGCCGCGCCGCCGCCTCTCCGGCGGCCCGCGCGGGGGGACGCGCGTGATCATCACCTGCACCTCCTGCGGGCGGCGCTACAACTTCGATCCGTCGAAGCTCGGCGGCCGGCGCGAGGCGTCGGTGCGCTGCTCCTCCTGCCAGTCGGTGATCAAGGTGACGGTGCCGGAGGACGAGTCTTCCATCCCGGCCGCCCCTCCGGGGGCCACCCGCCCCGGTGCTTTGGCCCCGGCCCCCGCGCCTGCGGCGGGCGGAGGCGGGGTGGAGACCGCGGCGGAGGCGGGGGACCGGACGTCGCGCCTCCCGGCCGACGCCGCGCTCCTGGCGGCGCCGGGGCACGTCGAGAAGGGACCGCTGCAGATGCCGGCCGGCCGGCGGGTGTCGCTGGCGGTCCTCGACGGACCGGACCTCGGCCGCATCTACCGCGTCGAGAGCCCCAGCGTCACCATCGGCCGGGGCGAGGCGGAGGTCCACCTGGAGGACGGGGAGGTGTCGCGCCAGCACGCCCGGCTGGAGATGCGCGGCGGGCGCGCCGTGGTGCGGGACCTCGGCAGCACCAACGGCACCTTCGTGGACGACGTCAAGGTGTCCGAGGCGGAGATCGAGGATCGCGGCGAGTTCCGGGTCGGCCAGACGCGACTCATGCTGATCATGGCGCGGGAGGGGGAGTCGTCGTGAGCCGCGTTGTCGTCGCGATGAGCGGCGGCGTGGACTCGTCGGTGGCGGCGCTCCTGGTGCGCGATCGCGGGGATGAGGCGGTCGGGATCACCATGCAGCTCCACGACCGGCGCGACCCGGTCCTCTCCGGCGGGGAGCCGGGCGCCAACCGCTGCTGCGGGCCGCGCGACGCCCTCGACGCGCGGGCGGCGGCGGCGCGCCTCGGTCTTCCGTTCTACGTCGTCAACCTCGAGCGCGAGTTCGCCCGGGACGTCCTGGCCCCCTTCGCCGCCGCCTACCGCGAGGGCCGCACCCCGGTGCCGTGCGCCGACTGCAACCGCGGACCGAAGTTCCGGCACCTCCTGGAGCGGGCGGCGGCGTGCGGCGCGGCGCGGCTCGCCACCGGCCACTACGCCCGCATCGACGTCGATCCCGCGAGCGGCCGGAGGCGCCTGCGGCGCGCCGTCGATCTCCGCCGCGACCAGACCTACTTCCTGCACGACCTGACCCAGGAGCAGCTGGCGCGGGTCGAGTTCCCGATCGGCGGATGGACCAAGCCGGAGGTGCGCGCCGCCGCCGAGGCGGCCGGGCTCCCGAACGCGGCCAAGCCGGACAGCCAGGACCTGTGCTTCGTCGGCGGCGGGGCCACCTACCTCGACATCGTGCGCCGCGCCGGCGGGGACGCCGGACCGGCCGGAGAGATCGTGGACACCGGCGGCCGGCGCCTCGGCCGGCACGACGGGCTCGCCGCCTTCACCATCGGCCAGCGGCGCGGCCTCGGCGTGGCGTCGGCGCATCCTCTTTATGTCGTCGATCTCGATCCCGAGAGCGGCCGCGTCACGGTCGGCGAGGAGGGGGAGCAGTACCGTCGCGACCTGGTCGCCACCGGCATGACCTGGGTCTCCATCGCCCCCCCCGGCGGGCCGGTGCCCGCCACGGCGCGCATCCGCTCCACCCACGCCGGTGCGGCGTGCGTGGCGGCGCCCCTGGGAGGTGGCGCCTGGCAGGTGCGCTTCGACGAGCCGCAGCGCGCCATCACCCCGGGGCAGGCGGTGGTGCTGTACGACGGCGACGTGGTGCTCGGCGGGGGCACAATCGCCCGCTCGGCGCCGTCGGGCGCGGTGTTTGACACTCTTCCGAACGCGATGCTAGAGTCGCCCCTCGGCGGGCGGGCATAGCTCAGTTGGTAGAGCGCAAGCTTCCCAAGCTTGAGGTCGCGGGTTCGAGACCCGCTGCCCGCTCCACGTTTCTCCTCTCCGGGGCCACGAGGGAGTCCGCGCCATGATCTTCCGCCGCCGGGATCCCGACGATGCCGCCGCCGACGTCCCGGATCCCTCCGAAGGGGTGCTGGACCGGTTGCGCGGCGGGGCGCGGACGGTGATCGGCAGGCAGACCCGGTTCCGCGGCACCCTCACGGGGCGCGGACAGGTGCTGGTGTGCGGCACGCTGCGCGGCGGGATCCATCTCGCCGGGCCGCTGCTCGTGGCGCCGGGCGGGACGGTCGAGGCCGACGTCGCGGTCGAGACCGCGCGCATCGGCGGCCGGCTGAAGGGTTCGCTGCGGGCTTCGGCAAGCCTGCGCGTCGATCCCTCCGGCTGCCTGGAAGGGGAGATCGAGTCCCCGGTGATCGACCTGCACGCCGGATCGATCCTGCGCGGACGGGCGAGCATCGCCGGGCCGCGCGGGCGCGCCTCGACCCGCTCCCACTAAGCCCGCTTCTCCTCGTCACGCTCCCGCTGAGGCCCCCCGCGGCGCCGCCGATCGCTTGACGCTTTTTTTCCATTTCGTTGACACAAATCGTCACTCCGCTGACGCGGCGCGCCGCGGCGGGGCGCCAGGATGCCGTCCGGCGCGGTATTGCGGCCGATCCGCACTGTCGGTTTCGTGGCACATCGCTTGCTGTCCCGTCATTTCCTGGTCGGGAGGGCCGAGCGTGAGAGAGACGATTCTGATCGTGGACGACGACGAAGGGGTGCGACAGATCCTCGCCACCGCGCTCGAGTCCGCGGGGCACGCCGCCACCGGCGTGGACTCGGGCGAGCGGGCGCTGGCCGCGGTCCGCCAGGCGCCGATCGATCTCGTGATCCTCGACCTCGTGCTGCCCCGCGTGGACGGCCTCGAGGTGCTGCGCGAGCTCACCACGGTCCGCCCCGAGACCGCGGTCATCATGATCACCGGCTACGCCTCGGTCGAGACCGCCATCAAGGCGATGAAGATGGGGGCGGTGGACTACATCGTGAAGCCGTTCCGCATGGAGGAGGTCGAGCTGGTGGTGTCGCGGGCGCTCGAGCGCAGCCGGTTGCGGCGCGAGAACGCGGCGCTGCGCCGCGAGCTGCAGCGGTCGTTCGGGGTGCAGACCCTCGTCGGCCAGAGCCCCGAGATGCGGCGCGTGCAGCAGATGGTGGAGCAGGTGGCGTCGTCGCGCAGCAGCGCGCTCATCAGCGGGGGCCCCGGGACCGGCAAGGAGCTCGTGGCCCGGGCGCTGCACCTCTCGGGCGAGCGCAAGGCGCAGCCGTTCGTGCCGGTGTCGTGCGCCGGCATCCCGGAGCCGCTCCTCGAAGACGAGATGTTCGGCCACGTCCGCGGCGCCTTCCCCGAGGCGAGCGGCGATCGCACCGGGCGCGTGCTGGCGGCGGAGGGGGGGACGCTGTTCCTCGACGAGGTCTCCGCCCTGTCGGCCCACCTGCAGGCGCGCCTCCTGCGCGTCATCCAGGAGCGCGAGGTGCAGCCACTCGGAGGGACGGCCCCGGTGCCGGTGGACGTGCGGGTGGTCGCCTCGACGAGCGCCGACCTCAAGGCGCTGGTGGCCGAGGGTCGCTTCCGCGAGGATCTGTTCTACCGGCTCTCGGTGCTGCACCTCGAGCTGCCGCCGTTGCGCGAGCGGCGCGAGGACATCCCGGCGCTGGTGCAGCATTTCCTGGCCCGCTTCAGCCGCGAGATGAACGTGCCGGCGATGCGGCTGTCGCCGGAGGCGATGCGGGCGTTGTGCGACGCCGCCTGGCCCGGCAACGTCCGCCAGCTCGAGAACGTGCTCGAGCGGCTGGTGGCGCTGTCCTTCGGCAAGGAGGTCCTCGGGCGCGAGGATCTGCCGCGCGATCTCCTGGAGGAAGGGAGCATCGACCTGCCGCTTTTGCACGTCGGCGGGGACGGCTTCTCGCTCGACGAGGTGCTGGCGACCTACGAGCAGCGGATGCTGTATCAGGCCCTGGAGCACTCGGGCTGGGTGAAGACCCGCGCCGCCGAGATGCTCAAGATCAAGCGCACCACGCTCATCGAGAAGATGAAGCGCCTGGGGATTCCGCTCAAGGGGCACGCCGCCGGGGAGGGGGCGGAGGCGGGAGAGCCGGTCGCGTCGACGGCGATCCGGCGCTGACGCCGTGCCGCGCGGGACGCGGGCCTTTTGCCTTGTGGCCCCGCGCGGGACTGTGGTAACGTCCAGCCGCGACTTCGGGAGCGACTCGGCACATCGCATCCAGCCCCCTGCCGTCGCGCTCTCCCGCGCGGCCCACAAAGGAATGAGACGATCATGGCCTCTTTGCTGATGGTCGATCACGCCCTGCTGTTCCGGTTCCGGGAGTCGACCTCCGCGCGCCGGTCGGGTTGGAGCCTGCGCGCCGCCCACACCACCGACGACCTGCTCGAGAAGGCGCGCCAGCAG
>Ga0111539_10013337_pt1 | contig 10269 bp, 6 predicted proteins | sample RhiMethybrSRZTD1_FD_79667 | JGI IMG/M metagenome (GOLD analysis project Ga0111539, IMG submission 79667) | Populus rhizosphere microbial communities from Tennessee, USA - Rhizosphere MetaG P. TD hybrid SRZTD1 (version 2) (version 2) | ecosystem: Host-associated > Plants > Roots > Rhizosphere >... | reverse complement strand
TCGTCTCTTTTTCGAAGGCAGGAGTTGCGTAGGGTTCAAGACTCACAGCATCCTTTGAATACAATTCCGTTTGCGCGCCTTTCCAATCAGCCTTCCGGCAGTAGTCCACCAATCGCTTTGCGATATCTGTGGTTTTCATTGTCTCCATTGTTTCCATAGTGCTTTTTTTGGTTAAGACAACAAAAAAAAAGTGACAGGCTGACAACCCTATGTCAGCAGCCAATTTGCGATTAGAAAAAATTGCATATGACACGACAAACTATCGAACGAATTAATGGTAAACGGGTGGATTTTCCGCTATGGAATTGTGGTTTCCAAGTGACACCAGCTAAGTGGTCGCGCGGATTGAGCGTGCTTATGCCAAGGTATTCACGGTTCGTTTTGCCTTTACAATCTCCATGGTTTTATAGATTAGAATTATCTCCAAAAGCACAGCAGGGGTTTGCACAATGAGACCCATGAACGCAAAAATCATAGTCACAAAAAAGCATGCTGCCATTATCTCGATGATTCCCGCGAATTCCGCTACCCGCCCCAACGAAGGTTCAAGTCTTCTTAAGGCGACACCGAAGATGATTCCAATAAAACCAAATGTTACCGAGGCGCTAAGCAGCAAAGCCTCGCGTTCTATAGGATGGTAAAAAATCGATACGATATCATATCCAATCATAAGGAAAGTTGCACCGATAAGGACCATCGAAGTTATTTTAAGCAGATAGTTTTCGAATATTCCGCCTATCGCGATAAGTCCACGAATGAAGAATACATACGACACCAATGCGAGAACTTTTATCACCACATAGGCTGTGTTGCCAAAAATCATTTCGTCAGTGGTGAAGCGGGTATATTCTGCAGCGGCCTCAAAAAATCCAATTATAAAATAGATTACGCCGGCAACCCATGCTACGTTCAGCTGATTGACCAGATAGGGGGAATGTTCTATATCGGCGTCAGCCAGCATAAAGTCTTTGACTTTAGCTAATAGAGGCGCGTTCAGTTCATCGCTAGCATTTGAAACTGCGTCAAGGTTATAGTCCAGCGCAGCCAGGATTGTCTTGATGGTGTACATTCGTGGGGTCACTTCGCCGGTTTCAATCCGTTGTATTGTGCGCACGCTTATGTTACACTTTTCCACTAATTCCTCTTGTGTAAGACCCTTGGCTTTTCGTAACTCGGAGATCTTCTTCCCCAGCTCTGGTTGTTTCATCTTAATGCGTTTTGAAATCTAAATTTATTCGTAAGACGTAATCCTTTCAAAAAAGGTAAGAAACTTTACCCGCCATTTACCCGCCATTTGCGCGACGTAGCGTCAATGTGCAGATTGCCAGTGGTTTGGGATATTAGCGCACGTCCATGGCTGGAGGGCCATAGTTCATTGTCTATTGGTCCATCGACAGGCTTTGCTGCCTTTTGCGCCCCGATAGTTATCGGGATCGCCGACTTTGCGTGAAATGCATTTGACGTTTCACGAGAATGCCATCTCACTTCTTCCATTCCGCCGCTATCTCTTCATCGGTCATATAATACTTATCCATAAAGTCCTTTCCCTGTTCGTAGAAGGCCTTACAAGTCGAATCCTTCCTGACGAAGTGTGCATACTGATAGATTTGGCTGCCGAGCCCGTGATAAACAGGCATGAGATCGGTAGTGCGTTCGTGTTTTGCACGGAAGTCGTCATGACGTAAATACTCGAGGCCCCATTTAGCGAGTTCTAGGGTATTAAGCTGGTCGTAGTAAGCGATATGACCCAGTTCATGGGCAAGAATGCCGACCTGCGCATCGAATGGAAGGGAGCGTAAAAGTATGGGTTCAAAATAGCTAGGCTTCTCGTTATTCAGCAGTACAAGGTAACGCCGATGCTTTCGAGGTCCGAACAAAGTCAATATCTCCGGTCTCGATTCCATTGGAGCGCCGCCATCAATGAGCACCATGTCAATTTCAACGTCCTTGAGTTCGGGAAAGGCGGAATAAGCAATCGCGCCGGCAACTTCAAATCCTGGTGGTAGTCCTTTGTTAGTACCAATTATGTGCTTCAGGCTGTCGAGATCATAGGAAGAAGTTGCCAACGTATCAGGAAACGGGTAAGGATTTGATACGGTATCTTTTTGAATGGAATCCACATTCTGAAGCAGCACCGCGGCCGCGAGAAGTAAGATCACACCGAGGATGGAAAGAAGAATTCTTGCGATGTATTTCATGGGGGAGACAGGGAAATACGGGAACAAGGAAATGCGGAACTAGGGTAAGCGAAGGTCATTAATGATTTATAGGTCAGGGTTGATTCCATAGCAGGAGGTTTTAAGTAGCAACGATAGTCTGGACAACATTATGGTTTATTGTCCATGAATTTCGCAAAAAATGTCGTGGATACTTAATAGCGGAGTTGCATGTGCTGCAACTATTCCCCGGTTTTCGGCAGGACCTTTTCCGGAATGATCTCGTCCTGGCTTATTACAAACTCGGCGCGGCGATTCATTTGATGTTGCTGTTCGCTGCATTCGTCGCCGTGACACGGAACGACCGGCAACGATTCTCCATAAGCTCTTTGAACAATCCTGTCACGCAACACTCCGGCGCGCACCAGGTAGTCCGTGACTGCGTTAACTCTCCGTAAAGATAATCGCACGTTGTAGTCGTTAGTGCCGCGGTCGTCTGCATGGCCGGCTACTACCAGTTTCGTAGTGTTGTCGCGATCAAGAATAGCCTTAACCTGCAACAGATACTTTTCATCGTCAGCATCAAGCTCAGATTTGTCGAAGTCAAAATAGATGTTTCTTAGTTTTGTAACGTCCTTTCGATCAACGCCCTTCAATACGGACGAAGGATTTCTCCTCAGGTCACCAAGTTCACCCTTACCGAGATACTCGCTACCTCTTTGCGTTTCGTGATAAAGCAAGCTGTCGCGTTCTGTGATTTCACTTATTTTATTTCCTGAAAGAATGAAAGCCTTGGATGTTCCTTTATCTGTATCGACTACGAGCAATTCCGACTTTCCAGACTTGATATTATCTGCAATCTTGTTGGACTCTGCGGACGCAAGAGGAAGGGCCTTCTTGAATCCATCGGTCTTACCTTCAAGTACTACGTTGAACTTATGCACGTCAGGTCCAATCTCTGGCAGGATCACGTCCTGAAGAGTTGTTTTATAGTCCTGGTGTGATACAGCTATGTTGTACGATTCGCCGTGATCGCCTTTGAATGTCATCAATCCCGGTTTTATATCTACGGGGATATGTTCACCAGTATGTTTATTGGTAACGTTCGCCTTAAATCCATCTACAGCATCGCCGGAAATATTGGTGACAAGGCCAATGACGGCTACTTCATTCGTATCCTCATAAAGAGGAACAGGTAGTGTTTGCGAAGTTTTATCTGTTCTACCTTGTTCCGCCATTTCCGATAACATTCCCGTTAGATTACCTTTTGTACCCACAATTACAAATGCCATCCCTTCTTTGAGCTTAAAATCAACCATTCCGTTTTCGTTGGACAAGACCTCTTTGTCTTCTTCCGCAAATGTGATGATCCTGACATTGGCATTGGCCACGGGTTGATTGTCGTCGCCCTTAAAGATCTTTGCAGCTATGTCCAATGGTTTTGCATCAGGCAGAACGATTGATGGTTTAGGATCTTTCCTTTCGAAATAATAAATATTATCGTCTCCTTTTCGTGCGGAGGCGTAAAATCCATTCCGTTGATCCAACCTGGTAATGAGAGAGAAATCATCCGCCGTGGAGTTCATGGGATAACCCATATTTGCAGGGGGACTGAATCCATTAACGGTTAGCCTGGATTCAAACAGATCGAGACCTCCTAATCCACCGTGACCATTTGATGCAAAATAAAGTACGTTGTCGACGAAGAATGGAAACACTTCGTTCTCTGCGGTGTTTACAGCGGGGCCCACATTGAATGGTTGTCCCCAAGTTCCACCAGACCTTATAACTCGATAGATATCGGTGCCTCCATAGCCACCGGGTTGATTGGAAACAAAATACAATGTGTCACCGTTCTCGGAGATCCACGGGTGAGCATATGAGTAAGTCGGATCATTAAATGGAAGTAGTGTTAATTTCCAAGTTGATTTTCCCTCGTCGACAGCAGCGTCATATAGCGCCAGGTGTCGCTCGTATGCGTCTTCGGCGCCAACAACATTGACCGACTGGTTCCGATTCAGAATCATCTTCCTGTTCTGGTTGTAAAACACAGCAGGCCCTTCGTGATAAGGTGTGTTCAAATCTTTCTCAAACAACTCCGGAATGGTAAAACTTTTTTTGCCCGATTGACGGCTATAGTACAGGTTCAGATAATAGGTATTATCCCAATGATATTTCTTTTTAAGAATGCCTTCCTGACGCGCCGAAGAGAAAACGATACCATCCTTATAATAAGCAGGGGCAAACTCTGCAACGGAAGAATTGATGGACAATGTATCAATTAAAAAATCTGCAGAATCCAGGTAATACTTCTCAAATTCTCTAAGATCGGAGAGTGCTTTTCTGGCGAGATTGCTGTTCGGGTCCGCCGCCAATACGTGTTCAAGCAAGGCATCAGCCTGACTTCTTTTCTTTAACGTGACCAATATACGCGCGTACTGGTAATAGTCTTGTATCGTAAAATCGGCTTTATTGGCGTGCGCTTTAAGATACCATTTCTCCGCTTCTTCGGGTTGGTTGATTTTGTTGTAAGACTTGCCGATCTGGAGCATTATATTTCCCGGATCGGGCGCTTTTTTGAGCGCTTTCATGTAAAAACCTATTGCCGATTGATAGTGATGGTGTTTGAATTGGGTATCTCCATGTTTTCGGTAAGAATGACTCCCTTGCTGTGCCATTGCGGGCAACCCCAGACATATGACTAAAATTATGAGAGAAAAATTCTTCATCAACCATTCAAACTAATAATGTGTTTAGTCGGGCTGCACACGCGCCCCGACCTCATTTTTCACCTAAAAATATCTTGGAGAAAAGACAATATGCCGGTTGTGCTTGATACGGTAGCTTACCAAGATCTCATGCGTACCATATTGCGTGGTGGCGATATCTGAAATAGGCCAACCATAAGAATATCCCAGGCTAAGTTGCGGTGTGATATTCCATTGTACAAGTCCATCGACTGAATCATCCAACCTATAGGACGCGCCAACCCATAGAAATTCATGTATAAGTAAGTTAGCGTTGATGTCGAATTGAAATTCTTTTCCTTCCACCCACTTTAGCAAAGTGTTTGGCTTGAGCTTGAGGTTGGCCCCGATATCGAAGACGTAGCCGGCGCTAAGGAGGAACTGTCGTGTTTGTCTGGATTTAGAGATCGCATCCTGGTTATCCCAACGATTGTTAATCACTTGCGGAACAGCGAGGCCCACATAGGCCCGCTTCGAATAGTAATAAACTCCTAGGCCAAGAATGGGTAGGTAACGTGTCTCTGCTTGTGAGAAGGCCGGATCAGGTATTCCACCAGGAGTAACTATAAACAGATCGTCAAGATTAGAGCGATAGTAACTTATACCGGCCTGTGCGCCAACAGAGATCTTGGCATTTTCCGACACCGGGATCCGATATGCATAGGTTCCGTAGACCGCATATTGGTTTATAACTGCAATCTCATCGTGAATAAAGACACCACCAACCGCTGATCGCGATAGTTTGATTGGCGAATGAAAGGAGGCAACCTGTGTGTTGGGGGCTCCATCAAATCCAGTCCATTGAGCCCTGGAAGTAGCCGTTGCGACCATTGATTCCTGGCTACCCGTATAGGCCGGGTTGATCACAAGACCATTAAACATGTATTGGCTGTATATCGGGTGCGCCGCCTGGCTGTAGGCCTGTTGAGCAACAAGCACGATACCAAGAATAAATGCAGATATAAAGTTTTTAGATCTCACGGACTGCCTCAGTATCTCTTTCTCAAAGTTCATTTCCTTTTTTATTACTGATTACCGGATAACTACCACGTATCCCTCCAATCGTTTGATTCCATTACCCAAGTCCAGGATATAAAAGTAAGTACCCCGTTCGACCAACTTTCCGGCCCATTGGCCAACGTTTCCACGGCCATCCCATGGAGCAACAGTGTTCTCATATCCGGACTTCTGATAGACAAGAATTCCCCAACGATCGTACACCTTTACTATATTATTGGGATAGCTTTCAATCCCCTTAATGTACCATGTATCATTGTTGCCATCGCCATTAGGTGAGAAACCCTGAGATACCAGTAATTCTTCTATTTCATAATTGATGGTGACGACAGCCTCGTCAGTAAGTCCTCCTGGGTCAGTGATCTTGTAGGTGAATGTGGTTGTAAATGCCGATGTACCTTCAGGAGTGTAGACAACTCTACCTCCTTCATCACCATTTTCAATTTTTACGCTGCCTTTTGTTGGATTGGTAACAGATAAAATAGAGATCTCGTCGCCATCAGGATCGTAGTCATTGGCGAGCACATCGATGCTTACCGGAGCTACCGTGGTAAGGTTCACCTGGTCATCAACAGCAACAGGCGCTCTGTTCACATTCACAAGGGTTATAGTGACCGTTGCAACATTCGAAACTAGTCCACCCGAATCCTTGATCGTGTATGTGAAGGAATCACTCCCTGCGTAATCATTTGTTGGAGTATAGGTTACAACTCCCGTGGTGGTGTTAATCGACAATGTACCGTGTTGCACATTAGCGACAATAGTGATTGAAGACGGATCCAGCGGACTATCTACATCGAAATCATTCGCTAGAACGGCGATAGCTACAGCGGTGTTTTCATTAGTAGTTGCTGCATCATTAACAGCAACCGGCGGATCATTGACCGGCGTGACAATTACGGTAACTGTGGCAGGAGCCGAAATTGCACCGCTTACATCCTTTACCGTGTACGTAAATGTGTCCGTGCCATAATAGTCTTTTTTGGGTGTATACTTAATCGATCCATTGGCCAGAACTGTAACTGAACCGTTAGACGGATTAGTTTTAACAACCACAGATGTTGGATCAATTGCATTGTCTTCATCCGTGTCGTTGGCAAGGACATTGATATCAATGGCGACATCTTCAAGTGTTGTAACCTGGTCAGGGGCTGCATAAGGAGGAGTATTAACTGGATTAACAGTTATAGAAACTGTTGCAACATTTGAGAATAATCCTCCGGAATCCTTTAGCTTATAAGTAAATGAGTCGTCACCAGAGTAGTTCGGGGCAGGAGTGTACGTCACTTTGCCGGTTGTGGTATTTACGACAGCCGTTCCATGAGCAGGATTTGTTACAATTATGATCATAGATCCTGTAAGCACATCATCGACATCGCTGTCATTTGCAAGGACAGGAATGTCGACTGCTACGTTTTCATCCGTGATTGCCGCATCATTTACGGCAATCGGAGGGTCATTAACGGGTGTAACGATCACGGTAACCGTGGCCGGGGCTGACGTTGCGCCGATGACATCTTTTACGGTGTATGTAAATGTGTCTGTTCCAGAATAGTCTTTCTTGGGAGTATACTGGATCGATCCATCCGGATTCACCGTAACCGTGCCATTGGCAGGATTTGTTTTGATAGTTACCGAGGCCGGGTTGATAGCATTGTCTACATCGGTATCATTGTTAAGAACGGGGATGTTTACACTCACGTCTTCCGGTGTCGTTGCCTGATCTGGTGCCGCAATAGGTGCATCATTAACCGGATTAACAGTTATTGAAACTGTAACGACGTTCGAAAACGCTCCAGCCGCATCCTTTAGTTTGTATGTAAATGAGTCATTGCCATAATAATTGAGCGACGGAGTGTACTTCACCTGGCCGTTTGATGTATTTAGAACGGCGGTACCATGGGCAGGACCGGTCACAATGATGATCATTGATCCTTTCAGCACATCGTCCACATCTGTATCATTTGCAAGAACCGCGATAGCGACAGCGACATCTTCATTTGTAGTGGCGACGTCGGGAGCGGCAACCGGGGGATCGTTGACTGGTAATACCGTAATGGTTACAACAGCTTCATTCGAATTATCTTTCCCGTCGTTTGCTACGTAAGTAAAAGTATCCTGGCCATTGTAATTAAGAGCAGGCGTGTAAGCGAATGAACCATCCTGATTTAATACGAGAGTACCATGTTGAGTGGTCTTAACCAATACTGCAGTTAATGGCTCGCCATCGGCATCGGTATCGTTTTTCAGCACACCGTCTGCCGCAGCGACTTCGAGCTTGGTATCTTCATTCGTGCTATAGGTATCAGGATTTGCTATGGGTAGATCATTCTTGCTAACGACAGTTACCTCGATCTTTCCATGGCAGCAGGATACAGGGTCGCCATCGTCGCAAAGCTGATACTCAAATGAATCGAACCCATTAAAATTGGGATTAGGTGTATACACGAAAGTGCCATCTGCCTGGAGTACAATTTTACCGTGGGCTGTGTCGAATGTACCCGGAACTGTAGCGATAGCGTCGCCGTCGGGGTCGTAGTCATTCGTGATGACGTTGCCGCTAAGCTGAGTATCTTCATCAACGGTGTAGACATCCTTTACCCCAACAGGCATCTGATTGGCTGACAGGTTATGTCCGGCAAAAGCATCTTGATCCGACAACGGAAAAATCAATAGCGCGCAAAGTGCTAAGGAGCCCACCTTTTCTTTCAGAACGGGTTGGTTTAGGCGCACTAATCCCTGAAATACGTTCGTAAAATCTATCATCGTCACAGTCTCAGTTTCTCGTTGCCAGGGCCGGCATCATCTGGTGAGCAGATTAAAGCCACCTATCGGTGATGCGTCAAAACGGGCTACAAATTATAGACTTCGTACTAAATTATTACATGGGTCTCGGAGCAGAAATGTAACCCGACGGACTACAAATCGCCGACTTTTTTGAAAATCAGGTCGATGAACATACAATATAATGAATACCTTCGAAAACGCCATCTAAGCGGCTGTTAAACAAACCATTATTAATACATGTTCAAACAAGCATTTCACAAATATCGAGGCGTTTCAATCGATTGCAAGCGAATAGACACGTGAAGAAAAATTTACCAGACAATTTTGCAATTTATTACCTGTATGCTTTTTTGTGCCCTCGCTTGACAAGGTAGATCAGACGGATTGACAAAAATAAACGATGAAGGCCCGGCATTCTGGTCGGATGGAAATTTCATAATTCACGGCCCTTTCCTACGCCCCGTTTTTCCTGGAAATCTGATGTAAGGTTTCTATTGCCTAATTATCCATCGGACGACCGCTTTTTCTTTCATATAAATCTTGGGGAAAACGACACAGCACTCAAATTAGCTTAGGCCAAAGGATTTTAATCGTTATAGAATTGATTACTCGTTCCTACCAAAATATTAGCAAAAAGGAACTAACAAGACAGCAGTGTCATAGCCTTCTATCCCTGTAGCGCTCTTCTTCCCATTGTGCCGTCCCAAAGTTGTAAGCAGAATCTTTATTTACAACCCTATCGGATCGAAAGAATCAAAGCATCTCTTCTCCTTAATTTGATGCTTATGCAATCAACCCTAAGTATCCATGAAACTCTCGATTAGATATAGGCCGTTTCCAATCTTATTGGCAGTACTATCAGTCTTGCTAATGGGGTGCAAACAAGAACAAATTGGAGTTAATTACCTGGGACAGGATCCACCGGGATTAACCGCTGAATTATTTTCACCGGGACTTATAAGCACCAATTCGATGGAGCATAGTTCGCCGGCATTTTCACCAGATGGCAAAGTAGTGTTGTGGACAGTGTTAAATCGATCATATCATGCGTCGATGATGGAAATGAATTTTGAAAATGGAAAGTGGTCTACACCACACCGTCCAACATTCGCTGACAGCACAGCGGATGACTACTATCCTTCATTCTCACCGGATGGAAAAAAGCTGTACTTCAGCTCCCGCAGAAGAGTGCCGCCTGGCTTTCCGGAGAATCGTGGCATCAGGATCTGGCAAGTAGATCGCAAGGAAGATAGTTGGGGAAATCCTGTGCCCTTCGATACGACCGTTTCAAACGGTGAAGACTACGCACATTCAATTACTAAAGACGGTACATTGTATTATTCCACGTCTGAAGGTGGAGCCATCAATTGGTGTTTACGAAGTGCGCAAAAAACAAACGATCATTATTTAGAATCGGGACTACTCCCTTATAGCATTAATAGCGTCGACTACGAGGATGGACCTTATGTTGCGCCCGATGAAAGCTTCCTGATTTTTGAGTCACAACGGCCCGAGGGTATGGGAGGAAGCGGTGATCTTTATATTTCTTTCAGGAACAGTGA
>Ga0111539_10013332_pt1 | contig 10272 bp, 10 predicted proteins | sample RhiMethybrSRZTD1_FD_79667 | JGI IMG/M metagenome (GOLD analysis project Ga0111539, IMG submission 79667) | Populus rhizosphere microbial communities from Tennessee, USA - Rhizosphere MetaG P. TD hybrid SRZTD1 (version 2) (version 2) | ecosystem: Host-associated > Plants > Roots > Rhizosphere >... | reverse complement strand
CGGAAGACGACGATGATCTCGTCGAGGCCCGCTTCCTGATACCTGTGGACCAGGTCCACGAAGTCGGCGGGTGGGCCACCGAACGTCAGGCCGCGGTCGGACCCATCGGACCCGAGCTTGCCTTCAAGGTCATGGACCCTGGCAGTCTCCTGCCAGACCTCCATCGCCGCCCCGGGTGTGTCCCGAAGGACCGTGTGCGTCGTGACTGTCCGCTCGATCGTCGCCGGGTCGCGTCCCACCTCGCCGCACCGTTCCTCGAGCACCGCCCCGAGCTCCTGGAAGCGTTCCGGAGAGCCGTAGGCGTTCCAGACGTCGGCATAGCGGGCCGTCGTGCGAAGTGTCTTGGTCTTGCCGGAGCCACCGATCAGGATGGGCAGCCGCGGCTGCACGGGTCGTGGCTCGCAAAGCGCGTCGGTCATCTCGAAGAAGCGGCCTTTGTGGGTCACGCGCTCGCCGTCGATAAGCCGCCGGATCAGCATGGTCGCCTCATCCAGTCGGTCGAGACGCTCACCGAAACCCGACCCGAAGTCGATGCCGAATGCCTCGTGTTCCCGGTCGAACCAGCCACCGCCGAGACCGAGCACGGCCCGCCCGCCCGAGACGTGATCGAGGGTCGTCGCCAGCTTCGCGATGACGCCCGGATTGCGGAACGTCGTCGACGAGACGAGCAGCCCGAGCCTCGCTCGCGACGTTACCGACGCGACCGCATGGAGCGATGCCCACCCCTCGAGCTTGGGGTCGTCCGGTGAAGCCTCATCGGACAGCAGGTGGTCGTCGAGCCAGATCGTGTCCCAGCCCGCACGCTCGGCCGCGAGGCAGGCGTCGCGCAGATCGGGCCAGTCAGTGCGCTGGATCCAGAACGCCGCCCCGAAACGCACCTCAGCTGTCCAGCGTGGAGAGGAAGCGGAACACCGGGGTCGCCTTGGCGTAGGCCTCGGCGAGGATCCGCGGCAGATCGGGCGAGTACACCTCGTCGTCCGACAACCGCCGGCCGAACACGAGGTCCTTGTACCGGAACATCTCCGCCATCGGATGGTCGGACGGGTAGCCAGACGGGACACGCTTGAGCGTCTCGTGGCTCTCGACCGCACCGAACTCGGCGATGAAGGCCGGATCTTCGAGGGCAGCTCGGACGCGGCCCTCGTCGTCGACGATCGCATCTCGGAATGCGTCCAATCGTGGCTTGGTCGCCTGCCACATCCCGCCACCGGCGTAGTTGTTGCCGGGTTGGAGGTGGAAATACGCACCATTCGCGTGCTCGGTATGGGAGATCTCGCTGTCGGGAGCCATGTCGGCGACCCACGGGAATGAGGCGCCGAGGTGGGTCTTGTACGGCGACTTGTCCTTGGCGAACCGGGTATCGCGGTAGATCCGGAAGATCGACCGCTTCGGATCCGCCTGGAGCGGGACCCCGCGCTCGTCGAATGCATCTGCCAGCGCGCCGACGAACGCTTCCATCGGCTCCTTGAGGAGTCCCTCGTATTCCGCCTTGCGTGGCTGGAACCACGAGCGGTCGTTGTTCTGGGCGAGCTCAGCGAGGAAGTCGATCGCTTCGGGGCGGAAGCCCGTGAATCGGTGGACAGCGATGGCCATAGCGACGACCTCCTCGCGGTGTTGGCGTCAATCGTACGCGGGCTCGCTTACCTGTCGGTCATCGAGACATTCACCGCCACTATCCTGCGCACCGTGAGCGTCAGACCACGGCACGAGCCAGAGCGCGTCGCCGCCGATCTCGCGGTCGTGCTCGTCGACTGGTACCGCGAAAATGGACGCGATCTCGCGTTCCGCCGCAGCGCTGATCCATACGCGGTCCTCGTCTCGGAGGCGATGGCGCAGCAGACGCAGGCCGAGCGGGCCGCCGCCTACTGGGAACGGTTCATGACGCGCTTCCCGACCATCGACGCGCTCGCCCAGGCCACACCCGCCGACGTCCTTCGAGAATGGCAGGGGCTCGGCTACGACCGGCGAGCGCTCGCCCTGTGGCGTGCCGCACGGACGATCCGCGACGAGTACGACGGTCGGGTCCCCGACTCGATCGACGAGCTCGAGCGGCTGCCGGGCGTCGGGCCATATACCGCGCGTGCGGTCGCTGCCATCGCCTTCGGGCAGCGCGTTGGCGCCGTCGATGTCAACGTCCGCCGAGTGCTCGGTCGCGTCATCGGCGGCACGACCGGTATCCCCGATGCAGCCACCCGGGCGGCCGCCGACGCCGGAGCCAGCGCGATCGATCCTGCGACATGGACCCACGCCGTCATGGACCTGGGCGCGACCGTCTGCCGTCCGCGGGATCCACGCTGCGATGTCTGTCCGGCTCGCCCGTTCTGCCGATACCCGCTCGACGAACCCCCTGCAACGGTCGCTAGAGCGACGCCCATGCCACCCTCCCCGACTACTTCCCGCTGGCTTCGCGGCCGCATCCTCGACCGTCTGCGCGAGGCCCGAGCCGAGGACTGGGTCGCCCTCGATGGCCCGATCGGCGGGCACACCCTCGAACGCGTCCATGCGGCCACGGAGGCGCTTGCGAGCGAGGGGATGGTCGAGATCGGACATAGGTCCGCCAGCGCGATCCACGCCAGACTCGCGCTGGCCTGAGCCCGGCACGTCGGTCGGCTACCCTTGAGGGGCCATGAAGACCAGCCCGGCGCCGAGCGGGACCGGGACCGCACGGCTGCCTGCCGACGATCCCACGCTCTTCGAGCTCGACCTCCGCGGGCTGCGCCATCGCTGGGCGGATCGAGCGACCCTGCCGGCCATCGGCGCGGAACAGATGCGCGGGGCCGATCGACGCGCGCAGGCGCTCGGGGTGAGCGAGGAACGTCTCATGGAGCACGCCGGGACGGCGGTCGCGGCGGCCGTGAAGGCGCTCGCGACCGACACCGAGCGCTGGGGGAAGGGTCCGATCGTGATCCTCACCGGCCCTGGCAACAACGGCGGGGATGGATATGTCGCGGCCCGGCGGCTCGCACTCAACGGTGGGAAGGTCGTCGTGGCGGTCGTCGCCACTGAAGCACGCCCCGAGGGCGCGACCGCGGCCAGGAACTGGGATCGCATCGCGAACGACCGCGGCATCGTCAAGGTCCACGCGCCGGTCGCGCGCGACGTGGCCGTGTTCAGCCAGGGGATCGACAAGGCGGCGGTCATCGTCGACGCGCTCCTCGGATCCGGCGTACATGGCCCGCTCCGGGAACCCATCCGGACGGCGGTCGACGTGATCGACCGCGCGCACCGTGCCGGTATCCCGGTCGTGGCCGTCGACACGCCCACGGCGATCGACCTGTCCAGCGGCGAGCCGTCCGATCCGGCAGTGGCCGCCGACCTGACCGTGACCTTCCATCGGCCGAAGACGGGTCTCCTCACCCGGCGTGGGGCGGCATACGCAGGACGCATCCTCGTCGCCCCGATCGGCATCCCGGCCGAAGCGGACCGTGGCTGAGCCCACGCCCCGGCCGCAACCCGGCTGGCCTCAGGTCGCTCTCGTCGCCGCGAGCGTCGTCATCGTGGTGCTCGGCGCTGCGCTGCTCACGGGTTTCCTCCCCGACGATCTCCAGCGCGCGATCTTCCACGGCCCGGTCCTGATCGGCGTCCTGATCGTCGGCACGGCATGGGTCCTGTGGCGGATCTCCCGCGGCCGCGCGATGGTCGACGAACGACCCTCTGACACCGACCGATGACCGCGCTCGCACCCATGTCGACATCCGTGTCGACCCCGCTTGCGAGACGCTCGACCGATCTCGCCCGGCTCGTCGATACGGCCTGGGACGTCCTGATCATCGGCGGTGGCGTGGTCGGCTCTGGGGCGCTGCTCGACGCAGCTTCTCGTGGGTTGACCGCCGCGCTCATCGAGCAGGACGACATCGCGGTCGGGACCTCGTCGCGGTCGTCCCGTCTCATCCACGGTGGCCTGCGCTACCTCGAGCAGGTCCACCTGCCGCTCGTCCGCGAGGCACTCGCGGAACGGCGACGTCTGCTGCGTAACGCTCCGCATCTCGTCAGCCTCGACCCGCAGCTGTTCCCGGTCTACGGCATCCCGTTCCTGCACAAGGCGTTCTATGACGCCGGTCTGACCCTGTACGACATCCTCGGCGCCCGCCACGATGGCGGCTGGCATCGCCGGCTGAGCGTGCAGGGGTCGCTGGAGATCTGGCCGTCGTTGCGCCGTCAGGGCCTCCGCGGAGGGTTGCTCTATCACGATGGCGTCGAGGATGACGCGCGCTTCGCGCTGTCCGTGTTGCGAACAGCGCTCGCCTCCGAGGCGGCACCCGTCGCGGTCACCCGCGTGCGAGCGACGGGTCTGCGCGCCGATGCCTCGACCGGTCCGATGCGGGTCGTCACCGCGACCGATCTCCTCCAGGGCGGAGACCTCGAGATCCGGACACGATCGATCGTCGACGCGACGGGCGTCTGGGCGGCGGAGCCCGGTCACCCGTTCGCAAGCCCGTCGATGCGGATCCTGCCCAGCCGCGGCGCCCATCTCGTCGTCGAACGGGACCGGATCCCGGCGAGTGCCGGGCTCACGATCCGTGTTCCCGGCAAGGTCGTCTTCTTCATCCCGTGGCCCGACCATTGGCTCATCGGCACCACCGACGCGCCGTACGAGGGACCGCCCGACCACGTCGCCGCGAGTGCGCTGGAGGTCGACGAGTTGCTCGCGACCGTGAACGCGACGCTCGACGTGAACCTGACGCGAGCCGACGTCGTCGGAACGTATGCCGGGCTGCGACCGCTCATCGCGCCGTCTGGCGGTTCGACGGTCAAGGCGTCCCGCGAGCACCGCGTCACCGCCGAGCCGAACGGTGTCGTGCGCGTCGCCGGCGGCAAGTACACGACCTACCGCGTCATGGCCCGCGACGTGATGGACGCCGCTCTCGGTCGAGCTGCGGCCCGATCGCGGCCGAGCCGGACCGCGGATCTGCGGGTCGTCGGCGCAGCGGACGAGGCAGCTCGCCTCACGATCGCAGGCGAGATCGCGACCATCGACTCGATCGCAGACGCACACCCCGAAGCCGCGACTCGCCTCACAGCCCGACACGGGACGGAGGCCCCGGCGATCACCGCACTCGGAGCGGAGCTGGATCTGCTTCGGCCGCTCGTGCCAGGTCGGCCATTCCTTGAGGCGGAGGTCGCCTGGGCCGTCCGCCATGAACTTGCGCTCTCGGTCGACGACGTCCTGTCGCGGCGCCTGAGGCTCAGTCCGGAGCTCGGCGAGCACCGGGAAGCGGTCGCCTCGCGCGTCGCCGAGATCATGAGCCGAGAGCTCGGTTGGACGCCCATCGACTGCGAGCGAGAGCGGGACGCATACCTGGATTCAGCCGCTCGCGAATACGGTGTTCCGCCCAAGGCGTGGCGCGGTTACGCGCCGAAAGTCGGGGCTGTACAACCCCACCTCTAGCGCGTACCATCCCGCCGGTAAACGCCACGGCGCGGCCGTGGCCAGAACGTAGCTCGACGCACTCGGACTCCTCTCACGGCTGACGCGAGAAACCCGATGGGATCGCGCCGGCTACCGAGAGGAGTTTCGTTCTTTGTACAGCGATAAGAATCTGACCTGCGCGGACTGTGGACAGGAATTCGTGTTCACGGCGTCCGAGCAGGACTTCTATGCACAGCGGGGGTTCACGGAGCCGCGCCGATGTGCATCGTGTCGCGCGAGCCGCAAGGCCGCGCGTAACGCCGACTCGGGCGGCGGGTCGTCCTACGGCAGCTACGGCGCCGGCGGCGGCTATTCGGCCGGCGGCACCGGCGGGTACGGCGGTGGCGGTGGCGGTGGCGGTGGCTACCGAGATCGCGGCCCCCGCGAGATGTTCACGGCCACCTGCTCGAACTGCGGCCGCGAGGCCCAGGTCCCGTTCCGCCCGACGAGCGGCAAGCCTGTCTACTGCAGCGACTGCTTCCGCAGCATCCGCGGCGCCTAAGCCCATCCTCTCGGCGCGGGCCGACGAACGGCCCGCCGAACCAGCGTGATCCCCGACCCGGGTCGTCAGCCGATCCGGGTCGATCGATTCCTGATCAGCTTTCGGTCGGGTGCTTCCCGCCGAGCAGCGCGAGATCGAACTTGCGCTCCTCGCCCTTGAGGAGCCGCTCGATGTTGTCGGCGTGCGCCAGCCAGATGAGGGCCGTCCCGACCGCCGAGTAGATCACGTACGGGAGCGGCGTATCCGGTACGACCATCAGGACTAGCAGCATCGCCGGGAACATCGCGGCGCTGCCAAGGAGCGACCCCAGCGAGACATACCGGGTCAGCAGGATCACGACCACGAAGACCGGCGCCGACAGGAGCACGGCGATCGGCTGGATGACCAGCATCGTACCCACACCGGTACCCACCCCGCGACCCGAGCGGAAGCCGACGAAGACGCTCCAGATCGCGCCCGCGACCGCGGAGATGCCGCACAGGACCTCGACCAGCGGGTCACCCGTGATGTAGCGAGCGAGCAGGACCGGGAGCGCGCCCTTGAGCAGGTCGCCCAGGACGACGACCGCGGCCCACTTGCGACCGAGCGCGCGGATCGCGTTCGTGCCGCCCGTCCGACCGGAACCGATCGAGCGGAGGTCCGGCCCGCCGACCAGCCGAGCCACGATCACACCGACGGGGATCGAGCCCGCCAGATAGGCGATGAGCATGAGGCCGACCGTTCGCGCGAGATCCGGTCCCACGGATGCTCCAGCTTCGGTTGCGAGGGCTCGAGGAGCCCGAGTCTAGCACCGGGCGCGGCTCATGCCGCGATGGAGAGGTACGGCGGAACGCCCAAGCCGTTTGCGCCTCTGACGACGCCGCGCGTACTCTCTGGACGATGGCTGTCGGCTCCTCCAATGACTTCGACCTCGTGGTCCTCGGCGCCGGCACAGGCGGCTATACGGCCGCGTTCCGTGCGGCCCAGCTCGGGCTGAAGGTCGCCCTCGTCGATGAGGACAAGATCGGCGGCACATGCCTCCATCGCGGGTGCATCCCGACCAAGGCCCTGCTCGAGTCGGCTGCATTCGCCGACCGTGTCCGGCATGCCAAGGACTTCGGGCTGAACCTGCCCGGTGAGCCTGAGATCGACTACGCCCAGTTCGCCGCCCGACGCGATGCCGTCGTCAAGCGCATGTGGACCGGCGTGAAGTCGCTGATCACGAAGAACAAGGTGACGTGGGTCGAGGGTCGCGGCCGCCTCGACGGGCCGAACAAGATCCGCGTCAGCCAGCCCGGCGAGGACGGCACGCCCGGCAAGGGCGGCGAGCGCATCCTCCAGGCCACGGACGTGATCCTCGCGACGGGCTCGCGGGTCAAGTCCTTGCCGGGCCTCGAGCCGGATGGGACCCGCATCGTGACGAGCGACGACGTCCTGAAGATGTCGACCCTCCCCAAGGACATCGTCATCGTCGGGGCCGGCGCCGTCGGGGTCGAGTTCGCGAGCATGTATCACGACGTCGGGGTCAAGGTGACCGTGCTCGAGTACCTCCCGAACATCGTGCCGCTCGAGGATCTCGAAGTCAGCAAGGTCGTCCAGCGCAGCTTCGAGAAGCGTGGCATCACGGTCATGACGAACGCCCGGTTCGACGCGAAGGCCGTCTCGAAAGAGAAGGACGGCATCTGCGTGATGGTCGGGCCGGAGGGCAAGGAGCAGTCAGAGCTGCGCGCCGAGATGATGCTCGTCGCGACCGGCCGCGCCGCCAACATCGAGGACATCGGGCTCGAGACGACCAAGGTCGAGACCGACCGCGGAGTGATCAAGGTGAACGGCCACATGCGGACGAAGGAGCCGCACGTGTACGCGATCGGTGACATCGTCGGCGGCCTGTGGCTCGCCCACGTCGCCGCGCACGAGGGCATCACCGCGGCGCACACGATCGCGGGCGAGTCGGACGTACACGAGATGGACTACGACGCGCAGCCCCGCGCCACCTATTGCCGCCCCGAGGTCGCCTCGATCGGCAAGACCGAGGAGCAGGTCAAGGCGGCCGGTACGCCCTACAAGGTCGGCAAGGTCCCGTTCCAGGCGATCGCCAAAGCGATCATCGGTGGCGACTACGAGGGCTTCGCGAAGGTCATCTCGAATGCCGAGACCCAGGACACGCTCGGTGTCCATGTCGTCGGCCCGCACGCGACGGATCTGATCGCCGAAGCGTCGCTCGCCTTCCTGCTCGACGCGACGCCATGGGAGATCGGGCAGGCGACACACGCCCATCCGACGCTCTCCGAGGTGATCGGCGAAGCGGCGATGGCCGTCGACGGACGCTCGATCAACTTCTGATCGAACGATGGCGGTGACGAAGGCGACCGACTCGAGCCTCGCCACCAGCGTCGGCCTGACCGACGAGGACCTCGTCGCGATGTACCGGCTCGTCGCTTTGGCGCGAGCCCTGGACGAGCGGATGTGGGTGTTGAACCGCGCTGGGCGCATCCCATTCGTGATCTCGGGGCAGGGTCATGAGGGCGCCCAGGTCGGGATCACGTGGCCGCTCACGAAGGGCCACGACTGGATCGCCCCCTTCTATCGCTCGATCGCGACGTGCCTCACGTTCGGGATGAGTCCGCGGGACATCCTGACCGCGCAATACGCGACCGCCAATGATCCCTCGTCCGGCGGTCGGCAGATGCCCGGCCACTACGGTTCGCACGAGCACAACCTCGTCTCGGTGTCGTCGCCGGTGGCGACCCAGTTGCTCCACGCGGTCGGGATCGCCCTCGCGGCCAAGATCCGAAAGACCGGCCAGGTCGCGATGACGACGATGGGCGAGGGGAGCAGCAATCAGGGCGACGTCCACGAAGGACTCAACTTCGCCGCGATCCACAAGCTGCCGTTCATCTTCGTGGTCGAGAACAACGGCTACGCGATCAGCGTCCCGCTGGCGCGCCAGGTTGCCGGTTCGAGCGTCGCCGATCGAGCGGCGGGCTACGGGATGCCCGGGATCGTGGTCGACGGCAACGATGTGCTGGCGTGCTACGTCGCTTCACGCGACGCGATCGAGCGGGCGCGCGCCGGAGAGGGGCCGACCCTCATCGAGGCGAAGGTCCATCGACTGACAGCCCACTCATCCGACGACCAGCAGACGAAATACCGTTCCGAGGAGGAGCTTGCGGACGAGCGCGCCCGGGATTGCGTCCCCGGGTTCCGGATGCAGCTGCGAGGGGCGGGCGTCCTGACCGACGGCGTCGAGGAGAAGCTCACAGCTGAGATCAAGAGCATCGTCGACGAGGCGACGGACTACGCGGAGGCGCAGGCCGATCCTGATCCGTCAACGGCGATGCGGTACGTCTACGTCGAGGACGTCGACTGATGGCGACCAAGACGTTCATCGAGTCGATCCGCGAAACGCTCGCCGACGAGATGCGGCGCGACGACTCGGTGATCGTGCTCGGCGAGGACGTCGGCAAGAAGGGTGGCGTCTTCCTGGCGACGGACGGGTTGTGGGCCGAGTTCGGCGACGACCGGGTGATCGATACGCCGCTGACCGAGTCGATGATCGTGGGGGCGTCGATCGGCGCGGCCGTGAACGGCCTGCGGCCGGTCGCCGAGATCCAGTTCGCCGACTTCATCTTCCCGGCGTTCAACCAGCTGGTGTCCGAGGCGGCGCGGATGCGCTACCGCTCGAACAACGGTTACGGCGTGCCGATGGTCGTCCGGGCGCCGTATGGCGGCGGCGTCCACGGAGCCCTGTATCACTCGCAGAGCGTCGAGGCCTTCTTCACACACGTGCCGGGGCTGAAGGTGGTCATACCGTCGACGCCGTACGACGCGCGGGGATTATTGCGCTCGTCGATCCGCAACGACGATCCCGTGCTGTTCTTCGAGCACAAGAAGATGTACCGCTCGGTGCGCGGCGACGTCCCCGACACCGACTACACGATCCCGCTGGGGAAGGCGGCGGTCACCCATCCCGGGACGCAGATCTCGGTGTTCGCCTACGGGCTGATGGCGCATTACGCGCTCGAGGCTGCCGACCGCGTCGCGGAAGACGGCATCAGCGTCGAGGTGGTCGATCTCCGCACGCTCCGGCCGCTCGACAACGAGACCGTGCTCGAGTCGGTTCGCAAGACCGGGAAGTGCCTGATCGTCTATGAGGACAACCGGTTCGGCGGGTACGGGGCGGAAGTCGCAGCACTCGTGGCCGAGGAGGCGTTCGACTATCTCGACGGGCCCGTGACGCGAATCGCCGGGCCGGACGTCCCGGGAGTGCCGTACAACCACGCGCTCGAGGACTGGTTCATGGTGAACCCCGAAAAGATCGAAGCGGCGATCCGCAAGCTCGCGGCGTACTGAGGGGAGCCCGGCCATGGCGGACTTCGCG
>Ga0111539_10013328_pt1 | contig 10273 bp, 7 predicted proteins | sample RhiMethybrSRZTD1_FD_79667 | JGI IMG/M metagenome (GOLD analysis project Ga0111539, IMG submission 79667) | Populus rhizosphere microbial communities from Tennessee, USA - Rhizosphere MetaG P. TD hybrid SRZTD1 (version 2) (version 2) | ecosystem: Host-associated > Plants > Roots > Rhizosphere >... | reverse complement strand
GCCAGCCCCTGACCGGCTTGCCCGCGATGCGCGAATGTGTCGGCGAGAGCGAATGCCACAGGGAGAGACAAGCCGCCAACGTCACGAGCCTTGGTGAGCAGCGACTCTTCGAGATCAAGCCGGGCCCGTGCCGCGACCTCGGCCAGGGCCAGCAGTGTCTCGGCGTTTACATCGCTTCGCGACAGCGTGTCGCGCATGAACTGGACGGCCGCCTCGCGATCACCCGCTGCCAGATGGGCACGCGCCAGGAGGGCTGCGACTTCGGGCTGATTGGGTTCCTGCTCCAGGACCTTCTTCAACGCCGCCAAGATGTCGCCCGTCAGTTCGCCGCCGGTAATCATGTCGGCCGGCGTACCCGCCTCGCGCAAGGCGAGGTAACAGCGAACATAGAGCAGGAATGGCTGAAGCCGGCTGACGCCGCTCCGCGTGACCACGATGCGCGCCGTATCGAAGGCCTCGCTCAAGCGGCCAGCGTCCAGCAGGGCGCGGCCGCAGGCAACGCCGGCGGTCGCCCAGTTCGGTGCGTTGAGATACGCCCGCTGGTAGTCGGCGATCGCCTTGGCCTGCTCGCCAACCAGCCGGTCCAGATCTCCCATGAGAAACTGCAGGACAGCGTCATGCGGCGCCGCGGACAGCGCCATCTGCAATGCATCGGCGGCGGCGCGCCATTGACCCTTGTCGGCATCGATCGCCGCCGAAACAGCAGCCGCCCATAGGCGGTCCGCGTCGGATTCACGGCGCGCCGTGGCCTGAAGAAGGGGCTGCAGGGCGCGGCGCGCATCATCGCGGCGCCCTGCGCTCAGAAGCGACACCACCTCGAGCCGTCGTATGCTGGGCGGTTCATCAGCCATCGCGCCGCGCGCATCGGCAATCTGCTGCAGTGCGCGCTCAGGCTCGTCGCGCTGCCAGTCGCGCTTGATCGACGCCTCGCGCGGCCACCACTGCGCTGGAAAGCGCGCGGCCGTGGACGCAAGGGCGGCATCGGCGTCAGCGCTCATGCCCAGCGCATCAAGCAGGGACACCAGTTGTTCGAGGACTGCCTGCGAATTGGCGCTGAGACTGGCAACATCGCGCAATTCGGCGCGGGCCTCGTCCATGCGACCGGCGTCCACCAGCATCGCCGCCGCCAGCAGGCGGAAACGGGCATCGGCGGTGTACGTCTCGGACCATGCCCGGCACTGCTCGATCTGCGAATCCGTGGATGCGCCCTGGCGCGAGTGCACCTCCAGCAGCATTCGACGCCACCTCAGACTGTCGGGATCAAGTTCGATCAGGCGCGTGGCGATTCGCTCGGCGTCCTCGAATTCGCGGCTGAGGAAATGCACCTCGGCCCGCGCGGCCATCGCGTCGATCATGCCTGGATCGATCTGCAGCAGCGCGTCGGCGGTGCTGGCGACGCGCTCGCGGTCGCCCAGTTGCGCACTGAGTTCGAGCAGCCGCTTGAGGATGTCGAATCTCTGCTGGTCGGTGCCGCCGCCCTGGCGATCGATGAGTTCAAGGCCATGACGCGTGTAGAGGTCAATCGCCTCGAAGAGATGTCGTCCGCCGGGGAGAGGCAGACGCGAGCGAGCGTCAGCGAAGGCGAGGTTGACCTCCAGGTCGTCCTTCTCCTGCTGGAAGTAATACGAGAGTTCATTGATGGCGTTCTGCAGAGAGCCTTCGCGATAGGCTTGCAGGCCGGCCGCGCGAGCATGCTCCGCCATGCGCTCGCGCTGCACGCGCTTGATGCCCACGAATGCCGCCCACGCTGCGCCAACGAGGAACGCCGCGAGCAGCAGCACGAGCAGGCGTCGCTTTCCGCGCCTACTCAGCCGCACTCGATGTTCTCCCGCGCAGCACGAGAATGGCGGTGTGGAGCAGGATCATCATGTCGAACCCGAAGGAGGCCCGCTGCACGTATTCGATGTCGTACTTGATCCACTCCTGGAAATCCTCGCCCGGCTCGCGCGTGCGCTTGAGTTGCCACAGGCCTGTGATTCCCGGTCGCACGCTCAGTCGCAGGTCGCGCCACGCAGGACAGAACTGGTTCTCGTCATCGGGGCTGGGTCGGGGCCCGACCAAACTCATTTCGCCGCGCATCACGTTCCAGAACTGCGGCAGTTCGTCAAGATTGGATTTGCGCAGAAATCGTCCGACCCTCGTGACGCGCGGATCGTCCTTGATGTTGACCTGAGGCCCATCGCACTGGTTGTCGGCCAGTTGCCGCGCCATCTGATGCGCATCCGGCCGCATGGTGCGGAACTTCCAGCAGCGGAATGAACGCCCGCCGCGGCCCTGCCGTTGATGCCCGAAGAAGAAGGGCCGCCCGCTTTCGAGCCAGACCGCGAAGCCAACCGCAACCATCAGAGGCAGCAAGATCAGCAGCGCAGCGCTGCTGGCGACGATGTCGAACAGCCGTTTGATTGAGCGATAGGCGAGCCGCGGCGGGCCGATGTCGGCTGTCTCGCGCATCCCTGGATCCGGCAGTTCGATGTCGGCGATGTCCTTGAGCAAGGCCGTGCGACCGGGCTTCGCGGCGTCGGATGCATCCGCCAGCCACGCCGGCCCGACCAGGCACCTCTGCTCCGCTCCTCCCGCGCCCTGACCAAGCCAGAGTGGACCAATGCGCACGTCGTCTGTGGGCGTCGTCTCGTCGCCTGCATGCCAGACACCGGCCGCAGTCTCCTGAAGGCCGTTGATCGATTGACTCGGGCACGGCCAGCGCTCAATCAGGTCGTCAAGCAGTTCGCGCTCGTGGGACTCGTTGCCGGCGATGAACGTGCGGCCGACGCACTTCTGGTGATCGACTCGAGCCCAAGGGACGCTGCGGCGGACGCGGTCCCATCCATCGCGGCGGCTACGCGAGGCCATCCACATCGAGGCGACGCGACGCGAGCGCGTCAGCATCACGCGCGATGACCCGCGCACCAGCGCCCGATAGCGGCGCTCAATGCGCTGCACCAATCCACGATCATCCGTGACCACGTGTTCCGAGTAGCGCTCCTCGGTCTCATCGATCAACCGCAGGCGCGTCACCGACGCGTTATGCCACATGAGACGTTCGCTGAGCAGCCCGATGTCGAAGAGCACAAGCTGGGCGGGATCGAGCAGAAGGTAGAGGTCAGCAGCACGCTGGAGATGGAGACGTTGGCCCCGGCGGATGCACTGCACACCCTTGGAGCGCCAATAGGCGTCGTGCAGTTGCAGCGGTGTGAGTCCCCACAGCGTGTACGAAGCGGCTGGAACCGGCGGCCCTGACGTGGCCAGGGTCTGTGTGGCCTGAAGCGTCTGAATCACGTGCCGTCCTCCGCTGCCGGCGGCGAGGACTCGTCCTCACGCTGCCGTGTCGTGCTCTGCACGGCGCGCACCAGCACGTTGCGCTCGCCCGCGGCGGCGGCGGGCAGTGCGGCCCGCCCGCTGCGCTCTTCCTCGGCTGCTGCCAGCGAGGCCTCGGACACATAGCGATTGCAATCGCTGCGCTGCGCGCAGTTCAGTATCACGCCGACGCATGGGGTGCCGACCAACTTCAGGCGCGTCACGCAATCCTCGAGTTTGCTGCGCGAGCGGCCGCGACGCACGGAGAGAATGACCCCGTCGGCTACAGCCGTCACCGGCGTCGACTCCAGCGAGCCCAGAAGTGGGCCTGTGTCGATCAGGATGATGTCAAACTGCTCGCGCAACTGATCGATGAGTTTCTCAAGATCCATCCGCCTGAGGTTCTCAGGACCGAATCGCGCATCGACGCCGACCGGCACCGCGCTGAGGTTTGCCCAAGGCAGGCGGCTGACCGAGCCGTTGAGTTGCCGGGCCATCAGCGCCTCGCGCAGGCCTTCGCGACCCGCCAGACCAAGTTGCCGAGTGAGGCTGCGGCCGATGAGATCGCAATCGATCACGAGCGTGTTGTAGCCCGCGGCGGCGTAGGACCACCCCAAGGCCATCACGATCGACGTCTTGCCGTCGCCCTGGAACGGGCTCGAGACGCACATGACGTAGCCGTTCAGCGGCTCGCGCACGGCCTCGATCTGGTTGCGAATCTGGTGCACGCAGTGCGAGGCGACATCGCTGGTCTCCGGATCGTTCAGACTCTTTCCGAGATCCGGAAGCACGCCCAAGCATGGCGGGAGGTTGCTGCCCAGGCCAAGTTGGCTGGCGCCGAAGGCGCGGCGATCGATCGTGCCCAGCAGGAAGAACGCGCCGAAACTCATGGCGAATCCCAAGGCCAGGCCAAGAAGCAGGCGCGTACGGCGCTGATCCTTGGCGGGCTCCTCTGGCAGCACGCCGTGCTCGCTGATGGTGATGACCTTGTTCAGCGGCTTGATTTCCAGCGAGATCGCATTCATGTGATCGCGCTTGCCCTGAATGTCGCGCTGCAGCGTCTGCTGCTGTGCACGGAATTCGTCAAGATTGGCGATATCGACGACCAGCGATTTCTGGTTGGCTTCAATCTCGGCCAGCCGTTCCTCATAAAGCGTAATATCCGACGCGGTGACCGTGTCGGACAGGCCCTCCTCGGCGATGGCCTCTGGACCGAGCTTGCGCCAGCGTTCAAAGGCGTCCTCGTATGCGCGTTCAAACGTGTCTTTCGCCAACTGCAGCGCACGCGAGGCGTTGTCATACTGGAAGGTCTCAGGCCGATACTTGCTCCTGATCATCTCGAACTCGCCTTGTGCCTTCCGGAGCTGCTGATCGAGATCGGCCAAGGCAGGGTCCACTCTGAGCAGCGCTGCAAGCTTGGGAGCCTGCGCAGCGAGTGGTTGCCCGTTCGGCTGAGTTGCACTTGGTCTGGTGGTTGTCTCAAGTTTCGCCAGCGCATGCCGCGCCGCGATGATCTGCATGTTCAGCGCGTTGATCTGATCGAGATTGCCCTTCTGCACTGCGAGCAGATCGGTGGCGTTGTATTTCGACGTGATGTTCTGGATATCGCGATCGAGCAGCCGGGCGGCGCGCTCCTGCTGCTGGATGTTGAGATCAAGTTCGTTGAGCGTCGAATCCAGTTCCGCCTTCGCGTTCTTGCCGTACACCTTGTAGTACGCGTCGAGGACAGCGTTCACCGACGCCTCGGCGACGCGCGGGTCCTCCGCTTCGAACTCCACGTAGATCAACTGGCTCCGGCGATCGGGCTCGACATGCAGGCCGTCCTTGAGCATCCCCTTGGAAATGCCCAAGGCCTTGACTTTTGCATCCTGAGCTGCCTCGCCCAGCACCGTCAGGCTCTTGATGTATTCAACCTGCGTGGCGACGAATCGGTCGTAGTCACCGGTGACGCCCGTGAGGTCATCGAGCTTGCGGTAGATGAAGCGCACCTCTCGCTGCACTTCGATCGTGCCATTACTGATGTACATTGGCTCGGCCGACATGTAGCCGAGTGTGGCCGCGACGCCCGCGAGCAGGATCCCCAGTAGAAACACATACAGCCAGCGGCCCCGCATACGGTCGTCGATGATCTGAAAGAGCGACTGGCTCGGCGGCTCGGCGCCGCCACCCATTGGGCCAAAGGCACCCATCGGCATACCGACACCCGGCACCCAGCCTGTGGATGCGACGCCCGGCAGGCTGGCGATGCCTTCGTATCGTGCGACGTCGGTCCTCTTTCCGCGACTCACTTGGCCGCTCCTTGCCCGAACTGCAGGGCGTCGAACAGATCTTGCATGCCGTTGAGAATCTCCTGGGCGGCGCTCAGCGACTCCTCGACGGCCACGCGGCCGGAGGTGATGACCTGCACCTGGGCGACTCCCTGCACGGCCACCGACAGCCGCTCTGACTGCCGGTTGATATCGTCGATCTCGCGCGTCACGCTGCCGTCGGGCAGGATGAAGGCGTTGAGTATTCGAATGGCTTCCTCGCGCCCATCGGCCAGATAACTCGAATAACCATATTCGCGGACCGGGAAGGGACGATTCAATACGGTCAGCACGTGATCGGGGTTCGCGGGGGCGGGGGTTTCCATCCATCCATTGCTGGGATAGCAGATGGGCGGATAGTGGCCGATCATGTCGCGCGCATCGCCGCAGTGCACCACCACCAGGTGCACCCACGGGCCGCCCGGACAGACGTAGCGGCGGCTAAGGGGCCTGCCGGTGGGCTTGAGCAGTTTCTGTGCCTCGGGCGCCATGGTCTGATCGTCAACGCCGGTCCAGCGCCCGATGGGATTGGGCACTGACGCCAGTGCGCGGGCGATCTCGGCCTTGCGCTGCTCGCCGAGGGCGCCGATGGCCGCCCGGTTGGGCAATGCCAGCGATAGCACGATCAGCACCGCGACGGTGGCCCATGGCGCCGCCACCAGCAGCTGATTCATCATGGCCTTGTTTCGTTTCATTGGCTGGCCAATCTCAACTGTGTAACCGGGAACTCTAGCCAACGAATCGCACGCAAGAGCCCGGCGAGCATCAGCATCGCAACCGGAAGCATGACCCATCCTGCCAGATCGTGGAAGCGCCGGGCCGCCTCACTGCTGCCATAGCCGAAGATCAGGCTTGTGGGCACGAGTCGAATAACGTTACACACCATGGCGATCAGCGGACTCGCCAGCAGCAGGAATGCGCGAGTGCCCGGTCGCAACGGCGTGCCGAAGGCGAACGCATAAACGACGAGCGTGAGCGCAAATACCATGCGCATGCCGTTGCATGCCTCGCCCACCGCGACCTGCTCGCCATTGATGATGATGACATTGCCCGACTTGATCGCTGTGACGCCAATGAACTCGAGCATGGCGTGCGTCACGGTCGTCGCCAGCTCCTGCAGCGGATAGGCGATCCGGTGGCGGATCTCGCCGGGAATCGGCAGCATGAAGATAAAGACCGCGAACACCGGCGCGAGCAGCTGCACGGGCGTCATGCCGGTCATGCTGAGAATGATGCCGATGAGGCTGATCACCGCGCCGCCATGCCAGGCGATCTGCGTGCCGGTCTCGAAGCCCCACCAGCTCACAAGCCACCCGAACACCGCGACCACCATCCCCAGATAACTTGGCTGCACCATCAGGTAGTGCAGGCGCGAGCGGCGCAGCCACAGGAGCCAGCCGGCAACGATGGGCGCCAGGAAGATGTGCGTCTGCTCTTCATCGCGCAGGCCGATGTTGAACATGTCCCACAGCGGCTGGCGATTCAGCCATATGCCGACGCACAGCAGCAACGCCAGTTGGGCGAAGTCGCGGGCGCGCCAGGCTCTGCGGGGACGAAGGATCATTGAGAAGTTTCGGACACCAAGACGCTACTTTCGTGCGACGACCTGTCGTACGGCCCGGGCGCGTGCCTCAACGCTGGCGAGCGGACCGATGACGCTGCAACTGACGACCGATCCGCCGCCGACTGTCGCGCCCCACAGGATGACGCTGTCGTGCACCACCGCGCCGTCCTCCACCACTGCCCCGGGTTCGATGATGCAGAACCCGTCGAGGATGGCGGATCCGGAAACCGAGGCGCGCGATGAGACGCGCTGCGATGAATGACCGACGTTCGCTGCGCCATTGCCGGCGCTGCTGTTGAGACTCTGGCGAACGGTCTGCAGGTACGAATCGAGATCGCGCAGCCTGGCGCTTCCCTCGCCAAGACTGGCTACGACGACGCGCTCGCCCGCTCTGGCCAGCGCCGGCAGGAACTGCTCCTTCATGTCGTAGTAGCCGATGCGCGGAGTGTGGCGGATGCTCGCTCGCCGGAAGGCGTAGAGGCCCGCGGGGGCATCCTCGCCAACTACGCCCACGACGCCCGCGGGCAGGCGGCCTTCACCATCGCGCGAAGAAGCAGCCAGCACGACCGGATCGAGCGATGCCGGTGGCAGGCGCGTGCCTTCGCACACAAGCACCAAGGCGTCGTCGGACAGGTCCTCGGTCACATCGCGAACGATTCCGCCCGCGCCGCGCCACGATGCTGGCTCTGCCATCACATCAACCAGTGGACGAGACGCCGGCAGGCGATACTCGCGCGGCAGCACGCCGCGGACTGAACTGGCGTCCTCATCGGAATTCACAACGACGCGAACGTGCGCAAGATCCGGCACGCCGCGCAGGGCACCCAGCCATGCCTCCAGCAACGTGCCGCTGCGTCCCACAGGCAGGCAGAGCATGTGCACATCGAGCGCCTCCTGCAACGGCGCTTGTCGAAGACGGCCGGCCAGAATCACAGCCGACACCGTCCGCGCCGATACGGCATCGGCGGCGGGCTGAGTCTGAATACTCGGTCGGTTCTGAACGGGCTGCATGGCGGGTGCTGCTCGTCGATCCTTCCAACGATCACTCACTGACACGTGTCAGCCGTTGCGCGGCATCCACGGGAATCCTTCGACACTGTCCCAGGCACGGCGATACTCATCGGGCTTCGTCATGTCGTACGCGTGTGTGACGTAGTACAGCAGGCCCGACGGCGACGGGCCCACACACGCCGCCCCATGCCATAACGGCGGCGGAATGATGAGCACGCCCGGACGCTTCTCCCCGGTCACCAGCATCCATGCCGCGCCGTCCGCTTCGCGGAACACGCCGGCCTTGACGTTGCCCTGCACGCACATCCAGAAATCGGTCTGCTTGTCATGCCGATGCCAGGCTTTCACGATGCCCGGGTACTGCAGCGAGTAGTTGACTTGTCCCTGCGCGCTCATCACGCCATTGAGACAGTTCATCAGGCTCCAGCCGCGGTCATCGGCAAACGGCGTCACAGGCACGAAGACCGGCTCGAGGTTGGCCTTGGCCAGTTCGTGCGCCTCCTTCCAACCACCGGTGAAAACCCGCGGCGATTGAATCCGCACCCCCGATGGCGATGACGATGGCGCGCTCACTGCACCTTGTCCGGCTCGACCCGACACCTGGCCATGGGACGTGGACGGCTGTGAAGTCGTCGTGGTCGATGGGGGCATGGCGGTCGGCGGCTCCGTGGTGCGATCCGAATTCGGCTGCCGCGCCGCACGAATCGATGGAACGCGGCAGGCAGTCCAAGAGCGAACGCGGGCATCGATGCCCGAAATGCATCCGCTGCTGTTTCCATCGGTTCGACGCCGCTTCCGGCATAGCCGAACGGTCTCGAAACAGGCTCACAGCACGGCTTGCGCCGCGTTTGAAGCCGTGGCCGACCGATGTGCCAGCAACGGACTCTACCCGCGGCTTCGATTCTAGCGGCCGCTCCAGAGCAGGACTACGTGTGGTTTCCCGCTTATCAGACGGCCGACGCGGTCCAGCCGCGCCAATCATCCACCTTTGTTTGGTGAAATCCCGCCTATCTTCGTGCGTTCCTTCACGATCGCCCCTCCCCCAGACCGGATTCCGCTCATGCATGAAACCGTTCCCACCGCACACGCACGATCGACCTTCTTTGGTGCGCTTTTGTGCCGGTTGATCGTCCCCCTGTGGGTGCTTGCCGGCGCCTCGTTCAAACTCTATGAACGCAATCCGGCGAATCTGCCGAGCGGAATCCGTGCGACCGCCAAGTCGATGGGGTGGGAGAACCTCGACACACTGTTGCGTGTGCTCATCGGCTGCGAGTTGTTTGCCGTGGCAGTCATGATCCTGCTGCCACGATTCGCGCGCGCAATGGCACTATTCATGCTCTCGTCATTCTGCGCGATCTTGATCTGGGAGATAGCTCGTCAGGCAACAAAATGTGGCTGCTTCGGCTCGCTGCCGATGAAGCCATGGCACATGCTTGTGATCGACGGCACGCTGCTTGTGCTCACGATCGTCTTCCGATACTCATCGCGCGTGCCGGCAAACGCATCGGCGGCGCTGGGCGGCGCTGCGGCGCTGGCGGCCCTTGGTATGGCTGTCGCTGTCAGCGTGCCGAACCCGCCGGCGAAACAGCAGACGGTCATGAATGTCAACGATGACGGCCCGCCCCCGCCGTCCCCCAACGCCGACGGGCCACAGCCGCCGACGAACGCGACGCAGCCATCGAATGAAGGCCCGCAGCCGCCATCGACACAGAATCAGGGCGCCGGCCCCCAACCGGGGCCGCAGCCCGCGCCGCCATCGGTCGGGCCGACGCCGCCCTCACAAGGCCCAACAACTGCTTCCACCGATCCCACGATCAATCCCAATCCCAAGCCGTTGCCATCATCGTGGTACACGCAGGAGATGGAGACGTGGATCGCCAAGCCGTGGCGCGACTTGGACATCTTCCAGTTGATGCCGCGCTGGCCGCGCGACATGGACAAAGGCAAGCGCTACATCGTCTTCTACAGTCGCACGTGCGAGCACTGCAAGCAGATGCTCGATGAGGACCTGCTGACTCCACTTGATGGTTTGATCACGCTCGTGCAGGTGCCTGCGAGCCGCACGCTGCTGACAGATCCGGCCGGCTGGCCGATGCCG
>Ga0111539_10013325_pt1 | contig 10274 bp, 8 predicted proteins | sample RhiMethybrSRZTD1_FD_79667 | JGI IMG/M metagenome (GOLD analysis project Ga0111539, IMG submission 79667) | Populus rhizosphere microbial communities from Tennessee, USA - Rhizosphere MetaG P. TD hybrid SRZTD1 (version 2) (version 2) | ecosystem: Host-associated > Plants > Roots > Rhizosphere >... | reverse complement strand
TCCGCGGCAACGCCTCGGTCTTCGCGATCCTGGGCAACATCGGCACGCCGACGATGCTGGAGACCGCGCCCATCGCGACCCGCGACCGCGTGCTGTTCTTCGCGCCGTTCACGGGCGCGCAGAAGTACCTGCGCGACGGCACCAACTCGCCCTACGTCTACAACTATCGCGCCGGGTACTACCAGGAGGCCGACGCGATGATCGACTACATGGCGTCGTACCGGCAGCCGCGCATCATCACCAGCCCGACCGGCACGTCGTATCGCCGCATCCTCGCGTTCACCCAGCGCGACAGCTACGGCGACGCCGGCTACAACGGCCTGGTCAACGCGTACAACCGGCTGTCGCCGTTGCCCCAGCCGGATTCGACCAAGCCCGACCCGTCGATCCGGCGCCTGTACTACGACCGTGACGTCGTGAGCAGCGTGGAGCCCGCGATCACCGAGGCGGCGACGCTGCTGACCGCGCTCCTCGCCGAGGGAACGGGCACGGTGTCGGTCGCGATCGTCATGGTCGACACCTACCAGCCCGGCAACAAGTTCATCCGCGGCGTCCTCGACTGGGTGAACCAGGACGCGGCGCGCGCGATGCGCGTCGACCTCGTGTTCATGCACGTGTCGTTCGTCGGCAGCGACGCGCTGGCCGCGGCGCTGGTCAGCCCGCCGGAGACCTACCTCGACGCCCGCGACGGCCAGACCCGCCGCAGCTACGCCGACGGCGTGCTGGTGATGCAGGTCGTTCCCTATTACGGCACGCAGGCCTCGGGCGTCCGCGAGTACCGCGCGGACATCGACCGGTTCGACGGCGGCTCGTACACCTTCACGTCGCTGGAGGGCTATGTCGCCGCGCGGCTGTTCGCGGAGTCGCTGCTGCTCAACGGACAGACACTCGACACCGAGTCGGTGCGCGCGACGCTGGACACGCGCGTGCGCGACCTCGACATCGGCATGGGCACGCTGCTCGGCTTTTCGTCGACCAACCACCAGGCCTGCGACACCGTCTGGGGCAGCGTCATCCAGGCGGACGGCACCTTCAAGGTTCCCTTCATGTGGAACCCCCGCCAGCGAATCGTCGCGAATTGAACCGCTAGCTCGGGTCGAAGCCGAAGACGCCGCGGGCTTGGAGGTAGGCGACGATCGTTTCGGCGGCGTCCTCGGGCGACAGGCTGGTGGTGTCTATGCGCAGCTCCGGGTGCTCCGGCGCCTCGTACGGCGAGTCGATGCCCGTGAAGTTCTTCAGATCACCGCGCCGGGCCTTCCGATACAGGCCCTTCGGATCCCGCTGTTCGGCGATCGCGAGCGGCGTGTCGATGAAGATCTCGATGAACTCATCCTCGCCCACCAGGGCGCGGGCCATCTGGCGCTCGGCCCTGAACGGGGAGATGAAGGCGGTGCTGACGATGAGGCCCGCGTCCACCAGGATCTTGGCCATCTCGGCGATGCGGCGGATGTTCTCGACGCGGTCCGCGGCGGTGAAGCCGAGGTCCTTGTTCATGCCGTGACGGACGTTGTCGCCATCGAGCAAGTAGGTGTGCCGCCGCGTGCTGTGGAGCCTCTTGTCGACCAGATTGGCGATCGTCGACTTGCCGGCCGCCGAGAGGCCGGTGTACCAGAGCACGCAGGGCTTCTGTCCCTTGATCGCCGCGCGCGCGGCCTTGTTCACGTCGAGCGCCTGCCACTGCACGTTGTGGGCACGCCGCAGGGCGAAATGCAGCATGCCGGCGCCCACGGTGTCGTTCGACACCCGGTCGATCAGGACGAACCCGCCCGTGTCCCGGTTGACCTCGTAAGAATCGAACGCGATCGGGCGGTCGAGCTGCAGGTTGGCCACGCCGATGTCGTTGAGCTCCAGCGTCACCGCCGCGGTGTGCTCCAGCGTGTTCACGTTGATCTTGTACTTCAGGGGCGAGATCGTCGCGGTCACGGTCCTGGTGCCGATCTTCATCAGGTAGCCGCGGCTGGGCAGCAGCGGCGACTCGTTCATCCACACGACCGTCGCCTCGAACTGATCGGCGATCTCGGCGGGCTCGTCGGCCGCGACGATGAGGTCGCCGCGCGAGATGTCGATCTCGTCGTCGATCGCGATCGTGATCGACTGCCCCGCGACCGCCTCGTCCAGATCACCCTCGAAGGTGACGATGCGCGACACCCGACTCACCCGCCCCGAGGGCTGGACGCGCACCGCGTCGCCCTTGCGCAACCGGCCGGCGACGATCGTCCCGGCGAACCCGCGAAAATCCTGATTGGGCCGATTCACCCACTGGACCGGGAAACGCAGCGGCTGCTGGCGAACCCGGGTCTCGTCGATCTCGACGCTGTCGAGCAGTCCCATCAGCGTCGGCCCCTGGTACCAGGGCATCGCAGCCGAGGGGTTCACGATGTTGTCGCCGTTGACGGCCGAGATCGGGATGCAGGTGACGGTCGGCAGGCCGAGCTCGGACGCGAACTTGCGATAGTCCGCCTCGATCGCCGCGAACACCTCCGGCGAATAGGCGACGAGATCCATCTTGTTGACCACCAGGACGACGTGCCGGATGCCGAGCAGCTTGACCAGGAAGCTGTGGCGCCGCGTCTGGGTCAGCACGCCTTTCCGCGCGTCGATCAGGATCACGCTCAGATCCGCGGTCGACGCGCCCGTGACCATGTTGCGCGTGTATTGCTCGTGACCGGGGCTGTCCGCGACGATGAACTTGCGCTTCTCGGTGGAGAAGAACCGATAGGCCACGTCGATCGTGATCCCCTGCTCGCGCTCGGCCGACAGACCATCCAGCAGCAGCGCGAAGTCGAGCTCCCCGGGCCGCGTTCCCACCCGCTTCGAGTCGGCCTCCAGCGCGGCGAGCTGATCGTCGAACAGCGCCTTGGACTCGAACAGCAAGCGGCCGATGAGCGTGCTCTTGCCGTCGTCGACGCTCCCACAGGTGTTGAACCGGAGCAGGCTCTTGTGGACGTGCGCGCGGATCGCCGCGTCGATGGCGGCCAAATCAGGTCGGGCGTCAGGTCGACGGGGGGCCGCCATCAGAAGTAGCCCTCCTGCTTCTTGATCTCCATCGAGGAGGGCGCGTCTCGGTCGATGACGCGGCCTTCGCGCTCCGAGGTGCGCGCGATCATCATCTCGGCGATGATCTCCGCCAGCGTGTCCGCCGGCGATTCGATGGCGCCGGTCAGCGGATAGCAGCCGAGCGTCCGAAACCGGACCTTCCGCATCATCGGCTCTTCGCCGGGGCGCAGCGGCATCCGGTCGTCGTCCACCATGATCAGCGTGCCCTCGCGCTCGACCACCGGGCGCACCTGGCTGTAGTAGAGCGCCACGATCGGAATCTTCTCCAGGTAGATGTATTGCCAGACGTCGAGCTCGGTCCAGTTCGACAGGGGAAAGACGCGGATGGATTCGCCCTTGTGCTTGCGCGTGTTGTAGAGGCGCCACAGCTCCGGGCGTTGGTTCTTCGGATCCCAGCGGTGCTGCGGGCTGCGGAAGGAAAACACGCGCTCCTTGGCGCGCGATTTCTCCTCGTCGCGCCGGGCGCCCCCGAACGCGGCATCGAAGCCGTACTTGTCGAGCGCCTGCTTGAGCCCCTGCGTCTTCCAGACGTCGGTGTGGACGGCGGAGCCGTGCGTGAACGGGTTGATCCCCTTCGCGAGCGCCTCGGGATTCACGTGGACGATGAGGTCCATCCCGGACTCGCGCGCCATGCGGTCGCGCATGGCGTACATCTCCTTGAACTTCCAGGTGGTGTCGACGTGGAGCAGCGGAAACGGAGGCGCCGCGGGGTAGAAGGCCTTGCGCGCGATGTGCAGCATCACCGCGCTGTCCTTCCCGATCGAATACAACATGACCGGCTTCTCGGTCTCGGCGACCACCTCGCGCATGATCTGGATGGTCTCGGCTTCCAGGCGCTGGAGATGCGTGAGTGCCATGGTGGAAGACTCCTTGCTGCGCCCCCCCCAAGATGGCCAGAAAATCGCCAAGAAGATGGCCACGCCGCGCGACCGAGCAGCCAAGCGATCCTAGTCGGATGCGCGCGGCGATGCCACCGTCCTGTCAGGGACGGCTAGTACCTCGCCACAGTGAAGATGACCGGTTGAAAGGGACGGACCTCGGGCCTCAGGCCTCGGACCTCGGGTCCCGGACGGGATAGAGACGGGCTCCGGCTCTGGTCCCCGAGGCCTGAAGCCAGAGGCCCGAGGCCCCGTTCCGAACCGATCACAATCTCTGTGGCGAGGGACTAGGCCAGGTGGCGGACCTTGTCGGGGTTGCGGACCTGGTAGATCGCGACGATCGCGCCGTCGGCGGTGTCGACCGCCAGCGTCTCGGTCCCCCCGGGCGTGTGGACCAGGAAGCCCGGCAAGCCATTGATCGTCGCCGGCTCCGCGCGGTACCCGGCGAACGCCCCTGGACCCTTGTTCAAGAGACCCCGATAGAAGCGCAGGATCCTGTCCTTGCCGACGATCGGCTTCAGGGCCGCGGGCCGCTTCCCACCGCTGTCGGTATAGATGACGGCGTCCTCCGCGAGCAGGCGGGCCAGCCCGTCCAGGTCGCCCGTCGCCACCGCGACGACGAAGGCGTCCGTCAGCTTGCGCGCCTCGGTGTCGTTCGCCGGGTAGCGCGGGCGATCCTGGCGGACGTGCTCCCGCGCGCGGGCGGCGAGCTGGCGGCAGGCGGCCTCGCTGTGGTCGATCGTCTCGCCGACGGCCGCGTAATCCATGTCGAAGACGTCGTGGAGCAGGAACGCCGCGCGCTCGAGCGGGGACAACCGCTCGAGCGCGAGCAGCAGCGCGATCGACAGATCATCGGCGAGGGTCTGGGCCGGCGCGGCGATGACCGGCTCGGGCAACCACGTGCCGACGTACTGCTCGCGCCGGTGGCTGGCCGACTTCATGCGATCGAGGCAGAGCCGCGAAACCACGCGCGCGAGGTAGGCGCGTGGCTCCGCGATCGCGGCGCGGTCGACCTCGCGCCAGCGCAGGAACGCGTCCTGGACGACGTCCTCCGCCTCGGCGACCGAGCCGAGCATGCGATACGCGAGGCTCGCCAGGAACTTCCGGTGCGGCTCGAAGTCCGCGAGGTCCTCGCCCGCTCCGGTCATGCCGCCTCTGCCGCACGGCGCAGCGGTGAGATGCTTCGGCCGGCGACCACGACCCGCGTGCAGGCCTTGCCGTGGCCGAGCGCGTATTTCAGGGCCGGGTACAGCTGCGCGGTCATGACGGCGAACGCCAGCGCCAGCAAGGCGCGCGGCCCCCAGCGGCGCAAGATCTCCTCGCGGCAGGCGTCGGCCGCGGCGTCGCGGGCGAGCACGGCGCGCGCGAACCGGACGCCGAGCGCGACCTCGGGCGACATCGCCGCCTCGTCCCCCTTCACGACCGCCGCGATGGTCTCCGCCGGGACGCCCGCCTGCAGGGCGAAGCCCACCCCGAGCTGCGTGCAGGGTCCGCAGTCCGCCTGGATCGACGAGGTCAACCCTGCCGCGACGTGCACGTCGATCGGGACATCCTTCCTGTACGAGCCGAGGCCGGTGGCGCGCGCGAACTTCAGAAACGCCCCGACATCCCTGTCGACAACCTCGTGCATGTACGACGCATCGTATCCGTGCTCGCGCTCGAATGCGCTGAGCTTCCGGTGAATCATCCACTTGAGTAGCATCGGACTACCTCCTCACCTGTACGACGAGGCAGGGGGTGGCCGCTGTGACATGGCCGCGAGGAATTTCGACTCGGGATGAAGGAGAATCAGCGGAGCTGGACCGCTGATGCTCCGAATTCTTGAGATCGCCCACCGCTCACCCGCCTACGAGCAGGCGGTGCGACTGCGCGAGGCGGTGCTCCGCCGCCCGCTGGGTCTCGTCTTCACGGCGCAGGAGCTCGACGACGAGGCCGGCTCGCACCACATCGTCGCCCTGGACGATGACGAGGACGACGACGATGACGGTGCGTGCGTCGGCTGTCTCGTGCTCCTGCCCATCGACGCCAACGTGGTGCGGATGCGGCAGGTGGCGGTGCGACCCGACCGACAGCGGCAGGGGATTGGCCGCGCGCTGGTCGGCTTCGCCGAGCGGTCCGCGCGGGCGCGCGGCCACCGAGAAATCGTGGCCCACGTTCGCGAGCCGGTGATCCCGTTCTACGCGTCGCTCGGCTACGAGCTCACCGGCTCACGCTTCACCGAGGTCACGCTCCCGCATTTTCACATGCGCAAGTGCACGTCGCCCGGATAGTCCACGATGATCTCGTGCCGGCAGTCGGCGGAGCACCCGTCGCCGCCGACGCGATTTCCGTCGTCGCATTCCTCGGTGGCCGCCAGCACGCCGTCGCCGCACGCCGACACACACGTGCTGGAGGTCGGGGAGAAGCCGGTCAGCGTCAGCTTGAAGTTCGAGCCGGTGCTGTGGCGCTCGGCGTGGAACAGCACGACCTCGTAGAGGGCGCCGACGGTGAGGCCGAGCGCGGCGGCGGCTTGATCCACCGCCAGCGCGCGTTCGGTGCGCGTGTGCAGGCCGCCCAGATCGAGGGCCAGGCGGCGGTTGACGAAGATCCAGACGTCGTCATCACCGCTGAAGGTCAGCGACTCGCCGCCGCGGTACTGGAAGAAGTACCGGATCTCGGTGGTGAAGCCGAAGTTGTGCGGGCGTCCGTCGTTGATGACCGGATCGGCGATCGCCGTCGCCTCGCGCGCAGCGGCGATCCACCCCTGGTTGTCGATCGGATAGAAGCCGCGGCTGCCGGAATCGTAGACGTATGACCCGTTGGCCAGCCGCGCCAGCAGCAGCGTGCCGGGGACGCTGACGTTCGCGCCGGCCGTGTCGCGATACCACTGGTCGAAGCTCGCCTGCGTCGTGAGCTGCTGATCGTAGGGACAGGCTCCCGTCACGCCGGCCTGCATGCAGCGCCCGTCGACGACGGGCTTACCGGCCGCGTCCAGCATCGGCTTGACCAGCAGCGGCGTGATTCCCATGCCCCCGAAGATCTCGAAGTCGGGGTGGCGCGTCGAGCCGCCCGCGGGGACGCTGACGAAGTCGCGGTAGGTGACGCGCAGGTTCAGCTGCTCGGGCGGGCTCAGCGGCGCGTCCGTACACGAGAACCCCGTCTCGAGCTGACACGCGTGCGAACACCCGTCGCCGTCCTTGCTGTTGCCGTCGTCGCACGCCTCGGGAGGCAGCTTGACCGCGTCGCCGCAGGCCGAGACGCAGGTGCCGGAACTGCAATCGGGCTCCAGGCTGCAGCTGCCGGAACAGCCGTCGCCGTCGACGACGTCGCCGTCGTCACACGCCTCGGTTCCTTCCTTGTTGCGGTCGCCGCACACGGTGCGATGACACCGCGCCGGCTGGGTCGGATCAGGGACGACCGAAGGAGCGTCGCAGACGAAGCCGGGCTCGAGCTTGCATGTCGCCGAGCAGCCGGCACCCACCGCGGGGGGATCGCACTGCTCGATGCCGCCCAGCACGCCGTCGCCGCACCTGACCTGGTAGATGCACGCCATCCCGGGCTTGGGACAGGCGAAGTCCGGCTCGATCGCCGCGCAGGTGGCGGAGCAGCCGTCGCCCGATCGTGTGTTGCCGTCGTCGCACGTTTCACCGAGCCCGGGATCGAGCCTGCCATTTCCACAGCGGGGCATGTCGGCGTCGCGCACGACCGGCGCGTCAACCGGGCCACCGGTGTCGGCGATCCCGTCGACCGCGTCGGCCACCGCCGCGTCGATTCCGCTGCCGCCGCCCGCGCCGCTGGGTTGCTGCCCGACGCCGGCGCATCCCCCGGCCAGCAGCAGGGCAACGGCCGCGGCGCCGAGGACCGCCTTTCCGCGACGGGGCTTGCGAGACATGCCTGTCCATGTCCGCACGCCCGGCGTTCCAGAGCAACCACAAACCAGCGCACGCAGCTGGCGCGCGGGGAAATGAGCGCGCCAGCTGCGTGCCTGGACCGACGACTAGGGCAACGTGGCCACCAGGATCGCCGTGTGCTTCGAGTTGGACGTGACCACCCGCTGTCCGGGCGTGCTCTTCTTCTCCCAGTGCTTTCGGCTGAGCCCGTCTGTCAGGACGGGTTTGCTGATGTAGTCGGCCGGGATCTTCGAGACCGACAGGTACTGCCCCGTGACGTTTCCCGCCGGCGTGTTCCAGGCCGGCTTGAGGTTGAGAGCGCCGCGCGCCGTCCACCCCAGCGTGATGGAGCCGTTGCTTCGCGCCACCGGCCCGTCGGCCGTGTTGAAGCAAGAGGCGCCGCACACCACGGTGAGATCACGGTACACGCCGGAGATCTTCGAGCGCGGATAGAGCATCTCGATCCCCAGCTTGTCCCGATCGGTCAGTCGGTAGTCGCCGGCCGTGCGGCCGCCCGTCACTGCCGCGCAGTAGTTCATGACGGAGTCGGGATCGTAGGTGGTCAACTTCGTGAAGCTCTTGTCCCACTGCCGATCCCCGGAAGTGCCTCCGTCCGCGATCTCCTTGTCGTAGATCGCCTTCTCGTTGGGGCACAGCGGTACCTCCCAGCTCGTACCGGCGGCGTTGGCCCGCTGGTGCTCGTGAGGAAGGCCGAGGCCGTGCCCGACTTCGTGGACCGCGATCGGCTTGACCCAGTTGAGGTCGTTCGCCTCGACGATGCACCAGGCTCCCAGCCCCATCCCGCACCAACCGCCCTGGCGTACGCCACCGTCCTTGTTCCCGGGTCCGTCCGGGCTGAACCACTCGAGCGCGATCTTCATCGTCCCCGAAGGAATGTCTCCCGTCGGACAGGTCCCGACGCTGGTGAACGTCAGCGCCGAGTTGGCCGCCCACGTCTCCTGCAAAGCGCTGATCACGTCCAGCTTGGCCTGGTTGACCTGGGCCCTTTGCGTCGAGTTGAGGATGGCGTTGTCGGGGCTGGTGAAGCAGATCTTCACCCCGTCGGGCCACAGTCTCGTCTTCAACCAGTCGAAGTTGGCGGCTGCCAGCTCTCCTTGCTGGTCATCGATGGCCTCCTCTTCGCCCGGCCCGGGTTGTACGCACCCGGCGTCGAGCAGCGTCACCGCCGCGGCACACAACATCATGCCCCGGCAGGCGACGCCGCCCCATTTCAGTTTGGCAATCATGGCTATCCTCCTTGTGCCTGTGCGTTTGGACGCGGCCTACTGGACGTGGAGGTACAGCGCTCGCGCGTAGCCCGTGTGGCAGTAGTTCAGGTGGTTCGTGTTGATGATCAGCTGGCGTCCCGCCAGGTACGCGGACAGCGCGGTCTTGTACATCGCCTCGCCGCCGACCTGGTTGATCGGGAACCGCACCTGATCCCGGGCGGTGCAGGAGGTCAGCGTGTTGGGGACGGTGGGGCTCACACCGATGAAGCAGGTGCCGTCCTCGAAGCAGCCGACGGTGGTGGGTGTGAACACCCCCCAGTCCGCTTTCGCTTCGTACGAGATGCCGACGAGGACCGCGAAGACTGCCAGGGCCAGAAGGCGGATGTGCTTTTTCATGTCTCTACTCCGTGTCGATGGGTTGTTGTTTTCTCGGCCGGTCGTCAGCGAGTGGCGACCCGCCAGCACCCTCGCCTTACGCAACGACCGTGCCGGCGATGCGCGAGCCACAATTCCGCTGAACACACGCCGCAACGACGACGGTGCCTCGACGTGTAACCGCTACAGCCGCTACGTGTATCCGCTACACATGGGCGCGGACGGCTGGGGGCGCTCTTTGTCGTTTTTGTTCAAGAGCGAAGGGGGGGGCCCCTGGTGAAATGTGTCTCGAAGCTGCACAAACAAGGAGGCCCACCATGTCGACCATCAAGCCGTTCACCATCAAAGTCCCCCAGTCGAAGCTCGACGATCTGCGCGAGCGCCTCGGGCGAACGATCTGGCCGTCCACCATCGAAGGTCAGAACTACGGCGGACCGCAGCTGGCCCAGATGAAGGAGCTGGCCGAGCGGGCCGCGACGTACGACTGGCGAAAGAAGGAGGCGGAGCTCAACGAGCTGCCCCACTTCATCACCACGATCGACGGCCAGGACATCCACTTCATCCACGTGAAGTCGAAGGAGCCGGGCGCCATTCCTCTGCTGCTGATCCACGGCTGGCCGGGCTCGGTGGTCGAGTTTCTGGACCACATCGGGCCGCTGACCGCCCCGGCGAAACACGGCGCGGCGGGCGCGCAGGCGTTCGACGTCGTCGTCCCCTCGCTGCCCGGCGTCGCTTTCTCGGGCCCCACCCGGGAGGCGGGCTGGAACAACCTGCGCATCGGCAAGGCGTTCATCGAGCTGATGGGGCGCCTGGGCTACGGCAAGTTCGCCCTGCAGGGGGGAGACGCCGGCGCCATCATCGGGCCG